>Ga0209026_1001266_pt1 | contig 11526 bp, 11 predicted proteins | sample AraplaCL_Col_mCL_FD_184262 | JGI IMG/M metagenome (GOLD analysis project Ga0209026, IMG submission 184262) | Arabidopsis root microbial communities from the University of North Carolina, USA - plate scrape CL_Col_mCL (SPAdes) (version 2) | ecosystem: Host-associated > Plants > Roots >... | reverse complement strand
CCACGTGGCGTTTCGCGTAGACAACCGCGCAACCGTCGACGCGTTCTACCAGGCCGCCATGGCAGCCGGCGGCCGCGACAACGGCGCGCCGGGTCTGCGTCCGCACTACCACGAGCATTATTACGCGGCGTTTGTGCTGGACCCGGATGGGCACAATATCGAGGCGGTGTGTCATCAGGCGGTTTAGGCAATGGCGCTAAAACATATGCGGGGGAATCGCCGGATGTCGGTGTAAGTTCGGCTCCGGCGATGCGTTGCAAGTCTGCGCGCGACATGCCCGCCGATCTTCAACGGGCGTCTTGTTGCAGCGGTTCAGCGTTGTTGCAACGCGCTGATGGTGGCCGCATCGAGATGACCAGTGGCCGGTAAGCCGTTGGCCTGCTGGAACGTGCTGATGGCATGGCTGGTTCCGGGTCCAGGCAAGCCGTCCACCTTGCTGGTGTACAAACCAAGCTCCGCAAGTTTGCGTTGTGCATCGGCCAGCGAATAGCCACCATTGGCACCTGATTTGCTGGCGCCATCGACAGCAAGCGTCCCGCCTGTGCCCAGGCCGCCGGCAACGCGTTGCGGCGCGTAATTGCGTACCGATTGCACCATCTGGTTGTACGCGTCCATGAATGCGGCCGCGATCACCTTGCCCTCCGGCGTCTGGCTGTAGGCACCCAGGCCAGCGCCGCCTGTTCCAAACTGGCTGAGCAAGGCGCCCCCGGCAAAGTCGATGTTCTTGGCGCTGCCTTGCGAGGCTGCAACCTGCACGCCAGAGCGTGTGTCAGTCAGCATCATGGTGGTGGAGGCCTCACTACTCTTCATGGCACCCGCAACAGCGCCGAGAATTGCGCCATAACCGCCGCCGATCGCAGAGAGGGCGCCTTGTGCACTACCCGTTTGCTCCGAAAACTGGATGGACGGTGTGACGATGTAGTCTGCCGCCACCATCTGGCCACGCCCCATGTTGCTTGATCCACGCAGCTCGCCCGACGCTGCCAGGCCACGTTCGCCCATCATGGAATTCATGGCCCGCCCCCGGTCGACAACCACGAAGCAGTTGCTCTGTTGCACCATCAGTCGAATCAGCGGCACGGTAGACGGCAGCTTGTATTGCTGGGTAAGGACCGCGTACCAAGGATCATTCACGTTTTCCTCCACCGCCAGCGTGCCAAGCGGACGCGGGCAGTGTTCCAGTGTTTTTGCTGCTCCCGTGCTGGCAGAGCCCGCAGCCGAGCCGCCAACGGGATTCTTGCCACCGCCTACTTGCATCTGGGCGCAGCCGGCGAGCAGCGTGGTGACCACAACGCCAAGTATTTTCAAACTACTCCTCGATTCAAAACCTTGCATGACAACTCCATTGTTTTCGCGTAGCGCCAAGTACCCGCCTGGTTCTTCTCATAACCAAGCGCTTCTCAAAAGAACTGACCCGGGCCCAGGCTATCCAATCCATTGCGAATGGATATAGATGGAGGATGCTGATAGTTTTGTAGCGAAAGCCTGTAATAAAGAGGGAGTTTGTCGTTTGAAACGGGAGGATTTTTGTATTGAATATGTCGACGCCAAATTGTGAGTCAAGTTAGGGGTGCTCTGATTAATTCAGTGTTGGTCGCAGCAGTCCTGTGTGCCCGCATGGCTTCGGTCCATCGCCGCCGGTCTGCCTTCGTCGATGGCCCTGTGCTATGCGAACACACAGCGACGTAGCGACGTAGGCTGGGATGAAATCAGAGCATCCTTAGGCATGTAACGCTTTCCGTGAGATGTTGGTGGCGGTTCGCGTGCGTATGCCCCCAAGAATATGCGCACCGTCATTTGCCTTGAGCTTGAAGCATTCGGCAGCGTTCAAGAATCGGCACCCACCATCGCGGAAAAGAGGTCACGGTAAATGGCGAACTTCTTTTGCTTACGTGCCGTTTACGATTTGTCCCTTTTCCCCGTCGGCTCCGGCTCCGTTCCTATCCATACCACCTTCAAGGCTAGTTTCGGGTAGGGCTTTCCGGTATTGCGTGATAGGCGTTTGAGATAAATCTGTCCACCGCCGTCATTGGTCAAGATCAGCTGCGACCATTGGTTGAATGATGGCGTCATTACCATGTCGCCTATGTAGATTACACCTTCCCTCAGAACGTACGAAAATTTCTTGTCGGTTCCATTTGCAGTCGAATGAACGATAAGGGAGTTGGTATCAAATACGTTGATATCGTTGGAGTAACCGTAGGGTGGGACGCCGCGAGGCGAAAGGTTGCGATACATGACGACCTCCCAGGTGCCCTGTAGCCGATCATGCAAAGGTAAGGAGGCATAGTCGCGCTTGTCATACCTGGTGTCGTCATCGCACTCGTGACCTGGCTTGATCTCGCCCTCCGCTACGCGTTGCAGGCTGCGCGGCTCAAGCAAGGTGGTGGCAGAGGGAATGCGGCGAAATTGAGAGTAGCCGCCGCTTTCCCTGGGCAGGCGCATGGTCCCGCGATTGGGAAATTGCAGGTTCCGCAAATAACGCCGAGAGCCGTCTTGGAAGACGAGCTCCACTTGACCATCATGGATGCTGTAGGTGGCGACGTCGTCAGGTCCGGCTGTTGTTTGGTCGGGCTGAAGCATTTGAAGACGTCCGTTGCCGTCGAATATCCATTTGCTGTTGATCACGCCGCCAGGGTCGGAGTTTTCGACGGAATCCACCGGCGTTATACAGCTCAATTCCCAAGCACCTTCAATTTTTTCCCTTGCATGGGCAGGAAGGCCGCAAAGTGCCAGGGTCATTAACCAAAAAGAAATTCGTTTCATGTGGTTTTCCAGAAAAACGCTACGTGCCGTTGATAACCAAGATCACAACTATGTTGGTGATGCGCCATGGTGATCATCGGTTGGCGCGGTACCCGAGAAGCATGAGAGGTTGGCTTGCGTAAGCATGCATGACTATTTGCCACCCACGCGCACCCATTTATTTCCGACCTGCACGCAAAGGCCACCTTCGGGGCAGGTAGTCAGATGGCCGGACTCAACGGCTGCGTTGATCTGCTGCACCCACTCTGAGCGCTTCATATCTGCATGCGCCTGCCAACTTGTGTAAACGGCGACGGCGATCACCGCAAGGGAGCCCAGTGCGCTGGCGATGAAGGTCTTCCATGCGTGTGAGGCATTCAGGCGCCTCACGTGCTGCATGTGCTGATTCAGTTGCGAAACAGCTTGATCGAGTCGGTCGGCACCATTGCGTACCGTTTGATCAAGTTCACGTACGGCATCGCGGACGCCTTCCGTTATGGCTTCCCTGGCGGCCGAGCGAATTTGCTCCAATGCTTGCTGGACAAGTTTGTTCGTAATTTCAAGCGACTGCTTCGATTGCTGATCAAGTGCTTGCGTGGCCTGTAACGATTGCTGTGCTGCGTGATCGATGCGCTTTTCCAGTACATCGACAACCGAGCCGATTTGCAACGCCAGTGCCTTGACTTCCACGGTGGACATCGGAAATTCCTTTTCTTTGCGATCACCGGCTCATGGCCGGCCCTTTGCGAATCATCTGCTGCTCCATGGCCTGCTGCCTCTCCAGTTGCTGGTTGTATTCCCGGCCTTGTTGCAGAAAATCCTCGCCGTGAGGCGATTGCAGATAAGCCTGGGAGACGGCGCTCATGGCGGCATGGTCCTGTGCGACGCTGGCCTGATACAAGGAGTCGAACATGGAATCGATGGAACTGTTTGGTGTGATGGTAAAGACGTCGAGGCTGTGCCCGGTGGCCGCGTTGCGTTCCCGTGTTTGCTGTTCTTGTTTCGGCATACGCCGGTATTCCTGCCGAAGCAGCTCTTCTTGCCAATTTTTGGGGCCCTGTGTGTGCTGCCGTTCCACCGACGGTTGCATGAATGTCGTCACCGCTAGCGGCGCGGGAGGTAACGGCGCAATGGCGACGGGATGGCGATCCGTCATCCGCGCGGCGATAGCCGGGTCTACAGGTTCTGGCGGCAAGCACGCCAAGCTGGCGCGGCAGTCTGGCGCACCAGCCTGTGCACCCCGCTCGGCACGTTCGCCGTGCTTGCGCACATAACGGGTGCTGTAAAAAACTTGGTGATCCTCCGAACGATGGATCACGTAGCGCTGCAAGTCGTCGGGCTCAGCTTGCTTCTGCAGCAAGGGCGTGTCGCTCAGGGCGTTGATGTAATCCACTGCCAGGTTGCGGTTGAGAATGGCCAAGCCATCGTGGTGGTAGCCGCCGCCCAGGTCGGAGTGTGCGCCGGGGACGGTGACATCCAGAAAGCGACCATCGTCGGAAGCGCCCAATGGAATGATGAGCGTTTCGGGAAACGCATCGCGCCGTTCGTCGCGCGCGGTGAGCTGGAAGCCGGAGACCACGGAGGGCGGTAGTTGGCGATCGCGGCTATGCGGGCGGCCGGTGCCGACCGGGTCGATCAACATGACGGCTTGGGGGATTTGGTGAGGGGCAACCAGGGGTGGATGGGCGTAGGTGACGGAGTCCGGGCCAAAAATATGGTGGTGGACTTTTTCGCCCTGCCAATCCTGGATGCCGCGCTCATCTACCAGACGGGTGAAACCAGCGGCCTGTTCGGCGCCGCGGCTGAAGCCGGTGGCGACGATGTGGACTTCGGCGTTAGGGTCTTCTTCGCGCCATGTCTTTGCCTGACGAATAAATAAGGCATACATCGTCTCGATTCGCTCGTCGTAGGTGTAGCCAGAGATGCAGTCAACAGTGCGAGGGACAAGTTGGGATTGGGTCCCGGGGCCGGAAATATATTGAGACGCTATATGTGGATTTTGGTTAGAGATTTTTTCCAGAGCACCTTGAAAAACACCAATGGTGGTGATGTGCTCGGGATCGTGCTCAGCATCATTTCCTGTGCCATCGAAGTTGGCGATGAAAAGACGCTCATGCGGATTGTCGCCGTGCAGAAATACCGGCGCCGAGAGGTGGCTCAATGAGTGCTGTGCTTGGTCGTACAGTGAAAAGTCTAGTTGAGTGGCAGGAACTAATCTCGTACCGTCTTCGAGAATGCCATCGGCCCCGACTCTGTGTTTCTCGGACATCCTTGTATTCCTTGATTTCAGTAGGTATGGCTGTAGACAAGATTTGTCTCATGCACACTATTGGTAAGTGAATTCCATGGAACGCGCGGTGCCTTCAAAGCGATTGTCGTCTTCATATAGACGCTGATTGTGCGATCGACCACCAGTAGAATGATGTTGGCTCCATCAAATGCTGCTGTTTCCGTAGGAATTTCTTCTTCTGGTACGTGATGAAGAATGCGCTGATCCTTGAAGATTTCGCCGATGTCAATCTTGGCCTCGTGGGCTACGCCATCCAGCGAGCGCCACGTAACAATGGCGGGCGGCGGGAAGTTCTCGATAGCCAGGTGTCCCGCCCTCATGTTTTTTAGAAGCTGGGGCGGAGGCGGCGGAGATTTTTCGTCATCGTCGTCTCGGGTCATATACATGCCCGCATAAAACACTTTGCATCCAACGGTGTCGTAGCAGAAGGCACTAAAGTTGTGCTTCTCGAACTTCAAAGGAAATGTGTTGCGGACCACGTCGCCTTCGCCTAGCTGGGAGTTAGGGCTTGTCATGGCAGTTGAACATCCTGTTGTGAGCGCCAAGGCAAATAATGCGCCAAGTATGCTGGGTGGGAAGGTTGGTCGAATGGTATGAAAAGGAAGTTTCAAGTCATCTACCTTTAAAAAAATTTCAGATTAATCGTAAACCCATTTGGCATAACTACATTCGGCGCGGAAGAGCTCGCAATTATTTTCGCCGGATTTCTTGCAAGATTTCATGGCCGATTTTATTGCACTTTCTCGCGTCACATCGCGAGATGGGTAACCCATGTTGTCGCCATTAACAAGGGCAATGCATCCATTTTTATAGGTGCTCGTTGCTCGGCAATGTGTGCCCCCTCTTGATATGCAATTGGAAACGGCGCCATCCGTTGCAATGCTCTCGCTAAGCTGGCTGGATGACCAGCCTGTGGTGCCATCGTCGCTAGTCGCAAAAGCACCCCACTGGTCCTGCCAATGTCCCCGTGGCTGGTCGCTATCTTGGCGAAGCGGTCCACATGATGGGATGCCGTCGGAACCTGGGTATTCGCTCATGCCGGCGGGACAGGGGCCTACTTGAGCCTGAGCGAAATTGCTGCATAGAAGCAACGCAAAGAACAATAAAAAATCATTGATTTGTATTTTCATGGTAAGTTTCATGACATTTTAAGATTGTGTGAAGATATTTCGTATACATAAAATCAGAAAGTGGGCGATGAATTTGGTTCATTTACCCTTGTTTACCGAGGAGTCATCTCTATGCGATTGCGCCGAGATGGGAGCTGCGTTTGCTTGTTTCCACTGATTAACTCCAGCTCCTCCAAATGCCGAGTAATGCATGAAATTCCCCAGCGTCCCCTGAAAGAAATTCGCAGCCATCGGGGGTACGGTGATGATGAGCATGGTAAGAATCAAACCAATGCCGCCTTGCTCCAGCGAAATGTGCGTGATGCCTTGCTGCTGATTGAGAAGGAGTCCGCTCAGCAGTTTGCCTGTCCACACGGCGCCGGCAATAGCCAGGCTCAACTTCATCACCATGGCCACGACCACGTTGAGAACGGCTATGGAGAACAACGTGCCGATGCCATACATCAGCCAGCGTTGAAACAGCGCCTTGGTCTGGTCGAACAACAGGCACAAGATGAAGATGGGGCCAAGGCCAATGAACAGGGCCATTGCGAAGCGGTACATGAGCAACATGGTGGCGGCGGTCAGCGGCGGCCCGGCCGTCCCGAACATGGCCAGGTACTTGCTCATGGATTTGTCGTTGGCGGCGGCCGGGTCGGCAGCGTCGCCGGTGCCCAGTTGCACGGCATCGATGGCACTCATCGCCACCTCAGTGATGGCCAGGTTCTTGTCGATGCTGGAATAAACGCTGCTGTCGTCACCGCTGACGAGTTGATTGATGCCGCGGCTGAGGTCTTGGTTGAAGAAGTCGTTGAGGTTTGTGCCAAAGAATGACACGGAAGTGGCAGCGCTCATGATCACCACCACTTTGGCCATATGCACGACGGTGGCCATGAGTGGTTCGCGCAAGGTGCCGGTGAGGGCGCGGTAGCCGGTAAACATCACCCACAGGGTAACTAGCACGTAGGCCATGGCGGCGACCCAATGCATGGCGTTGTCAAAGAGTTGACCGGTAAAGATTTGGATCTCTGTGTCGAGCCAGTTGTAGATGATGACGAAGAAGACGAAGTCAGTCATGAATGGACATCCTTGTTATTGCGCGCATAGGTGAGCCGATGCGACATCTCCGCGTGCGCAGAAATGACGAATAGGAAGCCATGGTCACGCTGTGCAACTCGATGCACGAGACGTTTGGGTTTGCGGCGCGGATCATTTCAACCCCTTCAGCACACCTAACAGCACTCCAGCGCTGATGGTGTCGGAGACACCGTTGCCGTTGAGGGCTGCACGGCCGAGCACTCCCTGTTGGGCTTGCAAGGTACGAATGAGCGCATCTTTGGCGTCCATCTGGGCACGCCAATTGGCCATGTCGGTGGTGATGGCGTTGTTGTAGGACTGCGTGTGAATGTTGATGCGGCCGGAGTCGGCGACGCTTTTTACGTTTTCGATGATTTCCGCGATTTCCGTGAAGAAGTTGCTTTGTTGCTGCTGCACGTTCTTGAGCATGGCCACGGTGAGGTTGTATTTGTCGATCTGGATTGACACGATATGCGCGCAGACCTGCCGTTGCTGCTCTTCGATGGACGAGGAGCTAAGGGAGAACAAGGCATCCACGGCAGCTCCAATGAAGCCACCGGAGTGGCCCTTGCAGTTCATCTGGATAAGCTGAGTGCGCTGGCCTTCGGTCAATTCCTGCAAATTGGCGTTGCCGAGACCGGGAGAAAGGTTGCGCAAGCCTTCGACCGTGCTTATCAACTGGTTGAGCTGGTCTTGCCCCATCTTCAATAGGTTTTGCATCTCCGCGATCTCTTCGCCTAGGTTGGTGACGCTCTGAGCGATGGCGGCAGGATCTATCACCAACTCCGCCCCTTGAGCGAAGGCTGCGGTGGCGGTGAAGCCAAGGCCAACGGCGAGGCCGACTTTACGAAGACGGTATGCAAAACGGGGCATGGATGGCTCCTCCTTGTGGTTCATGGTGACCGTGCGGTGTGTCATGCAGGGCGTGTGGTGGACGTCGCGCCGGTTCTTGCGGTCGCCGTTTTCCCACGCCCCTTGCGATGCTCATAAAACGCCGCCAACCATTGTTCCGGTCGCAGCGCATCCACCTTCACGCCTGCCGCCTGCGCGTGTTCCCGCAGCAAGTCATGCAGGATCTGGATGTTGTCGGTGCTGGCGGAAATCACGGCCAGCGCGTCGTCGAGTCCGTTCAAGTCCAGCTGGCAAATGGCTGCGGCGTGGCCTTGCTTGACCAGGAAACGGCGAGAGCGCTCGTCCAGGTTCACCACTTCCTGGTATTCGGCTTCGGTGAGCTTGAGGCCGTTGATATAGTCTTCGCGGTTGGCGTTGGGGTTGGGCAGCAGGATCATGGTGGCGGTCTGTTCGATCAGTGCGGCGGCGATGTCGCTGGATAGCGCGTCTTCCGGGCTTTGCGTGGCGAAGATGCCCAGGCCGTTCTGCTTGCGGATGGTCTTTTGCTTGTTCTTGGCGAAGTCCTTCAGGCCGCTGTCGCCTTCCAACACTTTCCAGAATTCGTCCATTACATAAACTAGGGGGCGGCCGTCGATCAGCGATTCCAGGCGGTGCAGTAGGTAGTGGATGACCGGTACGCGAATTTGCGCGTTGTCCAGCAGGTCGGTGTAGTCGAAGCCGACCATTGGTGTCTGGCTTAGATCGATGCTGTCGACTGGGTTGTCGAAGACCCAGCCCAGGGCGTGGCCGGCCGTCCATTTGCGCAGGCGGGCGAACAGGCTGTCTTCGCCGAGGTTGGGCAGGCTCTTTTGCACATTGGTGAGCGTGCGCAGGTGCGATGGTGTATCGAGCACGTTGGTGACGGCGCGATGGATGTCCTGCTCTTCGCCCGCGCTGTAGGTGCTCTTGCCACCGAGGATCTTCACCAGCTCGATCAGAAACTGGACGTTGTCCAGGCTGGCGTCGCACTGGAACGGGTTGAAGCCGGTGGGCAGGCCGTTTTCGATGGCGAAATACGTGCCGCCGCAGGCGCGCACGAAGATCTCCGCACCGCGATCCTTGTCGAAGAAGAAGATGGTGGGGCAGGGCTCGAACTTCTGCGCCTGGCTGAGCAGGAAGTTGATCAGCGCCGTCTTGCCAGTGCCGGATTTGCCGATCACCAGCGTATTGCCGATGGCCTTTTCGCCAAAGGATTTTTCCGACGTATGCGTGGCGTGGAAATTGAAATAGTAGGGCTGGCCGTTGTTGGCCTGCAGCACCGTCACGCAATCGCCCCAGGGGTTGTCGTGCGCCTTGCCGCCGGCAAAATTGTGCAGCGGCGACAGCCCCAGGAAATTGAGCGAGCTGACGTTCGCCAGGCGCGTGCGGTAGCGCCAGTTGGCTGGCAACTGCGCGTAGAAGGCAGCGGTGGCGGCGAGGTCTTCTTTCACCGAGACGAAGCCGGAATTGGACAGCGCGGCGCGCGTGGTGGCCAGATGCCGGGCCAGCGTGTCCTGGTCGGGCGCGTAGACGGCAAGGGTGAAATGATATTCGCCCAGTACGAACAGGCCGGAGGCGAGTTGATCCATCGCCTCATCCAGTTCGGCGATCTGGCTGACGGCCTTGTCGCCGGAGGAAATCATCATGCCCTTGGTGCGCTCCAGCGCCTTGAGCGCTTCGTGTCGGCCCATCGGGCTGAAGGAGTGCGTGACTACGTACTCGAAATCCAGATACTTCAGCTGGTTGAGCACGCCGGGATAGGTGCCCTCGGGATACTCCTTGATGTTGAGCAGCGCGCCGAAGTGATGGCGGCCTTCCGGCGTGGTGATGATGAAGTCGCCGCTCTTGCTGGCAAAGCGATGGCGGCTGACGGGCAGATACGCATAGGCAGGCGCCTTGAGCACCGGTACGGGATCGTCGATGCGGTTGAGCAGATAGCCGAACAGGGCCAGCGTTTCGGAGAAGACCACGCCGGTGTCGTTTTCGACCATGCCCAGGCGGCGCGGTGCGTAGTCCTTGAGCGCCGCCTCGACGTTGTCGGCCAGTTCCATCACCTTGGCCACGGCGTGTGCCTGTTCGGCTTCCAGTTGGGCCAGGTCGGCCGACTTGGCGACGAAGCGTTTTCCGCTGACGAAGGGCCGATAGATCATCGTCAGGTACAGCTCGTTCTGCATCAGGGTTTCTTGCGACAGCTTATTGAAGTAGCCGTCGGACAGCTGCTGGTTAAACACCTGGCGGAAACGCGGCGAATACGCGGCCCGGCAGCGGCGGCGCACGTCGTGACTCCAGAAGGCGACGTTGACGAAATCAGGTGCGCGCAAGGTTTGCAGCAAGCGATTGAAGCTGTTGTGGCGATGTTCCAGTTCCCATTCTTCGCGCCCGACAAAGGGCAGGCCCTCCATCCGCCACGTGATCAGGAAATCGCCGCCCGTGGTCTTGACCACATGGGGCGCCACGTGAGTGGAGAAGGGGATGAAGTCGCTGATAGGGGCGTCAGGGCTGAACATGCATGTGATCGGATAAGGGCCGCCATCCAGGCGGCGGTAATGTCATGGCTTGGGCTTGTGCCCGCGATAGCTGTTGGGCGTGAACACCCACTCGCCGTCGTGCTGCTTGAGGTTGCGCACGCGCCCGCGGAACTGCAGGCGCAGTCCCAGCAGGCGGAAAATCATTTCGTCGCGCTTGGCCATCTGGCGCATGACGAAGATCACCGGCGGCAACAGCAGCAGGTACAGCAAATTGAAATACATCGACAGCAGCAGGCAGCTGCCCGCGCCGAGGATGAAGGGCACGTACGGCACGCCCATGAACATGGGCGGGCGCGTACAGCCGCGGAACATGGCGTTCTTGCGCATGTGTCAGACCATGGGTAGCAGCGCGTGCACCACTGCGACAACGTGGTCGACAGCCTGGGGAAGGATGCCGGCGCCGGCTTGGCATTCTGAGTTGCCGGAGAGAAAGAGCTTGGCTATCTGGCTGGCTGCACCAATGAGCACGGCGCCGATCAGCACCGGCGATACTTCGGCGATGCGCGCGTGCTGAAACGCCACCTTGTAGCCGGTGAACATGACCGCGATGGTGACCACTGTAATCGAAATACCGTTGAGTACTGACTTGATGTTGCTGAAAAAGCCGCAGGTGGTCTCGGTGAGTTCGCTGGGGGCTCCTTGTGCGAAGACCATGCCTGGTAGTGTTAGCAGTGCGGCGAGCATGAGCAGCGCGAGCGGAACGGTACGAGAGAAGCAGTTCCTTGAAATCATCGGTTGGTTTCCTTTCGTTGGTTGGAGTAGTGCGCATGTGCGTGACATCAATGGACATGCACGAAATCAAAATACGAAAGCATCGTCTTTCCCCATCCGTTGCGGATCGCCGGACTCGGCCGACTTGGCGATAGAAGATGATGTCGTGTCGTGAGCTGAAACACTGTGGGTGCCC
>Ga0209026_1001265_pt1 | contig 11529 bp, 9 predicted proteins | sample AraplaCL_Col_mCL_FD_184262 | JGI IMG/M metagenome (GOLD analysis project Ga0209026, IMG submission 184262) | Arabidopsis root microbial communities from the University of North Carolina, USA - plate scrape CL_Col_mCL (SPAdes) (version 2) | ecosystem: Host-associated > Plants > Roots >... | reverse complement strand
GTTGGCGATGCCGCCGCCCACAATCAGCTGATCGACCTTGCCGATGAGGTTTTCGAGCAGGGTGAGCTTGGTCGAGACCTTGGAGCCGGCCACGATGGCCAGCAGCGGGCGGGCAGGGTGCTCCAGCGCCTTGCCCAGCGCGTCCAGCTCGGCCGACAGCAGCGGGCCGGCGGCGGCGATGGGAGCGAACTTGATCACGCCATGCGTGGAAGCCTGCGCGCGATGCGCGGTGCCGAAGGCGTCCATCACGAAGATGTCGCACAGTGCGGCGTACTTCTTCGAAAGGGCATCGTCGTCCTTGCCTTCGCCCACGTTCATGCGGCAATTCTCGAGCACCACCACTTCGCCTTCGGCAACGTCGACGCCGTCGAGGTAGTCGGCCACCAGGCGCACCGGCTGGCCCAGCTTGTCGCTGAGCCACTTGGCCACCGGCGCCAGCGAGGACTCGGCGTCGAACTGGCCTTCCTTCGGGCGACCCAGATGCGACAGCACCATCACGCGGGCGCCGGCATCGCGAGCGGCCTTGAGGGTGGGCAGCGCAGCGTCCAGACGCTGGGTGGAAGTGATCCGGCCGTTCTCGATCGGTACGTTCAGGTCTTCGCGAATCAGCACGCGCTTGCCGCGCAGATCAAGATCGCTCATGCGGGTAACGGACACGGCGGAACTCCCTCGGTTTGGATGCATGGATGCGGGCGCCCTGGGGCGCGAACCGCCTATTGTCCTGCCCGTTTCGCGGTGATGCAAACCGCGTGACAGGTATCCTACGGGCCTGACATGTCGCCGAAAGGACAAAGGTATGGGGCAGGAACTGGTGTTGTACGGCTATTGGCGCTCCAGCGCGGCCTACCGGGTGCGCATCGCGCTGAACCTGAAAGGCCTGCCGTACGAGTCCGAGGCGGTGCACCTGGTCAACCAGGGCGGCGAGCAGCATCTGCCGGATTTCCAGGCGTTGAACCCCCAGGAGCTGGTGCCTTGTCTGATCGACAACGGCCAGGTCTTCACTCAGTCCATGGCCATCATGGAATACCTGGACGAGACGCACCCCGAGCCGCCACTGCTGCCCTCGGACGCGGCCGGTAGGGCACGCGTGCGCGCGTTGTCGCAGGTCATCGCCTGCGACCTGCACCCGCTGGGCAATCTTCGCGTACTGCAGTACCTGACGTCGCAGCTCGGCGTCGATGATGCGACCAAGGGCGTGTGGTCACGCCACTGGATCAGCCTGGGCCTGCAGGCCATGGAATCGATGCTGGCGGGCAACGTGGCGACCGGTCGGTTCTGCCACGGCGATACCCCCACCATGGCCGATGCCTGCCTGGTGCCGCAGGTCTACAACGCGGTGCGCTGGAAGCTGCCGATGGATGACTATCCAACGATTCAGCGCATCCACGACGCCTGCCAGTCGCTGGTGGCTTTCCAGCGTGCCGCGCCGGAAGTGCAGGCGGACGCACCGGCGCCGGTCTGAGCGTTCGTGGAATGACGACGTGCGCGGGGCGGCATGCACCCCGCGGCTTGAGATATCGGCCTTAGAAGCCCAGGCCGTAGGGATCGTTGCCGACCAGTTCCGTGTTTTCCGCATTGCCACCGCTGTCGGACAGGCGAATCTTGAGCGCCAGGCCGTCGCGCGAGTCGGCCTTGTTGAGCGCTTCTTCCAGCTCGATGCGACCTTCCTTGTACAGGCGGTACAGCGACTGGTCGAAGGTCTGCATGCCTTCCTGCAGGCTGCGGTCCATCGCTTCCTTCACGTCGTGCACCTGGCCGCGACGGATCATGTCGCGGATCAACGGCGTGTTGAGCAGCACTTCCGTCGCCGGCAAGCGGCGGCCGTCCTTGCCGATCACCAGGCGTTGGCTGATGACCGCGCGCAGGTTGAGCGCCAGGTTCATCAGCACGTTCTTGTGCGCCGATTCCGGGAAGAAGTTGAGGATGCGTTCCAGCGTCTGGTCGGCGTTGTTCGAGTGCAGCGTGGCAAGGCAGAGGTGGCCGGTTTCGGAGAACGAAATGGCCGCTTCCATCGTGTCGGTGTCGCGGATTTCGCCGATCATGATCACGTCCGGGGCCTCGCGCATCGCGTTGCGCAAGGCCTCGTGATAGCTGTGCGTATCCAGGCCGACTTCGCGCTGGTTGACGATGGATTTCTTGTGGCGGTGCAGGTATTCGATCGGATCCTCGATGGTGAGGATGTGGCCCGAGGAATTCTGGTTGCGGTGGTCGATCATCGCCGCCAGCGTGGTCGACTTGCCCGAGCCCGTGGCACCCACCACCAGGATCAGGCCGCGCGGCTCCATGATCAGCTCGCGGAAGATGCTGGGCAGCTGCAGCTGGTCGATGCTCGGGATTTCACTCTTGATGGCACGGATGACCATGCCCACTTCGCCGCGCTGCTTGAACACGTTGATACGGAAACGGCCGGCTTCCTTCACCGCCAGCGCCATGTTCAGCTCCAGGTCGCGCTCGAACTGCGGTACCTGGCCTTCGTCCATCAGCGAGTAAGCGATTTTCTTCACCATGCCGCTGGGCAAACCGGTATTGCCCAGCGGGTAGAGCTTGCCCTCGACCTTAATGTTCACAGGGGCGCCCGTCGTCAGGAACATATCCGACGCGCCCTTGTCAACCATTAGCTTGAGGAAATAACCAATGTCCACTCGAATCCCCTAGTTCCGTGCGCATTGCTAAAGTGGATTATGCCCGCCCACAATACGCTGCGACACTCCGAGAGGACTGAGTGATGGTGCACATCTTTTTCCCGCCGAGACGACAAATGAATAATGCTCGATTGGCGGTTTCGACCCTGACGCTGGCCATGACGCTGGCGCTGGCCGGTTGCGCTTCGGCGCCGCCGCCGGACGGGATCATGAACCAGGCTCAGATGCAGCTGCAGGCGGCACGGGATGCCGATGCTGCAGCCTACGACCCGATTGACTGGGGGAACGCCCAGGACAAGTTCCAGCAAGCCCAGAACGCCATGGCCAAGCGCGACTACGACGTCGCCGCCCAACTGGCCGACGAAGCCCGGGCCAGCGCCGAGCTGGCCCGCGCCAAGGCCCGCCTGGGGGCCGCCCGGGCGCAGATCCAGAGCAAGACGTCAGCGAACCAGCAGCTGCGCGAGCAGATCGACCAGGCCCTGTCCGAGCAGCAACAGCAGGACCAGAGCCAGGCCACCAGCCTGCCGCCACAACAGCAGCCGGCGGACATGCCCGCACCGCCCAGTTCCGCGCTTGGTGAGCCTGTCCCGCAGGGGCAGGGCTTCCAGACCTACCCGCAAAACCCGCCCACTGACCAGCCGGCTCCTGCGTCGAGCACTGACCAAGGAGGCCATCCATGAAACTGACCTTCCGCCTTTCCATGTTGCTGGTGGCCGTGGCTGCCACGGGCGTCGCCTATGCGTCCTCCAAGGACGACATGGACGTGGCCCGCTTGAACAACAGCCTCAGCCAACTCGCCAGCGATCCGTCCCTGGGCATGTATGCCCAGGCGGAGCAGGCGCGTGCCCACGACGCCGTTAACCAGCTGTCCCAGGCGCGCTCGCGTGATCACGCCCACGCGCTTTACATCGCCGAGCGCCGCGTGGATCTCGCCCGCGCCACCGCTCAGTTGCAGGACGCCCAGCAGCAGATTGCCAAGCTCGACCGTGAACACGACCAGATCCAGCTCGACGGCAGCCGCCGCGAGACGGAAATGGCCCGTCGCGAACTTGAGCGCCAGCGCCTGCAGTACCAGGCAGCCCAGGAAGAATCGGCTCGTCAGCTCGCCGCTGGCGCCGAAGCCGCCGCCCAGGCCCAGGCGCAGGCAGACCAGGCCAAGAAGCTTGCCGCGGCGCAGGCCAAGGTGGCCAATGCCGCCAAGAAGCAGGCTGACCTGGCTGCCCAGGCGGCCCGAGCGATGCGCCAGCAGATGCAGGGCGACAGCTCGACGAACAAGGATCAGGGCAAGTAACTCCCGCCCCGCCGTATGTTCGGAAAAGGCCGACGGTGTCCCCGTCGGCCTTTTCTTTGTCCGATGAACAGCCGAGGTGACGCGGCCCGTGGCGGCTGGCGTTCAAATTCCGCAACGCTCGCGTTCGCCTTCCGCAAAAGGCTGTTCTGGCAGTCTTTTTTCAGAAAGTTCCTGCATTTATATCTGCCGATATGACGCTTGCATGACCCCAGAACGGGGAGTAGGGTCAAGTTCCCAGGGGGCACCTTCGCGCCCTGGGTCACCGACCTGAGTCATGCGCCCATCCTTCTCCTTTATCGTTCTCCATGGACCGGTCGACCGGCATGGATAGCGGGTGCGTGTGCGTGATTCCTCGTCAGCAGGCGTCCCTCTCAGCCGCCTGCCGTTCTCTCCAGAGGAGGTTCGATCATGTTTGAAAACCAGCAGCGTGATGATGTCGAAGCATTGATGAAGGCAGACGCCGAATTCCGTCGGCTTTACCAGCACCATCAAGAACTCGACAGCAAGGTGCACGACGCCGAAATCGGCGTGCTTCCCATCGATGACATGACGTTGTCGGGCATGAAGAAGGAGAAACTCCACGCGAAGGAGCGGCTCCAGCGCATGTGGGACAACCGAGCGCACCACATCAACTGAATCTGCGACGTTTTCGCATGAACGCAGCCCCGGCGCCTCACGGCTTCCGGGGCTGTGTCGTTTCTGGCGTTCGGGTAAGGGCAAACCGGGCTCGGTTATCATCCGGTTTTCGAGCGGCCATCACGAAGCAGCCGCTGCCTACAGCAAGGAGTTTTTATGTCGGTCCACCAGAGTGTCCTCGAACTGATCGGACGTACCCCGATGGTACGCGCCCAGCGCCTGGACGTCGGACCGTGTGAGTTGTTCCTCAAGCTGGAAAGCGCCAACCCGGGCGGCTCGGTGAAGGACCGCATCGGCATGTCGATGATCGAGGGCGCCGAGAAGGCAGGCAAGATCCGTCCCGGCGACACGCTGGTGGAAGGCACCGCCGGCAATACCGGCCTGGGCCTGGCGTTGGTGGCGCAGCAGAAGGGCTACCGCCTGATCCTGGTGGTGCCGGACAAGATGAGCCGCGAGAAGATCTTCAACCTCAAGGCCATGGGCGCCGAAGTGGTACTCACCCGTTCGGACGTAGCCAAGGGCCATCCGGAGTACTACCAGGACATGGCCGAGCGCATCGCACGCGAAACGCCAGGCGCCTACTTCATCAACCAGTTCGGCAACCCGGACAACCCAGCGGCGCACATTGCCACCACGGGCCCGGAAATCCTCGAGCAGTTGGACGGCAAGGTCGACGCCATCGTGGTCGGCTGCGGCTCGTCGGGCACGCTCAGCGGCCTTTCGAAGTTCTTTGCCGAACATTCGCCGAACACCGATTTCGTGCTGGCCGATCCGGTTGGCTCCATCCTCGCGCAATACATCAACGACGGCGTGCTCTCGACCAAGTCGGGCAGCTGGATGGTCGAAGGCATCGGCGAGGACTTCCTGCCGAGCATCAGCGACTTCACGCGCGTGAAGAAGGCCTATGCCATTCCCGACAAGGAAAGCTTCCTGGCCGCGCGCGAACTGCTGGCGAAGGAAGGCATCCTGGGTGGTTCCTCCACCGGCACCCTGCTTGCCGCCGCGTTGCGCTATTGCCGCGAACAGACGGCGCCCAAGCGCGTGGTCACGCTGGTGTGCGATACGGGCAACAAGTACCTGTCGAAGATGTACAACGACTACTGGATGCTCGACAACGGCTTCATCGAGCGCGAGCAGCACGGCGACCTGCGCGACCTGCTGCTGCGCCCCTTCGCCCAGCGCGACACCGTTGTCATCGGCCCGAACGAGTTGCTGATGACGGCCTACACGCGCATGAAGCTGTATGACGTCTCGCAATTGCCGGTGATGGACGGCAGCCGCCTGGTCGGCATCCTCGACGAATCGGATGTGCTGATGCACGTGCACGCCGACGAAAGCCGGTTCCGCGATCCGGTATCCACCGCCATGATCACCAGCCTGCATATGCTGGACGTGCGCTCGCCCATCGAATCGCTGCTGCCCGTGTTCGATCGCGGACACGTGGCCATCGTGGTGGACGGCGAACAGTTCCTGGGCCTGATCACCCGTATCGATCTGCTGAACTATCTACGCCGCAAGGTGCATTGAAGCCTGGGCAACGAGGCGTTCAGCATAGGCCATCGTAACGCCCGCCCATCGCCACGAAAGTTTGCTGAAATCGGTTGCGTACAGAGTCGCGATTTCGCGGCTGTCATTGGCCGCGCCGTGTTCAAGGAGTAACAGCTCATGTGTGGAATCGTTGCCGCCGCCGCCCAGCGTGATGTGGCCCCCTTGCTCATCGCCGGCCTCAAGGCGCTCGAATATCGCGGTTATGATTCAGCGGGCCTGGCCGTGCTCGATCGCGGCGAGATCCACCGCGTGCGTGCCAAGGGCAAGGTGCGCGAGATGGAGGCGCTCTATCTCGCCGCCCCGTTCCCCGGCGGCACCGGCATTGCGCACACGCGCTGGGCGACGCATGGCGTGCCCAACGAAGCGAACGCACACCCCCACATGGCGGGTAGCATCGCGCTGGTGCACAACGGCATCATCGAGAACTACGCCACGCTGCGCGCCGATTTGCAGGCACGCGGCCATGTCTTTACCTCGGAAACCGACACCGAAGTGATGGCGGCGCTAATAAACGAGCATGTGCAATCGGGCCTGAGCCTGCGTGAAGCCGTGCTGGCCACCGTGCGCGAACTCGAAGGCGCCTACGCCATTGCCGTGATCAGCAGCAAGGAACCTGGCCGCGTGGTGGGTGCTCGTCATGGCGCGCCATTGCTCGTGGGCGTGGGCATCGGCGAGCATTTCCTGGGTTCGGATGCGCAGGCGCTGATCCAGGTGACGAACAAGATCATCTATCTCGACGAAGACGACGTCGCCGAGATCACGCGCGACCAAGTGGAAATTTTCAATCTCGACGGCCAGCGCGTCGAGCGCTCCATGCACGAAAGCGAACTTTCCGCCGATGCGGTGGAACGTGGCGAATACCGCCATTACATGCAGAAGGAAATCTTCGAGCAGCCCCATGCCGTGGCGGCCACGCTGGAAGCTCGCATCGGCCCGCACGGCGTGCTGCCGAACATCTTCGGTGTGGATGGCGACGAACTGCTCGCCAAGGTGCGTGGCCTGCACATCATTGCCTGCGGCACCAGTTACCACGCGGGTCTCGTCGCCAAATACTGGATCGAGGAATACGCGCGCCTGCCGGTAAACGTGGAAGTGGCCAGCGAGTACCGCTACCGCGAAGCCGTGGTGCCCGATGGCACGCTGTTCGTTGCCATTTCGCAGTCCGGTGAAACGGCCGATACGCTGGCCGCCATGCGCGAGTCGCGCCGTCGTGGCTACCTGGGCACGCTGGCGATCTGCAACGTGCCCGAGTCGTCCGTGGTGCGCGAAGCCGACCTCAAGTTGATGACGCGCGCGGGCCCGGAAATCGGCGTGGCGTCCACCAAGGCCTTCACCACGCAGCTCGCTGCGCTGGCGCTGCTCACGCTGCATCTTGCGCACCATCGTGGCATGGACAACACCCGCTACATCGATCTGTGCGCCCAGCTGCAGCATCTGCCGCGTGCGCTCGAGGACGCGCTCAAGCTTGAGCCGCAGGTGATCGACCTGGCCGAGCATCTCATCCATCGCCAGCACGCCCTGTTCCTGGGGCGTGGTGCGCAATATCCGGTGGCGCTGGAAGGCTCGCTCAAGCTCAAGGAAATCTCGTACATCCACGCCGAAGCCTATCCGGCTGGCGAGCTCAAGCACGGCCCTCTCGCGCTGGTCGACGAAGACATGCCCGTCATCGCCGTGGCGCCGAACGGTCCGCTGCTCGACAAGCTCAAATCCAACCTGCAGGAAGTCCGCGCCCGCGGCGGCGAACTGCTCGTCTTCGCCGACGGCGAAGCCAGCCTCGAAGGCAACGGCGCCCGCGGTGTGACGCTGCGGATCAACGGTGGTGGCGACTTCATCGCGCCCGCCGTATTCACCGTGCCGCTGCAGTTGCTCGCCTATCACGTGGCCGTACTGCGCGGCACCGATGTGGACCAGCCGCGCAATTTGGCGAAGTCGGTGACGGTGGAGTGATGGCTGCGGCGTGCACTTCGGTGCTCGCCTTGCCATGCCATCCAGGCGTTTCGCCGGTCCTGCTGGAGGGCCGGCGTGTTACTTGGGCACGGGTGACTCGATCATCAGGAGTGCACCGCCATAGGCGATACAATGACCGCTTTCCACTCTTGCGGTCGCCTTCCATGAAGTGTTTCAAGGCCTACGACATTCGCGGCCGCGTGCCTGACGAACTCAACGAGGACATCGCCTATCGGCTGGGGCGTGGATTCGCCCGTACTGTTCGCGACGGCGCCATCGTGGTTGGCTTTGACATCCGTCGCGATAGCCCTGTCTTCGCCGAAGCGATCATCCGTGGCTTGAACGACGAAGGGCGCGACGCGATCGATATCGGCTTGTGCGGCACCGAGGAGGTCTATTTCCAGACGTTTCATCGGCAGGTCGCAGGCGGCATCATGGTGACCGCAAGCCACAATCCCATCGACTACAACGGTATGAAGCTTGTTCGGGAGGGTTCGCGACCGATCAGCGGGGATACCGGTTTGCGCGACATCGAGCAACTGGTCGAAGCGAATGCCTTCGGCCCGTTAGCGGCTACGCGAGGCTCCGTCACGCGCGATCACGACAAGTCTGCCTATATCCAACACCTGCTGTCCTATGTCGATCCGCAAGCCATGCGCCCGCTCAGGGTCGTGGTCAATGCCGGCAACGGCGGCGCGGGTGGCGTGATCGACCTGCTGGATGCGCATCTGCCGCTGGAGTTCATCCGGATTCACCACAAGCCCGACGGCAGCTTCCCCCATGGCATTCCCAATCCGCTGCTACCGGAGAATCGCGACGCCACGGCCGACGCGGTCCGCCAGCACGGCGCTGACTTCGGCATTGCCTGGGATGGAGATTTTGATCGCTGCTTCTTCTTCGATGCGCAGGGTGAATTCATCGAGGGCTACTACATCGTCGGCCTGCTGGCTGCCCAGCTGCTGCAAAAGCACCCCGGTTCCAAAATCATCCATGATCCACGCTTGACCTGGAACACGATCGACATGGTCCGGGGGGCTGGCGGCGTGCCTATCGAAAGCAAGACGGGACACGCCTTCATCAAAGAGCGCATGCGAGCGGAAGATGCGATCTACGGCGGCGAGATGAGTGCCCACCACTACTTCCGCGAGTTTGCCTATTGCGATTCGGGCATGATTCCCTGGCTGCTGGTGGCCGAACGCGTTTCCAGGACCCGCATGGCGCTGGCCGATATGTTGTCCGAGCGTGTGGCTGCCTACCCGTGCAGCGGCGAGATCAATTTCGTAGTGAGCGATGCGAAAGCCACTGTCGCGAAGGTGCTTGAGTATTTTGCCGCGCAACGGCCGATGCTTGATCACGTGGATGGCGTCAGCGCGGACTTTGAAAGTTGGCGCTTCAATCTGCGCTCGTCCAATACCGAGCCGCTGCTGCGACTCAACGTGGAATCGCGCGGTGACACCGACTTGATGGAAGCTAAGACGCGTGAGTTGTCCGACCTGATACGCGGATAAATGAAAGGGCCCTGCGGGGCCCTTTCTCATGTAGCGATCAGTAGCGCTCCCGCACTGGGACTGCGGCCTTTACGCGCGACCGTAGACATCGTCGTAGCGGACGATGTCGTCTTCCCCGAGATAACTGCCCGACTGCACTTCGATCAGTTCCACCGGCACTTTGCCCGGGTTGCGCAGACGGTGCTTGCTGCCCAAGGGCAGGTAGGTGCTCTGGTTCTCTGCCAGGAGGAACACCTTGTCGTCGCAGGTGACTTCAGCCACGCCCTTGACCACGATCCAATGCTCGGCGCGGTGGTGGTGCATCTGCAGGCTCAACGCTGCGCCAGGCTTGACCACGATGCGCTTCACCTGGAAGCGGTCGCCGCTCTCCAGCGAGTCGTACATGCCCCAAGGGCGGCGTACGACACGATGCAGATCGTGTTCGGTACGGTCGGCAGCCTTCAGTGCTTCGACAATCTTCTTCACGTCTTGCGAGGCATCGCGGCGCGCCACCAGGGTGGCATCCGGCGTGGTCACGACAACAATGTTTTCCAGGCCAACCGTGGCCACCAGGTGGCGGTCGTGCGAGCGCACGAGGCTGCCTACGGTATCGAGCGCGATTACGTCGCCTTCGAGATGGTTGCCCTGGGCGTCCTTGTCAGCTGCCAGCCAGAGTGCGTCCCACGAGCCGATGTCGGACCAGCAGCAAGTTACCGGCACCACGGCGGCGCGCGAGGTTTTCTCCATCACGGCATAGTCGATCGAGTCGCTCGGCGCCGAAGCGAAGGCTTCGCCGTCGAGACGGATGAAGTCCAGATCCGCGTTCGCCTTTTCAAATGCCGCGCGGGCGGCGGCGAGCATGGCGGGAGCATGCTGGCCAAGTTCGTTCAAATACGTGGAGGCGCGGAACATGAACATGCCTGAGTTCCAGTCGTACTCGCCGCTCGCTACGTAGCCTTCGGCCAGCTCGAGCTTGGGCTTTTCCACGAACTGCTGGACTTGGAACGTTTCTTTCTCCAGGGCCTTGCCCCGGCGGATGTATCCAAAGCCGGTTTCCGGCCGATCCGGGCGGATGCCGAACGTCACCAGCCAGTCCTGCTCGGCGAGCGGGCGAGCCTTGGCGACCGCTTCACCGAATGCTGCATCATCGCCGATCAGATGGTCTGCCGGCAGCACCAGCAGGATCGCTTGCGGATCCCTGGCCAAGGCCTGCAGTGCGCCCACGGCGATCGCTGGCGCCGTGTTGCGGGCAACCGGCTCCAGCAAGATGCTGGCGTCGTGGATATCCAGCTCCTGCAGCTGCTCGGCGGCCAGGAAGCGATGATCGTCGCTCGCCACCACGACGGGCGCGGCGACATCCGCAAGGCGCAATGCACGCTTCACGGTCTGCTGAAACAGCGTTTCGCTGCCGGCCAACGACAGGAACTGCTTCGGGAGATTCTTGCGCGAGATCGGCCAAAGCCGGGTGCCACTGCCGCCACTGAGTATGAGAGGAATAAGCATGGGCTATGAGTTGCGCGTGGAAGACATGGCGTCGAGCGTGCGATCCAGTCCGATCCGCCAGTCGGGCAGCGGATAATCGAATGTGCGCACGAACAATGTGTTGTCGAGCACCGAGTAGGCCGGTCGCTTGGCCGGTGTTGGGAATTCACCGCTGCCAATGGCATGGACGGCGGGCGCCTTTGCCAGCAGGCCTCGTTGGGCTGCTCGCTCAAGGATGGCGGACGCAAATCCGTGCCAGCTGGTCTCACCACTGGCCGTCAAATGATACGTCCCTTCCAGCGCCTTGCGCGCACCGGACTCAGTGGTCATCCAGCGATCGATGGCGGCCAACGTGGCTTCAACGATCAGGACCGTGTCGGTGGGACAGCCCACCTGGTCCGCGACCACGCGCAGCTCATCCCGCTCGGTGCCAAGGCGAAGCATGGTGCGCAAGAAATTGTGACCGACCGGCGAGTAAACCCAGGCGGTGCGGAAG
>Ga0209026_1001262_pt1 | contig 11541 bp, 12 predicted proteins | sample AraplaCL_Col_mCL_FD_184262 | JGI IMG/M metagenome (GOLD analysis project Ga0209026, IMG submission 184262) | Arabidopsis root microbial communities from the University of North Carolina, USA - plate scrape CL_Col_mCL (SPAdes) (version 2) | ecosystem: Host-associated > Plants > Roots >... | reverse complement strand
TTGTCGTCAATTAGCAAACAAGTATGATAGGGTCCTGCCATTTACTGTCAAAAATACTTTTTTAGTTTCAATTAATATAATATAAAACGCTGGATATTATTGCTTATTACGCAATATTTTGCATATACCCGGTACAAAGTAGTATATAGCTTGCAGCGAGGCGGAATTTATATATTTGGGACGATACTTATTTCTAACACCTGACAATGAACGCAACTGCCCAAAAGACACGCATTACTTATACCTTAACCTTTCCCGAAGCACAAGCGCACTATGTAAGCATAGAAATGAAAATTAGCGGTTTGAGCCAGCCGGTTTTAGATTTGAAAATGCCGGTTTGGACGCCGGGTTCGTATATGGTGCGCGAGTTTTCAAAAAACATTGAGGCAATAACAACAGAGGTTAATGGTGAAATACTACGCGTACCAAAAGTGCGCAAGAACATTTGGCGCGTGGATACCGATGGCTTAAGTGAGGTTACGGTGCGGTATAACATTTATGCTTTTGAAATTTCAGTGCGTACCAGCTTTATTGATGCCTCGCACGCTTTTCTTTCCTCACCGGATATATTTGTTTACCCGGATGGGCTGTTGCATGAGCCCTCTACTATTTACATCAAACCTTATGGCGGTTGGAACACAGTTTCGACGAGTTTAGAAAGCATCAATAGCGATGCTTTTACCTTATCATCACCTAATTATGACATTCTGTTCGATTCGCCCATAGAGGTGGGTAACCAGGATGTGATCACCTTTGATGTAGACGCGGTGAGATATCATATTGCGATGGTTGGCGAGGGCGATTATGAACCTGAAAAATTAAAATCCGACATTACAAAAATTATCAGGGAGCAGGAGTTGATCTTCGGTGAAAATCCTTGCGATCACTATACCTTCATTATCCACAATCGTTCCAAAGGCGGCGGCGGGCTGGAGCATTTAAGCTCGACGGTTTTAAGTGCACAGCGTGATGGCTAACAAAACGCCGAAACCTACCAAAGCTTTTTAAAACTGGTATCGCACGAGCATTTTCATTTATGGAACGTAAAGCGACTTCGCCCGTTTGTATTGGGTCCGTTTGATTATGATAACGAAAATTATACCACCAACCTTTGGATTGCCGAGGGTTTTACTTCGTACTATCAGGATTTGGTTGTTAAACGAACAGGCTTGTATTCTGATGTTGATTATTTGGGCTGGCTGGCCAATTCAATAAACGTATTAGAAAATCAACCCGGCAGAAACATACAAACCGTTGCCGAATCGAGTTTCGATGCCTGGATAAAGGCCTATCGCCCGAATGAAAACTCAAACAATACAACCATATCCTATTACAATAAAGGGGCGTTGATCGCTTTATTGCTGGATATGGAGATCATTAACAACACCAGGGGCGCAAAATCGCTGGATGATGTAATGCGCTATATGTATCGCGCGTATTATAAAAAGTTGGCTAAAGGCTTTACCGATTCTGAGTTCAAGCAATGCCTTGAAGAAGTTGCCGGGAAAAACCTTGACGATTTTTATGCTGATTATATTAACGGATTAACGCCGTTGCGCTATAACCAATACCTACATTATGCAGGTTATGAACTGATAAATGAATTAGCAGATAATAATGACGCGGCTTTGGGCCTGTCAACCAAAGCGGTGAACAACCAAATTGTTATTACCACTATTGCGCGTAATAGCGCGGCTTGGACCGCTGGCCTGAGCGTTAACGACGAGATATTAAAAATTGATGGCAATGTTGTAGAAAATATGGACGGTGTTCTCGCCGCTAAAAAACCCGGGGATAAAATGCTTTTTGAAGTGAGGCGAGATGGTATAATACTGGAGATCGGAACGGTACTGCTTAAAAGCAATCGCGTAAAATACAAGATAGAAAGTTTAAATGAACTAAATACTGAACAGTTAGCCGTACGCAAAAAGTGGCTAAAAATATAGTCGGATAATATATAGATATACTAAAAAGCTGCTTTTCGCGGCTTTTTTCATGATAAATGAGTTGTGGCATTAAATCTGTAATTGTTACAGTGTTAAACTAAAAACAATCTACCATGAACTCATTACTGTATATCATCGCCGTTATCCTCATCATAGGATGGGCATTAGGATTTTTCCTTTACTCAGCAGGTGGCATCATCCACATTTTATTAGTAATTGCGGTTATTGCACTGCTGCTGGGCATCATCAGAAGACCGACAGCACTTTAACAGTCGAACCTCAATAAAAAAGGCTCACCAAAAGAGGTGAGCCTTTTTTATTTGCGGCCTAATAAATAACTTAAGCCAACGGCTGCACCACTATTGCTGTAATAGTACTGTGAACCGCCGCTTACGGCAAAGGGAATGCCTGTAGCGTATATTTCGATCGTTTTATTAACAACTAAACCCAATTTCAATTGGGCATTCAAGCCAAGGCTGCCTACAGAATAAGGGTCGTTTATCTGGTCGCCTTGATTATAGGACTTAAAACTATCCCCCTTGTTTTGTATAGCCTGCGAGGTTAATACCACACCACTTTGTGTTACAACAACCTTATTGTCAGAGCTCGCGTAACAAACGATGCCGGCGCCTATGCTCAGAAAAAATTTTAATTTTTCATTGTTAGATAAGTTGAATATATATTGAGGGATGATGGCAACGGGTACCCGCTTTAAAGAAAAATATGCCGGTGTGCCATTAAATCGCGCATTTTCGGTGTAAACAGCAGCTTCTATCCTAACATGATTTCGAACAGAAGGATTAGCCGATATATCTACGCCTATACTTGCCATCGGTGATACGGACGAAGAGTATTTTTCGTAGTTAAAGCCTGCCGGTCCGTCATTAAAAAACGAATTGTTATACTTAAACGCTAATCCTACAAAGAAATGAAAGTGCGATTCGCGGTTTTCTTCAATTGAAACATTGTTATTGATCAGCTTCACATATCGCAAAATCACATCTTCGTAATATGCGTTATCGGGAGCGCTGCTATTAGCGTATATGCTCTTGTTTGTATACTTTAATGACAATTGATCTAATTGACTTATGAAAACCGGCTTCGAAACAACTTTATCGCTATTGTCGGTATATTGATAATATTTTAGTTCGGCAATGGCATTGTTTCGGTTTTCTAAAATGAAATACCGGTATTTTATATCGTCATCGTGATATAACAAAGTAACGTTTGGGCCTCTGCTTATCACCCGTAGGAAGGTGCTTTCTTGTCGTACCGAAGTGTCTAAAACTGTAGATAAACTCATCAAGGTATTTAACCGGCCTGTAGTAACCGGCCCTACGTAAGAGATATAGCTCTTAAACTTCCACATGCCGAAACCTTTGATGGAAGCAGGAGAATACTGTTGAGCCGAATTGTCGGCATTTGATTTAAATTCTACAGCATGAGGCGATTTGTTCCATTCCTGGTAGTTAATATAACCCCTTACCGTATCCCCGGAGTTTTTAATAATGTAGCCTTCGCGATAATTGGATTGTGAAAGTGCCAACAAAGGTGTTAGAATGCAGGTTGAAATAATAAAGTAAAATAGTTTCATGTTAGTTAGGTTGGGCATAAATATGATCAAATCGCCCCATTTATGCAACCCATACTAACCGTTTTACGAAATTACGTTCCTTTTTTAGTCTTCAAACTGGCCATTAGTTGATCATATAGATCATTACTTTCCGCTTTAACAGGTTTTAATTTTTTAATTGTTGGACGCTTGCCTTTGGCTTTGGCATGTATAAGTTTCAACAACTCATCGCTATATTCATTTTTGAACTTGGATACGTCGAATTTTTCTGAATACTGGTCGATCAACGCCAACCCCATATCCAATTCCTTTTTGCTTACTTCGGCTGATGGAACTTTTAATTCATCCGAGCTGCGTATTTCCTGCGCAAAACGGATGCGACTAACTACCAACACATTATCTACCGGATAAACGATACACAAACTCTCTGTACTACGCAGCACGAACCGCGCCAGTCCTGCTTTTTTTGATTTAATTAGTGCCTGTACCAATAACGCGTAAGCCTTATTGTTTTTAGTATCGGGTTCGGTATAATACGAAGTCTCATAAAACATAGGGTTCACCTCATCGATGTTTACGAAACTCTGTATTTCGATAATGCGGGATTTTTCCGGCGCGGCTTCTTCAAAGTCGGCCTCATCTACAATTACATACTCATCGCCCATTTTATAGCCCTTAACAATTTTATCAAAGGGTACTTCTTTATGTGTGTCTGCGTTTACACGCTGGTAGCGAATGCGTGCATGGTCCCGGCTATCCAGCATATCCAGATCAAGCGTGCTGCTTTGCACTGCAGAATACAACTTGATGGGAATACTCACCAAACCAAAACCTATCGAACCTTTCCAGATGGATCTCATAATGTTTTTAATATGAGATATAACTAATGAGGGTTGTTAAAGGTTTGCAAAAACCCTTGTCATCCTGAGCGATAGTGAAGGATCTTAAACTGTCAGGCTGGACGTGAGTATCGCTTCAAGATGCTTCACTATCGCTCAGCATTACAGTGGGCCGGATATTATTTCAACAAAAAAGGCCGTCAAAACTGACAGCCTTTTCAAAGTTCATCTATTCCTGATCTAATTATTGTTGATCTGGAATACTGGCAATACGATAAGCCGTGTTGCCATTTGCATCCGTAATCGCTTCGTAATAGATATCGTCAGGCGATACAAAATATCGCTTGCTGTTTAAAGTTATCTTGCGACAGCCCTCTGGCAACTGGGCTACAATATCACCAACTTTAGGTGCAGGCGGCGCTGCTTGTTGATCGTCAGTTTGCTCGCCGTCGTTGGTATTTAACACACCATCCTTACCGGCAACAACGTATACATTTTTGCCCTGATCGTTCACTACAGTTTTGTAATACACGCCATTAAATTGATAAAATTGCTGCCCGTCAATGACAATTGATTTGGCACCTTTGGGCAACGATGGCACGGCTGCGCCTACCGGAGGAGTTGTTACCTGGTAACCGCCATTATAAGGCTGATAAAAAATTCCATCCGCATAATAATATTGGTAAGGGCCATACCAGAATGGGTAATAACCGTAAGGCAAGGTGCCCAGATAAAAACCAATATGCGGATAACCGTACACACCAAAGCCACGACTATACAATCCGCCGCGATACCCAAAGCCTGCGCTAACACCTATACGGCCGCCGCCAAAACCGCCGCCGCCGCCAATTCTTACCGCGCCACCTGCACTACTACCTCCGCGAAACGCTCCGCGTTGAGCATCGGCGTTGGTAGAAAGCATCAGGCACATTGCCCCGGTTAAAACAACACCGGAAACATACTTGAATAAATTTTTCATAACCTTAAGAACTACAATATTTTATGATAGTTTAAAATCGAAATCTATAGCTTAGACGATTTTGAACTTAAATGGTTTAAAATTGACCGGAATATTTTTAATTCTAATCGCATTCTAACTTAAGCCTCTATTAACCCCGCCGGAAAGGTTAACGTAAATGTGGTGCCGATATTTTTCTCGGATGAAACATTGATCTTAATACCGTGAAAATTTGCAATAGATCTAACGATGGGCAGCCCCAAACCAAAGCTATCCTGCTCAAGTGAGGCTCTGAATTTCTTGAACCGGTCAAACAAAACCGGGATATTTTCCGGGTCGATACCGATACCTGTATCAGCTACGGTGATAGTGTATTCGCCGTTTTGATTGCTGCCGGTAACTTTGATACTGCCGTTTTCTTTATTGTATTTGATAGCGTTGTTTACCAGGTTGAAAAACAGGTTAAACAGAAGGAATTTATTTACCTGTACAAATTTCCAGTCGGCAGGGATATCCATTTCATATGATATGTTCTTATCCAACAGCCGTACTGAGATCTCCTCATACACCTCATTCAGCATTTCGGCGGCACCAATGGTGTCTTCTTTCAAAAATTGGTCGTTTTCAATTTGCGAAATCAACAACAGCGTTTTGGTTATGCTCTTAAGGCGATTGAGGATACGCTGCATTTCCAGCAGGCGTACTTTTACATCATCGTTCACATCCTCACTTTCAAAAAGGTTTTCAATTTTTGATTGCATGATGGATATCGGCGTCATGATCTCGTGCGAGGCATTCGAGATAAACTCACGTTCCTTTTGGAAGGTCTTTTCAATGGTTTCCACCATTTCATGGATACTCCGGTCAAGGTATTGAAAATCTGAAGTGCTGGTTTCCACTTCTCGGTAAGAACCAAAATTGGGGAACTTACGCCCAATGAGTTTGGTTCTGATAATCAAATGTAGCGGCCGCAAAACATAGCTGGTATACAACTGATCGGCAATGATGGTAAGAAACACCATCCCTACCAAAATGGCGAAGGCAATGTTTTGCAGTGGAGTGGTGGTTTCGCCGATGGTGTCTACGCTTTTACCTATCTCCAGCAGGTATTTATGATTATTAAGTTTGAAGTTGTAGCTTAAAATTCGGTATTGAATGGTATCACCATCGATCTTTCTTTTTTCGTTTCTAATGGTGTCGAGGTTTTCAAGCGTACTATCCTCATCCAAACTATAATATTCAGGTTTTAACGGCGAATAAGACGCGTAGGTGTAATCTTTTATCCCCGAGGTGCGAATCAGTTCAAACAGCTTATCGCGCTGTTTACGTAGCTTATTATCGGTAAAATTTTGGTTGATCTTCTGGATAATTTTAGGCAAGAGCGCCACAAACAGGATAACGATCACCAGTTTAGAGAGCGTGTTAAACAGCGTAAGTTTGGTCTCGAGCTTCAATTAGCTATCCGTTTATTTTGATTTTATACCCCAATCCGCGTACCGTTTCCAACCAGTCGGGCTGCGCAAAGCCACTTAACTTTTTGCGGATGTTTTTAATGTGTGCGTCTATGTAGTTAGAATCGTAATCATTATTTACCACGCTGCCCCAAATGTGCTCACTTAATTGCGTGCGGGTAAGTGTACGGTTTTTATGTAGTAAGAGGTAAGCAATCAGATCAAACTCTTTTTTAGTGATGGCGCTCACAACCTCACTTCCCCACGAAATAGTGCGTTCTGTCAAATCAATAGCAAAGCCACCCAACTCCACCATATGATGCTTTAGCCCAAACTTACGGCGCGTAATAGCTTGCATGCGGCTGTATAATTCGGGCAGAGAGAAGGGTTTAGCTAAATAATCATCAGCACCCAAATCAAGCCCCGTAATGCGGTCACTCACTTCGGCACGGGCGGTGAGTACAATGCAAGCCGCTTCGCCGTTAGTTTTTTTTGTTTCCTTCAATAGGTTGAGGCCCTCGTAGTCGGGCAAACCGAGATCAATTAGAATAAAATCATAAAGATTTACAGCAATCTTTTCAGATGCCGACCTCCCGTTGTAGCAAACCTCGCATTTATAATTATAGCCGGTTAAAAAAATATCCAGCTCTTGCGCCAGCGCTTTTTCATCCTCTATAATTAATACATTCATCGGCTTTAATAAAAAACGTAGTAAAATGTTAAGTTATAAAAACTTTCGCGTTTGTTTTTAAGCGCGCCCTCAACGTTTACGGGTATTGAGTATTTGTATGATGCTTCTAAAGTATAATGCGGGCGGTTATAGGCTATGGGCAGCTTAAAACTATAATTCAGCATGTTAAACCTGCCGTTGTTGTAAGGCACATGGTCTGTGCCCAAAATAACAATATTATCTGCCGCCTCCCTATCACTATGATCTAAAGAGTAACGCTGCACAAAGTTTTGTGTGCCGATGATAGCGCTAACTGATGGATTGATGGTCAGGTAATCTTTATCATCAAAAACGTTCCAACTGGTTTCGTAATATTTAGAGATATTGATGGTGGTGAAAAAGTCGGATGATTTGCCAAACAGGTAATCAAAAGTTAAGCTCGACTGAAACAGTTTCCAGTTAAAGTTATTTTTTAAGTTAAAGTCGTTTGACGTTGCTGAAGCGATAACGCGCTCGTCGTCCTTAAAAATAAAACGATTATAACTGGCCGATACCTTGTAAGTTTTTGAAAAACGATACAGATAGCCGCCGCCCAGATCAACCTCATCTGCAAGGGTAGGGTAGCCCAGCAATTTCAAAGCCGTACCATATACAAAAAAACCACCCTTGGTATTATAAATTATATCGGTAGTCATGTAAGGATATCTGATGGGGCCGGTGCGACCAAAAAACAGCGCATCGCTGCCATAACTTATGCCCACCGACATGGAACGTTTGCGAATTACTTTAGAAGTGTCGGTATCTACGTTCATTTTTTCAATCACGCGCGGCAAAGCCTTAACGCCGGTGACAGCGCATAATGAAATCAGGAAAAGGCTATACAAATACTTCATTGTGTTTCGGCAAATATAAATTTTTAAGGGCCATTACGGCGCGGTATTTCCGGCGGACGCTCCATGCCCTCCGGTCTGCGCTCGCGTTCCGGCTTAGGTTTAGGCGGTGCCTTGTCATCAACTTTCTCGGGTTTGGCCAAGCGTTTGGCCTTAGCAATTTCTTTTACCTTGTTATTTTTTTCATCCTCTTGCTGCTTTTTCCTGGCAGAGGTATCGGCATCGGCTTTGCGTTGTTGGAAAGAAATGAAATGGCCATAAGGACCGGCGTGAGCAGAAGACACACGCGTCCCGAGCGTCAGTATAACCACAATATACACAAACCACCGTACCATTAAAAAAGAAGACGCTGTAAAAGTAGCCTCAAATATTATAGGTTAAAAATAAAAACCATCCTGGGTGAGATGGTTAAACTAATTGGTTATTAACATCGCCTCTTGAGCTTTGTTTAAATATAATAAACGCCGGGTAATTAATTTACCAACCGTATATCTTTTGATGTATAAACTCTGCTATGGTCATCAACAACAATACAACCAACCTGGTTTAACTGGTTAATCAGGTACAAGCCGTTGTTAATGCCAATAGAAAGTATTGGTGAGGCCATTGCGTCGGCAAACTCTGCACACGGGCTAACAATGCTTACGCTTTTTATATCACTAACCACAAAACCTGTAGCAGAGGTATTTAAATTGTTTTTCCTGGTTAAAGAGACATACCCATCCGCATTTGTAGAAGTTGCAAACGCCATGTTGCTGATCACCAGGTCGGCATAAGGCTGCAGGCTTTGGGTCTCATCGGCTGTGGCTATGGTCCAAGGCTCTAAGTTTGGTTGAAGTCCCCAGGTTAGCAAATCACCGCCTGCGTTTATTACACCGTTAGCTACACCTTCCATTTGCAGAATGTATTTAGCGCGATCAGCTGCGTAACCGCGGCTGTTGGCCCCAAAGCCTATGCGCATATTTTTCTCTGTTAAGAAAACGGTACTTGTTTTTGCATTCAATACCACATTTTTGTAACCTGCGCAAGTAACGCTGTTGTTATTGCCCGAGTTGGTAAAATAGCTGATATCAAATGTGCCGTGCGTTAATTCTGAGATCTGCAAAGACCTATCGATGAGATGATAAACCTCAGCACTAACTTTTACCGATTTAATACCGGCATTACGGTTAATTTCGTTGATGATGCTGTCGTCGACAAAGGTACTCAACAGTTTGTCCACACGATTGATCTCATTTACAGCGCTTTCGATGCGTTGGTTGGCCCAGATAGCATCTTTTCCTACTACACTAATTTCAAAATGGTCGCCCATTAGTTTCGCAGAGCGGCGGAAGATGGATGGATTTTCTGTTGATTTTTTTTGTACAGCCAGCATAGGGGTAAATACTTAATTACTGTTTAAACCATTCCAGTAATAGGGCTGCAGGCGCAACTTTATCACTATTGACAACTAAAGTAGCTGCGCTTTATGAAATTAACATGAAAACGGGGGAAAATTTGAAAATTTGAAGACGAGGATTTGATGATTTGGTGATTTGAAGATTTGAAAACGATTCGGTCAGACGTTTGAAGAAATAAAAAAGGCAACTTGAATTTTCAAATTGCCTAATTTTCAAATCAACCTATTATACTACAGTACCCTCTTTCAACTTCTCTGCATTTTCTGCAAACTGAAGGGCTTCCATAATTTCTTGCAGATCGCCGTTCATTACGCCCGGAAGGTTGTATATGGTTAAGCCGATGCGGTGCTCTGTTAAGCGGCCCTGCGGATAGTTATAAGTACGAACTTTGGCAGAACGGTCGCCGGTAGAAACCATGGTTTTACGTTTTTTAGAAACTTCTTCCATGTGTTTGGCCAATTCCATTTCGTAAACGCGCGAGCGTAATACCTGTAAGGCTTTATCAAAGTTTTTTAACTGCGATTTCTGATCCTGGCACTGCGCCACTATACCGGTAGGAATGTGTGTTAAACGCACAGCAGAGTAGGTGGTATTTACCGATTGCCCGCCTGGACCTGAAGCACAGAATAAATCTTTACGGATATCGGAAGGATGTAATTCGATATCAAACTCATCTACTTCCGGCAGAACAACTACTGAAGCAGCCGAGGTATGAACACGACCCTGGGTTTCGGTATCAGGTACACGTTGTACACGGTGTACGCCCGATTCATATTTTAAATTGCCGTAAGCGTCTTCGGCATTTACATTGAAAACAATTTCTTTATATCCACCGGATGTACCCTCGGTATAGTCAACTAATTCGGTTTTCCACCCGCGTCTTTCGCAATAACGCATGTACATACGGTATAAATCGCCGGCAAAAAGCGCCGCTTCATCACCACCGGTACCACCACGAATTTCGACAATTGCATTTCTTGAATCTTCAGGATCTTTTGGTATCAGCATCACGCGGATTTCTTCTTCTTTCTGCTCGCATTGTACCAAAAGCTCATCCAATTCAGATTTAGCCATCTCTCTAAACTCCTCGTCCTTTTCGGTAGCTAAGATCTCCTTATTGGCCTCTATGTTGCTTACAATGTTTTTGTAGATATGATATTGATCCACCACCTTACTTAAGTCTTTGTATTCCTTGTTCAGTTGGGCAAAGCGCTTCATATCAGCCATGGCATCGGGGCTGCTCAGTTCACCTTCTACGCTTTTCCAGCGGTCATATATCAACTCTAATTTATCTAACATATCAATCCTTTCGGGGCAACATTGCACAAGACAATACTCATGCCTAAGAAGCTGCAAAGGTACTAAATTTTAGCATTTTGGCATAGGGCAGATGCTCACAGCCTTGTCAAAATAATCGGGCGATTATTACTTCTCAAAATATTTTAACGAAACAGACTCGCCATCAAAAACGGCATACGAGTTATAATTTACCCATTCGCCCAGGTTAATATACCGGCTGTTATCATTTAGTCGAATATCTAAAGGCAAGTGACGGTGCCCAAAAATAAAGAAGTCGAAATGTTGGTTCTGTAATACTTCCCGACTGTAAACCTCAAGCCATTCCTGCTGGGTAGCTTGCTTTTCAAAATCTTTTAATCCTGTTATGCGGCTATGCTGCGACCAATAATTGGCTATGCCGACACCAAAGTTTGGATGCAGGCGCGCAAATAGCCATTGGCACAGTTGGCTGCGGAAGATTTTTTTGAGAAATTTATATTTGCGATCCCCGGGGCCGAGGCCGTCGCCGTGATGCA
>Ga0209026_1001260_pt1 | contig 11550 bp, 9 predicted proteins | sample AraplaCL_Col_mCL_FD_184262 | JGI IMG/M metagenome (GOLD analysis project Ga0209026, IMG submission 184262) | Arabidopsis root microbial communities from the University of North Carolina, USA - plate scrape CL_Col_mCL (SPAdes) (version 2) | ecosystem: Host-associated > Plants > Roots >... | reverse complement strand
CGCCGCCGTGAACAACGGCGACGCCCAGATCGAGACCGTCTGGGGCGGCGGCTACATGCTCCGCGACCAGCCCGCCGAACAACAGCGCCTCGCCGCCTAGACCCCCACACGCCTCCCCGGCACGCCCTGCGGCCGCCCAGCAATGGGCGGCCGCTTCTCTATGTGAGAAGACCTTCGCGCGAGCCCTTCAGCCGCCATGGCGCTCCAGCGCCAATAAGATCGACCACGAACCACACGAACCAACACGAACGGGCTCTGCCACGCGCAAGGCTGAGGCCCCACCGATACGTTCGTGTGGTTCGTGTGGTTCGTGGTCAAAACGCACGCCTGCGGCCCGCAATGCCCCGGACGGCGGAGCGCCCGCCTACTCCCCCGGCCGGTACGTCCGCTCGGTGTGGCCCACCAGCTGTTCGGGATAGAAATAGACCGGCCGCAGGTCGCCCGCCGCGTAGCGCCCCGCCTGGTCCAGGAAGTGCTTGTTCTCCGGGTGGCCGCTCTCGCCGCCCGCCGTCACCGCCACGGCGCGCACCTTCGGCCCGAACTCCACCGCCGCCACGAAGCTGTTGCCGCTGGTCCCGTAGTACCGCTTGGTCCCCGGATAGCGCTTGGCCCCGAACGAGGCCAGCGAGCCCCACTGGGCCGAGGTGAACGGCACGGGGATGCTGGCGCCGTCGTCGCGGAAGGTCTGGACGATGTCGCCGTTCAGGCGCTGGAACCGGTTGATCTCGCCCCAGGGCGTCTTCCAGCTCCCGAAGTCGGCCGTCAGCCGGTCCGACGCCTCGGCCAGGGCCGCCAGCCGGTCCGCGTTGGTCGCCCGCGCCGCCATATAGTCCCAGACGCTCATGCCCGCGGCCCGCGCCGCCGGGGCCGTCCGGGCCCACAGCGCCTCGCCCCAGAACACGGCCAGCGACGCCTCGGTCGAGGCCGCGGACCATTTGAAGTCCCAGGCCTTCAGCGCCGCCATCTGCTCGCCCACCCGCGCCCGCACGGGATCGCCGGCCGGCGTCGCCTCATAGGCCCGGCTCAGGGTCGGGATCAGCCGTGCGAACGCGGTCAGGTACGGGTCGTAGGCCGCGCCCACCAGCCGCTCCAGGGTGAAGTCGGTCCGCCCCTCCAGCACCCGCACCGCATGCGGCCCGCGCGGGTTCTCGCCCGCCTGGTCCATGTATTTCGGGAACGCCGCGCGCTTGGGGCTGTCCGGACCGGCCGCCGCATAGGGCCAGTCGTTGGTGTTGTAGACCCAGCCCACACCCGGATTGATCACCCGCGGCGCCTCCGACAGTGCGTGCAGCCCCTGCCAGTCGGACTTCGGGTCCGCCCCGTCCACCGGCCGCCGATAGTCGAACCGGTCGTCGCGCACCGGGATGAACTGTGGATGCAGATAGGCGGTCTCGCCCTTGTCGTCGGCGAACAGGGTGTTGTTCGAGGAATTGGCCTTGTAGGTCTCAGCGACCTTCAGGAAGGCGGTCAGGTCGTTCTGCTTGGTGCGCAGGAACGACTGCTGCAGCGCCTCCATCGGCTTGAACATCATGGAGAAGGCGATCCATCGGTCGCCGTCGGCCCGCACGATCGGCCCGTGGTGCGTCCGATAGGTCGTGAAGCTGCGGGTCTTCATCGTCCCGTCGGCGGCCTTGTAGGGCACGACGACCGTCTCGGTCGTCACCGGCCGCGCCTCCTTGCCATAGCGGTACATCAGCTGGCCGGGCGTGCGGATGATGGTCTCGGCGAACTCGTCCACCACATCGACGCCGCTGGAGGTGTGCATCCAGCCGGCATGGGCGTTGAAGCCCTGGTAGATGAAGAACTGGCCCCAGGTGACCGCCCCATAGGCGTTCAGCCCTTCCTCGCTCGTCATCTGCAGTTCCGAGCGGAAGAAGAACGAGGTGTGCGGGTTGATCAGCAGCAGCGCGTGGCCGTCCTTGGTGATCTTCGGGCTGATCGCGATGCCGTTCGAGCCCGAGGGCTCCTTGAACGCGAACGGGTTCTCCAGCGCCGCCGTCCGCGTGCCGCCGTAGAACGCCTCCAGTTCCTTGAGCGAAATGCGCTCGATATCGCCGCCGATGCTGCCCTCCGTGAACGACAGCGCCATCCAGGGTTCAAACCGCGTGATCACCCGCGGCTTCACCTCCGGATGGGTCGCCAGATAGAAGTTCAGCCCGTCCGCCCAGGCGTCCATCAGCGCCCGCAGCCAGGCCGGGCTCTTGGCGTACTGCGCCTGCAGGAACTCCGGCTTCATGTAGAGCTTGGCCCGCAGGTCGGCCCAGATCGCCCCCTCGCCCTCGGCCTCGGCCGTCCGGCCCAGGTTCGTCAGATAGTTGGTCTCGACGCGGTTGAAGTCGTCCTCGGCCTGGGCATAGGCCATGCCGAACACCGCGTCGGCGTCGCTCTTGCCCTTCACGTGGGCGATGCCCCAGTCGTCGCGGACGATGCTGACCCGGGCCGCCTGCGCCCGCCAGTCGCCCATCTCGTCGGCCAACGCCGGGCTCGCCAACAGCGACGCCACCAGGGCAAGCGATCCCAACCGCACGGGCGACTCCTTAGGTCCGACCAGGGTCGCACCTCGCCCGCTCGTCCACAGCTTGTCCAGCCTGCGGCGACCTGTCCGGTCCGCCCGCGCTTGGAACTCTCGGAGACTCAAGCTCTTTTTCCCTCGGGGCCCGCGCGCTGTCAGGCGAAGTGGGAACCGGTTCGCCGCCCGGGCAGCGCGCAAACTCCGACAGGAGGCGCCGCTGGGCTTAAGACCGGCTCTCGCTTTTGTTGGCCGCGCCTCATGTTGGAGTTCACCCGATGACCGACGCCACCTACGTCGCTTTCGTGCCCAACGGCAAAAGCGCCAAGCTGCGCTCCGTCCTGCAGGCCGAGGACACCGGCTCCCTGACCTGGCGCGAGCGCAAGGTCATGTTCGGCAGCGAGTTCTACTTCTCCGGCCCGCCGAAACTCGCCCGCGCCACCCACGCCTACGTCAGCCAGTGGGTCGTGGCCCACTAAGGCCCGCCCCTACTTCGCCGTCGCGACCTCGATCTTCTCGATCCGCCATTTCAGCTGCTCGGGGGTCGCGCCCGGCACGTCGTTGACCCGTCGCAGGGTCGCCTTGCCCGAGGCGTGGTACGCCTCACCGGTCGCATAGCGGCCGTACAGCACCACCGGAACGTCGACGAACAGCGAGCCCGCCGCCCCCTCGACTGCGCCGGGGGCGCCGACCTGGGCGTGGATCTGGGCGAAGCGCTTCAGATCCTCTGGCTTGCCGTCCCGGCGCAGCTTCGCCGCCTCCGCGGTCCGGCCGCTCTCGACGAACGCATAATAGGTCTCGACCACGGTGGCCGCCGCCTGGGCGCTGCCGGCGGCGGCGGGCGCCTCACTCAGCGGGGTCCTGTCGTCCGGCAGGCCGCCCGGCGTTCCCGGCGCCGGCGGCTCCACGGGCGCCTTGGACGGCGGCACGCACGTCACGCCCGGCGCGCTGGCGATGTCCTCGCCCGGCTTCAGCGGGGCCAGCGTCCCCTCGTCGCCCTTGGTCCACCACTGCAGCGCATCGCCCGTGTAGCGCGCGCCGCTGGCCGAGCGGGCGATCCGCAGCGGGTGGGTGGTGTCGCCCACCATCAGCTGTGCGGTGTCGGCGTCCGGATAGAGCGCGCTCAGCGTCCGCCCGTCCTCGCAGACGTAGCGGACCCAGGCCATGGCCACGGTCTTGGTGGCGGGCTTGGCCGGCGGCGCGGCCGCGGGCGGATCGGAACAGGCGGCGAGCGGCAGCAGCAGGAGCGACGTCAGGTACAGGCTGGATTTCATCATCGCCTCTCTAACGCGCGAGATAGCCAAGCGTCGCCGTTGGGCGCCGGCAAATCCATGATGTGGGTCAAACGCGCGGCGGCGGGCGCCCTACTTCTTCATCCAGGGCTTGGACTTCGACTGCGATCGGGCCGCGGCCACACGCTCACCCTCGACCCGCTGGCCCGGGGGGCCGCCCTTGCCCTGGGCCGCCTTCTTCAGGCGCAGCGCCTTCTGCATCGGCGTCTCGCCTTCCGGCGCCTCGTCCTTCGGATCGGCCATGTCGAGACTCCTTCAACTCGCCGCCAGCCTAGCGTGTCCGCCGCGTCTGTCGCGCGGTGATTGCGCTTGCCATCCGGCTTGCTAGTCATGGCGCATCATAGGGGCCGTCATGAACCTGAAACTCGCCGCCGTTCTCCTCGCGTCCGTTGCCGCAACCCCGGCCCTGGCCCAGACGCCGCCGCCCGAATCGAAGACCGCCGCCGCGCCGGCCAAGCCGAAGTGGGACGTGAACAACCCGCCCGGCGCGGTCATCCGCCAGGTTCCGGTCAACGTCGACGAAGGCACCTGGATGAACGTCGACGTCAGCCCCGATGGCAAGACGATCGCCTTCGATCTCCTGGGCGACATCTACGTCATGCCGATCGCCGGCGGGACGCCGACCCGCATCGCTGAGGGCCTCAGCTGGGACGTCCAGCCGCGCTTCTCGCCCGACGGCAAGCGTATCGCCTTCACCTCGGACCGCGGGGGCGGCGACAACATCTGGATCATGAACGTCGACGGCGCCGACAAGCGGCAGGTGACCAAGGAGGACTTCCGCCTCCTGAACCAGCCCACCTGGAGCCCGGACGGCCAGTTCATCGCCGCCAAGAAGCACTTCACCACCGGCCGCTCGCTGGGGACCGGCGAGGTCTGGCTCTATCATGTGTCCGGCGGCGCGGGCGTGGCCCTGGTCAAGAAGCCGAACGAGCGCCACCAGAAGGAGCTGGGCGAGCCCACCTACGCCCCCGACGGCAAGGGCGTGCTCTACACCCGCAACATCACGCCGGGCCCGATCTTCGAATACGCCCAGGACAGCAACACCGACCTCTTCAACATCGAGCGCTACGACATCGAGACCGGCGAGGTCTCGACCGTCGCGTCCGGCCCCGGCGGCTCGGTCCGTCCGACGCCCTCGCACGACGGCAAGAAGATCGCCTTCGTCCGCCGCGAGAACACCCGCTCCAAGCTCTATGTGAAGGACCTGGCCACCGGCGTTGAGCGCAAGGTCTACGACGCCCTGGACCAGGACGTGCAGGAGACCTGGGCCGTCCAGGGCCTCTATCCCAACATGGCCTGGACGCCCGACGACAAGGCCATCGTCTTCTGGGCCGGCGGCAAGCTGCGCCGGGTGGATGGCGATGGGGCCAACGCCACCGTCATCCCCTTCCGTGTGAACGACACCCGCGCGGTCATCGACGGCCTGCACCCCAAGGTCGCGGTCTCGCCGGACACCTTCCAGACCAAGATGACCCGCTTCGCCGCCGTCTCGCCCGACGGCAGGCAGGTGGTGTTCGAGAGCCTGGGCAAGCTGTGGCTCAAACCCATGGCGGGCGGCGAGCCCCGGCGCCTGACCAAGGGCGACGAGGCCGGCTTCGAGCTGTTCCCCGCCTGGTCGCGCGACGGCAAGACCATCGCCTTCGTGGCCTGGACCGACGCGGGCCTGGGCCGCATCCGCACCGTGGGCGCCGGTGGCGGCGCGGCCCGCGACGTGACGCGTGAGGCCGGCCACTACGCCCGCCCCGCCTTCTCGCCCGACGGCCGCACGATCGTCTTCGAGAAGAGCCAGAGCGGCGGCCTGACCTCGTCCGAGGGCGGCGAGAACCCGGGCATCTACCGCGTGCCCACCGCCGGCGGCCTGCCCCAGCGGATCGCCCGCGACGCCTCGGCGCCGCAGTTCGCCGCCGCCAACGACCGCGTCTTCATGGTCACTTCGACCGGCGGCAAGCAGCAGCTGGTCTCCACCGACCTGTCGGGCGAGGCCAAGCGGGTCCACGCCGAGGGCGAACTGGTCACCGACTTCGCCGTCTCGCCGGACGGCAAGGTGTTCGCCTTCCGCCAGAACTACGAGGCCCTGGTCATGCCCCTGATGCCGGGCGGCCAGGACGTGCCGGTCGACCTCAAGGGCGGCCCGATGCCGGTCACCCGCGTCTCGTACGGCGGGGCCGAGTGGATCCACTGGACGGGCGGCGGCTCCGAGCTGCACTGGTCCATGGGGCCGACGGTCTACACGGCCAGGACCGACGCCTTCTTCCGCAATGCTCCCGCCGCGGAGGGCGCGCCCAAGTTCGAGCCGCCCAAGACCGGCGTCTCCCTCTCGGTCCAGGTCGCCGCCGACCGCCCGCGCGGCGTGGTCGCCTTCACCGGCGCCCGCCTGGTCACCATGGCCAGCGCCGACGGCGGGATCATCGACGACGGAGTCGTGGTCGTCCGCGACAACCGCATCGTCGCGGTGGGCAAGCGTGGCCAGGTCCAGGTCCCCGCCGAGGCCAAGGTCGTCGACGTCGCCGGCAAGACCATCATCCCGGGCCTCGTCGACGCCCACGCCCACGGGCCCCAGGGCGAGGACGAGCTGGTGCCCCAGCAGAACTGGTCGCTGATGGTGAACCTGGCCCTGGGCACGACCACCATCCACGACCCGTCCAGCCGCGCCGCCGAGATCTACGCCGCCGCCGAGCTGCAGCGCGCTGGCAAGATCGTCGGCCCGCACATCTTCTCCACCGGCGAGGTGGTCTATGGCGCGAAGGCCGCGCGGAACTACGCCCAGATCGACAGCTACGACGACGCCCTGGCCCACGTCCGCCGCCTCAAGGCCGAGGGCGCCTTCTCGATCAAGAACTACAACCAGCCCCGCCGCGAGCAGCGCCAGCAGCTGATCCAGGCCTCGCGCGACGAGGGCATGCAGGTGGTGGCCGAGGGCGGCGCCCTGTTCGGCCAGGACATCAACATCATCGCCGACGGCAACTCGACGCTGGAGCACAACATCCCGCAGCTCGCCCTCTACGAGGATGTGCTCAGCTATTTCAGCCAGTCCAAGACCAACTACACCCCCACCCTGGTCGTCACCTTCGGCGGGCTGGCGGGCGATCCCTACTGGCGCAGCCACACCGACGTCTTCGCCCAGCCGATCCTCAAGGCGTTCATCCCGCCGGCCCAGCTGGCCGCCGACAACGCCCGCCGATCCATCGCGCCCGAGGACAACTACGTCGACGACGACAGCGCCCGCGAGGCCCGCAAGCTGGCCAAGCGCGGCGTCCTGGTCTCCATCGGCGCCCACGGCCAGCAGGCCGGCATCGGCCCGCACTGGGAGCTGTGGTCCTTCGTCCGCGGCGGCATGAGCCCGATCGAGGCGCTGGCCGCCGGCACCATCGTCCCGGCGAAGTCCCTGGGCATGGACGCCGACATCGGCAGCCTCGAGCCGGGCAAGCTGGCCGACCTGGTCATCCTGGAGGCCGACCCCACGGTCGACATCCGCAACTCCGAAAAGGTCTCGCGCGTCATGGTGGGCGGTCGCCTCTACGACTCCCTGACCCTCAACGAGGTCGTCACCGGCGACCACAAGCGCGCCCCTTGGTGGTGGGAAAAGAAATGAGCGAAGAGCCCGAAGACGCCGGCTACGATACCGACGACTGGCAGCGGCTGGTCCCCTTCACCGGCCGCATCGCCGACCTCGACGACGTCCAGGCCCGCAAGGCCATCTTCGCCCTCAGCGACACCACGAACGGTCGCCCCATCGACATGGACCTGCCCCAGCCGGTGATCTGGTGGGCCGACGACGGCGAGCAGGCGGCCGTGGCCGTCCAGGCCGAGGCCCACGACGGCGATGACGGCGAGACCATGGAGGTCCTGGGCCTCATCCTGCCCGACGGCGAAGGCGCCGTGGCCCTGCTGGACGACGTCGATCTCGTGGACGACACCGACCCCACCTGGCGCGGCCTGGTCGAGGCGGCCATCGGCGACGAGACGGGGGACGAGGACTGACCGCGCGCGGCGCCGGGGGCCTCCTGCGGCCGCTTGCGCTGCTGGCGCCGGCGCTAATCCCCTCGTGGCGGTTCTTCGACACCATCGCCGCCTCGCCGCGCATCGAATACGCCCTGCTCGCGTCGGCCGACGCGCAGCCTGAAAGCTGGTGCGAATTCCGGCCACGGCCCCATCGCGTGTCGCTGCCGACCATGCTGGCCCAGCTGCTCTGGAACCCCCGCTGGAACGAGACCCTGTTCCTGGTCAGTTGCGCCGAACGCCTGGTCGACCAGCCCACGGCCCACAGCGAGAACGAGATCTTCGCCCGCATCGCCGCCGACCTCGCCCGCGGCCCCGAGGCGGCCGCCCTGCCCGCCTGGCTGACCTTTCGCCTCACCTTCCTGAGCCGTGAGGGCGAGACCATCGCCGGCGAAGTGCTGTTCCAGTCGCAGCCGCGCCGCCGGCCCGCCGCGCCATGACCTTCGAGTCCGCCGCCCGCCTGACCGAAATCCTGCTGGCCCTGGCCTTCATCCAGCAGAGCCTGGAGCACCTGCGCGGCCCGCGGAACGAACAGGCGCTGTTCGGCGTCCGGATCGTCCTCTGCGCCCTGGTCGTCCTCGGCCTCGCCCAGCCCTGGCCGCTACTCGGCCTGGCCGCCCTGTCGCTGGTGATCCTTTTCCGCTTCCAGGGCCCCTACAACGGCGGCAGCGACCGCATGGGCCTGCTGGCCCTCTGGTGCCTGGCCCTCGCCCACCTGGCGCCGACGCCCCAATGGCGCGAGATCGCCTTCGGCTACCTGGGCCTGCAGCTGGTGCTGTCCTACTTCATCTCGGGCTGGGTGAAGGTGGTGAACCCCGACTGGCGCTCGGGCCGCGCGCTGCGCGACGTCTTCCAGTTCTCGGCCTATCCGGTCAGCGAGGCCCTGCGCGGCTGGGCGGGCCGCCCGCGCATCCTCCTCGCCATGTCCTGGGCCGTCATCCTCTTCGAATTGGCCTTCCCGCTGACCATCCTGTCCCAGCCGACCCTGATCGCCGGCCTGGTCGTGGCCGCGACCTTCCACCTGGCCAACGCCTGCCTCTTCGGCCTCAACCGCTTCTTCTGGACCTGGCTGGCGACCTACCCCGCCATCCTCTGGCTCCAGGCCCGGCTGTTTTGACGCCCGCGCCGGTTCCATAGAGCCAGCCACAGCCGACCATAAGTTCTTTCGTTTTGCCGGCGCCGTCCCCGGGGTCCACGGTTCGCGAACAATCGCAAAAAGACCGGAGGACGCCATGGACGACGCCAGCCCCCTTTCCGATCCCCGCAAGGAGCCCGCCGCGTTGCGCACGCTGCTGGGCCGCACCAATCGCGACTGGTGGCCCAACCAGCTCTCGCTCGACATCCTGCACCAGCAGGGCGCCACGGGCGATCCGATGGGCGACACCTTCGACTACGCCGCCGAGTTCAAGAGCCTGGACTACGCCGCGCTGAAGCGTGACCTCACCGCCCTGATGACCGACAGCCAGCCCTGGTGGCCGGCCGACTACGGTCACTACGGCCCCTTCTTCATCCGCATGGCCTGGCACAGCGCCGGCACCTACCGCTCGGGCGACGGCCGCGGCGGCTCCTCGTCCGGCACCCAGCGCTTCGCCCCGCTGAACAGCTGGCCGGACAACGCCAATCTCGACAAGGCCCGCCGCCTGCTGTGGCCGATCAAGCAGAAGTACGGCGCCAAGCTCAGCTGGGCCGACCTGATGATCCTGGCCGGCAACGTCGCCATCGAATCCATGGGCGGCCCGGTCTTCGGCTTCGGCGGCGGCCGCGAGGACGTCTGGGAGCCCGAGAAGGACATCTATTGGGGCACGGAAGAGCAGTGGGTTGGTCAGGAGGGCAACCTCACCCGCATCGACCATGAGTCCGGCCGCGCGCTGGAAAACCCGCTGGCCGCCATCCAGATGGGCCTGATCTACGTCAACCCCGAGGGTCCGGGCGGCAATCCCGACCCGCTGCTGTCGGCGCGCGACATCCGCGAGACCTTCGCCCGGATGAGCATGAACGACGAGGAGACCGTCGCGCTCACCGCCGGCGGCCACACCTTCGGCAAGTGCCACGGGGCGGGCGACGCCTCCAAGGTGGGCGCCGAGCCCGAGGGCGCCGACATCGCCCAGCAGGGCCTGGGCTGGCAGAGCGGCCACGAGAGCGGCATGGGCGACCATGCCATCACCTCGGGCCTGGAAGGCGCCTGGACCCCCACGCCCATCCAGTGGTCGAACAACTACTTCCGCATGCTGCTGGAGTACGAGTACGAGCTCATCAAGAGCCCCGCCGGCGTGAAGCAGTGGCAGCCGATCAACCAGAAGCCGGAAGACATGGCCCCGGGCGCCCACAGCCCGCAGCGCCGCCTGCCGACGATGATGACCACCGCCGACATGGCCTTCAAGATGGACCCCGAGTACCGCAAGATCTCGGACCGCTTCTACAAGAACCCCGACCAGTTCGCCGACGCCTTCGCCCGCGCCTGGTTCAAGCTGTGCCACCGCGACATGGGTCCCAAGGTTCGCTACCTCGGCCCGGAAGTGCCGACCGAGGACCTGGCCTGGCAGGACCCGATCCCGACCGTCGATCATCCCCTGATCGACGCCGGCGAGATCGCCGGGCTCAAGACCACGATCCTGGCGTCGGGCCTCTCGATCGCCGATCTGGTCAAGACCGCCTGGGCCTCGGCCTCCACCTTCCGCAACTCCGACAAGCGGGGCGGCGCCAACGGCGCGCGCATCCGCCTCTCGCCGCAGAAGGACTGGAAGGTCAACGAGCCTGCCGAGCTGGCCCGGGTCCTTAAGGTCTATGAGAAGATCAAGGACGACTTCGACAGCGCCGCGCCCGGCGGCAAGAAGGTCTCGATCGCCGACCTGATCGTCCTGGGCGGCTCGGCCGCGGTCGAGAAGGCCGCCCGCGACGCCGGCCAGGCGGTGACCGTGCCGTTCTCGCCCGGCCGCGCCGACGCCACCGACGCCCAGACCGACGCCGACAGTTTCGGGGTGCTCGAACCCCGGGTCGACGGCTTCCGCAACTACCTGGAGACCCGCTTCAGCGTGCCCACCGAGGAACTGCTGGTCGACCGCGCCCAACTGCTGGGGCTCTCGGCGCCGCAGATGACCGTCCTGGTCGGCGGCCTCCGCGTCCTGGGCGCCAACCACGGCGGGTCGAAGCACGGGGTCTTCACCAACCGCCCGGGCCAGCTGACCAACGACTTCTTCGTCAACCTGCTCGCCATGGCCACGGCCTGGAAGGAAGTCGATGACCGCGGCGACGAGGTCTTCGTCGGCACGGACCGCAAGACCGACAAGGAGATGTGGACGGCCACCCGGACCGACCTCGCCTTCGGCTCGAACTCCCAGCTCCGCGCGCTGTCCGAGGTCTACGCCTCGTCCGACGCCGGGCCCAAGTTCGTCCGCGACTTCGTGGCCGCCTGGACCCAGGTCATGAACGCCGACCGCTTCGACCTCAGCCGCGCCCAGCGGAAGGCCGCTGGCGCCTAGAGGACGCTACCGTCGCCTTCGACGCGCTGCCCTCTCCTCCACCGTAGGGGGAGGGGGACCGCGCGAGGCGGGGTGGAGGGGGAGCGACTTCAAGCTCGGCGCTCTCGGAAAATCCCCCTCCACCAGCCTGCGGCTGGTCCCCCTCCCCCTACGGTGGAGGAGAAACGGAGCTCTGCCGTTGCCGGACTTGCGACGCGGCGGCGCCTCGCTATCGTCCCCTCGGTTTCTGGGGGCGCAAATATGCGACATGCGATGAAGCGGCTGGCCGGCG
>Ga0209026_1001259_pt1 | contig 11557 bp, 12 predicted proteins | sample AraplaCL_Col_mCL_FD_184262 | JGI IMG/M metagenome (GOLD analysis project Ga0209026, IMG submission 184262) | Arabidopsis root microbial communities from the University of North Carolina, USA - plate scrape CL_Col_mCL (SPAdes) (version 2) | ecosystem: Host-associated > Plants > Roots >... | reverse complement strand
CTGGTGCGGGCCATCGACGACCTGAACCGCGAGAACCGGCTGGCGCCCATCGACCCGACGCGCAAGGGACCGTTCGAGGAATTCATCGCCGCCTATCACGTGGGCGACCCGGCCGACGTGGGCGATTCCTGGCGGTTGGGACGGCGGCGCGAGCGGCTCTACGCCCAGGCCCGCGCCTTGGGCGAGCGCTAGGCCAGGTCGAAGTCCATCACCAATGGCAGGTGATCGGAGGCCACGCGGGTCAACGGATCGAACGGCGCGCTGACCTCATGGACCTGGATGTCGGGCGTGACGAACAGGTGGTCGATGCGCAGCACCGGCAGCGGCGAGGGGAAGGTCGAGGTGGGCTGCTTGCGGGCCGCCAGCCTGCGCGCCGGCTCCAGCCGGGACGTCAGCGTACGGTAGACGATCGAGCTGGCGGTGGCATTGAAGTCCCCCAGCAGGATCGTGGGGGCGCGGCAATCGTCGTGTCCCAACCAGGCGGGGCCGGCCAGGTGGGCGGCCTGGATCTGCTGTTCGCGCGGCACCAGGCCCAGGTGGGTGTTGATCACCTGCAGCGGCCGGCCCTCGACCTGGACCTCGATCCACAGGGCGCCGCGCGGCTCCAGCGCCTTGATCCGGTCGTAGCCGGGCAGGGGCCCCACCTTGATCATCCGCTCGGGCAGGGAGGTCAGGATGGCGTCGCCGTACAGCTCCTCCTCGACGCGGAAGGCTGGGTGGAAGTGGCACGACATCTCCAGGCGCTGGGCGATCTCATGGGCCTGGTCCACGTGGCCCGTGCGCCGGCGGCGGACGTCCAGCTCCTGCAACGCCACGATGTCTGGGTTCAGCGCCGCCAGCACATGGGCGATCCGCGCCACGTCGAGGCGGCGGTCGTTCCCGACGCAGCGGTGCACGTTGTAGGTCACGATCCGGGGCATGCGGGACGGTCTGGCGGCTCCATGCGGCGATGACAAGGCGGGCGCCGCAAAGGCGGCTTGGCGGTTGGCCCGGGTCTTGCTTTAACGCTTAGGTAACCAAAGCGTAGGGACCCGAAATGCTCCATCTGATCGCACTGGCGGCCGCGGCTGTCTCTTCGGCTTCGGCGATCGCGGCGGCTCCGGCCCCTGAGCTTCGGGAAGTGACCTGGGTGGCCACGCCCACCGGACAGGACATCGCGAACGTCTATCCGCCCACCGCGGTTCAATCCGGCAAGAGCGGCGCGGTGCTGCTGGAGTGCCAGGTGGCGACCCAGGGCTCGCTCGAGGGCTGCGCCGTCCAGATCGAAGATCCGGTCGGCCTGGAATTCGGCCTTGCCGCCCTGGAACTGGCCCCGCTGTTCAAGATGTCCGACACCGCGCCCGACGGCAGCGCCACCGCCGGCCGCAAGATCCGCATCCCGATCATGTTCTCGATCGTCCAGGGTGACTGACGGCAGGGGCGGCTAGAGCGCCCTCAACCCTAAGTTTGGCCTTGAGGATTGGGGAGCCGCATGCTGCCGATGTTGGTTGTAGGGCTGCTTCAGGCCGCCTCAGCGAGCGCTGCTCCACAACCTACGGGCCCCGAGGGCAGTGTCGTGCTCGTCTGTCGTGTCACCGCTCGCGGTGAGCTGGAGAATTGCCGGGTCGATAGCGAAGAGCCAGTCGGCCAAGGCTTCGGCGCGGCAGCGATGGAGATGGCCAAGGAATTCAAGCTTCGGCCGCGAACTCGCGATGGTCAGAAGGTTGAAGGTGGCACGATAAGAATTCCTATGAAGTTCAAGCTTCCAAAGCAGCCTTGAATCACCGTCCCGCTTACGTTGACGTCAGCGTCATCTTTTCTCCTGCCATGACGCCGCGTATAGGGTCGCCCGAAACCGATACGGCGTAAGCCGCGCCAGGAGGACGACCTCGATGAACCTCGACTTCACCCCCGAAGAGAACGCCTTCCGCGACGAGGTCCGGGCCTTCATCAAAGAGAATTACCCAGCCGAACTGCGCAAGGCGCAGGACGAGCACCGGCCGCTGACCAAGACCGAGTATCTGCTGTGGCACAAGGTGCTGGCCAAGAAGGGCTGGGTCGCGCCGGGCTGGCCGAAGGAACTGGGCGGCACGGGCTGGACCCCCACCCAGAAGTACATCTGGTCGGAAGAGACCGCGCGCGCCGACTGCCTGGGCCTGCTGCCCTTCGGCCTGTCGATGCTGGCGCCGGTGATCTACACGTTCGGCACGGACGAGCAGAAGAAGAAGTTCCTGCCCGACATCTACAACGGCAATGTCTGGTGGTGTCAGGGCTACTCCGAGCCGGGCGCCGGGTCGGATCTCGCCAGCCTGAAGTGCAAGGCCGAGCGGATTACCGAAGACGATGGCAAGGAGTACTACATCGTCAACGGCCAGAAGACGTGGACGACGCTGGGCCAGCACGCCGACTGGGGCTTCTTCCTGGTCCGCACCGATCCCGACGCCAAGCCGCAGTCGGGCATCTCGTTCCTGCTGATCGACATGAAGACCCCGGGCATCGAGGTCCGTCCGATCATCACCCTGGAAGGCGGCCATGAGGTCAACGACGTCTTCCTCGACAATGTGAAGGTGCCGGTCGAGAACCGCATCTTCCACGAGAACCAGGGCTGGACCTGCGCCAAGGCGCTGCTGGCGCACGAGCGTTCGGGCATCGCCGGCGTGGCGCGCTCGAAGCGCAACCTGGCCAAGGTGCGCGAGATCGCGAACACCGAGCGGTCGGACACCGGTTCGGCCCTGCTGGCGGACGCCTTCTTCCGCCGCAAGGTTGCAGAGCTGGAGATCGACCTGACGGCGCTGGAGTTCACCGAACTGCGGACGCTGGCGGGCGAGAGCAGCGGCAAGGGCCCTGGTCCGGAAAGCTCGATCCTCAAGATCAAGGGCACCGAGATCCAGCAACGCCTGCAGGAGCTGGCGCTGGAAGCGGTCGGCCACTACGGCGCGCCGTTCCTGCGCGACCTGACGGGCTCGAACGCGGGTGTCGGCCCCGACTACGCCTATGGCGCGGCGGGCGAGATGTTCAACGGCCGCAAGACCTCGATCTACGGTGGCTCGAACGAGATCCAGCGGAACATCATCGCCAAGGCCGTCCTCGGCCTCTAAAGCTCAGCCCAACGCACAAACAAAGACCTCAAGCGGAGTAGACGCCCCGTGGATTTCAGCTTCACCGAAGAACAGTCGATGCTGCGCGACACGGTCGCCAGCTACCTGGCCGACCACTACGACTTCGACAAGCGTCGGGCCGTCGTCTCCAAGGAGCCGGGCTGGCGTCCCGAGGTCTGGAAAGCCTTCGCCGAGGAGCTGGGCATCCTGGGCGCGCCGTTCTCGGAAGAGCTGGGCGGCCTGGGCGGCGGCGCCATCGAGAACATGATCGTGATGGAGGAGTTCGGTAAGGCGCTGGTCGTCGAACCCTACCTCGGCACGGTGGTGATCGGCGGCGGCTTCCTGAAGCACTCGGGCTACGCCGGCGCGGCCGACCTGATCGGCGGCATCATCGAGGGCAAGAACATCTTCGCCTTCGCGCAAGCCGAACCGCAGTCGCGCTATAATCTGGCGGCCGTCTCCACGACCGCGAAGAAGGACGGCGCCGGCTGGGTTCTGAACGGCCAGAAGGCGGTCGTGATCGGCGCGCCGTTCGCCACCCACTTCATCGTCACGGCCCGCACTGCCGGCGGCGAGCGCGACGCCCAGGGCGTGTCGGTGTTCCTGGTGGAAAAGGGCGCCAAGGGCGTCACGACCCGCGACTACCCGACCGTGGACGGCTTCCGCGCCTCGGAAGTCTATTTCGAGAATGTGTCGCTGGGCGCCGACTCTCTGATCGGCCCGGCCGACGGCGGCCTGCCGCTGGTGGAGAAGGTGGTCGACGAGGCCATCGCCGCCACCTGCGCCGAAGCCTGCGGCGTGCTGCGCAAGCTGCACGAGGGCACGCTGGAATACACCAAGCAACGCAAGCAGTTCGGCGCGCCGATCAGCTCGTTCCAGGTGCTGCAGCACCGCATGGTCGACATGTTCATCAACGTCGAGCAGGCGGTCTCGATGACCTACATGGCCAACATCAAGGTCGTGGACGACGCCGAGCGCGCCAAGGCCGCCTCGGCCGCCAAGGTGCAGATCGGCAAGGCCTGCAAGTTCGTCGGCCAGAACGCCATCCAGCTGCACGGCGGCATGGGCATGACCGACGAAATGGCCATCGGCCACTATTTCAAGCGCGCCACCATGATCGAGAGCGCCTTTGGTTCGGTGGACCACCACCTGGCTCGCTACGAGTTCCTGTCGCTGGGCAAGGCCGCCTAAGGCGCTTCGATCGCGACGAGACTATCGACGGCCGTCCCGTACGCGGGGCGGCCGTTTTGTTTTGGCGCCCACACCCAACGACCGTCATCCCCGGCCAAGCCTGAGGATGACGAGCGGCTTCGGATTCAGGGGTGACCCCAGCCCGCCAGCGCCGCTGCCGGGTCCTCCATCTCGCGCCAGCTTTGCCTGAGGGCGAGGGTAGGCCGGTCGATCGCCAGATAGCAGCCGCCGCTGGGGTTCTGGGGCCGATCCTCGTGGCCGATCTCGACCCCCTGCAGGTGCGCCGTCAGCAGGGCGCCCACGCCGCCGTGCGAGACTACGATCAGCACGCCCGCGTCGTCCGACGCGGCGACGCGCTCCACCGCTGCGACGATCCGGTCCTGCGCATGGCGCGCCGTCTCCCAGCCGCGAACGCTCTCATCCGGCCGGGCGAAGAACTGCTCCACCACCTCCCAGAACTCCGGCGGCGCGATGTAGCCAGTCGACTCGCGTCCGTTCTCGCCGAGCGCGGGGTCGATCCGGTGCAGCGCGCCCAGGCGCCGGGCGAGGATCGCAGCGCCGTCCATCGCCTTGCGCTCGTCGCTGGACCAGACGGCGGCGACCTTGCGGCCGGCGAGGGCGGTGGCGAACGTCTCCATCCGCTCGCGCCCCTTCAGCGACAGGGGCCACTGCGGCACAGGGACGGCGGGGTCGATGACGACTTCGGGGTGGGTGATGAACAGGATCGCGGTCATGTGATGCGTAGGGTTGTCCGAAGCTTTACCGGGCGCCACTGCTTTGCGATGGGCAAGGATATCGAGACGACGGGCGCGTTCGCGGACGGGCCGGATATCGGGCGGCTGCAGTACGAAGGCGTGAAGCTGCTGTTCCGCGGCGCGCAGCGGCGCGTGTGGGACGCCGAGGCGCTGAAGGGCGTGCGCGCGGACGGCGCCGACCTGGTCCTAGCGGACGGCGCACGCTTCACCCTTGGGGAGAAGCAGGCGGCCCGCTGGGCGGACGCGATCGCCAACCCCAAGGGTCGGCTGGACAAGATCGGGGTGAAGGCCGGGATGCGCGCCGCCTTGATCGGCGTGGCCGACGACACCTTCACCGCCGAGCTGGCGGAGCGAGGCGCGCAGCCGGTCAACGAGCTCTCGCGCCTGGACCTGCTGTTCTACGCGGCCGACAGCGCCGAGGAGCTGGCGAAGGTGGGCGATCTGGTCCCGACCCTGGCCGAGGGCGGCGCGCTGTGGATCGTCTCGCGCAAGGGCAAGGCCGCCACGGTCAAGGACGTCGAGGTCATGGCCGCCGCCAAGGCCGTGGGCCTGGTCGACAACAAGGTCGTCGGCTTCTCGCCCACCCTGACGGCGCTGCGGTTCACCCGGCGCAAGGCATAGCGCGGCGCATTACCTGCCGCGTAATCGACCGGCCGCGCGGCCTCGGGTCATCTCCCGCCAGCAAGGGAGATCACCACATGAACCGCCGCGACATCCTCACCTCGGGCTTGGCCGCAGGATCGGTGGCTGCTGTCGCCGTAGGTCGCCCGGCCGCCGCGCAAGGCCGGGGGCCGGTCGCGATCCACGCCAGGGATGGGACGCGGCTGTTTCACCGTGACTGGGGTGAGGGCCAGCCGGTGGTGTTCGCCTCGAGCTGGAGTCTCTCCAGCGAGATGTGGGCCTATCAGGTGGCGCATCTGTCCGAGCGCGGGTTTCGCTGCATCGCCTTCGACCGGCGCGGCCACGGCCGCTCTGACGTTCCCAGCCAGGGCTACGACATGGACACCCTGGCCGATGACGTGGCCGCGGTGATCGACACCCTGGGCCTGAAGGACGCGATGCTGGTCGGCCATTCGATGGGCGGCGCGGAGGCGGTCCACTACCTGGGCCGCCATGGCGGCGCGAAGGTGAAGAAGATCGCCCTGGTCGCCGCCGTCGGGCCCTACATGGTGCAGACCGCCGACAACCCGTACGGCGCGCCGATGGCCTATCACCAGGCGACGCTGGGCCAGTGGGCGGCCGATTTCCCCAAGTGGGCGATGGAGAACCAGGCGCCGTTCTTCACGCCGGAGACGTCGCCGGCGATGAAGGCCTGGCTGACCGAGCAGTTGCTGGCCACGCCGGTCCCGGTCGCCATCGCCACCTTCAAGGCCCTGATCGGCAAGGACCTGCGGCCGGACCTGGCGAAGATCGATCGGCCGACCCTGGTGATCCATGGCGACAAGGACGCCTCCGCACCCCTGGCGATCACCGGTCAGCGCCTGGCGGCTGGCATCCGCGGGGCCGAGCTCAAGGTCTATGCGGGGGCGCCGCACGGGCTGTTCCTGACCCACATGGACCGGCTGAATACCGACCTGGAGACTTTCTTCCGCGCCTGAGGTTGCGGGCAGGGGGCGCGGCGCCCTAGCTGGGCGCCATGTCCCTCCGCGACCTCGCGATCATGGTGCTGGTCTGCCTGGTGTGGGCGGCCAACAACATCGTCTCCAAGTATGTGGTCAGCGGTCTGCACGTGCCGCCGCTGTTCTATGCGGCCGCGCGGTTCGCCATCGTGATCGCGGTGGTGTTCCCGTTCCTGCGACCCGCGCCGCGGCCGATTTGGCGGCTGGTGCTGGTGGCGATCCTGATGGGCGGCGGCAACTTCGCCCTGATGTTCATCGGCTTGAAGATGTCCACGCCGTCGGCAGCGGCGGTGGTGATCCAGCTGGGCATGCCGATGACGACGCTGCTGTCGGTGTTCATGCTGGGGGAGCGGATCCATTGGCGGCGGGGCGTGGGGATCGCGCTGACCTTCGCCGGCGCGATGATCGTCATGTACGATCCGCACGGCTTCGCGATCTCGACTGGCCTGCTGTTCGTGGTGGGCGCGGCGGCGACCAGTTCGCTGGGCGCGGTGCTGATGAAGCGGATGGACGGGGTGAAGCCGCTGACGTTCCAGGCCTGGGTGGGCCTGTCGTCCGTCGTACCGCTGGCGCTCCTGTCGGCGCTGCTGGAGCCGGGGCAGGTTCAGGCAGGGCTGGCGGCAGGCTGGCCGTTCGTGGCGGCCGTCGTCTTCTCTGCGCTCGTGGTCTCGGTCATGGCCCATACGGCCTACTACGGCCTGATCCAGCGCTACGAGGCCAACCTGATCTCGGCGTTGACGCTGATGACCCCGCTGGCCACCATCGGCCTGGGCGTGGCGCTCCTGCACGACCCGTTCGGCCCGCGGATGGCCATCGGCACGGTGGTGGCGCTGAGCGGCGTGCTGATCATCGCGCTCAGGGGAAACCGGGTGATGCCCAAGCTGCTGGCCCTATGGAACCGCGCCGAATGAACGTCATCCCGGCTCCGTCGCCGAACTTCGACCCCCGCACCGCGCCGCCCAGTATCCTGGTGCTGCACTACACCGGCATGCAGAGCGGCGAGGCCGCGCTCGCCCGCCTGCGCGACCCGGAGGCCAAGGTCTCTTCTCACTACCTGGTCGAGGAGGATGGGCGCATCTTTACGCTGGTGGCCGAGGAGCGGCGGGCCTGGCACGCGGGCGTCTCGTTCTGGCGGGGCAAGCGCAACATCAACGGCGAGTCCATCGGCATCGAGATCGTCAATCCGGGTCACGAGTTCGGCTACCGGCCGTTCCCGGAGGCGCAGGTCGCCGCGGTGATCGAGCTGGTCGGCGATATCCGCATGCGCTGGGACATCGAGGACCGCGACATCGTCGGCCACTCGGACGTGGCCCCGACGCGCAAGGACGACCCGGGCGAACTGTTTCCCTGGAAGCGCCTGGCGGAGGCCGGCCATGGTCTGTGGGCCGAGGCGCCGCCCGCGCCGGGCAATCCGATCGGGGAGGGCGAGACCGGCGCGGCCGTCTTCGCGCTGCAGGCCGGGTTCACCCGCCTCGGCTACGACCTGCCGCCGTCCGGTCAGTTCGACGCCGACACCACCGCGGTGGTGCGCGCGTTTCAGCGGCACTGGCGGCCTGAGAAGGTCGACGGGATCGCCGACGGCGAGACGCGGGCTCGGCTCATCGCGCTGCTGAGACTGTCGTCCCTCCCTTGATGGGGAGGGACAGGCCGCGCAGCGGCCAGGCTGAGGGAGTCGCGCTCAAGCGTTTACATCCCAGCTCTCGCCCCAACCTCCTCACCCTGACGGCTTCGCCGTCTGTCCCTCCCCATCAAGGGAGGGAAGGTTGACTTGCTGGCCGAAATCCTGACTTTCCGCCGCGGATCAGACGGCCGGGCGGTCGCGGCCCTTCGGGGTCGAGGAAAGTCCGGGCTCCACGACGACATGGCGGCGGGTAACGCCCGCCGGGGGTGACCCCAGGGATAGCGCCACAGAGAGCAGACCTCCTTCGCCTCGGGCCTTGGCCTGAGATCGGAGGGAAGGGTGAAAGGGTGCGGTAAGAGCGCACCGGGCCGCTGGCAACAGGGGTCGCATGGCAAGCCCCGCCAGGAGCAAGACCGAATAGGGATCCCGCGCCCGCCAAGTCCGCAAGGATACTGGCGGGTAGGAGCGTCGTAGCTCCGAGGGGTCCGGGTAGGTCGCGAGAACCGTTCCGCGAGGAGCGGTCCAGAGGAATGACCGCCGCGTCCCGCAAGGGGCGGCACAGAACCCGGCTTATAGGCCGTCTGATCCCTCGCTTTTCCACATGATGGGACGCGCTGACACCGGCGGGTGATTTGCACCTGCGAGGCCGCCTTCGAGGCGGGAATTAAGAAACAACCGCCGCCGTTAATCTATTGTTCCAAGTATGTTCTGTGGATGACGTGTGGATCTTAACCATGCGGCGCTCTGACACCTTTGTTTTCGCCCAAATAGTCATTTAGTGTCATTGAAACCCATCCGATCCCATGTTAACCCAATTGCAATTCGTCGGTCAGAGTGGCGGGTCGGGGCGCGAACTCAGACTGATCGACGAAGAGCAGGGGGCGGTTCGGAGAGATGTTTCTCTCGACCTTCGAGAAGCAGTTGGACGCGAAGCGGCGCATCGTTGTGCCGCAGGAATACCGCGCCGCGCTCTCGGGCCCGGCCGACGGTGTCTTCGTGTTCCCGTCGATCCGTTCGGACTGCATCGAGGGCGGCGGCCAGGCCCTGTTCGATCGCTACGGCGCCATGGCCGACGAACTGGAATTCGGTGACGAACTGCGCGACTCCATCGAGCGCAACGTGTTCGGGGAAATGCAGAAGCTCTCGTTCGACACCGCCGGCCGCATCACCCTGCCGGAACAGCTGTGCGAGCAATACGGCATCACCGACTGGGTGGCCGTCGTGGGCCTGCGCGACCGGTTCGAGATCTGGGAGCGCGACGCCTACCGCGCCCAGCGCAGCGCAGACCGCGAGCGCGCCCGCTCGGGTCTGGCCGACATGCGGACGCGCCAGCGCGCCGCCCGCCTTGGAGGCGCGGCATGAGCGGCGCCCCTCACGTTTCTGTCCTCCTGAACGAGGTCGTCGAGAACCTGGCCATCGGGACGGGCGACGTCGTGGTGGACGGCACCTTTGGCGCGGGTGGCTACACCCGCGCTTTCCTGGCGACGGGAGCGAAGGTCGTGGCCTTTGACCGCGACCCTACTGTCCGTCGCTTCGCCGCGGGATTTCCGGAAGACCGCTTCAACCTGGTTGAGGCGAGATTCTCGGAAATGGACGCGGTGCTGGGCGAGGGTCACGCTGACGGCGTGGCCCTCGACCTCGGCGTGAGCTCGATGCAGATCGACCAGGCCGAGCGGGGCTTTTCGTTCATGCAGGACGGGCCGCTGGACATGCGGATGGGCGACACCGGCCCGACCGCGGCGGACCTGGTCAACACGCTGGAGCAGGAAGAGCTGGCGCGGATCATCTTTGTCTATGGCGAAGAGCGCGAGAGCCGCCGGGTCGCCCGCGCGCTGATCAAGCGCCGGGAAGAGCAGCCGTTCACCCGCACCCTTGAGCTGGCCGAGTTCGTGGAGAAGGCGCTGGGCGGCCGCCGCGGCGCCAAGATCCATCCGGCGACCCGCACCTTCCAGGGCCTGCGCATCGCCGTGAACGAGGAGCTGGCCGAGCTGGAAGCCGGCCTGGTGGCGGCCGAGCGGGTGTTGAAGGCCGGCGGACGGCTGTGCGTCGTCACGTTCCATTCGCTGGAAGACAGAATCGTCAAAAACTTCCTGGGCGAGCGGTCCGGCCGGACGCCGGCGGGATCGCGTCATGCGCCGCCGGTGGCCAAGGGCGCCGAGCCCAGCTTCCGTCTGCTCTTCAACGGCGCTCAGGCCCCGTCCGAGGGGGAAACGGGGGCGAACCCCCGCGCCCGCTCGGCGAAGTTGAGGGCGGCCGTGCGCACCGAGGCGCCGGCCTGGAGGGCTGCGGCATGAGCGTGTTCACGCGCCGGGTGCGTGGATTCCGTCTTGTGGACCTGGTGGGCATCGGCCTGCTGGTGGCCGTCATCCTGGGCGTCTACCTGGCCAAGACCATGGCCGGCCGCGAACGCGCCGAGATCGCCACGGTCGAGCGCCAGATCAAGGTCGAGCGCGCCCGCATCCGCCTGCTGCAAGCCGAGGTGGCCCACCTGGAGCAGCCGGGGCGCCTGGAGCGGCTGTCGGTGACCTATCTGAAGATGGAGCCGGTGACCGCTCATCGCGAGGCGACCGCCGATCAGATCATCGACCTGGCCCGCGCCGGTCCGCCGAAGAAGGCCAAGGCCGTGTCGTCGGTCGCTGCGATGGTCACGGGCGGCAATTCGATTCCGGGCATTCCGCCGCCGCCGCCGCCCGAGGCCAATCCCGTCCGCGTGGCCCAGACCGCGCCGCCGGCGGGGGCTCCGCAATGAGCCTCAGCCAACAGGCTTTCGGCCGTTCGGGTCTGCCGCGCTGGCTGATCGAGCGCATCTGGGGTCTGGAGCACGCGTTCGAGCGGGCCCGGGCGTCTGGCAAGGCCGAGGACGACACGCGGCTGCGCATCTTCTTTGTGCTGGCGCTGTTCTCGCTGGGCTTCATGACGCTGGCGGTCGGCGCGACCCGCGCGGCGCTGTTCTCGGACTCGCGGGGCGGCGGCGCGATGGCCGCTCTGGGCGCCTCGCGCGCAGACCTGGTGGACCGCAACGGCATGCTGCTGGCGGCCGACCTGCTGCACTACGGCCTCTACGTCGACCCGCGCGAGATCTGGGGCGCGGCCGAGACCCGCCGCAGTCTGCTGAAGACCCTGCCGAACCTGGAACCCGAGCGCCTGGACCGGGCGCTGCGTGGCAATCGCCGGATCTTCGTGCTGGGCGCCTTGACGCCGGAGGAGCGCAACCGCGTCCACGAGCTGGGCCTGCCGGGCATCAGCTTCGAGCCCGAACAGCGCCGGGTCTATCCGCTCGGCACGTCGGCGGCG
>Ga0209026_1001258_pt1 | contig 11566 bp, 11 predicted proteins | sample AraplaCL_Col_mCL_FD_184262 | JGI IMG/M metagenome (GOLD analysis project Ga0209026, IMG submission 184262) | Arabidopsis root microbial communities from the University of North Carolina, USA - plate scrape CL_Col_mCL (SPAdes) (version 2) | ecosystem: Host-associated > Plants > Roots >... | reverse complement strand
CGGCTCACTGCAAATTTTAGTTCAAGCTACCGGGAATGTCAAGAGGTACCAAATAGTGGTGAGCGGTATTCTGTTATTAAATTTACCTACCTCTTATTTATTCTTGAAATTAGGTTATTCGCCATCAGCAACCATGGTAATTTCAATATTTTATTCTTGCGTCGCCCTTTTTATGAGGTTAATCGTATTGAAGAAAATTATTAACTTTCCGGTAAAAGAATTTATAAATATTGTTATAGTAAGAATAATTATGGTTAGTATCTTGGCTAGTATCCTTCCTGCATTATTTTATTTGAAATTTCATAGCGACAGTAAACTGTTTTTTCTTTTTATTCTAATAATATCTACTATCTCAATAATATCAGCTACCATTATTTGCGGCTTAAATAATAACGAAAAGGCCATTTTAAAACAACAATGCTTAAAAATTTTAAATAAAATTAAATCATAAGATGTTTAAAAACAAATGTCTATTAATTACCGGTGGAACAGGATCTTTTGGTAATGCAGTATTAAAAAAATTTTTAGATTCTGATATCGGGGAAATACGGATTTTTAGCCGTGACGAGAAAAAACAAGACGATATGCGCCATGAGTTGCGGTCGTCAATCGTAAAGTTTTATATAGGCGACGTTAGAGACAGAAATAGTGTAGATAATGCTATGAACGGAGTAGACTATATTTTTCATGCGGCAGCTTTGAAACAGGTACCGTCTTGCGAGTTCTTTCCGTTGGAAGCCGTAAAGACCAATGTGTTGGGGACAGAAAATGTCTTGGAGTCAGCTATCAAGTACGGGGTTAAAAACGTTATTGTTCTAAGCACTGATAAAGCCTGTTACCCAATAAATGCGATGGGTATAAGTAAAGCCATGATGGAAAAAGTTGCGATAGCAAAAGGTCGGTCACTTGGTACAAATGCCAAAACTACTATAAGCTGTACCCGCTACGGTAATGTAATGGCAAGCCGTGGATCCGTAATTCCATTGTGGATCGACCAAATCAAATCAGGCAAGAAAATAACAATTACAGACTCGGATATGACCAGGTTTATGATGACGTTAGAGGATGCCGTTAATTTGGTATTATTTGCTTTTGAAAATGGCAGTAACGGTGATCTATTTGTTCAAAAGGCTCCCGCAGCCACATTAGGGGTGCTATCTGAAGCACTTCACGAATTGTATGGTAAAGAAGTAAATACAAGCATTATAGGGACAAGGCACGGGGAAAAGCTTTATGAATCGTTAGTAACCCGCGAAGAAATGGCCAAATCAGAAGATATGGGAGATTATTATCGCATCCCGTGTGATGACCGAGACTTGAATTATGATAAATACTTTATCGAAGGAGAAAAAAAAATATCACATTTTGAAGACTATCATTCACATAACACGAAAAGATTGGACCGCGAAGAAATGAAACAGTTGTTATTAAAATTAGAAATTATTAAGTCAGACCTTATTTATAATTAAAAGAACTATAGACATGTTAAAAGTAATGACCATTGTCGGCACAAGACCTGAGATAATAAAATTAAGTCGTGTAATGGCCGAATTAGATAAATTTACACACCACCTGATTGTACATACCGGACAAAACTATGATTATGAATTAAATGAGATTTTCTTTAAAGAACTACAAATAAGAAAGCCTGATTACTTTTTAGATGCTGCCGGCGCAAATGCGGCCTTAACAATTGCTAATGTTATCACTAAGACAGATGAGTTATTAGAAAAAGAGAATCCAGACGCTATACTTTTATATGGTGATACCAATAGTTGCCTTGCAGTAATATCTGCAAAAAGACGTAAGGTACCAATTTTCCATATGGAAGCCGGTAATCGTTGTTTTGATCAAAGAGTGCCTGAAGAGATCAATCGAAAGATCGTCGATCATTTAAGCGACATAAACATGCCGCTGTCTGAGCATGCCAGAAAATATTTAATAGCTGAAGGAATCAAACCAGAAACAGTTATAAAAACAGGATCGCCAATGCATGAAGTGCTTGATTTCCATGCGGAAGAAATTGAGAAAAGCGACGTTTTGACAAGAGAAAACTTGGAGCCGTCAAATTTCTTTATCGTTAGTACCCACAGAGAGGAAAACGTTGATTCGGAGAAGAACTTTAACGATCTGTTAAATTCGTTAAACGCAATCGTAGAGAAATACGACAAAAAAGTAATCGTATCTACTCATCCACGCACGAAGAAAAAACTTGAGCAAATTGGTTTTATTAATAAAAACCCTAAAATTGAATTTTTAAAGCCTTTTGGCTTTATTGATTATATTAAATTGCAAAAAGAGGCATTTTGTGTAATATCAGATAGTGGTACTATAACCGAAGAGTCGTCTATTCTTAACTTCCCGGCAATTACAATCCGTCAGGCTCATGAACGCCCCGAAGGTATGGATGAAGGTACGTTGATAATGTCTGGGCTTAATGCTGATCGTATAATTGATTCAATTGAGGTTGTTACTTCTCAATTTAAAGAGAATAATAACATAATCAGCATCATACCCGACTATAAACCAGAAAACGTTTCGAAAAAAGTAGTACGTATAATAGTGTCATATACCGATTACGTTAACAGAACCGTTTGGCATAAAAAATAAATGGACAAAAAGAAAATTTTGCTATTTGGAGCGAGCGGCATGATAGGTCATATGGCTTATGCGTATCTTAAAAGTACGGATAAGTACACCATCACTCCCGTTGTATTTAAAAATAAAATTAATCCCGAAGATGTTGTTGTCGATGTTTCAGAAAAGCAGCGGGTTGTAGATTTGATCCAGACCGAAAAACCCGATCTCATTGTAAATTGTAGTGGCGTTATTATTGGCGGATCAAAAAAATATCCGGACAATGCCATTTTGTTAAATGCTTATTTGCCGCATTTATTAATGCGAATAGCTGATGACATGGGTTGCAAACTAATTCATATTAGTACCGATTGTGTGTTTTCTGGAAAAAAAGGTGCGTACGGCGAAGATGATATTAAGGACGCAGACGATTTATATGGAAGAAGCAAAGGGTTGGGCGAAATTGTGTCTGATAGGCATTTAACTTTAAGAACTTCAACTATAGGCCCCGAAATTAAAAAGGATGGCGAAGGGCTTTTCCATTGGTTTATGCAGCAGAGCGGCAGCATTAACGGGTTTACGCAAGCTTATTGGAGCGGTATAACAACTTTAGAATTAGCGAAAGCTATTGATAAAGGCATTAGCAATAACTTAACGGGTTTGCTCCACGTAAATAACGGCGAGAAGATATCCAAATATGACCTGGTGAATTTGTTTAAGACAATTTGGAATAAAAATAACCTTGAAATTGTTAGATATGAGAGCAAAGTGGTTGATAAGTCACTATTAAAATCAACCAAATTTGATTTTGGCATTCCCGGGTATAAACAAATGCTTCTTGACCAGAAAGAGTGGATGGATGATCACAAATATTTATATAACCAGATGTATTAAGTGTTAGGTTAGAAGGGATGAAGATTTTGATAATAGCCGCCAATGTTGGAAAGACAGCACCTGGCATTGTGTTTGAAAGATTAATACAAGAACTATGCAAAACACACGAGATCGATATTCTTACTTCCGATTTAGACCCGTTGTTGGATATCTCGGCTGCAAAAAACATTTTTGAAATCAAAAGAAAAACCTTCCATCACAGAATTCCCAAATTGCTTATTTCTCTTTTCGGCATTAATCCACTTGATGTTTTCTGGTCGAAAAACGCAGTTTCTAAATTAGTTACAGCTCAACATCATTACGATTTGATCTTGAGTTTCATTTCATTTCATAATTATGCCCCGTTAATAGCCGGGTCCCTTGCTCTAGATAAGCTATCATCGAAGTTAGCTGTATATTCGGTTGATGCTATACCTGCTCCAATTGGTTGGTCTGTAAATGATTCTTATTTCAGGCAAGTGAAAAATATGATGGCTAAATATCTTGCAAAAGCTGATTTTTTCTTTTCGGCAAATGAGCAAATGCTAAACTACCAGTTGGGAACCTTTAAGCCTAAAAAAAAGCTTGTAGTTGACGTTGTTTTTAACCCAAATGGTGGCAAGCTAACGGATCTTCAAACCGATGGTATGGCAGAGCCATATTTTTTATATACCGGCGGAATTTACCAGGTTAGAAAACCCGATTATATTTTAAAGGCGTTTGAAAAGCTGCTCATTAAATATCCAAGTGCGAAGATGGTTTTTGTAGGCACGGTGTTAACGCCAGCTGCATTATCATTGATAAGTCAACACACCCTTGATTCCATTCAATTTATGCCTTTTGCAAAAGATTTGAATGATTATTATAAAAGGGCAACTGCTTTAATTGATATAGATGCTGATATTGAAAATGATGTTTTTTTATCCAGTAAAATGGTGAGTTATCTTGAAATTAATAGAGTCATTATTTCAGAAACAGGAAAAAATAGTCCAAGCCGACGTTTGTTCTCCAATATAGAATCGATAATTCAATGTGATCACGATGCCGGCCAGCTATGCGATGCTATGGAAAGATCAATTAAATTAAATAATAAACTTAGTTTTCAAGACAGACAATTGGTGTTGAAAGAATTTTCGGTAGAAACTGTAGTAAATAAATTAAACAAAATACTGACTGATCATTCTTAAATTCAATAAATATTTTGATATTATTCCCATCTGCTTAATTGTTCGCTGTACGCTATCTGCACCGTTATAGTTTTCTTAAAATAAAACTGTTATCGAAAGATCACATGAAATTATTTAGTTTAAAAAATATTCCATTAACGGTAATTATAGGTTTTAACTTATTTACGCTTTTTGTTTTTTGTACCGCGCCAATAAACTGGAAAACAGATTATTTATATTTTTTTTTAGGCTTTGCCTTTTTGTGTCAATTCTTAATAATCGCGGGTTACCAGATAGGTTATGCAAAATTCAACAGACGTGATGTCTCAAAAAAAGCGTTGTTTGCATTTTCCAGAAAAAAGCTTAATGCTGTATTTTGGTTTTACTCGCTCACCTTTTTGATCAAATATGCCTATCTGGTTAAAACCAAGTTATTTGATATCAAGGCAATGGTTACCGTACTGGCGCTAGGGGTAGCAGATCCGCATTTTGGATACAGGCTCGCCTTAGATAGCTCTGTTCCATACACCGTAAGCTGGACAATTTTTTTTGCAATATCTATCGTAAATAATTTATTCTTTATAATTGGTTTTTGTAAATGGAAAAGCATGAACAGGTTTAAAAAATATCTCTTCGTCTTTTTCGTATTGTTAGAGATGTTTTACTGGTTTGGCAGAGGCACCAACTTCGGTGTTATTACTTTAGTAACAACTTTCTTATTCGTCCTTATGTATAGGCTTAAGTCTATTAACTTTAACTTTAAACAAAAGGTCACCTTGTCGCTGTTAGTGGTTTTTCTTTTTTGCACAAGTATTGCTGTTTTCTCTTTAAATATGACGGGGCGCAGAGGCGGCGCAGAATTGAGCTATGACCAATTTGACGTTGGAAAATCATATGTTGACGAAAACAGTCTCGTTTTTTCTATTATTCCAGAACCACTGCACGATACCTACATGTATATGGTTTCTTATTTAACGCAAGGATATTACAATACATGCGTGGCCTTTGAGCTAGATTATCAACCCTCATATTTCCTCGGCAATAATCCGTCTGTAGAGCAAATTGCTACGATATTTAACGTAGATGTTTATAAAAAGACGTACGTATATCGATTAAAAGACAAAGGTATAGATCCGGAAGTAAGCTGGCATTCCGCCTACTTATGGTATGCAAACGACGTTACCTTTTTTGGTGTTCCTGTTTTGTTGTTTTTTATGGGTTACCTATTTGGTGCCAGTTGGACTTTAAGTTTAAACCATAATGATTTTCTATCTAAGATCATGTTTGTCATTTTGGCAAATATGCTTTTATTTTTATTTGCCAACAATAGTTATTTAGGTTCCGTCTTTTATTCGCTTATGTTTCTTCTGCCATTTTGGATATTATCCAGAATCAGCAGAATCAAATGGACTTAATTCCTGTATCACTTAAGCACTCTTCCTTTCTGATTTAGCGGGTGTGTTAATTTCCGCTAAAGTTTACATTAGTATCTAATTTTTAGCCCGCCATTAAGGTTTTGCTTTGATCAATCTGCGCAACGGAATTTCTATTAAATAGTAGGATATAAATGACGTCACTAGCAGTATGATAAAGAAAGCATAAAAAAATAAATCAGGGTGTGCACTTTTTATGGTTTTACCCAGGTAACTTATAAGTGTATAAGCTGGATATTGATATATATACATGCCATAACTTATCTCTCCTAAAATAACAAATATCTTGTAAGAAAATAGCTTGGTTATCTTTCCGGTGTTTAGTGCCAAAATCAAAATGAAGGGCCCAAATAAAATAGCCATTAAACCATTGTGGAAATTTACAGGTAGTTTATATGTGTCAACTATTATAACAATGAAGCATATTAACAAGAAAAGCAGGACCAAGTAATGGTCATAATTACGTTTTTTATTATTATTAAGAAAGAATAGGCCCATTAAGTTCCCTATCAAAAACTCATTTAAATGCATTAATGGGAAATAAAATAAAAAGCTATGGCTTGCCGAAGGATAGCCCGTATAAAATGGCGATAACCACAAATAATTAAATACTATCTGCGATATGAGCCAAAAAAACAAAACACACACCGTTATTACCTGCAAATTGTATTTTTTATAGGCATGATTTAGTAAAAACGGAAACAGTAAGTAGAAAAGAAATTCAACTGATAACGACCAGCCCGGCGTGTTTAAGCTGCTCGCATATTTCGGAAACCACGATTGAATTGTCAATGAGCCTAACAATAGCCCTGTAAAATCAATAGATCGAAATCTTATAAATAGGATTAAAGCCATAAACAGCAAGGCTAAAATGTATACAGGATATATTCTGGCAATTCTGTTTATATAATATTCCTTTTTTTCAATGCTCTTTGTTTTTTTACCATACGCAATGATCATTACGAATCCGGACAGTATAAAAAAGTAGCTTACTCCAATATTGGCATTTTTAAATAGAGGGAGGAGTATCGCAGAACTAAAAGGAACTATTGTCGTACCATAATGAAAAATAACAATAGCCAAAGCCGCAATAAATCTAGTAAACGTAAGCTGATTAATCATTTTGATAAGTAAGTTGTTAGTAACGTAGTGGTAAACATGCAAATATATTATTCAGAACCAACTATTCTTAAGATTTTATCGATATAGGAATTGATTTTAACTACGGAATGAATGCTATTAAAATATCAAACTGATCATTACGATACCTTGACGGGTTTGTATAACAATTACCTACTCTTTTTAAGTACGCCTTTCGAGCGTGATCTAAAAATGTTATATTTGGGGAAATTAGTGGGATGATTGATTTTTTTACCAGAATTTACACATCAATTAGAGATAAAAACGACATATTAAAACGACTTAAATTTTACTCACTGCAAAGATTTTTAGTAAGAAACATTGCCAACGCTATATTGCCGTCCTATTTTACAATTTCTAATTTATTTAGAGCCTACAAGTTAAAAAAAGCTGCGGGGAACAGGGTATCTATAATTGTATCATTAACCACCTTTCCTGCCCGAGTTAATAAAGTTTGGATGGTTATTGAGTCTGTTTTACGTCAGGATACACTTCCTGATAGAATTATTTTGTGGCTCTCGGAGGAGCAATTTTCCAGTTTGTCGGATGTTCCCAAAAAACTATTAAAATTACAACAACGAGGCTTGGAAATAATTATTCGTCCAGGTGACCTGAGGTCGCATAAAAAATATTATTATGCTATTGAACTTTACCCTAAAGATGTTGTAATAACGATTGATGATGATATGTTTTATCCTAGTAACACATTATCTGAGTTGTTAAGTTTGAGTGAAAAGTACCCTGGTGTAGTATGCTGTCATAGAGGAAGCACAATCGCCGTAAAAGATAACGATGTGTTGCCATATAAAGAATGGGGTGAAATTGACAATAATAGTAACCCGTCTTATGACATATTACCTACCGGTTGTGGTGGCATACTTTACCCGCCTGGAGCGCTGTCTGCAGAAGTGTTAAACAAAGCTGTTTTTATGGCTTACTGTAAGCACGCCGATGATATCTGGCTGTATGCTATGGCCCAGTTTAATGGTACAAAGTTGGTTAAAACAAATTCTAATAACATTTTGATCCCAGTAGTGAATAAAGCGGATATTACCTTGGCGTCGATTAATGTTGACGAGAATTTGAATGACAAACAATTAAACGAGATAAGAGCTTATTATAAAACCAGCCTGAATATAGACATGCTGTCACATGTTTTTAATTAATTATGATAGTTTTAATTATCATACAACCTTTTTTATAATACTAAAATATAACTTGATGAAGTTATCGCCTATAGTTGTTTTTGCCTATAACCGCCCACATTATTTAAAACAAACCCTTGAGGCATTAGAAAGTAATGCTGAATCCAAAGAAAGCACCCTTTATATATTTTGCGACGGGCCTAAACCAAATGCTACAGGTGCCGACATGGACAAGGTTTTGGAAGTGAGGGCTTTGGCCAAGGAAAGGAAATGGTGTAAAGAAGTTATTATCATTGAGAAACAAGATAATAGCGGCTTAGCAAAAGCTATAATAAATGGTGTAACAGAAATATTATCCAAACATGATTCTGTCATTATACTTGAAGATGATCTTGTCACATCGCCATTTTTCTTGAAGTATATGAATACCGCTTTGAATAAATATCGAGATAATGATAATGTGATATCTGTGGTTGGGTATAATTACCCGATTCTGTATGACGATAGTTTTCCTGAAACATTTTTTTTGAAAACCGCCGATTGCCTTGGCTGGGGAACATGGAAGCAGGAATGGGCTTTATTTGAGCACGATGCTTCAGTTCTTGTTAAAAAATTAGAATCAAGCAACTCAATTGCCGAATTCAATTTCGACAACAACTACCCTTATTTTAAAATGTTGAAAAACGTTGTAACAGGTAAGGTGAATTCATGGGCTATTAGGTGGTATGCAAGCGCTTTTGTAAATAATAAGTATACGTTATTTCCAAAAAAGTCTTTAGTAAGGCACATAGGCAATAACGGTACAAATGTAAAAGCGGATAACTCTGATATTTTTGGATGGGATATTAGTTTAAATGAAGTAACCTACTACGAAGAAGTTGTAGAAGAAAATAAACTGGCGAGAAAACTATTGGCTCAGCATTTTAAAAAATATAATAGAAGAAGACTAACCATTGCTAATATAAAATACTTATATAAGCGATTTATTTTATCCAAATTTTCTAATAATAAAAGTAAACGTTAATTTCTTTCTTTCGTTTAAACATAAGATATTGCGCTTTAATTTAATAACCTGCCACAGTTAGTTTAGAAACAGGTTAGTAGTATATAAATCATGGGAATAGAAAAAATCAAACATCAGGAACTAGAATTAGCTATAATAATATATAACGATTTCAATAAACCAGGCATTCACTTTTTTACAGAAAGTAATCTTTCCCAACAACTGGCTTATATGAATCATCCTAAAGGAAAAATTATTGATCCTCATGTTCATAATCCAGTAAAACGCGAAGTGCATTATACGCAAGAAGTTTTATTTATAAAAAGCGGCAAAGTTCAAGTTGATTTTTATACGGAAGAGAAGCAATATATAGAGTCAAGAGTACTCAATAGCGGTGATGTTATACTGTTAATGACAGGCGGCCACGGATTTGAAATGCTGGAAAGCACAGAAATGATAGAAGTTAAACAAGGCCCATATGCAGGTGATCATGACAAAACCAGGTTTATACCTCAAAAAAAATAATATATGAATGTACCAGTTAATGAACCACTGTTAGATGGGAATGAAAGAAACTATCTCATAGAATGTATAGATACCGGCTGGATATCATCTGAAGGACCATTTATAAAGACTTTTGAAGAAAAACTTGCTAACTATTTTTCAAGAAAACATGCCATAGCGGTATCTAACGGTACTGTAGCTATTGACATAGCAGTTGATGCACTGGATATTAATTCAGGTGACGAAATAATTATGCCGTCATTTACTATAATTTCTTGCATATCAGCTTTATTACGTAAAGGTGCGATTCCTGTTTTTATAGATCAGCTGGCCGATACCTGGAACATGGATGTTAGCCAGATTGAGAGTAAAATAACCGATAAAACCAAAGCCATTATGGTAGTTCATATTTATGGACTACCGGTAGATATGAACCCGGTTTTGGAACTGGCCTCCAAGCATAATATAAGAATAATCGAAGACTCGGCCGAAATGCATGGTCAGGAATACTATGGTAAGAAATGCGGCAGCTTTGGCGATATCTCTACCGTTAGTTTTTATCCTAACAAACACATCACGACTGGCGAAGGTGGCATGATTTTTACTGATGACGACAACCTGGCCGCACGCTGCCGGAGCTTGAGAAACCTTTGTTTTATCCCAGAGCAACGCTTTTTACATTATGACTTAGGTTATAATGGAAGAATGACCAATATGCAAGCCGCTTTGGGTGTGGCGCAATTTGAAAGAATTGAAAGCTTTATTAAAAAGAAACGTTGGATAGGTGAATTTTACCAAAACGCATTCGCCGGTATCGATGCATTGCAATTGCCACTTAAAGCCACCGATTTTGCAGACAATATTTATTGGGTATTTGGTATGGTGATTAATGATTCTCAATTAATGGATGCCAAAATGGCAATGGGTAAATTAGCGAAGCTAGGTGTTGGCACCCGCCCATTTTTCTTGGGGTTGCATGAGCAACCGGTGCTTAGTAAGTTTAATGTTCCTCACCAAGGGCCGTTCCCAGTAAGCGAAAAGTTGTCACGACAAGGTTTTTATTTACCAAGTGGTCTTGCTATTACAGAAGAACAGCTTAACCATGTTGTGGGCGCTGTTAAAGAAGTATTTGCTTAATTAATTTATTGTATTCAATATTTCTAAAACTTAATGAGCCATTTTAAACAATATTCAAAATATTATAACCTCCTGTATAAGGATAAAAATTATTTGGAAGAAGCTAATTATATAGATCAACTGATAAAAAAATATGCTCCTGATTCAAAGACGCTTTTAGATATTGGATGTGGTACGGGTAAACATGCTGCCTTGATGGCCGATAAAGGGTATAAAACTCACGGCATTGATTTGAGCGAAACCATGCTTGCCGAAGCGGAAAAATCGTTCGGTGACAAAGTTGCATTTTCACAGGGTGATATCCGCGATTTCAAAATTGACAGTTCGTTTGATGTAATTACGTCGCTTTTTCACGTAATGTCTTATCAAACTCAAAACGTTGATCTTTATAACTCTTTCAATGCCGTTTACAATCACCTGAATGAAGGGGGTTATTTTATATTCGACTGCTGGTACGGCCCTGGCGTTGCTAACGATCCTCCGACGGTAAAAGTAAAGCGGATGGAAAATGATGAGATCGCTGTAGTTAGAATAGCCGAACCTAAATTGCATCCGAACGATTGCGTTGTGGATGTTCATTTTGATATT
>Ga0209026_1001257_pt1 | contig 11576 bp, 7 predicted proteins | sample AraplaCL_Col_mCL_FD_184262 | JGI IMG/M metagenome (GOLD analysis project Ga0209026, IMG submission 184262) | Arabidopsis root microbial communities from the University of North Carolina, USA - plate scrape CL_Col_mCL (SPAdes) (version 2) | ecosystem: Host-associated > Plants > Roots >... | reverse complement strand
CCTGCAGACTCAACCGCGGCGGCCGATTCATGTCCGAACAGACGTCCCAAGAACCGACGATGGAGGAGATTCTCGCCTCCATCCGCCGCATCATCTCGGAGGACGAGGCGCCCGCCGAGGGAGCCGCGCCGGTCGTCGAGCCTGAGCCGGTGGCTGCCGCGCCCGAGCCGGCGCTGCCGATCCCCGAACCCGAGCCCGAGCCGGCCGCTTCCGCGGCGCCTGAGCCCGCGTTCGACGAAGACGACGAAGACCTGGAGCTGACCCAGAAGGTCGAGACCCATGGCGACCTGGACTTCGTCGCCGCCGATCCCGAGCCGGAGCCTATCGTCGAGGAGCTGCCGCCTCCGCCGCCCGTCGAGGCGCTGGATCCGGCGCCGGCTGGCAACCTGGTGAGCGACCACATCGCCGCCGCCGCCGCCGCCAGTTTCGGCCAGCTCTCGTCCAGCATCCTGATGCCCGCCGAGGGCCGCACCCTCGAGGACGTGGTTCGCGAGATGCTGCGCCCGCTGCTGCAACAGTGGCTGGACACCAACCTGCCGGGCATCGTGCAGGAGGCCGTTCAGGCCGAAGTCCAGCGCATCGCCCGCGGCCGAGTACGCTAGAGCGCCCAGCTTGCTCCCCTTCGGGGGAGCTCCCGCGAAGCGGGTGAGGGGGCTTCCACTCAGAACGTTCGATCCGCCGCCCCTCGCGCAGGCGGACGGCGTCGACTATTTCTGAGCGATCTCCTTTGACCGGCTTCGCCGCCACCTCCCCGGACGGGGAGGAATTGCGGTATTGCCGCGGCTCGTTCAGAAGACCCCCGCCATGCTCGACAAGACCTTTGATCCCAAGACCGCCGAACCGCGCCTCTACGAGGCCTGGGAACAGTCCGGCCGCTTCGCGCCGACCGACGACCCGAGCGCCGAGCCGTTCTCGATCGTGATCCCGCCGCCGAACGTGACCGGCTCGCTGCACATCGGCCACGCGCTGAACAACACCCTGCAGGACGTGCTGATCCGCTTCGAGCGCATGCGCGGCAAGGCGGCCCTGTGGCTGCCCGGCACCGACCACGCGGGCATCGCCACCCAGATGGTGGTCGAGCGCAAGCTGGCCGAGAGCGGCAACCGCAGCCGGCGCGACATGGGCCGCGACGAGTTCGTCGCCAAGGTCTGGGAGTGGAAGGCCGAGTCCGGCGGGACCATCGTCAACCAGCTGCGCCGCCTGGGCGCCTCCTGCGACTGGAGTCGCGAGCGCTTCACCCTGGACGAGGGCCTGAGCGCCGCCGTCCGCAAGGTGTTCGTGCAGCTTCACAAGGAAAAGCTGATCTACCGCGACAAGCGGCTGGTGAACTGGGACCCGCACTTCCAGACCGCCATCTCGGACCTGGAGGTCGAGGCGCGCGAGGTCGACGGTCACTACTGGCACTTCGCCTATCCGCTGGAGGATGGATCCGGCGAGATCGTCGTCGCCACCACGCGTCCCGAGACCATGCTGGGCGACACCGCCGTCGCCGTGCATCCCGATGACGAGCGCTACAAGGCGCTGGTCGGCAAGGCCGTGCGCCTGCCGATCGTGAACCGGCCGATCCCGATCATCGCCGACGAATACCCGGACCCTGAAAAGGGTTCGGGCGCGGTGAAGATCACCCCGGCCCACGACTTCAACGACTTCATGGTCGGCAAGCGTCACAACCTGCCGATGATCAACGTGTTCGATGACTTCGCGCGGATCAACGACAATGCGCCGCCCGAGTATCGCGGCCTGGACCGGTTCGCGGCCCGCAAGAAGGTGGTCGAGCAGTTCGAGGCCCTGGGCCTGCTGCGCGAGATCGAGAAGACCCGCCACACGGTCCCGCACGGCGACCGCTCGGGCGTTGTCGTCGAGCCCTATCTGACCGACCAGTGGTACGTCGCCGCCGACGTCCTGGCCAAGCCGGCCATCAAGGCCGTGGAGGAGGGCGACACGGTCTTCGTGCCCAAGAACTGGGAGAAGACCTACTTCGAGTGGATGCGGAACATCCAGCCGTGGTGCGTGTCCCGCCAACTGTGGTGGGGCCACCGCATCCCGGCCTGGTATGGCCCGGACGGCAGGCCGTTCGTCGAGGAGACCGAAGCCGAGGCCCAGGCCAAGGCCGACGAGCACTATGGGCGTCCGACGCCGCTGAAGCAGGACGAGGACGTCCTCGACACCTGGTTCTCGTCGGGCCTGTGGCCGTTCTCCACCATGGGCTGGCCCGAGAAGACCTCGGACCTGGCGCGGTTCTATCCGACCCACACCCTGATCACCGGCTTCGACATCATCTTCTTCTGGGTCGCCCGGATGATGATGCAGGGCATCCACTTCACCGGCGAAGTCCCGTTCAAGCGCGTGTTCATCAACGCCCTGGTCCGTGACGCCACCGGCGCCAAGATGTCCAAGTCCAAGGGCAACGTCATGGACCCGCTGGAGCTGGTGGACGAGTACGGGGCCGACGCCCTGCGTTTCACCCTGGCCGCCATGTCGGGCCAGGCGCGCGACATCAAGCTCAGCCGCCAGCGCATCGAGGGCTACCGCAACTTCGGCACCAAGCTGTGGAACGCCACGCGCTTCACCCAGATGAACGGCTGCGCCCGCGCCGAGGGCTTCGACCCGTCGCAGGTGAAGGTCGCCCTGAACCGTTGGATCGTCGGCGAGACCACCCGCACCGCCCAGGCGGTGACGGCGGCCCTGGCCGACTGCGGCTTCGGAGAGGGGACCGAGGCGCTCTATCGCTTCATCTGGAACCAGTACTGCGACTGGTACGTCGAGCTGGCCAAGCCGCTGCTGACCGGCGACGACGCGGCCGCCAAGGCCGAGACCCAGGCCACCGCCGCCTGGGTGCTGGACGTGATCCTGACCCTGCTGCACCCGGTGATGCCCTTTATCACCGAGGAGCTGTGGACCCAGACGCAGGATCTCGGGGCGAAGCGTCCGCACGCCGGCTTCCTGATGACCGCGCCGTGGCCGCAGCTGCCCGACAGCCTGATCGACCCGGTGGCCGACGCCGAGATCGGCCTGGTCATCGAGGCCATTTCCGAGGGCCGCTCGGTCCGGTCGGGCCTCAACGTGCCGCTGTCGGCCAAGCCGCCGCTGCTGGTGCTGGAGGCCACCGACGCCCAGCGGGCCACCCTGGCGGCCAACGCCGGCCAGATCGCCCAGCTGCTGCGAGTGTCCGAGGTCCAGGCCGTCGAGGCCGCGCCGCCCGGCTCGATCCCCTACGTGGTGCGCGGGGCGACCTTCGCCCTGCCGGTGGCCGAGTTCATCGACCTGACCGCCGAGCGCGCGCGCCTGGCCAAGGAAGTCGGCAGCCTGACCGGCGAGATCGCCAAGATCTCGGGCAAGCTGAACAACGCCGACTTCGTGGCCCGCGCCCCGGAGGAAGTGGTCGAGGAAAACCGCGAACGCCTGGCCGACGCCGAAGCCGCCAAGGCCAAGCTGGAAGAGGCCCTGGCCCGCCTGAAGGACGTCTGAAGATCCCGGGCGCTCCCCCCGATCGGGGGAGGCCCGCCCGTTCGCGCCGTGACATGAGCAAGGCCACAGTGTTGGTCTTTGGGGGTATGTCATGCGTCGACTGAAGTGGATCGTGCCGGCGGCGACGGCGCTTGCGATAGCTTTCGGCGGTGCCGCCGCCGCGGCGCAGATCGCGCCCAGCGGCTATGTGGCGTCGGGCGTCAGCGGGGGCTATCCGGACTCGACCGGAACCGAGCTGACCGACGGTGTCGTCGCCGATCGCCACTTTACGGAATACGCGCCCGCAGGCGCACCCTATCTGGGCTGGCAGCGCGTCGCGCCCGACGTCACCTTCGCGTTCGATGGCGCCAAGACCTTTGGCAAGGTGGTCATCTGGTTCGATGATGCGGGCGGCCGCGCCGGCGTCACGGCGCCCTCGGGCATTTCGGTGACGCTGGCCGGCCAGACCTTCAGCACCTTCACCATCGGCGCGCCGCTGGATGCCGGTGTCGTCTATTCAAACGGGTGGAGCCAGGGCGGCGGCACGCCCTACACGCTGGACCTGGGCGGCCTGTCGGCGTCCAGCGTCGCCCTGTCGATCGCGCCTGGCGGGGAATGGACGTTTGTCAGCGAGGTCCAGTTCTTCGACGAGCGGGCGGTCAACACCGGCGTGCCCGAGCCGGACGCCTGGGCGCTGATGATCCTGGGCTTCGGCGCCGCCGGCGCGACCCTGCGCCGCCGCCGGGTGGCGATCGCCTGATCGCCGAGGCGCGAAGCCCCGGCCTCAGCAGGACGTCTTCATCGTCCGACCATAGGCGCCCAGGTTCGGGACGATCGTCGGGCCGAGGGTGAAGCCGCTGGAGACCGGCTTGTGGTTCACCAGCGCCACCACCCCGGCCTTCACCCGGGCGCACATCCGGTTCGAGAGCTCTCCGGTGAGGGGCAGGGTGATCTGGCCGCCGTCGGCCGGCAGGACCAGGGTGAACTGGTCGGCGATCGAGACGACCTGGCCGCCCGTCCCCTCGGTCACGTCCCCCGTCAGCCGGAAGGTGGCGTTGATGACCGAATTGATGTTCTCGAAGCCGCCGGTGCACGTCGAGCCGGGGCCTGGCTCATAGTAGGTCGTCTTGATGCCGAAGACCTTGCCCTGCTTCTGACGGCAGATGTTTCGCACGCCGCTGTCGAGGTTGATCAGGCTGAGGGTGAGGGCGCTGCTGGTCGAGACGGGGCCGCCGCTGTTGTCGATCTGCGGGAAGCCGCGGATCCCGGACAACAGTCGCTCGGTCTCGCCCCGCAGGGTCGGCTGCATCGATTTCACGATGGCCGGCAGGCTCTCCGTGCCACGCGTGGCGCGGGCGTCGGCCATCATCGTCTGGTCCGCCACGGTGAGCGAGCGGAAGCGGAAGGCGCTCACCGGCGCGCGCTGGCTGGCGAAGTAACCGCTGGCCAGGTTCAGCGCCATGTCCATGCGCACGGCGGTGAAGCGCGAGCCCTTGGCCTGTTCGCTCTTCGAGACCAGCATCGCCACCGGGATGTTGTTCACGACGATGAGGCTGCCGCTGTCTCCCTGGTGAAGCTGGTCGTCCACCGTCGGGCCTGCGGTGAGCGTCAGGTCGGTGGGCGCCACATCGCGGATCAGCGCTTCGGAGTTGCGAAGCTGGCCGGTCTGGTTGATGCGCTTCACCAGCGCCCGGTCGGGCTGGTCCAGCGTCTTGGAGATCAAGGTGGGATCGGGGATCGCCTCGTCGCAGGTCACCTTGCCGGCCGCGTCCAGTTCCAGGATCGCCAGATCAACCTGCGAGGCGCCCGAGGTGCTGTCGAACGTCTTGACGATGCGCGCCTTGCTGACGGTCCGGCCGCGGCCATAGACGGTCAGATCGTCCTCGGCCAGATTTGCGACGTGCGCGGGCGTCAACACATAGCACTTGCCGTTGGCGCGGATCGCAATCCCCCGGCCATCGATGTTCGCGCCAGGTGAGACGAAGACCATTTCGGCCGCCGACGGCGTAGCGAGAAGTGTCGAAAGCGCCGCGAGCGCCAAGGCCAGACTACGCATCATTCCCCCGTTGTCGTCCGCGTCGATGTTTCGGTTGAGGCCTCGCCCGCAGGTCGCGCGGCGTTGGCGTCCAGCAGTTGGCGCACGTTGGCTGCGGCCCCAATCAGGGCCGTGGCGACGCCCGCCAGGGTCGCGAGGATCGATATGACCCCGTCCTTGGTGATGATCTGCCAGGGCTGAATCGCGACGCGCGTCGCATCGCCTCCGATCCTGACCAGCAACGCCTCTCGGGTCGTTTGAACGACCCGGACCGTGATCGCATCGCATTCCTGGACCTGGAGCACGAAGATCGGCGCGGAGGCCGCGTCGCGTCTCGCGTCATCCTTCTCGTCGAAACGCACCCGATCGCCGGGCTGCAGCTTGATCTCGTCGGCCTGATAGACGCCGCCGCCGGTGACGACGTGCGCGAACAGGGCGATCTCGCCCGACAGCAGCTGAGGTTGCACCATCCGGTCGATGAAAGCCGTGTCGGGTATCCGCGCCAGGACGTCGGGCATGTCGTAGGCGTCAAGGTTCAGCGGCGCGCCGACCGCGATGGCGCCGGTCCCGCGGAACATCATGGGCGGCAACTCGGTGCGGCATTCAGGATCGGCGTCCGGCGGCCGTCGCCCGCCGCGACTGATCGTTAGGCTGTCCCCCTTGTGGATCGTGATCGGCTCGGGGCCCGAACCGGTCAGCAGGAACGGGCTCTGCGCCCCGATCTTCAGGAAGCGGACGTGCAACGCTTCGCCGGGGAGACGGATGACCTGAACCGATGTGCCTCTCGGCATGACCAGCGGCCCGAGGCCTAGGGTCGTCTCCGTCTCGACAGGCTCGCCGTCGTCGCTGATCTTCTGGGATCGCAAGGTCTTGCCGGGCAGATTCCAGACGACCTGGTCCTGGCTTCCGACGGTGAAGTTCAACACCGAGGTCAGTCCCGAGTATTCCACCACCGGCGGCTGGCTGACGGTGTACGCGGTTGCGCCGACGACGATGACCGTCACGACAGCCACGCCCGCCGCGGCCACCCGCAAAAGAACGCGCCGCAGGAGGCCGCCGCGTGCGTCGCGCCGGGCCTTCCGCGAGGCTGAAGACGCGTCCGCCGTCACCGCCTACCTCGGCGCGGCAGCGGGAGGCGGCGCGCCATAGAGGGGGAAGATGATTTCGCCGTCTCGCCCGGCGGACGTCTCGCGGAACACCCGGATGTTCTGCCCGCTCGCCAGGCGCTGGGGGCTGACCCAGCAGAGGTGCGTCATCGCGGCGCTGTCGCGCGTCGGCCGGGTCTCGGCCAGCACCTCGCAATCCACCCGCGTGCCCCGGTCGACGGTGAAGGCGGAAGCCCCGGCGCCCGCGTTTACCGCGAAGCCGATCCGGCCGGCTTCAGGCGCAGGCGCCCACGTGGCGATGAGCGCCGGCTGACCCATGCCTGTGCAGGTCGGGCCCACGCGGGCGTCCACCGCCAGCTCGGAGCCATCATAGTTCGCGCCACGCCCAAGGCGCTGCGTCGGGAAGCTGAGCGGCAGATCCCCGGGGCTGGCGGTCACGCGGTACTGTGCGCTGGCGGTGTAGCGACCGTCGATGCTGATCACGTGGACGCAGATGTCGCTGTCCAGCGCCTTAGGCAGCCGGATGTAGATCGTGGAATAGTCTCCCGCGCCGGTCGATGCGGAAACGACGCCCAGGTCGCGCTGGCCTGCATGCGGAACCGCCGGCCGAAGGACCTCCTGGAAGCCGCGTGATGGAATCCGCGCCTGCGCCCAGCCCACGGACGGCGCCGCGAGCGCCAGAACGCCGCCTACGCACGCCACGGCGCACGTCACCCAAACCCTACGAACCATATCCCCGCCCCAGGTCACCGCGCCGCGGTGATGCATCGCCCTGGTTGTGATTTGGCCAGACAGAACGGCGGCGTGTCAAACGCGGATAACGCTGTCACGGGGATTTCTTTGTTATGCGGCGGGGCGACGCTCCGGTCTGGGCGTTGCGGCCGCCGGAGCGCCTGCCGCCATCAGAACTGGCGGCGGATCGTACCGACCACCGTGCGCCGCACGCCCAGGAAGCAGTCGCCGCGCGCCAGGCAGCTGCTGTAGTAGCGCTTGTCGGTGAGGTTGGTGGCGTTCACGCTGAACAGCCAGTCGCGGTAGCCGATGGCCGCATAGGCGTCGCCCAGCGTGAAGCCGGGCGTCCGCAGGTCGCTGGAGTAGCTGGCGCCCACATAGCGCACGCCGCCGCCCAGCCGCAGGCTGACCTCGTCGGTCAGCGCAAAGGTGCGGGCCACGAACAGCGACGCCTGGCGCTCGGGCGCGCTCTCCAGCCGTTGGCCGATCTCGGCGGGCGTGTTGCTCTCGCTGATCTTGGTGTCGGCGAAGGTGAGGGCGCTGGTGATGTCGAAGCCCTGCACCTTGACCTGCGCCTCGGCCTCCACGCCCTTCAGCTTGGCCTCGCCTGTCTGGACCGAGAAGAACGGGTTGGCCGGGTCATTGGTCAGGCGGTTCTTCTCGGTGATGTCGTAGGTGGCCAGGGTCAGCAGGCTGCCTGGCGTCACCTGCCACTTCACGCCGGCTTCCCACTGCTTGCCGCGGCTGGGCTTGAAGGCTTCGCCGGCGAAGGTGGTCCCGGTGATCGGCTGGAAGCTCTCGGAATAGCTGAGGTACGGCTTCACCGTCTCGCTGACGTCGGCCATCACCGCGGCGCGATAGGTCGTGGCCTTGTAGACCTCGCCGTCGATCTTGGCCCGGTCGCGCCGCACGCCCAGCAGCACCGAGACCGGCCCGTAGCTGATGGTGTCCTGGGCATAGGCGCCGACCTGGCTCTGCCGCTCGGTGGGGTTCGGCGTCAGCGTCGTGGGCACGGTGTAGTTTCCGTAGACCGGGTTGTACGCGTTGATCGGCGTCGTCAGGTCCGAGAAGCCCTCGCTCTTCTGATGGTAGTGCTGGTAGTCGCCGCCCACGAGCAGGTCGTGCTTGATCGCGCCGGTGTCGAACCTGGCCTGGACATGGTTGTCGGTCGTGAAGGTCCGCGTCTTCGGATAGTTCGCGTAGATGTAGCGGTTCAGCACCTGCCGCGCCGGATCGATGAAGGGCTGAGCCGGGTTGGAATAGCCATCCGGATACATCGACTGGTAGTCCAGCTTGGAATCCAGCCAGCGGCTGTTGCTGCGCAGTGTGATCGCCTCGTTCAGCTTGTGCTCGGCCAGCAGGCTGACGGTCACGGTGCGGGTGTCGTACTTCTCGAAGTCGGGCTCGCTGAGGAACCGCGAGGTCGGCAGCCGGCGGCCGGGCTCGGCGAGCAGGCTGGCCGCGGCGGGCACGAAGGTCGAGATCGTGCCGGCGTTGTCCTTCTGGTAGCGGCCGATCAGCGTCAGCGTCGTCGCCTCGGTCGGCTTCCAGGTCAGCGACGGGACGATCATGATCCGGTCGTCCGGCACGTAGTCGGTCTGGGTGTCGGAATCGCGCACCACCGCCACGATGCGACCCGCCAGGGTGCCGGCCGTGTTCAGCGGTCCGGTGAAGTCCAGGGTCCCCTCGATCCGGTCGAACGTGCCGTACGAGATCGAGACTTCGCCAGCCTGGGTGAACTGCGGCCGCTTGCTGGTCTGGTTGATCAGCCCGCCCAGGGCGCCGGCCCCGTACAGCGAGCCGCCGGGCCCCTTCAGCACCTCGACCTGCTGCAGCATGCGGATGTCGGTGCGCGGGCTGTAGTAGCCGAAGGTCTGGCGCAGGCCGTCCAGGTAGATCGGCGCCTCGACGCCGCGGACGAAGCTGTCGTCGTTGCGCCCGTCGTTGCCGTAGGCCTCGGCCGAGACGCCGGCCATGTAGCGCAGGGTCTCCTGCAGGTTCTGGGCGCCGCGCTCGAGGAACTGGGCGTTGGTCACCACGCTGATCGCCTGGGGAGTGTCGATCACCGCAACGTCGGTCTTGCCGCCGGCCGTCTTGACGACCAGTTCGCCCTGGACTTCCACGCCTTCCAGATAGGTCGGTGCGGCGCCGTCCGCCTCGGCGGCCAGGGCCGGTGCGGCGGCGAGCAGAGCGAGAGGGGACACGAAGACCAGCAGCGAGCGCACGGGCGCCTCCAGAACAATGTTTCGATAATGCGAATGATTTGCAGTCGCGTCATATCCATGCACTTCAATGGGGGCAAGCCGTTGCGAATTGTTCGCAAATTCCCGAAGCATCGACGCGATGCGCGGGCCGCGCGCTGGACGGCGGGTTGGAAGGCGTCTAACCCGCTATTTTTCCGGATCGACCGCTCTCCGTGACACCCTCTGCTCGCCTGACTGCCGCCCTCGAATTGATCCGCGAGGTCGAGAAGGTTCCGCGTCCCGCCGACGCCGTCGTCTCGGCCTGGTTCCGGGGACGCCGCGATATCCAGGACCACGAGCGCGGCGAGATTTCCGACCTGCTCTATGCCGTGCTGCGATCCCACGCCCGCGTGGGGTGGTGGCTGGCGCGATATGAGCGGCCCGCGACGCCCCGCAGCCGGCTGCTGGCCTGGCTGGCCCTGGGCCGGGTCAGGACGCGCGACCAGATCGAGGGCCTGTTCAACGGCGCGGAGTTCGCGCCGGGCGCCCTGACCGAAACGGAGCGGCGGCTGCTGGGACGTTTGCAAGGCGGCTCGCTCGACCACCCCGAGATGCCCGAGGGGGTGCGCACCGAATGTCCCGACTGGGCGCTGGAGCCGCTGCGCCGCCGGTTCGGCGACGCCTTCGCGGGCGAGATGGCGGCCATGCTGATGCCGCCGCCACTGGACCTGCGGGTCAATCCGCTCAAGACCACGCGGGATGCCGTGCTGGCCACCCTGGCGCGGATCCGGTTCCCGGGCCAGGCGTGCCGCATGGCGCCCTACGGCGTCCGCCTGGACGAGCGCCCTTCGCTGTCGCGCCTGCCGATGCTGAAGACCGGCGAGGTCGAGATCCAGGACGAAGGCTCCCAGCTGGTCGCCATGCTGGTGGACGCCAAGCCCGGCGAGCGGGTGGTCGACTTCTGCGCCGGCGCCGGCGGCAAGACCTTGGCGATCGCGACCCAGATGGCGAACAAGGGCGTCGTCATCGCCTGCGACATCTCGGAGGCCCGCCTGAAGCGCGCCGCCGAACGCTTCCGCGGCGCGGGCCTGCACAACATCCAGACCCGCCTGCTGACCAGCGAACGGGACAAGTGGGTCAAGCGCCACAAGGCCGGCTTCGACCGCGTCCTGGTCGACGCACCTTGCAGCGGGACCGGCACCTGGCGGCGCAACCCCGATGCGCGCTGGCGGGCGCAGGACCTGGGCCTGGAGGCCCTCATCAAGTTGCAGGCCGAGATCCTCGACAGCGCCGCGCGGCTGGTGAAGCCGGGCGGCCGCCTCGTGTACGCGACCTGCTCTCTGTTGCCCGAGGAAAATGAGGCCCAGGTCGACGCCTTCCTGGCCGCACATCCGGACTTCACGGTCGTTCCGCTCAGCGTGACCGCGCCGCAGCTTACGGGCTCAGCTCACCCCGACCACCTGTCCCTCACGCCGGCCCGCCACGGGACGGACGGCTTCTTCGCCGCGGTGATGATGCGGCGCGCGGACGGGCAGCCGTGAGCTTGCGGCTCGCTGTCGTCGCCGCGCTGGCCGCCGCCGCGACCGGGCCATCCTCCCAAGGCGCCGATGTGGATCTGGCGACGGCATTCCATACGCGCGCGGCCTGGCGGCTGGTCGTGACCGAAGGCGCGCCGACCGAGGACTACGGCGGAAACCCCGCCCCGGGGGCCCTGACCCTGTGCCTGCGGAAGGGCCCTACGGGGCCGTGCGTGTCCGCCCCAGTGACGCCGCCCGCGCGTCCGGGGTCCGACGGACCGGCGTGGGAGCCGCACTACCTACTCCAGGCCAAGGTCGTGTCCCCGCGAGGCCCGGACGCCGCGCCGCTGCTGCTGATCGTCACCGGCAGCCTCAACGCCGGGAACGGCGATCAGATCGTGGCGACCCAGCTCGTCTCGTACGACGCGGCCCAGGATGCGTTCCGGCGGGTCTATGCGCGCAGCGTCGGCCGCAACAACAACCAGGAGGTCCGCCTCGTCACCGGCGGGCCGCTGCGGGGTAGTGTCGTCTCGGCCGAACCGCAGGACGGTCCACC
>Ga0209026_1001249_pt1 | contig 11636 bp, 6 predicted proteins | sample AraplaCL_Col_mCL_FD_184262 | JGI IMG/M metagenome (GOLD analysis project Ga0209026, IMG submission 184262) | Arabidopsis root microbial communities from the University of North Carolina, USA - plate scrape CL_Col_mCL (SPAdes) (version 2) | ecosystem: Host-associated > Plants > Roots >... | reverse complement strand
GATGCAGCCTCTTCCTTCAGTCTTTTAAACGCATCCGCCCAAGGCTGTTGCCCGGATAAAACGCGCTGTTTCATCAAATCAAGATCGCGTTTGGTTTGCATCATTCCCGGGTGAATGAATTTCACCTGGCCTTTTATTACCTGGGCGTTTACCGCTGGAATGGTTAATATCATCAGTATCCAAACCAACGAACGCATTTTTATCTTTTTATACATTTTAATATCGATGAATATATTTTTCTATTTCTTGTTAAGATCAACACGATAGTACCTGGTACCAAATAAGAAGATAACCAGGTAACAAATAATTGGTGTATAATAAGCCATTGCAACACTGTGATTGGCAACCTGGCCCATAACCAGCGGGAATACCGCGCCACCCACCACGCCCATCGCGATAAACGATGAGGCTTGTTGTGTATGGCTACCCAAATTCTTCAGTCCCAAGCTAAAAATGGTTGGGAACATGATGCTGAAAAAGAAATTAATCAGCAACAGGGCAATGTATGATGGCCATCCCAACCCTTGAGCCACGATAACACACATCAAAATACTGCCGCAGGCAAATGCCGCAAGCAGCTTGTTAGGCGCTATAAAGGTCATTAGCGAAGTGCCGACGATACGGCCAAGTAACATCATACCCATAAAAGCGCTCATCAGGTAACCAGCTTTTTCGTTACTGAAGTGCATGATATCGACACCGTAATTAATAAAGTAGGCCCATGTACCTGCCTGTGCTGCCACGTTAAAAAACTGGGCAACACAGGCCCAAACAAAATGTCGGTGCTGATACAATTTTTTTGAGGGGGCCAGATCTATATTGATAGCACCCGGGTTAGTCTCAGAGGCAGCACCGTGCGGATCTGTCAAAGCAGGCATTTTGAGGAACAAAAAAGCTACAGCGATCAATATCACCACGCATCCGATGGCCACATACAATACTTTAACAGAAGTGAGGTCCGTTGATTTAACAGTGTCGGTGCTTAGCAAAAAGAAAGATCCGATTGCAGGCCCGATCATGGTGCCGACGGCGTTGAATGTTTGCGCGAAATTGATCCGCTGGTCACTGCGGCGCTGGTCGCCCAATGCTGCTGCAAACGGATGCGCTACCGTTTCTAAAGTGGCCATGCCGCATCCCATGATAAACAACGCGATCCTGAAAAAGGTAAACGAAGCCGCATTGGCTGCCGGTACAAACAAAAACAGACCCGATGCAAATAAACACAGGCCTAAAATCACTCCAGGTTTATACCCGTATCGCTTTAAAAAATAACCGGCAGGTATGCTCATTATAAAATAAGCCCCAAAAACTGAAAATTGTATAAGGCCGGATTGTGATTTGGAAAGGTTAAGCACATTCTGGAAATGCTTATTCAATACATCGCTCATCGAATGCAGCACGCCCCACATCAGGAACAAAGTGGTGACAAAAATAAAGGTGACGATAAATTTCTTCTCGGTAAATTGGGGGGTAGTACTCATTTTGTAAGGTATGTGATTTAGGTTTTAGCTTATGAAACCGATTGTCTAATCGGTTGTTAAATCAAATTAAACCCTCACAACATAATTATTGATTAATAAAGCATTAATGCTGTTTTAAATTTAATATAGTTAGTACCCGGCTTTCTAATAAAAAGGCCATCCTGTTAATTAGGATGGCCTTACAATTAATCAAAATGATAAAACCGGTTAATGCAGCACCCTGATGGCATCAACCTTGGTAGTAATACCTGCTGTTTTCGAATGATAAATGCGGAACCAGTTAATAGCAGATGGATTAGGCGTTCCGCCTGTTGTACCGGCACTGCTAAACGTTTTGGTGATATGATTCCAACCGTTTACCAGTGTACCTATGTTCCAGTTATACTCGTTAACATCATTTGTACCACCACTGCCCAGTTCTATCTGGTTTGACGAACCAAGTTTAGTAACATCCGATACGTAATACCAAAAATCAAGCACCCCATTGGCCGCAGTTGCACCTGTGTTAATCGCAGTAAACGTTTTCTGAAACTCAAGCGTGCCGCTCCCTACGGCTTGCAGCGAGCCCGTCCCTTCTTTCTTATCGCCGGTGTTTAGCGTAAGTGTATTACCAGATGCCCAACCGGCGGTTGCATCACAATGATCGATATAAACAGATGAACCATTACTTAAATAGGGTGCCAGGTAGGTTTTAAGTAAATTAGCTGCTTTGATATGGCCGCTCACACTGGGATGCACCCCGGTATTATTGGTGTAATCCGAGCTATTAGGTGTTAACCAGCCATTGGTATCAATATACTGAACATTGTTATCTCCGGCCGTGTTACGGGCATAAACCGCTGCCAGGGTTGGCGCTGCCCTGCCGCCCATAAATGTCCTCATAGCAAATATTTGCGCGTTCGGAAACTTAGATCGGATCGTCGCCAAAAAGTTGGTATAATGACTCTGGAAAACACTATCGGTTTCGGTAGCGCTAGTTGCATCATTCTGCCCCAGTTTAATGACAACAATTTTCGGGGTGTATTTGGTAAAGTCCCAGTTTGGAGAAGACGGAAATGCCAGCGACTGTTGCTTTAGATACTGGCTTTCCATGCCGGTCTTATCCGCATTAACGCCATTACCGGTAACAAGGGCTATACCGGGATAGGCGATCTGGGTATGTTCGGCACCCAATTGCTCTGCGGCGACCCAGGCATAATCCGAAACATCGGCCTGCGGACCGGTGTAACCGGCGGTAATCGAGTCGCCGATATATTCAATAATATCCGCCCCAACTGATGGTGTGCTTAGTGTAGCCCCGGCATCCAGCACAAACCCCTGAAAATTGAACACATAGTTGTAATCTTTACCCTGGGCAACACTTAAAGTATGCGTCCCGCCGGCAAGAGGCGTAGGGGTTAAATTAACGGTACCGCTAACACCGGCAAAAGTTGTCCAGGCTCCGCCATCAATTTTTGCATAATAATTGGTCGCGGCTGCACCTACTTTTATTTTTATTGTGGTGCCGGTAAAGTTTACCTTAAGATATGCGCCTCCCCAGTCGCTTATATTTTGGGTGGGATCGCTAAAATCCCAGCGGCCAAAATATTTTATCACATCATCGCCTGCAACGTTCGGTATCGCCATCGACGAGATTTGCATCGCAGGTGCAATAGATGTGGAGTCATTCTGTAACATCTGTTCTTTGGTGCAACTAAGCAGCAAAGCGGTTGCCACAAGGCCGGTCAGATTTCGTTTTTTCATAGATTGATTCTTTTAATCAATTAATGCTTAATAATTATCGCGTCAACCTTGGTGGTTATACTGGCTGTTTTGGCATGATAGATCCTGAACCAGTTGATCGCGCTTAAATTTGGCGTGCCACCTGTTGTACCTGCGGTAGCAAATGTTTTGTGAATATGGTTCCAGCCATTTACCAGTGTGCCGATATTCCAGTTATACTCGCTTACATCATTGGTACCGCCGCTGCCCACTTCGATTTGATTTGATGAGCTGAATTTGGTTACATCAGATACATAATACCAGAAATCAATAGAACCCGTGGCTGCTGTAGCGCCTGAGTTAAACGGCGTTGCAAAATGTTGCTGAAATTCGGCTGTACCGCTGCCTACAGATTGCAGAGAGGCTGTGCCCTCCTGTTTATCGCCGGTGTTAACCGTTAAAGTGTTGCCAGATGACCAGCCGGAAGTTGACTCGCAGCGGTCGAGATACATGAAAGGAGTAGGCTCGGTAGCAGTATACGGAAGTGTGCCCTTGATCATATTACCGCCATCAGTTGTTAAACGCAGATAAAAGTCTGAAGAAACGTGTGTACCATCAGCATCCAGGGTGAGGAACCAATTGCCCGCCGGAATCATCGAAGCATCCTCTGCGCATTTCATGATACCTGTCGCTTCATTAATTTCATCAAACATAGAAACATAAACGCTGCTCACCCCGGCATTTTTGGCGCCAGCGAATTGTGTCCACATAAAATCGCCATGATTTCGTGGTATAATGTTTTTTGTAGTGCCGTTTCCATTATAGAAGGACGTACCTGCGTAAACATCAACCTGATAGTCAATACCATGCGCGTTACAAAAGCTCAATGCGGTTGCGTCGAGCGTTTGGAAATTGTTGCTGGAGTTATATCCCACGCGCCAGTCCATCAGCATATTTGCGGCTTCATAGGCAGTGGCATTTGTCGTATCAGTCGAAAACCCTGTCTTTACGCCGGCAATCACATAGCACCCTTGTGATTTAAACCAGTTGATAACGTCTGTCCACGATGTGACGTTCCCTGGCCGGCCAGACACGCCTATACCCCATATACAAACCACTGGCTTGCCATTTTGCATAGCGTATGCCGACGATGCGGTATGTGCGCTGGCGGTGTTGGTCCAATCGGTTTTAATCTCTGTTTGAAAATTTGTCCAGCCGCTGATATCGTACATGATATAAAACTTGCGACCGTAAGTTTGGGCGGCATTCTGTACCCTGTCTGCAATGCCGTTTACCTGACTTACCACACGTGGATCGCTAAAATGCGCTCCGAAGCGCTGTACTGCTGCACAATCAATTCCGTTTTGCTGCATCCATAAAAAATGCGTGTTTACAGTCGATTGATCCCAGTCGGAAAACATTTGTGCCGGCTGGCCATTACCCAGGTTACCGGTAAATGGCGGCTGCAACGTTCCGCCCTGGTTAAACTGCACATTGCCATAAAGCGTGGGATATTCCCTTACATCGGGCCAGCATTCCAGGTTAGTATGCTGCCACGAATTAAATGAGGAGCCATCGCCCGCAGCCAGGAACCAGCCCTGATAACCTACTGTCACTTTTCCAACCACGTCACCCGTTAGTGAAGCAATTGAATTATGCGATACCGGACTAACCTGCGCATTTGTGTTAGCAGAGGCTGTGGTTTGTTTCAATTCATTTTTCGAGCAGCTACTTACACACAGTGTAGTTGCAAGAGTAATTGCTGTTATTAGTATTTTATTATTTCTCATTTTTTTTTAGGTTTTGATTATTTATAATTAGTTACATAACATCTACATGCCCGCAATTTGCGATGTGTACAGGCGGCGGCCTGGCTATTTTCTGTAGCAGGATTTTTAGCTTTTTCATTGGCGTTATCAGCGTATCAACCGTGCTTATAATTGGTTTATTTCAGCGGTTTTTGATTGCGATTTCTTGCCAATTTCGTTGGGATCGTTAAAAAAAAATTAATTAACTCTTAAAAAAGCCTTATTTGATATATTTTTTCAGTATCGCCATCAATAATTAAATTTCTATAATGCAACACGTTAACAAACAGGTATAAAACAAAAGCGGCCGACACCCTGAGGGATCGGCCGCTTTTGCAGATAAGAGGTAGGTTAATTAAGATGGGCTATTTGCGATTTAAGATCGTTCTTTAAAAAGTCCTTTTTATCACAGTCAAATTTTACGGACAATTTCCACGGCCCATTTTTTTGTGTGGTTTTGATCAGGAAATGGTTCCAGCCTTTTTCTAACAATATGGCCTGGCTCACCAATCCGGGTTTTGCAAAACTGCCGCTGTTGCCGGCCTGCTTTATTACCTGGTTATTTAACAAAACCTGGAAGGGATCGTCGGCACCAACGTACATTTCGAGGCGCGGCATATCGGGTTCGAGCAATAAATTGGATAACGAACGCGGACTGTATATCCAAAAGCTCAAATAAGCTTCGGCATCGTTAGTTGGCCCGCTAAACTTGATCTTACTAAAATCAAACACCCCGTCTTCGGCATCGGTTTTTTCCCATAAGTGTTGGTTAACTTCCTGCCCGGCATAATAAGCAGTTGGTTTAGTATTGCCTGGCAAACTGCTTTTATAGATCTCATCGTTATTTTTACCTGCGATGTTAAAAGAAGCTAAGGTAAGCGCGTGATTCAGATTTCCGGAAGCGTCAATGGCGGCAATATTATTTGATGGAATATTTTCGAAAGAGACACCCAGGTTATAAAACATTTTGCGGATCACACTCACTGATGACTTGTTCATAGCCACCGGATCTAACGCCAGTACATATATTTTTCCCCTGTCGGCGTTCATTTCAACCAGCGCCTTTCCTTCGGGTTTAGATTCCCGCTCGCTTCGCAATACCGATGCCGTTTTGAGGTATTCGGCCCGTTTGTTCCAGGCTCTCCAATCGGTATTGCAGGCATCCAGCAAAACGTTACCGTTGCGCACAAATTCTCCCGATAAACCATCATTCATCATTTTGTTATCCGTAATTTCAGAGAAGTAAAAGTCGGCATTGCCGAGCCCGCTTAATACATTATCGAACTTTTGTGTGATAAATGATGTCGCTTTTCTGTCGGTAAGTTCAAGTGTTTGCGGCAGGTATTGGTTAACCTCTTTTAAAGACGCCTGCCTGGGCGCCCAGATAAGTACGTTACCGCCATTTTGTAAAACATTCTTCTCCTGTTGAAGCACATTTTTATCGGGCATGTGCGCGCCATCCAGTATCATTAAGGTTTTTTTGTCTGTATGTGGTTTATTTAGCACCACGCCCATTCCGGCAAATATTTTACTTAAGGTCGAGTCCCGGTCGGACGACAACAACGTTACATCCATAGTTGTAACCGCGCTTTTAGCTTTCTCCTCATCTTTAATATTTACCGCAAATGGCTGAGGCTCCGCATCCTTAAAAGATGCTTTGATGGCATCAAATAGCGGCCACGTTTTGTATAGCGGCAATGATGGATCATATCCTGGGTTAAGAGTTGTGGTGTATGGGCCCAGCCGTTCGGGCTGTACACCCGGTTTACCCTCCTGATAATCCGAAAAGAATATGCCATCATCTGCACGGGGCGCCTTTGTGGTATCCTTTAGTCCAAGTTCGAGCGGTTTAAGACCATACCAAACCAGGTTAAAGATCGACATGTAAGAAGCGTTATATTTCTTCAGCATATTGATCAGCTTCGTTGACTCGAGCGCGATGCCTTCCATTCTGCCCAACTGCGATTCGTACGACCGGTTACCATTATATACTGCTGATTGGGCAGGTGTCGCATAATACGCCATTCCAGCTTCGCCAATGCCCCATACTTTTCCTTTTGATGACAGGCTGCGGTAATTATCTTCGCTGCCGCCATAGTGACCAATGATGACCGGCGAGTTAAGCGATGCCTGCGTTTCACCATCGCCGGATACCCATGTCCTCGATGGATCAAGCGCCCTGGCGATGTCCATCCATCGGTCAATTTCCAGTACCTGCCTTTTCACTAACGAATCCGGCCCATGGAATACCCCCATTGCCACCGGCAAATTTTCGTTACAAACACTCCAGCCAAATACCGACGGATGGTTACGATCCCGCAGTACAAACCTTTTCAGATGATCTTCGCTGCGGCTCCAATACTCTTCCGCATCGATCTTAGGCCCGCCATCGCTGGCCCACATGCCGGTTTCGTCCAACACACAAATTCCCATTTCGTCGGCCATATCCAGGTAAAACGCAGGGTAAGGCTCAGCATGTAACCGTACTGCATTGGCATGGGCATTTTTAAGCATACTATACCACGACCATGCGTAACGCCGCGTCATTTGCGGGATGCCCATAAAATGCCACGAGTCGCCTTTTAAAACGACCGGCTTACCGTTAAGTAAAAACTGGTTCCCGACAATGGTATATTGCCTCCAACCAAACCTCGTATACTGCTTATCCATTACATGGCCATTTGTTGTAGCAGTGATCAGCAAACCATAAAGATCAGGGCTTTCTGATGTCCATTTATTAAGCCGTTGATTTACTTTAACAGCAACCTGTACCACTACCTGCGATTGAGCAGGTACTTTTACCCTTTGCACCGGAAGAGTAAAAATTGGATTGCCTGATTGCCATTTAGGTTCAGGTGCTTCCACGACATTTTTACCGGCCTGGTTGATCCAGGGTGATACATCTCCGCCAATACTTACTTCCTGCGCGGCATCCGTAGTATTGTTGAGCGTTACAGATGTACGTAAGAGATCACTATCTACTACGGCCTGGATATAAGTATCTTTTACATAGGTAGCAGGTTTAACCAATAAATTTACGTCTTGCCAAATACCGCGGACATGCTGCCCCCAAAAAGATCCGCCAACAAACAACCGCCTGCCATATTTACCAGGTTGGTTTAATAACTGCCCATCGGCAACCCAAAGCATCACCGTATTATCCTCGTTTACTTTAAGGGCATTAGTTACATCAATCTCGAAAGGCAAAAACACATCAAAGTTTTCGCCAACCTTACGGTCATTGATAAATACCTGGGTATAGCCCCCAACAGCGTCGAATCTCAATATTAATCGTTTACCTTTCCACTCTTTACGGTAAGGTACCTGGCGCTTTAACCAGCCTGCCTTAATACTTTCCCATTTTTTTGGATAGCTGGGATAAGTCACAAAATCGCCGCCGCTCGCATTATTATCTGTAGCGAAATTATTCACATTCCATGGTGAAGGTACTTTTACAGGCGTGTTTTCCCACGACGAGGCATCCGGCATATCCGGATTCGTTATCTTGTCCTTGCTCAACTTCCCGGCGTTATCAACCGGCGAGAAATCCCATTTGCCGTTAAGGCAAACTGCATCACGGTAAGGACGCTCCATCGGTTTAACAATACTCTCGGAGGGTGCGAAATCGGACCGAAATTTAGTTTTTTGCGCTTGTGCAGGTAAAAGCGAACAAAAAAACAGAGAGAAACAAAGCAGGGTAATCTTTTTGCGGATCATTACTGGTTAAAATAGGTTATTAATTGATCAGCTAAAAAAAGCGATGAAGCATAATTATTAATTAATAAAAAATTAACTGAGGCCTTGCCTGGTTTATTATCTGATTATTTCTTTTTGAACCAGCCATCAAGCTCATCTTTTCCATCGATATAATTCCGGATCATCCTAACAATACAATATAACAAAAGCGCGATGACAATAAAATAGAATACAATTAAAAAAGGCACGATCAATGATTGAAAAAAATCATCGGTGGTGTCGTGCCAGTTCATTAATTAAGTTGCTGATGTCAATCGGTTTTTATTTATTTAAATCGGTTAACCCGGGCCAGCTGTCCGTGCGAAAAGGCGAAGCAGGTAAACCTTCGCGATTATACAGGTTACAGCCATCCGGGTTGCCCGCCCAGGCATACCGCACCGCCACGGGGTTGGCAACATCTTTACAGGATACAACAACGGTATTACCCACTATTGTGGCATCAGCCCATACAAACTTTTTATCAGCGCCCGCTATAGCAAAATATTTAAGCGGCGTTTCGCCTTTGGCAACCAACCCCGTGCCGGTATCACTAAACTGAATAACGATCTTATCACCGGTAATTTTCATCGATTGATACAATGGTCCCGAAGATACCAGGTCGTGTTCGCCATAAGCCAGCTTTCGGGCAGCTAAAGATAACCGTAACCCGATATCTTTTTTATTGGTAGGATGAAGTACGCCTTCGCCAATATCAATAGCAACCGACATGGCCGTTTCGGGCTCCGTTGATAAAGTCATCAACTGGGCCTCTCTTAATTCGGCCCACTCATTTTCGGCCGGCTTATCTACCGGCGTTTGAAAATTTGGTAATTGCTGAAAGATAAAAGGGAAATCGCCTTGATTAAATTGCGAGCGCCAGCCTTTTATCATCGCCGGAAAAAGTGCGCGGTACTCATATGCGCGGTGCGTATTATATTCGCCCTGATACCATATAACACCTTTAATGCGGTAATTCAGTAAAGGAGCTATCATTGCGTTATATAACGACGACGGCAGGTTTTTAGGATCGTAGGCATTGGGCCTTGGCGGCATTACGGCACCGGGCTGTATCTTCCAATCTCCACCGGCGTTAAATATGTTATTACCAATAACAAGTTCAAGAGGCATACCTGGTATCATACCGCCATCGCCGTTATAATTGGTTATGCGCACGGCAATGATATTTTTACCTGCCCTGATCAGTCTGCCCGGTATTTTATAGTCCCGCACACGGTCACGGTTAGGGCTTTCGCCTACTTTTTCTCCGTTAAAAAAAGTAAGGTCGGCATCGGCTATCTTGCCTAATTTTAATGCGGCGTCTTTTCCCTCTTCTCCTGCAGGTACGTCAATTGTTTTACGCAACCATACCACACCGTAGGTATGCGGTAACCCGTATTTATACCAATAATTAGGTTCGGGCACTGCTTTCCAGTCTTTATCATCAATTTCGCCTGTCCAAAGTTGTTTTCCGGCCGGATCGTAACCCTTATCGTCTCTACTGGCTTTGTTTTCCCAAACACTCATTTCTTTTTTATTGGCAGCGATTACAGCATTCAAGGCGCCTGTATCCTGCAGTAATCGCAGGTTTTGAGTGAATTGCGGAAACTGTTTGATGGCTTCTTCATTCGTCCACGCCTCGGCAACGGTACCGCCATAGCTCGAATTGATCAGGCCGATAGGTACATGATAGCGCTGGTAGAGGTTATAAGCAAAAAAATATGCCGCGCCGCTAAATGCCGGTAGGTTTTGCGGGTTTGCAGATTTCCACCCGGATGATTTACAATTTTGTTCAGGATGAGGGCTGATGGTCCGGTTCACCAAAAACTGCCGGATCTGGTCGTTTGTCGAATTGGCAACTTCGTTTGGATAGGTGGATTTTAAACTATTAAAATCGAGCGCCATGTTCGACTGCCCGGAGCAAAGCCAGACATCCCCAACCAAAATATTTCTTATCCTGATCTCCTGGCCGTTCCCTTTAATACTCATATCGTAAGGGCCACCTGCACCGAGCGGATCTATGGCCGTGATCCATTTTCCATCGGCACCTGTTGTAACATGATAAGTTTTATCATTAAAACTAATTGCAATTTGCTCCGCCGGATCGGCCCAGCCCCATATTGATACTCGAATATCGCGTTGAATGACCATTCCATCACTAACCAGCGAAGGCAATTTGATGGCTGCCGTCGCGTGGCTTACGTTAATGAGAATAAGCAGCACCCATAACTGCTTTATTAAAAATCGAAAAAACTTCATTTCTGTTCTTTTAGTATTGAATTATTAAATGCGCTTAATGCACAGGTATTTGTGCTATCAGTTTGACTACCTCATCAAAATTTGCCGTATAATATGCCCGGGTATAGTTTGAAAGGTATTGTTGCAGTTTTAGCTTCTCTTCTGGATGTGAAGCAATGCGCGCTACTATGCTTTTGCGGATGATCCTGAAAACATCTTCCTTTATCCAGTAGGCATTGATATAGCGTTGGCGCATAGATGATGAAGCGGCCATCTTATCCATTTCGGCGGTTGTGAGATCTTTTTGCCACGCGCTGCGGTAAACCGCTAAGGCTTGTTCCCAGGTATGCTCCGACACCCGGTTAAACAAATCGTGCATCCCTTTATAGCCTAATATTGCCGGATTAACCAGGGTTGATTTTTCGTTTGCTAAGGCATCACTTTTATAATCGAGCAGGCAAACTTTAAAGTCGATCTGCCGGTCACCATCATAGTCGTATTCAATGGTGTCATAAAATCCGTCACCATCGGCATCGGTATATTTAACCACCTCGCCAACATTAGCGGCCTCCGGTTTTTTACCTGGTTCGCCGGCCCCACCGTGAAATTCGGCATACCTGTCAACCGTCCACGCGCCCCATTCAGCGCCGTACAAATGAATTTCACGGTGGGGCCG
>Ga0209026_1001242_pt1 | contig 11669 bp, 8 predicted proteins | sample AraplaCL_Col_mCL_FD_184262 | JGI IMG/M metagenome (GOLD analysis project Ga0209026, IMG submission 184262) | Arabidopsis root microbial communities from the University of North Carolina, USA - plate scrape CL_Col_mCL (SPAdes) (version 2) | ecosystem: Host-associated > Plants > Roots >... | reverse complement strand
GCGACACGGAGCAAGGCAATGAACAAGCAGGAACCGCGCGGATTCCAGATGCCGCGTCGGCGTTTCGTACAGGGGCTCGCGCTCGGCGGCGTCGCCGCCGGGCTGGGGCTTTGGCGCGGCAACGCGATGGCGCAGGTGACGACGCCGCGCGCAGAGTTGCGCGGCAATCACTTCGAGCTGGAGATCGGCGAGCTGCCGGTCGACTTCACCGGGCGCAGACGCATCGCCACTGTCGTGAACGGCCAATTGCCGGCGCCGCTGCTGCGCTGGCGGCAGGGCGACACGGTGACGTTGCGCGTGCGCAATCGGCTCAAGGTCACCAGTTCCATCCATTGGCACGGCATCGTGTTGCCGGCCGATATGGATGGTGTGCCGGGCCTGAGTTTCGAGGGCATTCCCGCTGGTGGCGAATACACCTATCGGTTCACCGTGAACCAGTCCGGCACGTACTGGTATCACAGTCATTCGCGCTTCCAGGAGCAGACCGGCCTGCTCGGTCCCATCGTGGTCGAACCGCGCGATGGTGAGCGTTATCCGGCCGACCGCGATTACGTGGTGATGCTCAACGACTGGACCGATCTCGATCCGGAAACGATCTACGCCAACCTGAAAAAGCAGAGCGGCTACTACAACGTCGGCAAGCGCACCGCGGGCGACTTCATGCATGACGCCCATGGCGCGAGCATCGCCCAGGCGCTTGACGAACGCCGCATGTGGAACCAGATGCGCATGGATCCCACCGACCTGGCCGACGTCTCTTCCGTCGCCTATACGTATTTGACCAACGGTTGCACGCCGGCTGGCAACTGGACCGGTGTGTTCAACGCCGGCGAGAAAGTGCGCCTGCGCTTCATCAATGGTTCGTCGATGACTTTCTTCGACGTGCGCATTCCCGGCTTGAGCATGACGGTGGTCGCTGCCGATGGCCAGGCGATCGAACCGGTGACCGTGGATGAATTTCGCATCGGCACCGCCGAGACCTACGACGTGATTGTGCAGCCGTCGGCCGATCGCGCGTGGACCATCTTCGCGCAGAGCATGGATCGCACCGGCTTCGCACGCGCCACGCTGGCGCCGCGGGCCGGCATGGCGGCCGACGTGCCGGCGCTGGAGCCGCGCCCGCTGCTCAGCATGGGCGACATGATGGGCGCGATGGATCACGGCAGCATGGGGCACGACATGTCCGGCATGGACATGATGGCCATGCCCGGCATGGCGATGTCGCACGCGGATACGCCGACCGAACCACTGAAGACAGGCCCCGAGGTGGACATGCGCGTGGCGACGCCGCGCGGCAACCTCGACGATCCGGGCGTTGGCCTGCGCGACAACGGTCGTCGCGTGCTGACCTATGCCGACCTGCATGCCGTCGATGCGCCCATTTCGTCGCGCGTGGATCGCGAGTTGACGCTGCGTCTCACCGGCAATATGGAACGTTATCTCTGGTCGTTCGACGGCAAGCGCCACTCGAGCGCCGAGCCGTTACGCCTGCGCTACGGCGAGCATGTGCGCATCGTGCTGGTGAACGACACCATGATGACCCACCCCATCCATCTGCATGGCATGTGGAGCGAACTCGAATCGCCGGATGGCGGCTTCCAGGCGCGCAAACACACGGTGATGGTGCAGCCCGCGCAGCGCGTGGCCTATCGCGTGAGTGCGGACGCCATGGGGCGCTGGGCCTATCACTGTCATCTGCTCTATCACATGGAGGCGGGCATGTTCCGCGAAGTGGTGGTGGCATGAACCGCACGCTTTCACTCTGGATCGCCGCGTGCGTCGCCGCGCTTCCCGTAGCCGCATGGGCGCAAAGCATGGACATGCAGGACATGCCGGGCATGTCGATGCCGCCATCGCAAGAAAACCATCAGGCCACGGCACCGCAGGACAGTTCGCAGCACGCCGGACACGACATGGCCACCATGGATGCCAACGCGTTGCCGCCGAACGATCACGTGCCGCCATCGACCCCGCAGACGGTGCTGCACGACATGTCGCCGTCGCAGATGAACGCGATGATGCAGATGGACGACAACGAACCGCTTGGCATGCTGCTGGTCGATCGCCTCGAACGCAGCCGCAGCACCTCCGGCGACTACGCAACGAATTGGGAAGCCGAAGGCTGGTATGGCAATGCCATCGATCGCCTGTGGCTGAAGACCGAAGGCGAGCGCGGCAACGATGGCACGCAGGATGCGCGCTTCGAAGCGCTATGGAGTCACGCGTGGACGAGCTTCTGGGACTGGCAGCTGGGCGCGCGCCAGGATTTTGGCCAGGGCCCGAATCGCCAGTGGCTGGCGCTGGGTGTGGAAGGGCTCGCGCCGTACTGGTTCGAAACGCAGGCCGCGTTCTACGTGGGCGAAGAAGGCAGAACCGCGCTTCGCCTGGAAACCAGCTACGACATGCGCTTCACCCAGAAGTTGATCCTCACGCCGAAAGTGGAACTCAACCTCTATGGCAAGGACGATCCGCAGCGGGGCATTTCCTCGGGTCTTTCGAATGTGGAGGCGGGCTTGCGTCTGCGCTACGAGGTCACGCGGAAATTCGCGCCCTACGTTGGCGTGGACTGGACGCGGCGCTTTGGACAGATCGACGACGTGCCCGGCATGCCGCCAGTGCATGCATACGAGACGACGTGGGTGGCCGGCGTGCGGATGTGGTTCTGATCGGCCGCCTCGCGTTGGCATGAAACGAAAGGCGCTGAGATCCAGCGCCTTTGGGCGAGCTGCCATGGCCGCTGACGCGTGAAGGCGCGCCGGCAACGCGGCCTCAGTACGCCACCGTGATCCGCTGCCTGCGCGCATCGTTCTTGTCGACGCGGTCCAGCAGGGCGACGGCGTAATCGGCCACGCTGATGTGGCTCTTGCCATGGCCATCCACCAGCAACTGATCGCTGCCCACGCGGTATTTGCCCGTGCGCGGTCCGTCTTCGAGCAGCGCCGCCGGACTGATATACGTCCATTGCACGTCGCTCTTGCTGTGGAGGAACACTTCCAGCGCCTTGATCTGTCCCAGCGCTTCTCCCTTCCAGGCTTCCGGAAAGTGCGGGTCGTCGATGACGCGCACGCCGGGCGATGTTTCCAGCGAGGCCGCGCCGCCCACCCACACGAGGCGTTTCACGCCGGCCTTGGGCAGATAGTCCAGCACCGTGGCGGCTTTTGCAGGCACTTCGTCATTGGAGCCATCGCGACGGGCCGAGATGCTCACGATGAGCACGTCGGCGCCGCGCACGGCATCCAGCCAGCTCTGGGGATCGGCGATGTCGCCGGTGACCACCGTGACACGGGCATCCTTCGTGGCCAGGCGCGACGGGTCGCGCACGATGGCCGTGACCTCGGCGCCACGGGCCAGGGCTTCGTCGAGAATGGCGTGACCGACATGGCCTGTCGCGCCGAACAAGGCGATCTTCATGGATAGGGCTCTCCAGCGGGGATAGGGGGAGTAGGGCAAACGATGGCGCGGCGAACGTGAAGGAAAAGCCGAGCACATGATTGGCCCCGGGGCACGCCGGGTAACGGTGGCCTCAACCCTGGAACATGTAGAACAGGTAGGCCACGAACAGGATCAGGTGCACGGCGCCCTGCAGCACGTTGGTGTGCCCGCTGGAAAACGTCACCAGGCTCACCGTGAGCGTCAGCAGGAACAACACCAGGTCAGTGCGTTGCAGGCCCAGTTCAATGGGATGCGCCGTGAAGTGGCTGATGATGAGAATGGCCGGAATGGTGAGGCCGATGGTCGACAGCACCGAACCCAGGAAAATGTTCACCGAGCGCTGCATGTGGTTGTGGCGCGCGGCACGCACGGCGCCGATGCCTTCGGGCGTGGCCACCAGCACGGCCATCACCAGTCCCGCCAGCGCGGCAGGTTTGCCCAGCGTTTCCACCACGTAATCCACCGGGTGCGCGAGTTTTTCCGCCAGGTACACCACGGGAATCATGTAGGCCGCCAGGGCCAGCGCGTGGAACACGGTGCGCGCGGTGCCGCCATGCATCACCGTCGCTGCCGCGTCGTCTTCCTCCAAGGTTGCGAAATAGGCGCGGTGTCGGCGCGTCTGCAGGCCAAGGAAGGCGATGTAAAGGCCGGTGCAGACCACGGCCAGGAAAGCCTCCTGCGCGAACGAGAGTGCATGCTGCAGGGGACCGGCGTAGTTTGGCATCACCAGCGCCAGGATGCCGAGCGGAATCACCACGCTGAGGTAGGCATTCGCGCCTTGCAGGTTGTAGTGCTGCTCGCGATGCCGCCAGCCGCCGACCAGCAACGACAAGCCCACCATGCCGTTGAGCACGATCATGGTGACGGCGAACAAGGTGTCGCGTGCCAGTGTGGGGTTGTTCGCCCCGTGCAGCATGATGGCGGTGATGCTGACCACCTCGATGGCGGTGATCGACAGCGTCAGCACCAGCGTGCCGTAAGGCTCGCCCAGGCGTTCGCCCAGATGCTCCGCGTGACGCACCACGGCCAGTGCCGAACCGAGGATCACCGCGAACAGCCATACGAAGATCACCGCCAGCCACAGCGGACGGTCGAGCCCTTCCAACAGGCGCGTGCCGAAGCAGATAAAGGCGATGGACGTGGCGACGCTGATGGAAAGGAACCATTCGCGCCGCAAGAGTTTTGCGTAACCGCCCGTCGTCATCGCAAGCACCTCCCCCGACTGCCGTGAGGCGACGCGAGGCGTCGCGCTGGTCACCAGGTGTCGCAGGAAAGGACCGGCCTCATCGCCGCGACGGCAGCCTATTCAACCACACTGTGGCTTTCGGCAGTGCCCAGCAGCTCGGGCTGCGAGGGCGCCGCCTGCTTGCGCGTCAGCAGCGGGTGCATGAACACGGCGGCCAGGATCACCGCCACGCCCGCATAGAACCAGCCATCCAGCTGGCGCTGCTCGCCCAGCAGCACGATGGCGAGCACGATGGCATAGACCGGTTCGAGGTTGGTCACCATCTGCGTGCCGAAGGCCGTCATGTGGCGCAGCGCCACCAGGGCCAGGGCAAAGGGCAGCAGCGTGCAGCCGAAGGAGAGCACCACCAGCAGCGTGGCGTCGTGCAGGCTCGGCAGCACGAAGGCCGGTCCCGCATGCGGCAGCAGTGGCGCCAACAGGGTGAGGAACAGCGTGCCGGTGCCCAGCTCGATGCAGGTCACCGTGAGTGGGTCGCCGTGTTCCACCAGCCGCTTGTTGAACGCACTGAACAGCGCCACCAGCAGCGCCGACAACGCGCCCACCGCGATGCCCAGGCGCATGTCCGTCGGCACGCCGCCCACCACCATCGCCACGCCGGGCACCACGGCCACGCCAATCAGCAGCTCGCGCGGATCGAACTTGCGACGGGCGATCCACGGTTCCACCAGCGAAAGAAATACCGGCCCCAGCGCGATGCAGGTGGCACCCACCGAGGCATTGGCCAGCTTGATGGCCGCGTAGAACGTCAGCCAGTGCAGCGACACCAGCACGCCGATGCCGGCATAGCCCCAGCGCAGTTTCGCGGGCATCGCCTTCAGCCCGCGCCACACCTTGGGCATCAGCAACAGCGCGCCGGACACCAGCAGCATGCGCCACCACACCAGCTGCAGCGCCGGCAAGGTGATCAGTTTGCCAAGGATGGCGGTGAAGCCCCACAGCAGGACGCAGAAATGGATCTGCCAGCGGGCCTTGTTGACCGGTTGCATGCGCGAATGTCGGCGAGGGGAGACCCGACATTCTAGCGTTGCCGACGCAATTCAGTGCGTGGTCGACGCCTTGGTCTTGCTCGGCAAAGGCGCCGGGCGTGCCTTGGATGCGCCGCGCATTTGCTCCAGCACGGTGGCGCAGGTGTTGTCCGGCTCGCCCTTGCTGGTGGCCACCAGCGGAAGCAGCGCCGCCACCGGTGCCGCCAGAACGCCCAGCGCCAGCGCGCCGCCGCCGCGCAGGATCAGCGGCCCCGGCTGCACGCCCACGTCCGGATTCTTCAGCGTGCCCTTCACGTACAGCGGCGAACGCAGCGAGAGGATGCGCAACCCCTTCGACTCCGGCCGCACGTCGAGGTCGAGCTTCTCGTTGGCGAAGTTCACGGTGCCTTCCACGCGGATGGTGGCGTCTTCGGTGTCGAACACGAACAGCTGCGTCTGATAGAGACCGTTCGTGGCCGACAGGTCCGACGCGGCACAGTTGATCTTCACCGTCTTGTCGCCGAACAGCTTGGCGATCACCACGTTGGCCACATTCAGGCCAGCCGTCTCCAGCAGCGTCTTGCTGATGGCGCCATCGTTCATCAATAACTTGAGTTCGCCGGTGGACGTGCCCATCAGCTCGCCCACCGAATTGCCGCGCGCATTCAGCGCGGCATCGCCGTTGATCTCGCCGAAGCTGGTCTGCATCGGCTCGAACTTGGGAAACAGTTCCTTGAGTTTCAGATGCCGCGCCTTGAGCTTGATGTCGCCCTTCATCGGCGTGGTGCTGCCGTCCAGGCGCAGGTTGCTGTCGATTTTCCCGCTGGCGAAATCGAAGCCCAGTGGATTGAGCGTGAGCACGCCGTTGTCCATCACCAGGTGCGTCGACAGCGCGTGGATGGGCAGCGCGGTGTCGCGCACGATCTTGTTGGCGCTGAAGGTGACGTCGGCATCCATGGCGCGCCAGCGATCGGTGCGGAAGGGCTCGATGGGCAACACCTTGTCGGTGGGCTGCGGCGTGGCGTCGCCGCGCAGTTCTTTCTCGCTGTTGGAATCGGCGCCGATCAGCGGCGCCAGGTCGGAGAAACGCAGCAGCTGCGAGGTCACCGTGCCGCTGAGTTTCGGGCGCGCGCCGCCGGTGTCGAAGGCCAGATCGCCTTCCAGATCACTGCCGCCCACGCGCCCACGGAAATGGTCGTACTCGAAATGGCTGGCGCCGCGCTTGAGGTTGGCGCGCAGATGGCCTTCGGTCGCATACGGCGGCGTGTCGGGCAGCGTCACACCAATCAACGGATACAGCTTGGCCATGCTGCTGCCGGAGAACCACAGGCGGATATCGAGGGCGGCTAGATGCAGCGGATCGGTGAGCGTGCCCACCAGCGCGATATGCGTATCGCCCACGTGCACGTCGCCTTGGATCGGGAAGGGCTCATCGGTCTGCTGCAACGCCAGCACGCCCCCCGTCTTGCCATTGCCATCCACGGCCGCGCCCTGATACTTGCCCAATGCCTGCCAGGCAAACTGGTAGACGGCATTGGTGCGCCCGGGCTCGTTTTCCTGCTTGCCCGCATCCTTGGCCAGCGCCGTCTTGGCGCTGGCGCCGACGGTCTTGCTCGCCTGTTCGCGCGCGTCGGACGATTGTTGCGACACGATGTCGCCATAAGGAATCGCCCGCTGCAGCGCCTCCATGGTGATCTGCAGTTCCGTCTTGCTGATGGCATCGTTGAGCGCGATATGGCCGCGGTCGAAGCCGATGGCGTGCAGGTCGAGCGTCCACGCCGATGGCGCGCCGCCGTTGGCGAACGAGAAGTCCCAGTTGGCCTGGCCTTGCGCATTGCGTTCCAGGTCAATGCTGGGCTGGGTGAGGTAGAGCACCGGAATTTCCACCCGATGCACGATCAACGGCAGCGGCGAGATGCGAAAGCGCAGCGCGTCCAGTTGCGCGAAATGCGGCTGGCCGGTCCAGTCTGGATTGCCGACGCTGATGTTCTGCGCCACGAACTCCGGCCACGGCACCCAGCTCTCCATGCCGCTGGCGCGCTCCTCGCGTCGCCAGCGCACGCTCAAGTCGCCATTGATGGCAAATGGCCGTCCAATCGTTTCACTGACACGGGCATTGATGGTGGGCTTGAGGCGATTCCAGTCGAACGTGGCGATGACGACCAACAACACCACGACCAGCGCCAGACAGACGCCGATGATCCATGTCACTATTTTCCAGCGCCGCCGCATGCATGACTCCCACCGCGATATTGCAACGACATCCTGCCGTCTTGCCCGGTGAAGGGCGTGTCGTCATGCGGTGACGAGCCTGGGGCAGGGTTCATCCATATCAATGCGATGTCTTGGTGTCGCGCACCGGAATGCTCACGCTGCAGATATCCACCTTGCCCACGGGCAGGCGGTAGAAATCGTCGAGGCGGTTGCGTTTGGCATCCACCAGCGCGGCGAAGGTGGCGCTGTCGGTGCGCAGCACTTCGATGGTCGGGCGCTGATTGGCCGGCAGGTCCGCAGCCAGTCGCACGGAGCCGATCGCCACGCGCTGCTCGGGCTTCTCGTAGAAGCCCAGCGGACCGGTGCCGCGCGGCAGGCCGGAGAGATATTCCATGCCCTGCAGCACGCGGCCCACCACGGCGATGTTGCGATCGAGCGCGCGCGGTGCCTGGCCGATCACGGCATAGAGCTCGCTGCCGCTGCCGGTTTCCGGATCGATGTCGCGTCCCACGCCCACCATGCCGTAGCAATGGGTGAGCCATTCCTGCTGCTTGGCCTTGTCGCGCGCGGTGGGAAAGCCTTCGGAGAAGCCGACTTCCGGCGCGTAGAAATCGCCATCCTTCAACGGCGTGAACGGAAGCTTGGCGTCGTACGGGCGTGTGTATTCCGGCGGCAGCTTGTCCTTGGCCGATCCCAGCGACTTGAGCTTGCTCTTGTCGCCGTTGTCGTCGCTGGCGGGGTCACCCCATTGGGTGACGAAGTTGTCGTGCACGCGCACGATGGCCAGCCCGTCGTAGTAGTGCTCGTGCGCCATGGTGCGGATATTGGCGGCATGCAGCGGCGCGAAATCTGGCGCCAGCTCGATCAGCACACGCCCTTGCGGCAGCTGCATCACCAGCAGGTTCTGCGGATCAGGCGTGCGCCATTCAAGCGGTTGCGACTTGGCCAGCAGTTCCTTGGGCGAGGGCGTGTGCGCAGGCTTGGTTTCGTCGGCTGCCACGGCAGCGGACAGCGAGACGGCAAGCGCAAGGGCAAGGGCAAGGCAGTGGCGCAGCAGCATGGAAACCCCCAGGTCGTAAAGCCTGCAAGGTAGCAGAGCCGGCGCCCCCGTTGTGGTGCACGTTCCGGCGCTCGTGACAAGTCGCGAAACAGCGGCGCAGGTTCTCTACAATGCCGCCCCTTTGCCTGCTCTTGCCCGACCCCATGGACATCGTCGTCAACGAAGAACTCAAGGCCTATATCGATCCGCTTACGCCCGACGAATACGAGGCGCTGGAGCGCAGCCTGCTCGCGGAAGGCTGCCGCGACTCGCTGGTGCTGTGGGGCAATGTGCTGGTGGATGGCCACAACCGCTACGGCATCTGCCGCAAGCACGACCTGCCGTTCAACACGGTGCAGAACACGCGCTTCCAGTCGATGGAAGACGTGCACCTGTGGATGATCGAGCAACACCTGGGGCGGCGCAGCGTGTCCGACTTCCAGCGCGGCGTGCTGGCGCTGCGCAAGCGCGAGATCCTGCAGGAGCGCCGCTCGCGCGCCAAGCCCGTGGAAGAAGACGTGGCCGTCGCGGTGGAGGCGCCGGCATCGGCTCCCGTGGCGGACGTGGCCGAGCCATCCGCCAAGCCCGAACCGCTGCCCAGTCGTCAGGCCATCGCACGCGAGGCGCGGCTCAGCAACAGCCAGGTGGTGATGATCGAGAAGATCCAGAAACAGGCCGCGCCCGAAGTGGTGGCGGCGGTGAAATCTGGCGTGTTGTCGATCAACGCGGCTGCCGCGGTGGCGACCTTGCCCGAGGAAGAGCAGCGCGCCGCCGCCGTGGCCGGCGACGACGAACTCAAGCAGGCGGCCAAGCGCGTGCGCGACGCCAAGCGCAAGCCGAAGAAGGAAGCCGAGGCAGGCGAGGGCGACGATCTGCCGACCTTGCGCCGCCGCGTTGCGGAGCTGACCGCGGAGGTCGCCGAACTCAAGGCCGACAACGACGCCTTGCGCGAACAGCTCGCCCGGTGGGAACGCTCCACCGGCGAGTGACGTTTTGCGGACGCCGTTCGCAATGAATACGTATGCAACCGCTGGTTGCTGCATTGCGATGCTTTCTACGATGCGCAGCACTGCCGCCCGAACGGCTGCTGCGCGAGGGGAAGACGCGCGGCGAGCCTCGCCTTGCGAACGACAGTGATGTTGCTTGCCCGCCAGCCGCGGCAGGGATGCGCTCCATGGCGTCGATGCTGTTCGACCTGATCGTCAACGAAGCAGGATGGAGGCTGACCCCAATGAAGTGCTCGAAGATCCTCGCCGCGCTGCTGGCCTGCGCGGTGCTCGCCGCCGTGCCCGCCACACCAGTCCACGCGGCCATCAACAGCATGAGTCTTGGCGCGAGCTACAACGCGCAGAAGACCAGCATCACCTTTCGTGTTTATTCCTCCACCGCCACGCGCGTGGTGCTGTACCTGTATTCGGCCGGCTACGGCGTGCAGGAATCGACCACGTATGCGCTCAGTTCGGTGGGTAGCGGCGTATGGGCGGTGACGGTGCCGGTGTCGTCGATCCAGGCCGCGGGCATCACCGGCTCGGTGTATTACGGCTATCGCGCGTGGGGACCCAACTGGCCGTACAACAGCAGCTGGGGCAAGGGCTCGCAGGCGGGCTTTGTTGCTGATGTCGACGCCAGCGGCAACCGTTTCAATCCCAACAAGCTGCTGCTCGATCCGTATGCGCAGGAAGTGAGCCAGGATCCGCAGAACCCGTCGAACCAGAACGGCAACGTGTTTGCCTCCGGCGCCAGCTATCGCACCACCGACAGCGGCATCTATGCGCCCAAGGGCGTGGTGCTGGCGCCCAGCACGCAGGGCACGGGCACCAAGCCCACGCGTGCGCAGAAAGACGACGTGATCTACGAAGTGCACGTACGCGGCTTCACCGAACAGGACAGCTCCATTCCCGCGCAGTATCGCGGCACGTACTACGGCGCGGGATTGAAGGCGAGCTATCTCGCCAGCCTCGGCGTCACCGCGGTGGAATTCCTGCCCGTGCAGGAAACGCAGAACGATGCCAACGACGTGGTGCCCAACTCGGATGCCAACCAGAACTACTGGGGCTACATGACCGAGAACTACTTCTCGCCCGATCGCCGCTACGCGTACAACAAGGCGCCCGGCGGCCCCACGGCGGAATTCCAGGCGATGGTGCAGGCGTTCCACAACGCCGGCATCAAGGTCTACATGGACGTGGTCTACAACCACACCGCCGAAGGCGGCACGTGGACGGGCAGCGATCCCGCCACGGCGACGATCTATTCGTGGCGCGGCCTCGACAACGGTACCTATTACGAACTCACGTCGGGCAACCAATATTTCTACGACAACACCGGCACGGGCGCGAACTTCAACACGTACAACACGGTGGCGCAGAACCTGATCGTGGACTCGCTCGCGTATTGGGCCAACACGATGGGCGTGGATGGCTTCCGTTTTGATCTCGCCTCGGTGCTGGGCAACAGCTGCCTCAATGGTGCGTACACCGCATCGGCACCCAACTGCCCGAGCGGTGGCTACAACTTCGATGCAGCGGATTCGAACGTTGCCATCAACCGCATCCTGCGCGAATTCACCGTGCGCCCGTCCGGCGGCGGCAGCGGCCTGGATCTGTTCGCGGAGCCCTGGGCCATCGGAGGCAATTCGTATCAGCTTGGCGGTTTCCCGCAAGGCTGGTCCGAATGGAACGGCCTGTTCCGCGACAGCCTGCGCCAGGCGCAGAACGAACTGGGCAGCATGACCATCCACATCACGCAGGATGCGAACGACTTCTCCGGTTCG
>Ga0209026_1001241_pt1 | contig 11674 bp, 9 predicted proteins | sample AraplaCL_Col_mCL_FD_184262 | JGI IMG/M metagenome (GOLD analysis project Ga0209026, IMG submission 184262) | Arabidopsis root microbial communities from the University of North Carolina, USA - plate scrape CL_Col_mCL (SPAdes) (version 2) | ecosystem: Host-associated > Plants > Roots >... | reverse complement strand
TGGGTCGGGTGCGCGACGGCACGGCCAACCACCCGGACGCCGCGAACATGGCGCCGCGCGTGCAGAGCCTCGCGCAGATGAGCTGGGCCTACGCTCAGAAGGCCGGCGCCAGCTAGGGCCGGACCGAACTTTCGAATTTCGTAGTTCGGGTATGGATTCTCGCTGAACTCCCGCGTATCGACGGTCGGACAACGGCTGTCTGAAGCAGCGGGAGGGCGCTCATGAGCTACAATCGTCGGGCCATTCTGGCCGGCGCGTCCCTGGCCGTGGCCGGGGTGGCGCTGTCTCCCGGTCCCGCGCGGGCGGCGGAGGCTCCCACCGCCACGACGGCGACCGGCAAGCTGCGCGGCGCCTGGAACCGCCAGGTCGCGGTGTTCAAGGGCGTTCCCTACGGCGGCCCGACCGCCGGCGCTGGCCGCTTCAGACCGCCCGCTCCCGTGGAGCCTTGGAGCGGTGTCCGGGACGCCCTGGCTTTCGGAGCGTCCTCGCCGCAGGGCCAGCCCGCCGCGAGCGCCGGCGCCGAGCGGCCGCGCAACGCGCTGAACGATCAGCCGATCAGCGACGACTGCCTGTTCCTGAACGTCTGGACGCGAGGGGTCGCGGACGGAAAGCGCCGGCCGGTGATGGTCTGGCTGCACGGTGGCGGCTTCAGCGCCGGGACGGGATCGTGGCCCTCGACGGACGGGACCCGCCTGGCCGAACGCGGCGATGTGGTGGTGGTGACCCTGAACCATCGGCTGAGCGCCTTCGGCTTCCTCTATCTGGCGGACCTGGGCGGCGAGGCGTTCGCAGACTCCGGCAACGCCGGGATGCTGGACATCGTCCAGGCCCTGCAATGGGTGAAGGCGAACATCGCCGCGTTCGGCGGGGATCCCGGCAACGTCACGATCTTCGGCGAGTCCGGGGGCGGGGCGAAGGTCAGCGTGCTGATGGGCATGCCGGCGGCGAAGGGCCTGTTCCACCGCGCCATCGTGCAGAGCGGCGCCCATCTGACCGGCCTCGGCCGCGACGAGGCGACCGAGAACGCGCGCCTTGTGATGAAGGCGCTGGACCTCGCGCCCGGCGACGTCGGCAAGCTGCAGGCCGCGCCGATCGACGACCTGCTGGGCGCGGTGATCAAGGCGCAGCGCACGACGGGCCGGACGCCCGCCAGCTACAGCCCCGTGCTGGACGGCCGCACCCTGCCGGCCCACCCCTGGCTGGATGGCCCGCCCGCGATCTCGGCCAATGTGCCGGTGATGATCGGCTCGACCCGCACCGAGACGACCCTGCTGGTCGGGGCCGCCGATCCCTCGACCTTCGACCTGGACGCGACGAGCCTGCGCACCAAGCTGGCGGGCTGGCTGAAAGGGGCGGACATGGAGGCGGTGATCGCCGCCTTCCAGAAGGCCGATCCCAAGGCGACGCCCAGCGACCTGTTCTTCGCCATCACCACCGACCTGCGGGTGCGCAAGCAGTCGTGGACCCTGGCCGACCGCAAGGCTGCGCAAGGGCGTGCGCCCGTCTGGATGTACGAGCTGCACTTCGACCAGTCGGCCCGCATGCGTTCGCCGCACGCGATGGACGTGCCGCTGGTGTTCGACAATCCGCCGGCCGGCGCCGTCGCGGGCACGGTCGAGGTGGCGGCCGCGATGGCGTCCAGTTGGATCGCCTTCGCCCGCACCGGCAACCCGAACAACGCCGCGGTCCCGAAGTGGCCCGCCTACACGGCCGCCGACCACACCGCGATGCTGTTCGAGCCGAAGCCGCGGCTGGCCCACCACTGGCGCGACGACGAGCGCGCGGCCCTGGCCGCCCTGCCCGTCATGCGCGTCGATCGCTAGGAGGAGGATCCCGATGACCTTCAACCGAAGAACCGTGCTGGGCGCCTCGCTGGCGGCGGGCGCGCTGGCGCTGCCCGTCGCCGCCGGCGCGGTCGAGACCAGCGCCATCTTCCCGGTGGTGGACACGGCGCAGGGCAAGCTGCGGGGCACGAAGGCCGGCGGGGTCAACATGTTCAAGGGCGTACGCTACGGCTACGACACATCCGGACGTAACCGCTTCATGCCGCCGCAGCCGCCGCCGAAGTGGGCCGGCGTGCGCGACGCCTACGACTATGGCCAGGTCGCGCCGCAGATGCCGAACAGCCGGGTCAACGCCTATGGCGGCCTGATCATGTTCGACATCCAACCCGGCGGGATGGGCGAGGACTGCCTGGTCCTCAACATCTGGACGCCGACCGTGGATCGCAACGCCAAGCGGCCGGTGCTGGTGCACATCCATGGCGGCGGCTTCTACGGCGGCTCGGGCAACTCGCCGGGCTTCGACGGCGAGGATCTGGCGCGGTTCGGCGACTGCGTGGTGATCACGATCAACCACCGGCTGGGCGCCTTCGGCTACCTGAACCTGGCCGACGCCGGGCCGGCGTTCGCGCGGTCGGGCACGGTGGGCATGATGGACATCGTCGCCGCCCTGGCCTGGGTGAAGGCGAACGTCGAGGGTTTCGGCGGCGACCCGAACCGCGTGCTGGCGTTCGGCCAGTCGGGCGGCGGGGCCAAGACCTCGATCCTGATGTCGATGCCGTCGGCCAAGGGCCTGTTCCACCGCGCCGGCGTCATGAGCGGCTCGACGCTGCGCATCGCCACGGCCGAACAGGCGCAGGCCGGCGCGGCGGGGTTCCTGAAGCAGCTTGGCCTGACTAAGGCGGACACCAAGGCGCTGCAGGCCTTGCCCTATGAGACGCTGCTGGCGGCGCAGGCGACGATGGAGGCGGCGGACCGGGCCAAGGGCGAGGCGCCGCGCTCGTTCTCGCCGTCCATCGATGGCGTCGTGCTGCCGGGCCATCCGTTCGATCCGGGCGCGCCGGCGGTCTCGGCGGACGTGCCGATGATCGTCTCGACGGTGATCGACGAGCGGGCCTACCGGATGGGGAACTTCAATCTGGACGAGGCGGGCCTGCGGGCCTTCATCGCCAAGCGCGTGGGTGAAGCGCGGGCCGATGAGGTGACGGCGCTCTACAGGCAGGATGATCCCAAGGCGACGCCGTTCGTGCTGCAGGCGCGGTTCGACAGCGACGAGACGTTTCGCAAGGGCGCGCTGGTCCAGGCCGCGCGCAAGGCGGTGCAAGGTGGGGCGCCGGTCTGGAGCTACTACTGGACGCGGCCCAGCCCGGCCTATGGCGGCCGCTATGGCGCGCCGCACGGCAGCGACGTCGGCCCCAGCCTGCACGATGTGCGCGGCGGGCTGAACGAGACGGCGCCCGAGAGCGTTCGCCTGGCCGACCAACTGGCCTCGGCCTGGGTGTCCTTCGCGGCGACGGGCGATCCGAACAACAAGCGCCTGCCGGCCTGGCCGACCTACAAGGTCCCCGAACGGGCGACGATGGTGTTCGGCGTGGAGACCAAGGTGGAGAACGATCCGCGCGGGGCGTTCCGGCGGTTCTGGGAGAGCGAGCCGCCGCGCGGCGCCTAGCCGGTGATCGGCTTCAGCAGGGTGGTGAGCGAGGGCTCGTGGTCGAAGCTCGCGCGCACCGGCCAGGCCGTGACGCGCTCACGCCAGGCCCGAGGCAGGCGGGCCCAGTCCTTCTCGGTCGTGACGAGGCCAGCCTCGAACTGGGCGGCGCGCTCGGCGAGGCGCTTCAGCGTGGCCTCGTCGTAGGCGTGGTGGTCGGGGAAGGGCCAGAAGTCCTTCAGGTCACAGCCGGCCGCCTGCAGCGAGCGTTCGACCTTCCACGGCTTGCCGACGCCGGCGAAGCCCACCTGAGGGCCGGGCGGCGGCGGGGCGGCGGGCGCCAGGCGCGCGGTCAGCACGGGAACGGCGGCCAGCATCGCCAGCAGCTCCGCGTCCGGCGCCTCGAGATCCGCGGGCAGCAGGATGATGGCGGCGTCGGCGCGGGCCAGGCCGACCTTCAGCGGCTCGCGCATCGGGCCGGCGGGGAAGACGCGGCCGTCGCCGAAGGGCCACTCGTCGTTCCGCGTCTCGCCATCCACCACGACCAGGGACAGGGTCTTCCTCACCGCCGGGTTCTGGTGACCGTCGTCCATGACGATGAGCGTTGCGCCGGCCTGGGCGGCGGCCAGAGCGCCGGCGGCGCGGTCGCGGGCGATCCAGACGGGCAGGTTGCGGGCCAGCATCAGCGGCTCGTCGCCGACGTCGGCGGCGGTGTGACGAGCGGGGTCGACCTGCACCGGGCCGGCCAGCGAACCGCCATAGCCCCGCGACAGGACCGTGCCGCCCAGGCGTTGGGCCAGTTCGCGGACCACGGGGGTCTTGCCCGCGCCGCCGACGGTGAGGTTGCCGACGCAGATCACCGGCACGCCCGGATCGACCGGTCGGCCGCGGGCGAGGCGGCGTGCAGTGGCTGCGGCCCAGATCCACGACAGCGGCGTCAGCAGCAGACGGGTGATCGCGCCGGTCTTGCCGTCGCGGCTGTACCACCAGCGGGGCGTGGCCAGCTTCATGCGGGCAGCAGCGGCTCGAGCAGGGCCATGGCTTCGCTCAGCGCCGCGCCCTGGCGGTCGACGAAGGCCAGGGACGCCTCGCTCATGCGGCGCGCGATCCGCGGGTGGTCGATCAGGCCGCGGATGTGGCGGGCCAGCGCCGCGCCGTCCGCAGCCTGGATGGCGGCGGCGTCGGCGAACATGGCGGCGTAGACGTCGGCGGCGTTGAAGGCGTGGGGGCCGGTGAGGATCGGCCGGCCGATACGCGCCGGCTCCAGCGGGTTGTGGCCGCCGACCTCGGGCACGAAGCTGCCGCCCATCACCACGACCGAGGCCAGGCGGAAGAAGAGGCCAAGTTCGCCCAGGGTGTCGGCGACGTGGATCGGCCCGTCCATCGTCTCGTCGGCGCTGCGCCGGCTGGCGCCGAGCTGGCGGGCGATCTCGGGGCCGCGCTCGGGATGGCGGGGCGCGATGATCAACAGGCCGGGGCTGCCGGCGGCGCGGAACGCCTCGGCGATCAGGGCGTCCTCGCCGGGGTGCGTGCTGGCGGCCAGGATCACCTTGCGGCCGGCGATGGCGGCGCGCAGGCGGCCGAGTTCAGCTTCGTCGGCCGGAAGCGGGTCGCCGGCGAGCTTGAGGTTCAGCTTCGCCGCGGCCACGCCGCCCAGCCGGCGGACACGCTCGGCGGTGGCGTCGTCCTGCGGCAGGACCACGTCGAAGGCCGAGAAGATGGCGTGGGCGGCGACGGGGAAGCGCGCCCACCCGCGGGTGCTCTCCTCGGTCATGCGCGCCGAGACCAGGGCCAGCCGGACACCGCGGGCATAGGCCTCCATCAGCAGGTTGGGCCACAGCTCGCTCTCGACAAAGACGGCGAGGGCAGGACGCCAGTGGTCGAGGAAGCGTCGCACGGCGCGGGGCGTGTCGACCGGCAGGTACTGGTGGATGACGCCGGGCGGTAGGCGCCGGGCCAGCATCTCGGCCGCGGTGATGGTGCCCGAGGTCACCAGCAGGACGATGTCGGGCCGGCGGGCGCGCAGGGCGGCGACCAGGGGCAGGATCGAGGTCGCCTCGCCCACGCTGACGCCGTGCAGCCAGACGACGTGGCCGGCGGGGCGCGGCGCGCTGGCGTGGCCGAGGCGCTCGCCCAGCCGGGTCCGGTCCTCCTTGCCGCGGGCGGCGCGGCGGCGCAGGACCGCCGGCGCGAACGGCTCGAGGAGGCCTGTCAGCAGGCCGTAGAAGACGATCGGGGTCGGCCTCATCCTACTCCGCTCCTGCGGAGCTTCGAAGGATGGATCCTGCGACGCCTCGGCGAAGCCGGATCACACCACCTCGGCGGGGGCGAGGCGGCAGGCGTGGGCGGCGTCGGTTTCGACCTGCAGCGTGGCGTGGCCGATGCGGAAGCGCCGCTCCAGACCCTCACAGGCGGCATGCAGGAAGTGGTCGGCGTCGTCGTTGCGCGGCCGCAGGATGTGGGCGGTCATGGCGGTCTCGGTGGTGGACAGCGCCCAGACGTGCAGGTCGTGCACGCCCTCCACGCCCGGCAGGCCCGTGAGGTAGGTGCGGACGGCCTCGACGTCGATGCCGCGCGGGGCGGCGTCCATGGCCAGATCGGCCGAGTCGCGCAGCAGGCTCCAGGTGCCCAGGACGATGACCGCGGCGATGACCAGGCTGAGGACCGGGTCGATCCAGAGGACGCCGGTCCGGGCCATGATGAAGGCGCCGGCGACCACGGCCAGTGAGACGCCAGCGTCGGCGGCCATGTGCAGGAAGGCGCCACGGACGTTGAGGTCGTCGTGGCTGCCGCGCATGAACAGCATGGCCGTCGCGCCGTTGATCAGCACGCCGAAGCCGGCGGTCAGCATGACCAGGTCGGAGTCGATCGGCGCGGGCGTGGCCAGGCGGTGGACAGCCTCGGAGACGATCACGCCCACGGCCACCAGCAGCAGGATGGCGTTGGCCAGCGAGGCCAGGATGGTGCCCTTGCGCAGGCCGTAGGTGCGGCGGCCGGCCGGTGCGCGCCTGGCCAGCACGGTGGCGCCCCAGGCCAGCAGCAGCGACAGCACGTCCGAGAGGTTGTGGCCGGCGTCGGCCAGCAGGGCCAGCGAGCCGGTCCAGAGCCCCACGCCCGCCTCGGCCGCCACGAAGGCGGTGTTGAGGATCACACCGATGGCGAAGGCGCGGCCCATGTCGGCGGGGGCGTGGTGGTGATGGCCGCCAGCGTGGCTGTGCCCGTGGCCATGGCCGTGCGCGTGGCCATGATCGTGACCATGGTCATGGTCGTGATGGTCGTCGTGGGCGTGGGCGTCGTGAGCCATCGGGTGGTCTATGTCTCACCGCCCGCGCCGAAGGGCAATGCGCCTGCCCCTACGGCGACTTGCCGCCGCGTGTCTGCTGCTCCTAGCCTCAGCGCAAACAGCGGGAGGACAGAACATGCGCTTCGCCGGGAAGGTCGCCGTCGTGACGGGCGGCGCGTCGGGTATCGGGCTGGCGGCGGTGCGGCGCTTCCACGCCGAGGGCGCCGCGGTGGTCGTGGCCGATGTGCAGGACGGGCCGGGCGAGGCGGTGGCCGCCGAGCTGGGCGATGGGCGCTGCGTCTACCAGCACACCGACGTCGCCTCGTGGGAGGCGGTGCAGGCGATGGTCGCGCGGGCCGAAGCCGCGTTCGGTGGGCTGGACATCCTGTTCAACAACGCCGGCGTGGGCAGCTTCGCCTCGACGCCCGACCTCACGCCCGAGGAGTGGCGGCGGGTCATGTCGATCGACCTGGATGCGGTGTTCTACGGCTGCAAGGCGGCGCTGCCGCTGATGCGCAAGCGCGGCGGCGGGGCGATCGTCAACACGGCCTCGATCTCGGGGATCGGGGCGGACTTCGGCTTCGCGGCGTACAACGCGGCCAAGGCGGGGGTGATCAACTACACGCGCGCCGTGGCCATCGACCATGCGCGGGAAGGGATCCGGGCGAACGCGGTGTGCCCCGGGCCGGTGGACACGCCGATCATCGCCGGGATCAACGAGATGCAGGGCATCCGCCAGGTCTGGGACCGCGCCGTGCCGATGGGCCGGTTCGCGCGGGCCGAGGAGATCGCCGCGGTGGTGCTGTTCCTGGCCTCGGATGACGCCTCGTACCTGACCGGCGCGGCGATCCCGGTGGACGGCGGGGTCACGGCGCACACGGGCCAGCCGGACCTGCCGCGGCTGGTGGGGCTGAAAGCCGACTGAAGACCACCGCCAAGACGCCAAGTTCGCCAAGGCGATCCTGCCACGCCGACAGCTTGGCGCTCTTGGCGTCTTGGCGGTGAATGGGACGGCGCCTGCGGCGCGGCGCTCGCCTATCGGCCCACCAAGGCCTCGGCTTGGCGCGTGGCGGCGGAGAGGCGGGCGGACCAGTCCTGGATGAGGGCGGCGATGGCGCCGTCGTCGGCGTCGGCGGGGACGTAGAGCGGGCCCTCCCAGACCACGGCGCCGCGGCCGAAGGGGCGGGCGAACATGACCTTGTCCCAGGTCTTGTGGAGCTGCCAGGCGGGGGCGGCGGCGATGCCCATCAGATAGACCGCCTGTCCCGAGCGCCGGGCGATCTGCAGCGAGCCGGCAGCGATGATCTCGTTCGGGCCGCGCGGGCCGTCGGGCGTGACGACCAGGGCGCCGCCGCCGGCGACCCAGGTCGTCGCCTCGCGGATGGCGGCGACCGCCTGGCGGGCCTTGGCCGTATCGCCCTTCTTGGCCGAGGAGACACGGATGGCGGGGAAGCCCGACATGTCCAGCGCCCGGGCGATGAACTCGCCGTCGGCCGAGGGCGAGATCAGGCACTTGGTCCGCTTGCGCCACCACTGCGGGGCGGTGGCCAGGCACAGCGGAATGCGGCCATGCCAGAAGAGGGCGATGGCGCCGGCCGTGTCGTCGGCCAGGACCGGCTCCACGCAGGCCACGTTCTCGTGCCGCCAGCGGACGGTCCTGAGCACGATGCGAAGGTAGGTCCCCAGCACCCAGCCGAGGAAGGCCTGGACGCCGTCGGATCGCAGGACGGCCTTCACGCGGTGGGCTCGGCTTCCAGGTCCTGGGCCCCCAGGTCCTGGGACTGGGCCAGGCGGGCGTAGAGGCCGCGCTGGGCGACGAGGCCGGCGTGGTCGCCTGTCTCGACGATGCGGCCCTTGTCGACGACGTAGATCCGGTCGGCGCCGCGCACGGTGGAGAGGCGGTGGGCGATCAGGATGGTGGTGCGGCCGGCCATCAGTCGCGCCAGCGCCGCCTGGACCTGGGCCTCGCTCTCGGTGTCGAGGGCGCTGGTGGCCTCGTCCAGCAGCAGGATCGGGGCGTCCTTGAGGAAGGCCCTGGCGATGGCGATGCGCTGACGCTGGCCGCCGGACAGGCGCGCGCCGGCCTCGCCGACCAGGCTGTCATAGCCGCCGGGCAGTCCGGCGATGAAGTCGTGGGCCGCCGCCGCTGTCGCCGCCGCCTCGATGTCGGCCTGGCTGGCGTCGGGACGCGCGTAGGCGATGTTGGCGCGGATGGTGTCGTCGAACAGGAACGGCTCCTGGGTGACCAGGGCGATCTGGTCGCGCAGCGAGGTCAGGGTCACGTCGCGCAGGTCGGCGCGGTCGAGGGTCACCCGGCCCGAGGTCACGTCGTAGAAGCGCGGGATCAGATTGAGGATCGTGCTCTTGCCGCCGCCGGACGGGCCGACCAGGGCGACGGTCTCACCGCGGCGGGCCTCCAGGCTGACGCCGCCCAGCGCCGGGGCGCCGTCGCCGCCGTAGCTGAAGCCCACGTCCTCGAAGCGGAGGTGGCCGGCGACCTCGCCGACGGGCCGGGCGCCGGCGCGCTCGCGCACCTCGGGCTCGACGTCGAGGGCGGCGAACAGGCGGCGGGCGGCCGACAGGCCCTCGGCGAAGACGGTCTGCAGGTTGGCCAGCTGGCGCAGGGCCTGGCTGGCCATGGTCAGGGCGGCGATGAAGGAGAAGAAGGCGCCGGCGTTCATCTCGCCCGACTGGGCGCGCCAGCCCGCGTAGGCGAAGACGATGGCCACGATCAGGGTCATCAAGAGTTCGGTGGCCGGCGCGGCGCGGGCCCGGGCGTTGGCGCCCTTGGTCAGGTGATCCTGGCGACGCTGGACCACCTCGGCCACGCGCGCCTCCTCGTGCGCCTCGCGGTTCTCCAGCTTGACGACGCGCACGCCGTCCAGGCTCTCCATGATCGCGGAGGAGAGGGCGGAGGTCTCGGCCATGGCGCCCTTGGCCGCCTTGGTCGTGCGCTTGGAGAAGCGGCGCATGATGCCGCCGGCGATCGGCACGGCCGCCACCAGCACCAGCGACAGCATCCAGTCGTTGCCGACCATCACCAGCAGGGCGCCCAGGAAGATCAGGGCGTTCTGGGTGTAGTTCACGACGCCCGAGGTGGCGGCCTCGCGGATCAGGCCAGCGTCGTAAAGTACGGATGAGACATAGGCGCCGGAATGCTGGCTGCGCAGATGGGCGAGGTCGGCGCGCACCAGCTTGCCGAACAGCTGGACCTGGACGTCGCCGACCACGGCGTTGCCGATGCGATTGACCAGGGTGGCCTGCAGGATCTGAGCGACCGTGCGCGCCAGGGCCAGGGCGGCGATGGTCAGTGGCAGGACCAGGATCGCGCCCGGCTTCTTGAAGACCAGGAGGTCGTTGGTGGCCGGCTCGATGATCTGCACCAGCTTGGCGCTGCAGGCGGCGACGACCACGGCGGCCAGCATGGCCACGGCCCAGCCCTTCCAGCGCGGCGCCATGTAGATCCGCGCGACCCGCGCGATCAGGGCGCGGGCGGGAAGCTCCGTCGGGGCGCGCTCGCTCATGAGGCTGGGATCGGACGTTGCGGCGGCGGCGTCAAGCAGGGGCGGTTCAAACAGGCGGCGCCGTTCCCCATCTCGTGAGCGGGAGGCGCGCGATGCTGTTCATTCTGATGGGACTGGCGATGGCGATGCTGTGGAGTGGCCATCCGTCTCCGAGCGGGCGGTGGCTGCGGCGTCTGCTGGTCGAGGCGCCGGCCGCCTGGTTGTCGCGGCGCAACGCCTGGCGGCTGGGCGCGGTGCTGGTCGCCTTCGCGGTGATCGCGGCCCTGATCGTTTTCGAGGCTGATGGTGAGGCGCTGCGGATCGTCGGCTCCAGCGTGGCGGAGGGCGCGGGCTGGTTCGCCGCCTTCGACATCGGGATCTACATCGAGGCCTATGCGATCCTGCTGCTGGCCGGGGGCGCCCGGTATGTGAGGGCCGCGATGCAGTCGCTGCAGAGCCTGACCCATGCCGCGCTCCGCATCGTGCGACGCGCGGGCGCCAACGGCCATCGGCGCGTGCCGAAGCGCGCGCGCAGCGCCGGAGCGCGTCGACCCTCGAAGGGGAATTCGGAACCGGAGGCCTGGCCGGGCTTGGCCCTGGCGGCCTGAGGCGGGAGGTCAGCCGGAGCGGCACCTGAGGTCGCGCGGCGGCCCGCGGAACGCGGCGCCGCCCAGCAGCGCGGATCGGCGAGCGGTTGGCGGCTGCGGTCGGGACTGAAGCAAGGCGCCGAGGCTTGCCGTCTCCTCACCCGCAGGGGGAGGGGCGCCCTGCGCAGCCGGGTGAAGGGGGATTGTCGGAGGCGTCGAGCTTGACCGCTTCCCCCTCCACCGTCCTTCGGCCGGTCCCCCTCCCCCTACGGGTGAGGAGAGGCGGGGCTTCAGGGACGGCGTCAGGTCCAGTTCCAGGTCCAGGTCTTGCTGGATGCGGGCGATGCAGGCCTCGACCGCCTCGTGGGCGGCCTCGAGATCGAAGTCCTCGGCGTCGAGCAGCGCGTCGAGCTCTTCCAGCGCCTCGTCGGCGTCGGTGGATTCATATTCGTCCCAGCCGGTGCGCTCGCGCGGCGGGCTCGGTGGCCGCGGTGTCACGGCCTGGGCCGGCTGTGGCGTCGGGCGCGCGGTGGTCGGCACGGGGCGATCGTGGCGGCGGGCGTCCTGCGCCAGCCGGAACTCCAGCGCCAGGGTCTGGCGGATGGTGCGCGACACGCGATGGAAGGCGAGGCCCAACTGCGCCTGGGTCTGGGCGTCCTTGGCATCCAGCATGGCGGCGCTCAGCTGGCGCACCATGGCCATCCCGGCCTCCGCCAACTCCGCCAGCACCCGGCCGTGCCGCGCCTGCATGTCCGTGTCCATCGACATGAACAAAACAAGAACATTGAAGCTGACTGAAGTCAAGCGTGACTTGCAGGGGGGCGGCAGGTGGTGGCGACCCTTTACCTCCCCCGCGAAGCGGCGGGAGGGGG
>Ga0209026_1001240_pt1 | contig 11679 bp, 11 predicted proteins | sample AraplaCL_Col_mCL_FD_184262 | JGI IMG/M metagenome (GOLD analysis project Ga0209026, IMG submission 184262) | Arabidopsis root microbial communities from the University of North Carolina, USA - plate scrape CL_Col_mCL (SPAdes) (version 2) | ecosystem: Host-associated > Plants > Roots >... | reverse complement strand
CTTCTTTCATCTTGCTGCCTATTTTTTCTTCATCACGGGTAGCCAGTTTCAGATAAGCCTCTGCCTTCTCATGGTTCCCTTTACGGATATTAATATTAGCCACGTGCGCCAGTGCTGCTACATGGTCGTTATTGTTCCTTAACGGGAACTGAGCGGCCAGTTCATAATGCTTTTCGGCCTTATCGTAATCGTTCCTTTTCAGGCATATTCCGCCCAGCATAAACTCATAAAAACCACGGCGGTTGCGGCTTAGCCAATCGGGCTTATAAACCTGGTACAGCAGCGTTTCAGCTTTGTCGTAGTCTTTGGCGTGGTATAATTTCGCTGCCAGTATTACGGTTCCGCTTTTAAAATAATCCCATATAATTAAACCTATCAGCAGTAACACAATGTACAAAAGCTCGTAACTACGCTCATAGATAAAAAACACCAGGAGCAGGCCAAACAGGCCCAGTACAGCTAAACGTGCCTGGTTTGTAAACATTAATTAATGCTGATTATCGGTAAATTTATAACCTACCCCACGGATGGAGTGAAAATACACCGGGTTTTTAGGATCTGGTTCGAAATATTTACGGAAGGTGAGGATAAAGTTATCGATGGTACGGGTTGAAGGGTACACATCATAATTCCAAACAGTTTCCAATATTTGCTCGCGCGATACGGCGTCATTACGGCGCTCGATCAACAGTTTCAACAACATGGTTTCTTTTTTGGTTAAAGGTGTGATGCTGCCATCGGCGTTAACCAGCTCAAACGAATTGAAGTGAATAGTTTTATCGCCGATCTTATAGCTGTTAAACTCTTTCAGGTCGTCGCCTTTTAAGCCACGTTTTACCAGGTTGTTAACACGCAATATCAGCTCTTCCAAATTGAATGGCTTTGTCAGATAATCATCCGCGCCCTTTTTCAAACCGGCAATTTTATCTTCGTTGGTATTTTTGGCAGTAAGAAACATAATTGGTACCTCAGAGTTTTCCAAACGGATGGTTTCGGCAACCACAAAACCGTCGATCTCGGGCATCATCACATCCAGGATGACCAGGTTAAAACGCTCTTCTTTAAATATCTGGAGCGCCTTTTTACCGTTAGTAGCGGTAGATACTTTATAACCCTCTAACTCGAGGTTTAATTTGATGGCTTCCAATAAATGTTCTTCATCTTCTGCCAGTAAAATCCGTTTTTTGGTATTCATATTACTAAGGTTTAAATTTAAATATTATCCGAAAACAACTTCAAAGACACTTCCTTTGGGGCGGTTGTCGCGGATGTTTATGGTGGCTTCGTGTTTATCCAAAACCTGTTTTACTATAAATAAGCCCAAACCGGTACCTTTGGTATTGCGGGTATCTTCGTTGCCTACACGGTAAAACTTATCAAATATATGCGGCTTCTCAGAATCGGCTATGCCAATGCCCTGGTCGGCAACCATTAAATGTACTTCTTTATCTTTACGGAAAAGTTTCACATCAACCATTTCGCAAGGTGCAGAATACTTAACCGCGTTCTCGATCAAATTGTTTACTACCGATGTCAGCGTAAACTTATCGCCCATAATTTCAACCTGCGGTTCAATTTCGGCGTTGATGATCTGCTGGGTATTATCGCACTTATTGATCTGTAAACGGTTCACAACAGCATCAACCAATAGCGAAAGATTAACCTTCTCTTTCGGGAAGGTATAATTTTGATTATCGATCTTGGTCGCGATGAGCATGTTCTCCACCAGGTCATCAAGCCTTTCAATGTCCTGCAAACACTTGTCGATAAAATTGAGGCGCTGCGCCGGTGTCAGGTCGCGCTTTTGCATGGTTTGCAAAAAGAGCTTGATAGACGCCAGAGGGGATTTGAGCTCGTGCGTAACCGACATCAGGAAGTTTTTTTGTCTTTGGCGCAACTGTACTTCTTTATTGATAGCCTTATGCAGGCTGATCGCACCGATAATGAGGATAAATACAAATACCGAAAGCTCGCCACAGATCATCCCGACCTTATGCGGCCTTGCCGGTACAAGCATTACCCCCCACCAAAACAATTGCGCCAGCGCGTAAGTAATAAGCAGATAAAATATGACAAATGGTTTTTTCATGTGTTTTATTTGTTCTTCATCTGTATGGAAGCTATGATGAGCATTGTTTATCTTTTGCAGCTCATCATGGTTTTCATGTGTTATTTGCTGAATACAACGTCTAAACTTTCAAATATAGCTCTTTTAGCTTTCTCTAATTCTACTTTGTTATGGGCCGACGAAATAAAGCCAACCTCGTAGCCCGATGGACCAAGGTAAACCCCGCGGTTCAATAACTCGCGGTGCATCACCTTAAATTTCTCCATACTTTTCGGATCAATGTCTTCGGCTTTACGGATAGCTTCCTGATCAGTAAATGCGAACCAGAATATCGAGCCAATGGAAAAGATCTTAAACTTATAATTACGGGCCGTAGCAAAACGCTGTACCGATTGTACGAAGTCTTCGGTTTTGTTATTCAGGTCGCGGTAAAAGCCCATGCGCAACAATTCGGTTAATTGTGCGATGCCTGCCGACATGGCAACCGGGTTACCCGACAACGTGCCGCCTTGGTAAACACCACCATCGGGCGATACAATGCTCATGATCTCTTTCGACGCGCCGTAGCAACCCACAGGCAAACCGCCACCGATGATTTTGCCATAAGTTACCATATCCGGCCTGATCTGATAATAACCGGCAGCACCCTCAAAACCAATGCGAAAACCCGAGATCACCTCATCGAATATGAGTAAGGTGCCATTTTCGGTACAGATGTCGCGTAAAAACTGAAGGTATTCCTTATCCTGCAAAAGCAAGCCATTGTTAGCCGGTACCGGCTCGATGATCACCGCTGCTATCTGGTCTTTAAATTCTGCAAAAGCTTTGGTCAGCGCTTCGCGGTCGTTTAACGATACCACGATAGTTTCGTTAACAAAACCTTTAGGTACACCTGCTGATGATGTCTCGCCGAAGGTCACCAAACCAGAGCCTGCCTTAACCAGCAAAGCATCGGTATGACCATGGTAGCAGCCTTCAAACTTTAATATCTTATCGCGTTTGGTATAGCCACGTGCTACGCGGATGGCCGACATCACAGCCTCGGTGCCCGAACTTACAAAACGCAGTTTTTCAACATATTTGTTATTTTTTAGGATCAATTCGGCAAGTTCATTCTCCAGTGCTGTCGGCGCGCCGAATGACATCCCATTATTCATGGTTTCAATCACGCTTTCGCGGACTTTGGCATTGTTGTGGCCCAAAATAAGCGGGCCCCATGAGCAGCAGAAATCAATAAACTGGTTATCATCGGCATCCCATATATGGCAGCCATCGCCTTTTTTGATAAATAACGGCGTACCATAAACGGATTTAAATGCTCTTACGGGGGAGTTTACCCCGCCCGGAAAATAGTTTTTGGCCTTCTCATACAATTCGGCAGATTTTTCCCTGCTAATATCCGGTTTACCAGTCGTGCTTACCGGCAGATCGCCCTCGTTACCCGAAAATATTTTCTTTATTGAATCGAACATATTGTTAAGTCAAAAATTAAAATTCAAAATTCAAAAAGCAGCCTGTTTTGACTTTTTATTTTTGAATTTTGACTTATTTACAACCACCTCTTCTCTAAAACCTCTTTAGCGTGATACGTTAATATCGCTGTTGCACCGGCACGGCGGATGCTTGTTAAAATCTCTGTAGTGGTGCGTTGCTCATTTAACCAGCCACGCTGTGCCGCCGCTTTAACCATGGCATATTCGCCGCTCACATTATACGCCGCAATTGGCAATTCGGTATTATCCTTTAGCAATTTTATAACATCAAGGTAAGCTAAAGCGGGTTTCACCATTAAAAAGTCAGCTCCCTCCTGCTCGTCTAAATCGGCTTCAATCAATGCTTCGCGCTGATTTGCCGGATTCATCTGGTAAGTCTTTTTATCACCAAATTTTGGCGCCGAATCCAGAGCATCTCTGAATGGGCCGTAAAAAGCGCTGGCATATTTTGCCGAGTACGACATGATAGACACATTGGTAAACTTGTTCGCATCCAACACCTGCCTGATGTAACCCACACGACCGTCCATCATATCCGACGGCGCAACAATATCGGCGCCGGCCTGTGCATGAGCCAGGGCCATTTTGCCTAAGATCTCCAGTGTTTCATCATTCAAAATCTCGCCGTTCTCAACCAGGCCATCGTGACCGTCGCTGCTATACGGATCCATCGCTACGTCGGTGATCACACATACTTCAGGAAAGTTCTTTTTAACTTCGCGGATAGCACGCAGGTATAAACTTTCGTCGCGGTAACTTTCGGTAGCGAATTTATCTTTTAACGATTCTTCAATATTCGGAAAAAGATCGAAAGACATCAATCCCAACTTCGCGCAAGCCTCAACTTCGCGCAGGAGGTTATCAATCGAATGGCGGTAGATACCCGGCATCGAAGCCACTTCGGTTTTAATGTTATTGCCATCCACAATAAACAGCGGGAATATCAAATTAGCTGCGCTAATATGTGTTTCCTGCACCATTTGGCGGATCACATCGCTTTTCCGGTTTCTTCTTGGTCTTTGTAACATATATTTTCAGTCTATGGTCACTAAACCATAAACCACTGGTTTTGTTATTCTTTTAATTCTGCCGCTGGCGACACCGGTCCTATCCCAAACACTGCCTCTGCCAGGCCTACTTCATCAGGCGAAAACGGTAGAGTATATTTCACACCCATTTCATCAAACTTTTTACCGGTCGATTTACCTATTGCTACCACTTTTTGATTGGGCAACAACAAATTATCGGCAAAATAAGCGTCTACGTTTGATGGGCTGGTAAATACCAGTACATCTGCCGACGACATTTCTGCATCTTCCATCAACACCGTTTCGTAAACCGGCAGGTCGATAATTTTGGTATCGGCAGAAAGTCCCTGATGGATGCTACGCATTGGATTTTCGGCCCCAGGGAACAATACGTTTGTACCGTTTGCCAGTTGTGCAAAATCCTGCGCTACATCGGCCGTATCAATACCTTCGCCGGTATAATCGGCAAAATGGCCATGGCGACGCAGCATATCCTCTGACCCGCTACCCATTACGCCGAATTTTACCTTTTTTGGGAAGGCTGGTTTTAATTCAAAAAAGTACTCAACAGCGTTCTTACTGGTAAAAAAAATCCAGTCGATGTCTCTTAAAATGTATGGATCAAGCGTGGTGATTACCGGTACGGTACGTATCAACGATCGTGCCTCCACCTCTACGCCTAATTTTTCTATCGCTCTGCGGAAATAACTATGCTCTGTAAGGTCGCGTGATATAAAAACCGATCTGAAAAACTGGCGGTCTTTGCTAAAGTACGAAGCTATTTTTTCGGGTAACCCCTCTGTCTTTTTTGCTTCTAAAAACAACCTGTCCGGGAATTCGTCTCCTTCATCGGCTTTCGAGGTAAATACCTGGAATACCCCATCGTGCTTGCGGCAATAGCAGCCTAAAGGCAAATGGCAACCACCGCCAAATAATTGTAGCATACGGCGTTCCACCGTTAATTCTTCCGCAACATCGGGATGATGTAATACTTGTAAAGCTTCAAACAATCCGGTGTCGCTTTCGCGGATCTGGATAGCCATTACGCCTTGTGCAGGCGCTGGTATCAATTCTGTTGGGTACAGGGTTTCTACATAAAACTCATCCAGATCCAAACCTAAACGGCTTACCCCGGCTTTGGCTATCATAATGGCATCGTACTGCTCATTACGTAGTTTATTTATACGCGTGGGCACATTGCCACGCAGGTCTTCAATTTCAAGGTCGGGCCTTAGTGCCAGCAACTGTGCCTTGCGGCGATTGGATGATGTGCCCACAATGCCGCCATATTTTACGGACAGTTTTTGATGCACATCAACACAGTCTTTTAATATCAGCAAAAGTTCGGACGGATCTTCCCGTTCGGATACCGCGGCGATGATTAAGCCTGGTGGGTTTTCGGTAGGCAGATCTTTATGCGAGTGTACAGCCAGGTCGATAGTGCCTTCGGCCAGTTCTTCTTCAATCTCTTTGGTGAAAAAGCCCTTACCTTCCAACTTATCAAAACTTAAATTGAGTATACGGTCGCCCTGGGTTTTGATAATCTTTAGTTCGGCTTCAATGTTATTTGCCGCTAAACTATCTTTAACAAAATTAGCCTGCCACAAAGCAAGCTCACTCCCACGCGTACCAATAATTAATTTTCTATCGAACATTTAAGTTGTTTGTAGCGCAAATTTAATTTTAAAATAGAGTTAAGCGCAATTTTTGTTTTAATATGAAGATAGTTTGACTGAGATAAAAATGTTTTTTACAAAAGCCGGTTTTGTTTTATTTATCACGATTGATTATTATTGGGTATTAACAACTATTATGCAGCTTACTCTCAAAAAAATTGCCGTCTATCTCATCCAGCTTTACTTTATTTGCAGTATAGGTTTGCAAACTGCATCGCTGCTTAAAACCCATTACCCAAACGTCGCGTTAAAGGCATCGCCAATACAGGAGTCTGTCGATTTTAAAACGCACCAACAAAACAATACTGTCTTATTGAGGCACCAGGATGTGGATTATATCCGCGTGAACGTCAACTCCCTTGCCGACTATTTGCTTTTGGTTTTTAACAACCAGAACTTTTTAAGCAAACTATTTACGATAGTGTTATATATCCTGGTTGTTTTTTACATTCACCATATCGACGAACATAATATTTTCAGTCGTGGCAAATACAGAATAGCCCAGTATGTTGTGATGTTCTTTTTAGCAGCGAAGCTCGCCGCATTTTACGGTTACCTGTATACAAGCCGGTGGTTTGAAACACATACACAATTCACCTATAGCGGCTCGGCCGACAGTGAAAACATCAACACCAATACCATGGCTTTTACGGTACTCATTATGATACTGTTATTGGATCTTTACAGGCGTATGGTTGTTAAAAACGAAGCTGAGCAAGATGAAGAATTGGCAGACGCTTAGTTATTAATGATCTGCAGGCTTATTGAGCCCCAAATAGTTTTTATCGTATTTGTATTTTTTACCGCTCCACTCCCGATAGGTAACTAACAAAACGGCAAGGTCATCTGCATTTATATCCAGGTCTCCTATATCAAATTCTTCGTGACCGCTAGGACAATCATACTCTAAGCAAACCCTTTCAGCCTTATCTCTCATCTCGCGGGTAACTATTTCGTTCCCTATTTCTGTCCAGGGATAAAAACCAGCAGCAACTGTTTCAATGCCAAGTTTATTGATGATTACTTGTGGGGCCTTGTTTTTAAATCGCCTAAATGTGAACCAAAGCAATACAATACCGAATACACTGGTTATACTACTACCAATATATTCATGTGTATCAACAGCGATAAATACTCCTAAAAGAATCACGCTTATACTCCCGCCGAAACCGATAAGAGTAGATGTTTTTGAGTAAAAAATTCTGGTCTCTTCAGGAATTGAGTAATCATCCATAACTATTTTCACCGCTTTTTAGCACAATAAAAATAATGTAAAATATGGAATGTAAAAGAAGATAAGATAGAATGGAGTGTGCTAACGAAAAATCAACTTTCGCTATTCACAAAGATCTCTTTGGCCATGACCATGGGTACGCTAATGTACTTTTTCTCCATGTAGTCCATGATCTTTTCGAGCACCTCGCGCGATTGTTCGTCAAGCGTTTGTACTTCATCAGCAAAAACCGAGTTTAATGCCTTGTGACGGATCTCTTTGATCTTTTGAGGCACCTCGCGCATGGCTACTTCAATGCGGCGCTGTTTAAGCATCGGGATAAACTCTTTGATGTTTTCTTCGATGATCCTTTCGGCATGCACCAATTCCTGGTAACGTTCCTGCAGGTTGCTCTTGGCCAGTTCGTTTAACGAGTGCACTTCGATAAAGTGAACCGGGAACTGCTCTAAAACCGCAGGGTCGGTATCGTTGGGGATAGCCAAATCCAGAATTGTTTTTTTCCCGGTTTCGCCGTTAAGCAGGGTACGATATATTTCGGGCGTAATAATAGGCTGTGTTGCCGATGTGCAGGTAATGATCACATCAAAGCCTTTATTATAGTTCTTCAGTTCATCCAGTTCAAACGCCTCGCCGCCAAGGTCAATAGCGAGTTCCTGTGCTTTTGATAGTGTGCGGTTAAATACCGAGAAGTTTGAAAATTTGTGTTTTTGGAGATATTTGGAGATGTTGCGATTGGTTTCGCCTGCGCCTATGATGAGGATCCGCGCGTTCGACCATAGTTTCAGGTCCTTTAGTTTGCGGTAGGCTAGTGATACTACCGAAATGGGCTTTCGCGATATATGTGTATCGGTATAAACCTCTTTCGCCGTCTTGACCACCCTATCCATCACCATTCGCAGGTAATCGCCGGTGAGGCCAGCCTCTTTACAGCACTGGTATGCCTTACGCATCTGGGCCAGTATTTCCTTTTCGCCGACGATCAAACTCTCTAACGAGCACGATGTACGCAGCAAATGATTCAGGGCCTCGCGCTCGCTGTATATCGAAACACCGTCCAGAAAGGTACCCATGTAATGGTTGCAAATACCTATCTGTAACGCGTCAATGAATTTTTTGGTGAATTCTTTATCTATTACCTGTGGTGTAGCCAATACAAAAGCTACACGGTTGCAGGTAGCCAGGTAAAATATCTCCGGGATTTGAAACTCAGCCTTAACCTGTTGAAGTTTATCGGTCAAATTTTCCTGACAAATAACCAGTTTTCCCAGCTCCTTCAGTTCGATCTGTTTATGCGTGAATGCTATAATTTTTAAATACTTCAAACCAGTTAGTATAAGACCCGACAAAAGTAATACCCGTGCAACGATGCAATGTCAACACTTTGTCAAACAAATTCAATTTAGAATGGTTATAAATTGGCGTTTAAACTCATATTTCGCGCAATAATACAATTTTAAATAACATCTGCACTATAAACCAAAATGGTTTTTTCACCGTAAATTACCAACATGTTTAAAAAGATCAGCCTTGTTATACTTGCCGGCTTTTATATCCTCGCGGGGATCAATCACTTCCGTAGTCCCAATAGTTATGTCCGCATTATACCCACATACCTGCCTGCACCGTATTTATTAAACATACTGGCGGGCATTTTTGAGATAGCTTTTGGCCTGATGCTCATCTTTAAACAAACCCGTAAAATGGCTGCCTGGGGAATTATCCTGATGCTGATAGCTTTTTTACCTGTGCATATCGATATGATCATTCATGCGCCTATGATGCTAGGCGACATTAAGGTCACTCCTTTGATTGCCTGGCTGCGCATCCCTTTACAGGGATTACTCATCTGGTGGACATGGTGGTATACCCGCGATAATAACTCCGAATAGCCTCAAATACGTCTAAGGCGTTAATTCACGCTCAGCTCTTTCTTACCAACGGTTGCCTGTACTGTTAAGAATAATACCACGGCAATTACACCGGCTATGGCTTCGGTATTCAACATACCTACCGGCCCCCATTTGGTATGCGCCCAACCCTCAATAATGGTCATGGCATAAATAGGCGAATTGGATAGCGAAGTAAATACGCTCACCTTGGTGCCGGCCGCGCCTTTACCAATCGCCTCAAGCACAAAGGCGGTATAACCGGCATAAGCCAAACCCGTTGTAATGGCGTAAGCAGATGTCCAGATAATATACATGGTTTCGGTATGGGGCGAGTATGCCATACTAACTGTACAAGCACATTGTAATAAACCAAAAATAAGATAGGCCCGTTTCCTGTCTATCCGATCGCATATCCAACCGCCCAGCAGGCAGCCAAGCGCAGTAATGATACCGCTGGCTACTCCGGTTGCAAGGGCCACAGTATCAGCGCTGGCGTTCCAGCCTTTGGCAACTGCCGCCCATAAATTAGCTGCCGAACCGGTACCTAATGGTAAAAAACATAAAAACAAGGCCAAATACCCCGCACGCGAGCGCATCATGGCCCAAAGGTCTTTCAACAGGTTGATAAACGATTTACCTATCTTCTCGGCACGGATGGTAACCTGCGGATCTTTAACAAAAAACAACCCGAACGAGCACAGTATACAGATAAAACCAATAATAGCACCAGGTATCCAGCCAACTTGCAAATGGTGCGCAAGCAATAAGCCTGCCCCGCCGCCAAGTCCGGCACCGCCCAAATTACCGGCCTGCAAATAACCGCCGGCCCGGCCTTTCATATCATCCGGAGTATCATAAGCCATCATGCTATTAGTTGATATGCTCACAAACGACGACGCAAATGCAGTTAAAATAACAATGGGCACTAAAAACACCAAACTGCTTTCTTTTATCGGCAGTATACCACTGGCTAATATGCCTATACCTGCAACAGTTGCCGCCAGGATATACCACTTTTTTACCGATAAGGTGGCATCGACCAGGGGCGCCCACAAAAACGAAAAGATGGCGGGTAAAATACTCGCACCGGCCAGTGCTGCCACATGATCTAATGAAATCCCTGCTTTTGAATATAAAAAGCCCAGTGTAACAGTTACGTAACCCGTCACCACGCCATACGGTATTATCAAAAACATAAATATTACCGGGTGGACGGATTTGTGGTTATCGGCTGTGATATTAGGGCTTGGAGTCATTTACGGGATAATTATTCAGGTAAATATAAACTAAATCCGTATAATCAATAATGGCCAAAAGCTTTCGTAATTTAGGGGCTCAATACAACACTGTGATCAAAAAAGAAATCTATACCATCCCCGGAGCCAAAGGCCGCAATATGCTGATGGATCTTACTTTTGACGATGTAAATCCCAACGCACCGTTAGTGATATTTGTGCATGGTTTTAAGGGTTTTAAAGACTGGGGAACGCACAACCTGGTGGCCAGGTACTTTGCCGAAAATGGGTTCCGCTTCCTTAAATTCAACTTTTCGCACAACGGCACCACGCCCGATCATCCTATTGACTTTGTTGATCTCATCGCTTTCGCGGACAATACTTTCTCCATCGAACTGGAAGACCTCAAATATGTGATCGATTTTGCCTGTGGCGGCTCGTCAATTCCGGCAGCTAAAAAGGTCAGTCTCATTGGCCACAGTATGGGTGGTGGTGTCAGCATCATTACCGCGGCTGCCGATAACCGGGTTGAAAAGCTCATCACCTTTGCTTCTATTTCCAGCTTTCGTAACCTGTGGCCAAAGGATGCAGAAAAGCAATGGCGCATACAAGGCATGCGGTATATCGAAAATGCCCGTACACATCAACAAATGCCACTAAAAGTTGCTTTGTTGGATGACCTGGACCATCACCCGGTTAAGCTCAACATCGCCGAAAAGGCAAGCCATGTTAAACAACCCTGGTTAATTACGCATGGTGATGAAGATAAAAGCGTACCATTAAAGCACGCCGAAGAATTAAAAAGCGCCCAGCCTAATGCCGACTTGATGGTTATCCATGGCGGCGACCATGTTTATGGCGCCTGCCACCCCTACGACCATGAAACCCTGCCCGAAGAACTCCTGATATTCTGCGATGAAAGCGTGAGGTTTTTGAAGGCTTAATCTAAAACACATCCTTCAAATGTTTGTAATTGGCTTTAACGGTATCTAAAACCTCGTCCATTTTACCATTCAGCACCAGTTTGGTCATACTCAGGGCCATGCCTTTTACCTG
>Ga0209026_1001239_pt1 | contig 11679 bp, 9 predicted proteins | sample AraplaCL_Col_mCL_FD_184262 | JGI IMG/M metagenome (GOLD analysis project Ga0209026, IMG submission 184262) | Arabidopsis root microbial communities from the University of North Carolina, USA - plate scrape CL_Col_mCL (SPAdes) (version 2) | ecosystem: Host-associated > Plants > Roots >... | reverse complement strand
GATCGCTCAGTCGGCTGCCGCCGCCGAAGAGCTTCGCCGGTCGCTGGAACAGATCTCGGCGGCAGCGGAAGAGGCGGCGGGCGCCGCCCACGAGTCGCTCGGGTCGGTGTCGAGCCTGCTCCAACGGTTCGGCGAGGCGCGAGCGCGCGCCGAGGCCTCGCGCGGCGCCGCCGACGATCTCCATACCCGTCTGGTCGAAACAGCAGGCCAGATCACCGGCGCGACCGACGCTATCGGACGCAACGCCTCACGTCAGCTGACCGCGGTGGACGTCGTGTCCAAGCTCGAACGACAGGCCAGCCTGGTCACGGACATTACCGGCATCGTTGGCGAGATCTCCGAACAGGTGAACCTCCTGGCGATCAATGCCGCGATTGAGGCCGCGAAGGCCGGCGACGATGGATTGGGCTTCGCGGTGGTGGCCGACGAGGTGCGCGCCCTCGCCGGCGTGGCCGAAGTCCGCGCCGGCGAGATCGGCGAGGCCGCGAGCGCCGTCTCCGCCGAGGTCGTCGGCTTGGCGGAACGACTCAAGGGCGCCGCGGGTCGGGCGTCCGCTGAGGCGGCGTCTGGCCAGGAGATGAGCGCCAGCCTCACAGCGCTGCGCGGCGAGGTCCGCGCGCTTGCCGAAGGCGCCCACGCGATCCTCCTGTCCGCCATCGAGGCCGAACGGGCCGTCGGGGAGGCGCAGCGCGGCGCCGAGACGGTGTCGAGCGCCGCCGAAGAGCAGTCGGCGGCGGCGGCGCAGGCGCAGCGCGCCGTCCAGCAGCAGGCGACGTCCCTCGAAGAGAGCGAGCGGACGGCCCGGGCCCTCGCGCAGGTGGCCGAGGCGCTGCAGACGGCGGATCGCGACGCGTTGCGCTCACAGGAGGTCGCCGTCGGGGCCGAGCAGTTGTCGGCGGCCGTCCAAGAGCTTTCTGGCGCGGCGGGTGAGATCCTAATCGCCCTCAATGAGATCAGCCGCGGCGCCGAGGCCCAGGCGGCGGCCGCGACCCAATCCCAAGCGGCGTTGGCGCAGATCGAGCGAAGCGCGGCACAGGCGCGCGAGGAAGCCCAGTCGGGCCTCAGGCGGATCGAAGCGGTGCAAACGGGCGCGGCCCAAGCCCGCCAGGGCGTGGCCGCCCTGGTGGCCGGCGTGTCAGACGCCCTGGCGGACACCCAGGCCAGCATCGACAGCCTCGGCCAGCTCGAAGGCGAGACGCGACGCATCGAGCGGCTTGTGGACACCGTCGCCGCGGTCGCCCTGCAAACCGGAATGCTTGCTGTCAGCGGCGCCATTGAAGCGGCGCGAACGGGAGATCGTGGACGCGGCTTCACGACGGTTTCCAGCGACATCCGCAGCCTGGCCCGCGACGCCGGCGCCAGCGCCGATGAGGCCAAGGCCGTCGTCCGGCTGATCCAGGCCCAGGTGGTGGACGTACGTCGCGAGTTGGCGCAGATCGCCGCGGTGGCGGAAACCGAAGTGCTCCGCAATGCGACCCTCGACGAGCAGCTCGCGAACCTCCAGACCGTTGCATCGGAAATTCGAGGCGGCGCGCAGGACATCCGGGACGGCGCGATCGCCATTCTCTCCGCCGCAGGCGAGGTGCAGCAGGGCGCACAGCAAATCGCGATCGCGGCCGACCAAGCCGGATCCGCGGCCGCGCAATCGGCGACCGCGGCGCACCAGCAGGCGCTCGCCGCAGAGGACCTCGCCGCAGCCATCGAGGAGATCGCCTCGCTCGCCGACGAGCTCCAGACGGCGCAATCGGAATGAGGCGCGTCGGGACGAGTGCGCGGGTTGACGTGACCGTCGAGGCGGGGGGGCGACGTCTCACCGTGGCGGCCGACGCCGTGTGTGAAGTCCTGGCCGCCCCGCGCCTCACGCCCGCGCCGCGCGCGCCGGCGATGCTCCGTGGCCTGGCGAATATCCGCGGCAAAGCCGCGCCTGTCATCGACCTTGGGCTTTGGCTTGGATGCGCATCGACCGTCCACAGCGGTCCGATCCTTGTGGTCGGCGGCGAGGCCCCGGTAGGTCTGCAGGTTGAACGTGTGGTCGGCGTGACGTCGCCGGAAGCAGAACCCGGATCCGGGCACGAGGCGCCGACGGAGCGCCTCGACCTCGACGCCCTGCTCGGGCAGCCGGTTGTGGCGGGCGCCCGAAACGGCCGAGCCGCTGCAGCCGGCCGGGTGCGTCTTGAGGCGTCCGCCGCCGCGGGTAGCGCGCAGCCCTTCCTGGTGATGTCGGTGTCGGGCCAGGCGTTCGGCCTGCCGCTGGGTGCGATCGCGCGCGTTGAGACTGTCGCGTTCGAAGCGGACCGCACGCGAAGCGATCCGCACCTTGGGCCGCCACTCGACCTCGTCCGCCGGCAGGGGCGCGAAGCCTTCATCGTTCCGTTGGCCGAGCTCATTGGCCTGACACCCCAGCCAGCGTCCCCGCGCTCGCGTCTTGTGGTGATCCGGACCCAAACCGGGGCGTCGCTGGACGTGCTGGTCGATGCCGTGCAGGGAATTGCGCGCGCACCGGCGCAGACCATCGTCGCGGCGCCGCCGCGCCTCAACCGCGGGCCAGGCGCGGCCTCGGTGGACCGGATCGTGCGCACGCCGGCGGGCCTCGTCGCCATCCTGGATATCGAGGGCCTGCCCCTGCAGCCGTCGCATGCGCGGCGCGCGACGCCGGCGGCGGCTTCCACCGACAGGCCGGCGATGGCCCCAGTCGCCACGCGCCGGCTCCTGCGTGTGTGGCTGGGGGGCGATACCTATGGCGTGCCGCTCGACGCCGTCGAGCGCGTGGTTCCAGCCCCATCCCGGCTCACGCGCCTTCCGCACTCGCCCGACGTCATCTTTGGGCTGATCAACGATCGTGGCGCCGCGCTCGCGGTGCTTGATGTTCGGCCGCGTCTCGGCCTGCCGGCCCCCGCACGCCAGCGTGGCGGCCAAGTTGTACTGATTAGCGTCGCCGGACGTCGTGCGGGCCTGTTGGTGGACCGCGCCGATGCCGTTGTCGGCATGAGTGGCCCGGACGAGGCGGCGCTGCGCCTGATTGCGCCCGAGGCGCTCCTGCGCGATGCACAGACCGACTTGGTCCGGTCGTGGCGCGTCCAAGCGAAGACGGCCGCGTGATCAAGCTTCTGGTCGTGGACGACTCGCCGCTGATGCGCCGGTTGCTGCTGGAACTGTTCGACGCCGAAGGCGACTTCGAGGTCCGCGTGGCGCGCGATGGGGTCGAGGCGCTGGCCATACTCGAGGCTGAGAGGCCAGACGTCATCACCCTCGATGTCCAGATGCCACACATGGATGGCCTGGCTTGTCTCGATCGCATCATGGTTCAGCGGCCCACGCCGGTCGTAATGGCCTCATCTCTCACCACCGAGGGCGCCGCCGAAGCGTTGCGCGCCATCGAACTCGGCGCGGTCGATGTCATCGCCAAGCCGGCAGGCGCCATCTCGTTGCGGATGGCGGCCTTCGGGCCCGCCCTGGTCGAGAAGGTGCGCGCCGCCGCGCAGGCCCGGCTGTCGCGCACGCGCCGTCTGCGTGAGCGGCTGCAATCAAACGCGCCCGCGGCGGCGCGCCGCGCGCCTCTCACCGCCGCAAACGCCCGCAGGCCGTCGCCGATCACCTCCGGCGCCGCGGGCCGTACCGGTCTGGTGCTGGTGGGCGCTTCCACGGGCGGACCACCCGCGCTGGATGCTTTGCTCGCGCCACTACCAGCGCACTTCCCCTGGCCGATCCTCATCGCCCAACACATGCCCGAAGCCTTCACCGGCGCCCTCGCCCGGCGCCTGGATACGCTGACGGAGCTTACTGTGCGCGAAGTGCGAGAGCCGTCGCCCTTGCAGGCGGGACATGTGTACGTGGCCCGCGGTGACGCCGATATGATCGTGACCCGCCGCGGCGGGTCACTGACGGCGCTGGCGGCTCCGGCTGGGGACCACCGATGGCACCCCAGCGTCGACCGGTTGGTCGAGAGCGCCCTCGAGCAGGTCCCCGCCGAACAGCTCGTGGGCGTGCTGCTGACGGGCATGGGCAACGATGGGGCGGCGTCCATGTCGCGCCTGCGTCGCCAAGGCGGGCGAACGCTCGCGCAGTCAGAGGCCACAGCGACCATCTGGGGCATGCCCGGCGAATTGGTGCACGCGGGCGGCGCCAGCCACGTGCTGGACCTGGACGCGCTTGCGTCGGCGCTTTTTGACATGGTGACGCCGTCGTGACGCGGCCCGCTTCTTCGCACGGCGCCGCAGCCTTGTCTGCGGAAGAGCTTGCCCGGTTCTGCGAGTATCTCGGCCGGCGGACAGGCATGACCTTCGGCGAAAGCAAGCGCTACTATATCGACCGGCGGGTCGCCGAGCGCATGGCCGCGACCGGTGAACCCACGTTTGCCGGCTACTTCACGCGCCTGCGCAACCGCCCCGAAGAGCTGCAGGCGGTGATCAACGCCTTCGCAGTGAACGAGACCTATTTTTACCGCGAGGCGCATCAGTTCGACGCGCTCAGCACGACCCTGCTGCCCGAGATCGCGGCCACGCGTGCGCCGGGCGAGCGCATCCGTCTATGGTCACTGCCGTGTTCGACGGGCGAGGAGCCCTATTCGATCGCCATGTGGCTGCTCGAGCACTGGCCGATGGTCGACGCCTACAACATCGAGATCGTCGGTTCGGATATCGACACGGGGGTGCTGCAGGCGGCGAAAGCCGGGCTGTACGGCGAGCGCGCCTTGGCACGTTTGCCCGCCGAAATGGTTGAGCGCTATTTCGAAGCCCTTCCCGACGGTCGTTGGCGCATCATCCCGGATCTGGTGGAGTCCGTCGCCTTTTCGCCCGCCAACCTCGTGGACGCCTCGAGCCTGCAGGCCCAGGGGGAGTTCGACGTCATCTTCTGCCGCAATGTGTTGATCTACTTCGACGACGCGGCCCGCAGGACCGCCGCGGAAAACCTCTTTGCCCGGCTAAAGCCAGGCGGCTTCCTTTGCCTGGGGCATAGCGAGTCCATGGCGCGGATCGACGACCGCTTCGAGGTGCGCCGGCTTGAGACTGCGATCACCTACCGCAGGCCGCTGGCATGATCCGCGACGATCTCCTTGAAGCGTTCCTGATCGAGACGCGCGACCTCGTGGCGCGCGCACGCGCAGACCTCGCCGCACTTGATCGCATCGCAACGGACGGGGCGGCGCTCGACAGTCTCTTCCGCGCCCTACACACCCTGAAGGGGTCGACCGCGCTCTTCGAGCTCGCGCCTCTCACGCAGCTGCTGCACGCGGCCGAGACCCGCCTGGACCGAAGCCGCAACGCAGGTCGGCTCCACCCGGAGGGCGCGCAGAACATCGAGGCGACAATCGACGCCACCGAGCGTTGGCTGGACGTGCTGGACGCCGGCGGGGAGCCTAACGACGGCCTGGTCCAGGCGGCGCGCCATTTGGCCGTGCGGCTTGAGGGGGAGGACGCACCGCGGGGCGCCTCACCCCGATTCCCGGCGGCAATGGCGAACGGCGCAGCGCAAGACGCCAGCGGCGGCGCCACCGCCCTGCGCTACACGCCTTCGCCAGACGCTTACTTCCGCGGCGACGACCCGTTGGCGATCTTGCGCGCCGTGCCCGGTCTGCTTCACGTCACAGCGACGGCGGCGGTGGCCGAGGATCCGCTCGCCTACGATCCGTTCAAGTGCACGTTGGGCTTTGAGGCCGTATCGTCCGCAGGTCTGGACGAGGTGCGCGCCGCCTTGCGGTTCGTCGCGGACCAGATCGAGATTACCCAGCTTCCGTCGCAATCGCCTGCCGCGGACTCGGCCCTCCATCTGCGCGCCCTGCATGTCGAGGCGGCCCGGCTGGATGCGCTGACGGGCCTGGCCGGGGAGCTGGTGGTCGCCAAAGCCGCGTTGGCGCACGAAGCGCAGCGCCTGTTCGGCGCCCGCGAGGGTGACGGAGTCTCGCGGGACTACGCGGTCCGGGAGGCGGCCCTCGACCGCATCGTCCGCGGCCTGCATGCGGCCATCAATGGCTTGCGGCTCACGCCGCTCACGCCACTTTTCGCGCGCTTTCCGCGTCAGGTGCGAGAGCTTGCGTCCGGGCTGGGCAAGTCGGTGGATTTTGAGGCGTCGGGCGAGCACGTCGCGGTGGACAAAGCGATCGCCGAAGGCCTGTTCGAGCCCCTGCTTCATCTCCTGCGCAACGCCATCGACCACGGCGTCGAGCCGCCGGACGTGCGCCAGGCGGCGGGCAAGCCGCAGACCGCGCGGATTTCCCTCACCGCGCATGCTTTGGGCCGCGAGGTGATCTTGGATGTCATGGATGACGGCCGTGGGATCGACCTTGGCGCGGCGCGGCGCGCCGCCGTGACGCGCGGGTTGATGGACGAGGCGGCGGCGGCGGCCTTGAGCGACCACGACGCCGCGCGCCTCGTCTTCTCCGCTGGCCTCTCGACCGCCACGGAGGTCAGCGCCCTCTCAGGGCGTGGCGTGGGCCTGGACGCCGTGGAAGCCGCGGTGGCGCGCCTCGGCGGCCGCGTGTCGCTGGACAATCGACCCGGCCGCGGCCTGCGCGTGCGCCTCATCCTGCCCGCCCAGATCGTCCTGCAGAAGGTGCTGGTGGTGGCTGTGGGCGAAGAGCGGTTCGGCGTGCCGCTCGATAGTGTTCAAGAGGTCCATCGGGTCCAGCCCGACGAACTCACGCTCGTGCGCGAGACGCCCACGTTCGTTCGCCGCGACACGGTGATTCCTCTCGTGCGCCTCGCGGATATGGTAGGCGCCGACGCCGTACCACCGGAGGGCGCAGCGGTCGTGCTGCAGATCGCGACGGACGAGGATGTTTTGGGGGTGCATGTCGATCGCATCGAGGCGCGCGTCGAGGCGCCGCTGCGGCCCATGACCGGATTGATGCAGGACTATCCGGGGATGGTCGGCACGATCATCGGCGTTGACGGCCAGGTGATTGCCGTTCTCGACCTGGCGGAGCTGGTCCGATGAGCATACGGCTGGACGGAGACCTCATCCGGCTCGAGGGCGATTGCCACGTTGAGGATGCCGAAGCCCTGGTGCGCCTGGTGGGACCCGCCGGCGCACGCGCCGCGGACCTGTCGGCCGTGCGCCACCTTCATGCCGCGGTGCTTCAGGTGCTGGTGAGCTTTAGAGTGCCCATCGCCGCCCGGCCAAACGACCCGTTCCTGGACACGGTCGTCTCGTCCAGTCTCCCAACATTTGAAATTGCGGTAGGATCATGAAGTTCGGAAACACCAGTATCGGGGCGAGCTCCGCCCGGCGCCATGTGTGCGGAGGGGTTTGATGACCACGATCCTCATCGTCGACGACAGCAAGCTAGCCCGCATCGTTGTGAGCAAGGCGATCGCCGGGCTGCAACCTGACTGGGAAAAGATCGAGGCCGGCTCTGCGGACGAGGCGCTGGAGCGACTTGCCAACGCCGAGGTGGATGTCGTGATCTTGGACTACAACATGCCGGGGCGTTCGGGCCTTGACCTTGCGGAGGCGCTTCGCGCCGAGCGGCCCGAGATGCCGATCGCGCTGGCCACCGCGAACGTGCAGGACGAGGTGATCGCCCGGGCGCGCGCGGCCAACGTCACCTTTGTCGCCAAGCCGATCAATGAGGACGGCCTGCGCGGCTTCCTATCCGGCGCCGCGCTGCAGTTGCGATCGGCCGCACGGTGACCGGCGACGCCTTGCATCTGGCGGAGCTCGAGCACGACGCCCTCACCGAACTGGTCAACATCGGCGTCAGCCGGGCCGCCTCAAGCCTTCGTGGGATGGTGGGACGCCAAGTCCACCTTTCAGTGCCCTCCGTCGAGGTGGTCAGTCGCATGGTGGCCTCGGCGCTGATCCGGGAACGCGAGACAGGCCCGCTGGTGGCGGTGCGCCAGGAATTTCAGGGCGCGTTCAATGGCCAGGCGCTGCTGATCTTCCCGGAGCAGAACAGCCTGGAGCTCGTCCGCAGCGTCACCGGCGACGCGTTGCCCCCCGACCAGGTCCAGGACCTGGAGCAGGAAGCGCTCGCCGAGACGGGCAATGTGGTTCTCAACAGCTGCCTGGCCACCATGGCCAATATGCTGCAGCGCCCGCTGGAGATGTCCCTGCCCGAAGTCATTCGCGGAGAGGGCGCGAGGTTCTTCCAGGCGGCGGGCGAAGGCGATGATGGGGGCGTGGTCCTGTTCCTCTACATCAACTTCGCCATCAGCGACCGGGACATTCGCGGCTATATCGCCATGCTGATGGACCTACCGTCGCTGGCAGCGCTGAAGGAGCTCATCGCCGAGTTCATCGCGCGAGTCATGGGCGACGACGCGGAATGAGCGAGACGACCGGCGAGCCGCTTGAGGCGCTGCGCGAGGCCGCAGGGGCGTGGGTTTGGGACGCCGCGAGCGACCGGCTGTTCGCCGACGCGCGCTTCGCCGCCCTCTGCGGCCTGGACGCCGCGGCCGCCCGAGCGGGCCTTCCGGTCAGCGCCTTCGTGGCGGGGGTGATCCCTGAGGATCGCCTGCGGGTGAAGATCGCCGTGGCGGGCATGCGGCACGGCTCGGACACCTTTGCGAAGGACTACCGCGTCCGTAGTGCCGACGGCGCCGTCCACTGGGTGAGCGGCCGTGGCCGCGCCGAGCGCGGCCCCCAGGGCGACCTCATCCGCTTCACCGGCCTGCTCGTGGAGATCACGGACCAGAAGCGTGTCGAAGAACAGCTGCGGATCGCCCAAACCGCAGGGGGCGTCGGCACATTCGAGCACACCGACGGTTTCGGCACCGCGGACGTCTCCGAGCAGTTCTGCCGGCTTCTGGGCCTGCACCCCACCGACGCCCTGCCCGTCCGCACGATCAACGCGCTCGTGGAGGCGGGCGACCCGCCGATCATTCAAGGCGGCCCCGTCGGTGGCGACGGAGAGAGCGCCTATTCCGAGCTGCGTATCACTCGGGCTGACACAGGCGAGCGTCGTTGGCTCGCGCGACGGGGCGAGCACCGTAGCGACGGGGGCCTTGGCGCGCGGTTCTTGGGCGTCATCTACGACATCACGGCCGCAAAATCGGCCGAGATCGAACTGCGCGATCTGGCGCGCACGCTGGAGGACAAGGTCGAGGAGCGGACGCGCGAGCGCGATCGGATCTGGAATCGCGCCCGCGACCTTTTTCTCGTCCTGTCCCCCGAGCGGGCTTACCTCGCCGTCAATCCCGCGTGGAAGGAGCTTCTCGGCTACGAAGAGAGCGACCTCATCGGGCAGCGACAAGGCGTCCTGGCCCACCCGGACGACGCACCAATCCGTCAGGCGATCCTGGCGCGCTTGGCGCGCGGCGAGCGGGTCGAGAATGTCGATATCCGCGTCCGCGCCCGGGACGGCGCTTACCGCTGGATCAACTGGACCTTCATTCCGGAGGATGGAGAGGTCTACGGCATGGGTCGCGACGTCACCGATCGCAAGCAGCTCGAAGAGCAGCTCCGCCAGAGCCAGAAGATGGAAGCGGTCGGCCAACTCACCGGTGGGTTGGCGCACGACTTCAACAACATGCTGACGGGCATCACCGGTGGCCTGGACATGGCGCGCCGCCGCATATCTCAGGGGCGCACTGAGGAAGCCGCCGCCTTCATGGACATGGCGACCTCGGCCGCGGAAAGGGCGGCGGCACTGACCCATCGCCTGCTGGCGTTTTCCCGGCGCCAATCCCTGGATCAGCAGGCCGTCGATGTGAACGCCCTAGTAAGCGGCGTGGAGGACCTGCTCGTCCGCACACTCGGGGAACAGGTGGCCCTCGCCCTGGCGTTGGACGAAGACCTCTGGACCGCTCGGACTGACCCCCATCAGTTGGAGAGCGCGATCCTCAACCTGGCGATTAACGCCCGCGATGCGATGCCCGGTGGCGGCCAGCTTACGATTGAGACCGCGAACGTGACCATCGATTGGGCGCAGTCGGTTGGCGCCGACCAGATCGAACCGGGCGAATACGTCCTGGTCAGCGTCAGCGACACGGGCGTCGGCATGCCTCCCGACATCGTCGCCAAGGTGTTCGATCCCTTCTTCACGACGAAGCCGATCGGCCAGGGAACGGGGCTCGGCCTGTCCATGGTCTATGGTTTCGTGCATCAGTCGCAAGGCCGGGTTGGCGTCTACAGCGAGCCCGGTATCGGCACCACGGTGAAGCTCTACTTCCCCCGCCTCGCCGATCTCGCGGCGGTGGCGGATGAGCCGGCGACCGTCCGCACCGCGCCGCGGGGCGCCGGGGAGCGTGTCCTGCTGGTGGAGGACGATCCCCAGGTGCGGACCCTGGTTCGCAGCGTGCTCGAGGACCTGGGCTACAAGGCCATGGAGGCGATGGACAGCGAGGCCGCCCTGCGCATTCTCGATGGCGGGGCGCGCATCAACCTGTTGATCTCCGATGTGGGTCTGCCGGGACTAAACGGGCGCCAGCTCGCCGAGATCGCCCGCCAGACACGGCCCGACCTGCCTGTGCTGTTCATTACCGGATATGCCGCCAACGCCGCGGAGCGCTCGTCCTTCCTGGCGGAAGGGATGCGGATGATCAGCAAGCCATTTCCACTCGACGCCCTGGCGACGGCCTTACGAGAAATGCTTGAGCCGGCGCGCTGAGGCGTCATCCGTCGAGGGCGGTCATCGGCTCAAGTGCGGCGCAATTGAACCAAGCCGCATATCCTTCGTGCGTACGCACCGCGTGGGCTGGAAGGATCTGCGTTGGCGACGCGCGAGGCACGGCTCGCCGGTGAGCCGGCGGAAATCCACGCGTCGGCGAGCGACGATCGCCACGCGCTGGCGTTGGCGACGGTCGGCCGGGGTTGCGAAACTCCGATCGTCGTCGACGCGAATGGTCCGGAGCGGCCCGTGGTCATCGCGAACCCGGCCTTCCTCAAGTTCACTAGCCAAGGTGCGGAGGACCTGTTCGGACGCGGAGGGCTCAAGGTGTTTGGCGTGGAGCCCGTCCACAGGCGCAGATCCGCGTCCAGCGGGCGCTGAAAGCCGGAAGAGGGATTGAAGCTCATCCTGGCGCGAAGCTGGCAGACCTACAGCAGCAGCGCTTGTCTAGGCGGCGTCGGGGGCGGCGCGGGGCTCTCGCCGCGACGCCGCAGTTCGGTCTCCGCGCTGTAGCGGAGGTTCACGTCGCGCTCCGCGGCCAAGTCGCGAAGGATGCGATCGTCCACGTCTGTCCAGGCCTTGCCGCGCGCCTCGCCCGCCGGCACCCGTGGCAAGAGGCCGGGTTCGCGACTCCACGTGAGGAGTTGCTCCAACGAGGCCGCGTTCAGCATGTCGCGCAGATGGTGGGCGGTGACATAGGCGTCCGGGAGCGCGCGGTGAGCGGGTAGCCCGACCTCGTGCACGAGGCCCTCGGGATTGCGTTCATAGCGCAGCCGTTGATTGGAGAAGCTGGGGAGATGCGGCCAGAGCCGCAGAGCGCACTTCCAGGTGCAGATCCACGCGGCGCCGCCGGCGAGGCCAGGCGTGCAGAAGCGCTGTTCGAAGGACGCACGATGGGCTGCAAGTGCGGCGACGCCCCCATCGGGGCGTAGCACACCAGGGGCGACACTCTTCCAGTAGGGAGCCCCAGCGACCTGGTCGTCGCGGATGTGGTGGACGGCCATGGTCTCGGACGAGATCGCTCGACCCGGATTCACGAGCTTCGCGCCCCGCTCTTCCGTCACTCGCCAGGTCCCGTCGGGGTCCCGCGCCACGTCCTGCCAGCCGATCTCGCACACGTCGTGCGGACCGCC
>Ga0209026_1001238_pt1 | contig 11686 bp, 12 predicted proteins | sample AraplaCL_Col_mCL_FD_184262 | JGI IMG/M metagenome (GOLD analysis project Ga0209026, IMG submission 184262) | Arabidopsis root microbial communities from the University of North Carolina, USA - plate scrape CL_Col_mCL (SPAdes) (version 2) | ecosystem: Host-associated > Plants > Roots >... | reverse complement strand
GTTCTCGCCATAGCGCACCTCACGGCGGTGGCTTGCGTAGCCGGTCAGCTCGGGCACGGCGTCGGCGGCCAGGGCTTCGGCGGCGATGCGGTTGGGATGCATGGTGTTGATGCCCACCAGTCCGCCGTCGGCCTCGACCAGTTCCAGGGTGTGAGCCAGCTTGCGCTTGGGGTCGTCGGATTTCGACAGCCAGGCGGTCAGGCCCGGCGTGTTCAGGCCCAGCATGGCGCCCGGGTTGGGGCAGTGCGCGGTGATCGCCCGCCCGTCGTCCATCACCACGTCGGCGAAGAAGCGCTTGTAGCGGCTGACGAGCGTTCCGCGCTCCAGCGGTTGCGGGAAGTCCATGGAAGGCTTTAGTCCGTGGTGAAGGCAGGCTGATGTAGGCGAGGGACAGGCGGATGGCGAGCGGCGAGGACGATCGGGTCACCTGTGCGGTGCTGATCATCGGGGATGAGATCCTCTCGGGTCGGACACAGGACACGAACCTGCGCGACATCGCCCGCTACCTGGGCGTCATCGGCGTGGACCTGGCCGAGGCGCGGACGGTGCCCGACGTGCTGGAGGAGATCGTGGCGGCGCTGAACGCCCTGCGTGAGCGCTACGACTATGTGATCACCACCGGCGGCATCGGGCCGACGCACGACGACATCACCGCCGATGCGATCGCCGCCGCCTTCGAGGTTGAGCTGGAGGAGCATCCCGAGATCATCGCCATGATGACCGCCCGCTGGGGTGTCGAGCTGAATGCCGCGCGGCGGCGGATGGCGCGGGTGCCGGTGGGCGGCCAACTGGTCAAGAACCCGGTGCAGGGCCCGCCCGGCTTCACCATCGGCAACGTCTTCACCCTGGCCGGCGTGCCCCAGATCATGCGTGGCATGCTGGAGGACGTGGGCCCACGGATGCGCGGCGGCCGGCCGACGGTGTCGCGGACGGTGCGGGTGGAGGGATCGGGCGAAGGCCAGATCGCCGAGCCGCTGGAGATGGTGGCCAAGGCCCACCCGGACATGTCGCTGGGCAGCTATCCGTTCTTCAGTGCGGACGGCTATGGCTCGAACCTGGTGATCCGCAGCCGCGATCCCGAACAGCTGGTCGCGGTGGTGGCCGAGCTGATCGAGGCCTTGCGACAAGCGGGCATCGACAACGTTCGCGAGTTGGAGCTAGCGTAACAACCACATGTCACTGGGCTTTTCGCCCTGACCCCAAGGATCGCCGACCCATGATCGCCGCCGTGTTCGCCGTCGCCCTGCTGGCCGCCGGCGCTGATTCCGCCGCCAAGGCCGCCGACGTCGCTCCGGCCGCGACGCCGACCAAATCCGCGAAGACGGTCGATAAGAACGCAATGGTGTGCCGCAAGGAGCCGGTGCTGGGCAGCCGCATGAAGCAGCGCACGTGCATGACCCAGGACCAATGGGATCAGATGAAGAATGAGGCGCGCGACCAGGTCGAGAAGAACCAGAGCGTCAAGCCGCTCAGCTTCTAGGGGAACACAGTCATGGTCGTTTCATTGATCGCCGCCGCCGCCATCCTGGCCGCCGGCGCGCCCCCGGCCGAGCCGGCGCCCGGCGCGACGCCCGCCGCATCCGCCGCGACGAAGGCTGGGCCCAAGCCCGACGAGGTCGTCTGCAGGCGCGAACCGGTGCTGGGCAGCCGCATGAAGCAGCGCCTGTGCATGACCCAGGCCGATTGGGACGCCCGCAAGGCCACGGCTCGCGACGAGCTGGAGAAGGCGCAGACCAACCAGACGATCAAATGACGCGGCCTATCCACAGGCCTGGCCTTCCACCTGTGGATAAGTTGTGCATTAGATGAGCGCCTGAGAGAGGCGTGCGCGGCTTTTTCGCGCCCGCGGACAGCTCGGGGGCGGCGTGAAGACACTAGCCGTGATGTCGCGCAAGGGCGGGGCCGGGAAGACGACGGTCGCGGTCAACCTGACCCTGGCCGCCCGCGCGATGGGCGTTCGCGCCGTGCTCGCCGACGCCGATCCGATGCGCAGCGCCTGCGAGGTGCTGAAGGGCCGCGACGAGGCGCCGGCCCTGTTGTTCGAGACCAGCGCGTCCAAGCTGTTCGCCCTGACCGAGGCCTGCCGCCGTTCGGGCGTGGAGCTTCTGGTCATCGACACGCCCGCGGCGCCCGAGGCCGACGTGGCCGAGGCGGTGAAGGTGGCCGACATGTGCCTGGCTGTGGCGCGGCCGACCTACCTCGACCTCGCCGCGGCGGTGCTGTCGGTGGCGGTGATCCAGCGGCTGGGCCGCGAAGGGCTGATCGTGCTGAACCAGTGCGCGCCGTCCCGGGCGGGCGTCGAGCCGCCGTCGGTGGTGAAGGCGTTCGAGGCGCTGCGCTTCGCCAACCTGGCGGTGGCGCCGACGGCGTTGCGGGCGCGGATGGTCTACCAGACCGCCTTCGCCCAGGCCCGCTCGGTGCTGGAGATCGACGCTGGCGGCGCGGCCGCCCACGAGGTTCGGGCGCTGTTCGCCCAGGTCTGGCGGCGGATGAACGGCGAGGCCCCAGCGCCGGTGGCCAGCGCCAACGATGATCTGCGGCGCGGCCTCAGCTTCGCGCCGGCCGGCGCCTGATCAGGCCGCCGCCAGGTTCTCCAGCCTGGTCAGCCAGTAGTCGGCGTCGTAGGTGGCGTCGCCGGTGAGGTAGCGCCACAGCTTCACCCGGTTGACCATCTCCAGTCGGCCGGTGTCGTCCTCGAACCACGGCTCGGGGGTCATCAGGATCTTCTCGACGGTCTGGGGCGGGGCGGACTTCACGTAGAAGATCGGCCGCTGGCCCGCGGGGCTCTCCAGGGTCGAGGTGTCGAACATCCGCACCTGCGAGCGGCTGGGATTCATGCGGATCTTGAACATCGTCCTCGTGCGGTCCGACAGGTTCACGCCGCCGCCGTGCCAGATGCCGGAATGCAGGAAGAGCAGGGTGCCCGCCTCGCAGACCATGTGCTGCTGGCCGCGGATGTTCTGGTAGCGCCCCAGCGCTGCCTCGCTGACCTTGCGCAGGTGGGTGCCGGGGATGAACCGCGTGCCGCCCATCTCCCGCGTTACGGCGTGCGGGTAGTACATGATCTGGACGTCGAAGGCCTGGCGCGGGTCGATCGTGGAGTCCTGGTGGGTGTGCTGGCTGACGTTCTCGCCGCCGCTGGCCTGGTGGTAGGCGGGCGGGAAGGTCACGTGCAGGAAGTGGTGGTCGAAGGTCGGATCCCCTCCCACCAGGCTGCGGATGGCGCCCGCCACCGCCGGCAGCTCCAGCAGCCGCGCCAGCGCCGAGCCCTGCGGATAGGTCTGGGCCAGCGGGCCGCCGGCGCCGACCTCCGGAATGGCCGCCTGGGCCAGCAGTTCGCCATAGGCGCCGCGCAGCTTGCGGCCGGGCTGGGGCTCGGCGATCTCGCCCACCTCGGCCAGGAACTGGGCGTTGATCTCGTCGGGCACGACGCCGTCCATCCGCAGGAAGCCGCGGGCGGTGAAGCGGGCCATGTCGTGCGCGCTCAGCAGGGGCAGTTCGCTCATGCGGCGACCTCCGAAAGCTGTTCGAACCAGAACTCGTACTTCAGGTAGCTGACGTCGAACTCGGCGCCGCGCTGGTGGGGCAGCAGCTGGGAGGCCTGGAACAGCCGCCAGCCGTCCTTCAGGGCGTCCAGGCCGGTGCGATAGGGCGGCTCCTCGGAATCGCCGGCCATGTGCCGCGTCTGGCCCGTGCCGTCGTAGCGGCTCCAGCCGACCACGGCTGAGTCCAGCGCCGAATTGCTCAGATACAGAACCAGTACGGTCTGTCGCCGCATCTCCCGTTCCCCCCCGTTTTTCTTTGAGCGTCGCACGAAGTCGCTGTCGTCGGGAAGGGGCCGCGCCGCCTTGACCGACGCAGGGGCGCCCGCCAACAAGGGTCCGCAAAACGGGAGGACTAGTGAGATGGCGTTCAACCCCTTCGACCTGACGGGCAAGGTGGCGCTGGTGACCGGCGGCAACGGCGGCATTGGCCTGGGCATGGCCGAGGGCCTGGCGGCCGCGGGCGCCAAGGTCGCTATCTGGGGTCAGAACCCCGAGAAGAACGCCAAGGCCGAAGCGGCGCTCAAGGCCCACGGCGTGGACGTCCTGGTCCAGGCGGTGGACGTGGCCGACGAGGCCAGTGTCGTGGCCGCGGTGGCCGAGGTGCTGAAGACCTTCGGCCGTCTCGACTTCGTGGCCGCCAACGCCGGCATCGGCGGCGGCGCGCCCTTCGACCAGATGACCACCGACAAGTGGCGCCGCGTCACCACGGTGAACCTGGACGCCGTGTTCTGGACCTTCCGCGAGGCGGCCAAGCACATGCTGGAACGCGCCAACGCTGGCGACCCGGGCGGCTCGCTGGTGGTCACGTCCTCGACCTCGGCCATCCACGGCGCGCCGCGCAACCAGGCCTACGCCTCGACCAAGGGCGCGGTGATGTCGATGATCCGCGGCCTGGCGGTCGAGTACGCGCGCTACGGCATCCGCGCCAACTCGATCCTGCCGGGCTGGATCGCCACCGACATGACCGCCGGCCTGCAGTCGAACGACAAGTTCAACGAGAAGGCCATCGGCCGGGTGCCGATGCGGCGCTGGGGCGAGGGCGCGGACTTCTCGGGCATCGCGGTCTACCTGGCCTCGGACGCCTCGCGCTTCCACACCGGCGACAGCTTCGTCATCGACGGCGGCTACACCATTTTCTAGGGAGCCCTGACATGGCCGACCGCTACGCGCAGTACGAGAGACTGAAGTTCGAGCGGCCGGCCGACGGCGTGCTCCGGATCGTCATGAGCAACCCCGGCAAGCTCAACGCCACCGACCAGCAGATGCACTGGGAGCTGGCCGAGATCTGGCGGACCATCGACGACGATCCGGACGTCCGCTGCGCCATCCTGACGGGGGAGGGGAACGCCTTCTCCGCCGGGGGCGACTTCGAGATGATCCAGCAGATCGTCGACGACTTTCAGATGCGGGTCCGGATTTTCAAAGAGGCCCGGGACATCGTCTACAACGTGATCAACTGCTCCAAGCCGGTGGTCAGCGCCATGCGCGGGCCGGCGGTCGGCGCAGGGCTGGTCTGCGGCCTGCTGGCGGACGTCTCGATCGTGACGCCCGACGCCAAGATCATCGACGGTCACACCCGGCTGGGCGTAGCGGCCGGCGACCACGCGGCGATCGTCTGGCCGCTGCTGTGCGGCATGGCCAAGGCCAAGTACTACCTCTTGACCTGCGACCCGCTGAACGGCGCCGAGGCCGAGCGCATCGGCCTGGTGTCGCTGTGCGTGCCGGACGAGGAACTGGACGCCAAGGCCCTGGCGGTGGCGACCAAGCTGGCGAACGGCGCGCAGCAGGCGATCCGCTGGACCAAGCTGTCGCTGAACAACTGGCTGCGCAGCGCGGGCCCGACGTTCGACGCGTCGGCGGCCCTGGAGATGCTGGGCTTCACCGGGCCGGAAGCGGCCGAGGGCCTGGCTTCGCACCGCGAAAAGCGAAAGCCGAAGTTCGTCTAGGCGCTGGGGCACCGTCGCCGCACGGCGTTCTTGACATAACAATTTACGATGTAAATATACGAGCAACGGAGACGCTCCCATGCTCGACCTCTCGCTCGCCATCGCCCACCACCTGCTGGTCTTCGCCCTGGCCGGCATCCTGTTCGCCGAGCTGATGCTGGTGCGGAAGGGCATGGACCTGGAGACCGTCGGCCGGGTGGGGCGGATCGACCTGGCCTATGGCGCGATCGCCGGGCTGATCATCGTTGTCGGGTTCGCCCGGGCGTTCATGGCCGCCAAGGGGTGGGCCTACTATTCGCACAACGGCTTCTTCTGGGCGAAGATCGCGGTGTTCCTGGTGGTGGGCCTGCTCTCCGTGCCGCCGACCATCGCCTTCATCAAATGGCGCCGCGCGGGCGTGACGCCGACCGATCAGCAGGTGACGGGCGTCCGGCGCTTCATCCACTACGAAGCCGCACTGTTCGCCCTGCTGCCGGCGCTGGCTGCAGCCATGGCGCGAGGCTACGGCCAGTTCTAGCCAGGCGCGCCGACAGCCGCAAAAATTTTACACGGGCGTCAGAAACGCGTCGCCTGACTGGGCCATTGCCGCCCCCTCAAGTCGAAAGAGGGGTTTGTCATGCGGATGGGTTTGAAGGCGCAGCTGTGCGCCACGGCGGCGTTCTGCCTGATGTTGGGGAGCGCGGCGCAGGCCGCCGAAGCCGCCGACGCCAGCGCGGTCGACGAAGTGGTCGTCACCGGCACGCGCGACACCGGCCGCACCGCCTTCACCACCCTGGTCCCGGTCGACGTGCTGAGCGCCGAGTCGATCCAGGCGTCGGCCACCAGCCAACTGGGCGAGAACCTGGCCCAGCAGATCCCCTCCTTCATCGTCCAGAAGCTCCCCACCTCGGACGGCCTGCAGTTCATCCGTCCGGCGACCCTGCGCAACCTGTCGCCCGACCAGACGCTGGTGCTGGTGAACGGCAAGCGTTTCCACCGCTCGGCCTTCCTGGGCTCGCGCGGCGCGCAGGGGCCTGACCTGGCCCAGATCGCCAGCTTCTCGGTGGGCCGCATGGAGGTGCTGCGCGACGGCGCCTCGGCCCAGTACGGCTCGGACGCCATCGCCGGGGTGATCAACATCCTGCTGGACGACAAGCCGGGCTTCGCGGGCTTCGCCCAGGTGGGCGAGTTCTATGAGGGCGACGGCACGACCTATCGCGTGGGCGCCAAGGCCGGCGTCGCCATCGGCGAGGGCGGCCACCTGAACGCCACGTTCGAATGGGCCGACGCAGGCCTGACCTCGCGCAGCCGCCAGCGCGCCGACGCCATCGCCTTCGCCGCCGCCAATCCGAGCGTGACCATCGACAATCCGGTCCAGCGCTGGGGCAATCCGGACCTCAAGACCTATCAGGGCGCGGTGAACGCCGCCGTCCCGCTGGGCGAGGTGGCCGAGGCCTATGCCTTCGGGACCTATACGAAGTCGGATGGGATCAACGACATCAACTGGCGCAACCCGGCGGCCAACCCGGCCATCTTCAACATCACCGCCGCCTTCCCGGGCTTCGACCTGAAGAAGATCTATCCGGGCGGTTTCACGCCGCGAGAAGGCATCCACGCCCGCGACGTCCAGACCGTGGCCGGCGTTCGCCACACCGACGATGAGCGGTTCACCTGGGACGTCAGCGCCTCGTACGGCCGCAACGCCAGCCGCTTCTTCCTGAACAACTCGATCAACGCCTCGCTCGGCCCGAACAGCCCATTCGACTTCGACCTGGGCCGGCTGGTGCAAAAGGAGGTCAACTTCAACGCCGACGGCGTCTATCGCCTGCCGATCGAAGGCTTCGCCGAGCCGCTGAACATCGCCTTCGGCGCCGAGCACCGCAAGGAAACCTACGAGATCGAGACGGGCGACCCGGCGTCCTACGCCGTCGGCCCCGGCGCGAACTTCGGTCTGGCCCCGAATTCCAATGGCTTCCCAGGGTTCAGCCCGCAGCAGGCCGGGAGCTGGAACCAGAAGAGCTATGCCGGCTACGTCGACCTGGAAGCCCAGGTGACCGACCGCTTCAGCCTGGGCGGCGCGGTGCGCTATGAGGACTTCTCGGAGTTCGGCGACACCGTGAACTACAAGGTCGCCGGCCGCTTCGAAGTAACCACGGGCCTGGCGATGCGCGCCTCGTACTCCACCGGCTTCCGCGCGCCGACGCCCGGCCAGCTCAACTCGACCAGCACGTCCCAGGGCCTCGACACCGTCAGCCTGCAGCTGTTCCAGTCGGGCCGTCTGTCGCCGACCAATCCGGTCGCCGTGTTCCTGGGCGCCAAGCCGCTGAAGCCTGAAGAGTCGAAGACGCTGACGGCCGGCGTCATCTGGAAGACCGACATTGGGCTCGCGGGCTCGATCGACGCCTACCAGATCGACGTGGATGACCGCTTCTCGACCTCGGCCACGATCACGGTGACGCCGGCGATCCGGGCGCAACTGGTGGCCCTGGGCGTGCCCGGCGCTTCGGCCTTCACTTCGATCAACTGGTTCACCAACGACTTCGACACCCGCACCCGTGGCGTGGACGTGGTGGTCACCTACGTCCGCGACCTGGGTCCTGGCCGCCTGAACCTGATGGGCGCCTACAACTACAACAAGACCGAGGTGACCTCGGGTGCGCTGAACACCAACGCCACTCAGCGGCTGCTGTTCGAACAGTCGCGGCCGAAGAACAACCTGACCGGTTCGGCGACCTACGCCTGGGGTCCGGTCGAGCTGCTGGGCCGGGTCCGCTATTACGGCAAGTGGACGGACAGCACCGGCAATGCGACCGGCGAGATCTTCCAGGACTTCGGTGCGGTGACGTTCTTCGACGTGTCGGCGACCTATCGGGTGAACGAGCACGTGTCGGTGCGGGTCGGGGCCGAGAACGTCTTCGACAAGTACCCCGACGAGGCCGTCTTCCAGGCCAGCCGCGGCCTGATCTACTCGCGGAATGCGCCGTACGACACCAACGGCGGCCAGTACTACGCCCGCGTGGACGTGCGCTTCTAGGACGGGAGCGTCTAGACCTGACCGAACCGGAGCTGGGCGGCGAGGGCGTGATACCTCGCCGCCTCTTCCGGCTGGCGCAGGGTCTCGTAGAAGACGGCCAGGTTGTGGGCGGCCATGTGGCTGCCCCGGCCGGCGACAGTGCCGTCCAGCTCGGGCCGCTCGCCGATCTCAAGGCAGCGTTTCCAGGCGCCCTCGACCACGGGCAGGAACTCGGTCAGCGCCCGCTCGGGCGCCCGGCTGGCGGCTTCGAGGTAGAGGTCGCCCAGGGCGAACCAGAAGTCCGGGGACTGCGGCCAGTTCTCGACCTCGACCTCGCCCAACTCCAGCGCCTCGCCGATCTGGCCCGCGGCCTTCAGGGCGGTGAGGGCGCGCACGACGAGGGCATGGCGATAGGGCGCGTCGGCCGGCGCGAGGCGCAGGGCCTCGGCGAAGCAGAGCGCGGCCTGGGGCGGCCGGTCGCGGACCTGATGCTCCTTGGCGAGCTGGAACCAGAGATAGGCGTCCTCGGGTGCGTCCTGCAGCGCCTGCATGAGGAGGGTCTCGTTGCGGTCGCCCTTGCGCGCCAGGGCGCCAGCGGTGAAGCCGTCGTGCCCCAGTCGCAGCGCCAGCCGCACGCCGCGGGTCACGCCGACCGGCTGTTCGTGGATGCGGCCTTCGTAATGGACGCCGCGCGGCAGGACGCGTGGAATCCAGGTGACCGCCGAGGCGTCGCCGCCCGGCAGGTCCAGGTGATTGTCGCGTCGCACCTCGCCCATGAAGTCGCCGCCCGACGCGGGCAGGATCTCAGGGCCGAGGCTCTCGGCGCCGCCCTCGATCCATTCGTCGGCGTCCAGAACCAGGTTCCAGGCGGCGTCCGACAGGGCCAGCGAGGCGTTCCGGGCGGCCGCGAAGTCGTCGATCCAGGTGAAGTGGTGCAGCTGCGCGCCCTCGGCGAGGGCCAGGTCCTGGGTGCCGTCGACCGAACCGGTGTCCAGCACGATCATCCTGTCGACATGCGGCCGGGCGCTGCGCAGGGCGCGGGCGATCGAAGGGGCCTCGTCCCGCACGATCATCACCAGGGCTAGGCGGGTCATGCCGGCTCCTCGGCAGCGCTTGCGGTCCGCCGCCACCTTAGCCGGCCTTCGCGGATTCGCCTCGTCGTACGCAACCCGCGATCATCCGATTGGTTTTTCAGCCTTACCGCTGCACAGTGCGCGGGGGCGCGAGGGGGTGGCGTGGCGTCAGATCGGAAACCCGATGACCCGGCGGGTGGCGCGCAGGACGACCTGCTGGTCTCTCTGCTCGACGCCACGGGGATCATGGCTGGGGTCCTCGATATCCTGAAGGACGACTTCGCCTACGTCACGGCGAACCCAAACCTCGCCGCCCTGTTCGGCATGACGCCCGAACAGATCGCGGGGAAGACCGGGCGGGACCTCGGGCTGGGCGAGCGCCAGCTCAAGATCGGCATGCGGACCGTGCGCGAGACCCTGCGCAGCGGGCGGGTCACGCACTTTGAGCATCCGCGCCTGATCGACGGCGAGCGGGTCTGGTTCTACGTCACCATCGCCCCGGTCGCCGGCCAGCGGCGCATCTCATTCGTCTCGGTGGACATCACCGCCCGGAAGGCCGCCGAGCGCGAGGCCGAGCGTGAGCGGGCGCGCCTGGCCATGGCGCTGGAGGCCACGGCGCTGGGGCTCTGGGAATATGACCTGGCGACGCTGGAGGCGAACTGGGACGAGCGCACGCTGAACCTGTACGGCCACGCGCCAGGCGATAAACCCAGCTTCAGGCTCTATCGCGAGCGCCTTCACCCCGAAGACCGTGAGCGCACGATCAAGGCGTACGACGATGCGATCGCCGGCGCGGATGGCGGCAAGTTCCTGATCGAGCACAGGATCGTCGGGCCGGACGGCGTGGTGCGCTGGCTTCGGAACATGGGGCAGGTGGTGTTCCACAAGACCGGCGCGGCCACGCGCGTGCTGGGGACGGCGCTGGACATCACGCCCGAGGTCGAGGCCCAGGAGCGCCAGAAGCTGTTGATGGCCGAGCTGAACCACCGGGTGAAGAACAACCTGGCGACGGTGCAGTCGATCGCGGTCCAGACGGCCCGGCGGTCGGGGGACATGAGCGAGTTCCTCGACAAGTTTGAAGGGCGACTGGGCGCGCTCGCCCGCACGCACGACGTGCTGACCCAGAACGCCTGGACCCAGGCCGGTCTGGAGCCATTGATCCGGCGCGAGCTGGCCAGCTTCGGCGACCGCGTGCGGATCTCGGGCCCGAAGGTGGAGCTGCCGGCGCCGCAGGCCCTGGCCCTGGGGCTGATCACCCACGAGCTGGCGACCAATGCCGCCAAGCATGGCGCCTTCCGCGGCGACGGAACGGTCGCGGTGACCTGGACCGAGCCTTCGCCCGGCGTCGTGCGGCTGGTCTGGGAGGAGGGTGGCGTCGGGCCCACCGGGCCCGGACAGGCAGAGGGCTTCGGCATGCAGCTGATCCGGCGGCTCACAGCGGGCGACCTTCGCGGATCTCACAAGCTGGAGCATCTAGCCGACGGCCTGCGGATCGAGCTGGTCTTCCCGGTCGAACGCCCGACAGGGCCGCTCAGCCCTTAGAAGGCTGGACCCTAGTCCGTGAACACCACGGTCTTGCGGCCGTTCAGCAGCACGCGATCCTCGATGTGCCAGCGGACCGCGCGGGCCAGGACGCGGCGCTCGATGTCGCGGCCCTTTCGGACCAGGTTGGCCGGCGTGTCGCGGTGGCTGATCCGCTCCACGTCCTGCTCGATGATCGGACCCTCGTCGAGGTCGGCGGTCACGTAGTGGGCGGTGGCGCCGATCACCTTCACGCCGCGGGCGTGGGCCTGGTGATAGGGCCGTGCGCCCTTGAAGCCGGGCAGGAATGAGTGGTGGATGTTGATGCAGCGCCCGGCCAGCTTGGTCGACAGGTCATCGGACAGCACCTGCATGTAGCGGGCGAGGACGACCAGCTCGGTCCCCGTTTCCTGGATCAGCTTCCAGAGCTGGGCTTCCTGCTGCGGCTTGGTCTCGGCCGTGATCGGCAGGTGGCGGAAGGCGATGCCCTGCAGGTCGGTATGCGGATAGGTGGACGCCGGGTGGTTCGAGACCACGGCCGTGATGTCCATCGGCAGCTCGCCTTGCCGCCAGCGCCAGATCAGGTCGGCCAGGCAGTGGTCCTGCTGC
>Ga0209026_1001235_pt1 | contig 11696 bp, 7 predicted proteins | sample AraplaCL_Col_mCL_FD_184262 | JGI IMG/M metagenome (GOLD analysis project Ga0209026, IMG submission 184262) | Arabidopsis root microbial communities from the University of North Carolina, USA - plate scrape CL_Col_mCL (SPAdes) (version 2) | ecosystem: Host-associated > Plants > Roots >... | reverse complement strand
AAGGGCACCAATTTATCACCATCCCAAACGGCAAAGGTATAATCGGTATACAGATCGGCACGGCGACCGTGGCCCTTTTGTGCGTACACCATGACAGCGTCGACTGATAGCGGATCTATCTTCCATTTCCACCAATCGCCGCGACGCCGGCCAACCTGATAAGTAGCGTTTTTACGTTTCAGCATAATGCCTTCGGCTATCATAGCGCGCGATTGTTCGCGGGTACGCCCCAAAGCTTCCCAGCTATCAAATTGAATTAATGACGACAGCCTGAAGGTTTCCGGATGTTCTGTTTCTGCTTGCAATAGTTCTAAAATTGCTCGTCTTTCCGATTGTGTTTTATAGCGGATGTCTTCGCCGGCGTACTCCAGGCAATCGTAAACTATGGTAGCCACGGGGCTTTCTTCCAGTATTTTTTTAGAGAGGTTTTTTCGGCCGATACGCGTTTGCAGCACGTTGAAAGACATGGGCAATCCGTTTTGAAAGCTCAGTATCTCGCCATCCAGCACAGTGCCATCCGGCAGGGCTTTTAAAAATGGATGTAGTTCGGGAAATTTATCGGTGGCCAGATCTTCGCCGCGGCTCCAGATAAAGATCTCGCCGGCACGTTTGATCATCTGCGCGCGGATGCCATCCCACTTCCACTCGGCTTGCCAGTCTTCGGCATTGCCTAAGGCGCTTTGCAGGTCCTCTGCCGACTTTTGTTTTTCGGACGTCTCTTGTATTGGGTACGCAAGGAAAAACGGATAAGGGCGGGATATGTTAGCCGAGGCGTCCTGTTCTTCCACCAATTCGGAATACGTAAGTGTTTCCGGCATCCATGAGCCCATAATGCGGTGGGTGAGAACCTGCGGTTCGATATCCGAAACATCAGACAAGGCTTTGATCACCAAATTTTGCGAAACTCCCACGCGGAAACTGCCCGTCATGATCTTGTTAAATACAAAGCGTTCCTGCGTATCCAGCATGTTCCAGGAAGTTATTAGCCACTCCTTTTTTTCTTCTTCGGTTTTTGTGCCGATGGCATTGATCTCGGCCACCCATTCAGTCAAAGTTTTTCCGTTGCCACTTTCGGTAGATGGCATGAGCAGCGACATGGTTTCGGCCAGGTCGCCAACTACATGGTAGCTTTCTTCAAACAGCCAGGCGGGTATATTTGATGCTTCAATCGCCCAGGTGCGGATAAGCGTTGAATTGATCGGGCGCTTTGGTCGCCTGCCCGTAAACAGCGCCAGCATGTGCATTTTGTCGCTGTCGGGCACGCTCTCAAAATAGTCCTTCAGTACGCGAACCTTTTCGTTGGTTTTGTTGGTTTCATCCAACGAGAGAAAGAGTTGGGCAAAGGCTTTCATGCAATGGTACCCCCTTCTTCGTTCAGCCTGTCAATCAATGAAACAGCGGGATTCACCGCACCGTTTTCATTTTCACTATCCGGCGAAATGGTTTCAATAGCTTCATCATCGCCATATAACGTATGCACCTCGTGCGCATCGAAACCTATCTCCCGCAGGTAGCGCGAAAAGGTTGCTGTATAGCCATGCGTTAAATAAACCTTTTCGCATCCGGTAGCATCTATGGCACTGATCAGTCCGTTCCAATCGGCATGATCTGATAGTACAACACCTCTATCTGCCGCGCGACGGCGTTTGGCCCCACGGATGGCCATCCAACCCGAACAATAGCCAAAACTATAAGGCTGAAACTTGCGCATCCAGGGCGTACCAACCGATGAGGGTGGTGCGATGACAATACCTTTTCTTATTTCGTCGCGGGGGGTATCTTGGGTAATACGTTCGGTGGGGTTTAATATTACACCGTTGCGTCGCAGCGCTTCGTTGGTATTTTCAATTACGCCGTGTGTGTAAACCTTACCTATGGATAGGTCGAGGTTTTGCAAAATGCGTTGTGCCTTACCTAACGAATAACCCACAATCACTGTCGCCACACCAGCGTCCACATTGTGTTGCCACCAGTTATTTACTTCGCTAAAAATTTCGCCTTGCAGTTTCCAGGTGTAAACGGGCATCCCGAAGGTACACTCCGAAATAAAGTGGTGGCAGTTCACCGGCTCAAAAGGAGTGGATATACCATCGTCCTCGGTTTTATAATCGCCGGAAACCACCCAAATCTCACCCTGGTATTCAACCCGTATCTGCGCCGAACCGATCACATGTCCCGCAGGGAAAAAGGAGATCCGCACGCCGTTCTTTACAATGGTTTCACCATACTCAACCGTTTGCAAATTGATCTCGCCCAACCGGTACAATAAAACCTCGCGCGAAAGATGATGAGCCAAATACCGCTTGTGTCCCCAATAGGCATGGTCGCCATGCGCGTGAGTGATCACGGCATCATCCACCGGTTTCCACGGGTCGATATAAAACTTACCTATCGGGCAGCAAATGCCACGGTCGGTAAATTCAAGCAAGGGTTGTTTGGCCATAAGCTTATTAACCAGCGTTTCGGGAGATTGTTCTTTATTTCCCTCCCTTGGGAGGGGCGCGGTGGACTGTGAAGTGGCAGGGAGGGGTTGGGAAGCCGCTCAAACCTCTCCCTGCCTTTGCACTTATGGCTTGCACACCCCTCCCAAGGGAGGGAATTTCAAAAATAACCTTAAACAAAAAATCCCGCACAGACATCGTCCGGCGGGATTTTAAAAGACTAGTTTATTTAGTTCATCATTCCGGTGTTGGCACGGGCCACTTTACCGGTAATGTTTACATAGTCGGTAACGATTTGACCGGCTTCAAATTTCAGGAAGTCCAGGTCTTCTTTTTTAGGTTTCGGATCGCCTTTTTTAATTGGCTGCAAGCCTAAAGCTACGCGGCGTGCATTATCACGATCAAATGATTTTTGCTCATTGTCCGCGCGTTCTTTTTTAACCTTAGCCTCGTTTAACGACACTGTTTTTTCGGCATCGCTCTTTTTAAAGTCGGCAATATCCTGTAATAAATATTTGTAGCTGGCGTCGGCAGCCATACGCTGATCATGCATCTTGGTCAATTGCGGAATGATCTGTGAGAGATCGCCGGCTTTTACATAATTAGCTTTCGGGATCATGTCAAACGGCAGCGCAGAAGGCTCTGTGTCTTCGCCATATTTGTCTAACGGAATAACAGAAGGGAATTTAATATCCGGCATAACACCACGGTGTTGCGTTGAGCTACCGGTTATGCGGTAGAACTTAGCTATGGTTAAGTTTAACTGGCCAAATTTGCTTTCGTTACCTTGTGCAGTGCCCGGAGCAGTAATTACTTTATCCAGATCAATTTGAGTCTGAACGGTACCTTTACCATAAGTTTGTGTACCAACGATAACTGCGCGGCCGTAATCCTGCATCGCACCCGAGAAGATCTCGGAAGCGGAAGCGCTGAAACGGTCTACCAAAACAGCCATTGGGCCATCCCACGCTACCGTTGGATCTTCGTCATCATCAGCTTCAATACGGTTACCCGGCTCGCGTACCTGCACTACCGGGCCTTGTTTAATAAACAAACCTGATAATGAAACTGCTTCAGTTAATAAACCGCCGCCATTTTCGCGCAAGTCTAAAACCACACCACTTACGCCTTCTCGTTTTGCCGAATCCAGGATCATTTTCACGTCGTTGGTAGTTGAGTGTTTACCCGATGGATCGTTGTAAAAAGCAGGTACGGTAATGATGGTGATTTTTGTTTGCTTGCCATTGCTATTGTAGGTGCGGTTTTGACGGCTCACCAATTGATCCTGCAAAACAATTTTGTCGCGCACAATGGTTACGATATTCGGTTTATCTGAGGTACTTTTACCTTCCGGTAACAGTTTCAGGCGTACAACAGAACCTTTTGGTCCGCGAATTAACTTGATTGCGTTATCTACCCTCCAGCCTACAATGTCCTGGAACTCGCCATCGCCTTGTGCAACCGCAACAATACGATCATTCACATTTATTTGGTGACTCTTATCTGCCGGGCCGCCCGGTACCAGTGTTTGGATGTAAACGTACTCGTTCTTGGTTTGCAGCGTGGCACCGATACCTTGCAACTGGCGGGTCATCTCCAAATTAAAGTTGGCCGCGTTGTGCGGAATGAAGTAATCCGTATGCGGATCGACCGAACCGGTAAAGGCATTCATAAACTGCTGGAAAACATCATCGGCCTCTAACTGGTTTACCTGCTTTAATAATTCCTCGTAACGGGTTTTTAGTTTCGTTTTATTTTTTTCAAGGTTATTATCGGCCAGCATCAGGTTTAGCATGTCGTATTTAACGCGTTTGCGCCAGTCGGCATTTAAGTCCTCAACAGTAGCAGCATAAGGTAATTTTTCGCGGTTATAGGTAAATAACTCATCCTTATTAAAATCGAAATCCTGGTTTAGCTGCGCCAAAGAGTAGTTGATGCGCTCCTGGTAACGTTTTTGGAAAACGTTGAACATATAGAACACGTTGGTCAGGTTACCGTCGCGTACATCATCATCCATGGTTAGTTTAAACCGGCTAAAATCGGCCACGTCTGACGCCAGTAAATAATTATGATTTTCATCCAGCTCTTTCAAATAGCGGTTGAACACTAATACCGAAAGTGAATCATTTTGCGGAACGCGTTTGTAGTTATGCTGATACATCAAAGCTGCAACAGTTCGGCATACTACGCTTTCCTGCTCGGTTGGTTGAATATTATTTGAACCCGCAACGTGTGGTACAGGTTTTGGCTTAGACGCGGCGTTGCAGGCAAGGGCAGTGCCCAATACCAGCACAAGATAAAACTGCTTTAACATATCTTTTACTTTCTTTAATTCGGGTATTAACTCAAACATTAATTCTCAGCTATACAATTAGTTTGCTAATGTAATTATTCAGGCATACAAAAAGCCTGCCTTTTATTGCGAAATAACAATATTACAATAAAGTTTCACTGTTTTTGTCGCTTTCACAACAATATGACAAGGAAAAGAATTAAATGTTACTTGGTTTTCTTCTTAGCTTCAACTGCTTCGGCATAGCGTAATTCGGCTTTGGGCAAGCCTTTGTTGGTTTCCAGTTTTTGGAGGGCTTTTTCCACATCGGCTAAGTCAGCAGTAAGGTTGTTGGTATTGGCCAGGTCGCGAGCTTCTTGCAGGTCGGCTTTGGCCATAGGTAACTCGCCAATAGCGGCCTTAATTTGCGCAAGCATGATCAGGTTGGCAATGGTGTGCTTGTTGTCTTTTTGCTCGCGCGATATTTCATTGCTTTGCAGCAAATACCATTTGGCTTCCGAAAACCTGTTCTCTAAAAGATACAATGTAGCCAGGGCGGTAAAGCTAACGCTGGCCTGGGCATATTCGCGGTAACGCATGTGATGTTTAACATCTTTCAACACATCATCCTCGGCAAATGTGAGTTCTGCCTTGGTTAGTTGATGTTGAGGTAGGGTAATGGTAGTTGGATTAGCAGCGTCTTTCCAGATAGCAAGCGAGGTATGCGCTTCTGCAGTAGGGGCCATTTCAACCACTACCAGTTGTGGTTCAACCGGTGCTTTTTTCTTTTTCCAGAACTGGGCCGATGCAGACAGCGTTAAAGCGCAAAAAAGTACAAGTAATGAAGCTCTCATTAACCAGGGTTTGTAAAATGCAAGGGAACAAAAATATTGAATATTAATAAGATAACTTACACTATAGCCAATAAATTACAGATGATGAAAGTTTTTTGACGGATTGTAGTGAATAGTTAACCGGTGATCAGACGTTGGTTATCGATTTTATTCATTTTTTCACTTTGACAACTGTTTTTTAAACTAAGGTTCAAACAAAAAACCCCGCCATATTTGATAATGGCAGGGCTGCATATAATTGATTAGTAAGGGCTAACCTAAGTCGAAAGGCAACTTGCGATAACGCTTGCCTGTCGCTGCGAAAATGGCGTTGCCAACAGCTGGAGCCATTGGTGGCAAACCCGGTTCGCCCAGGCCTGTCGGCGCATCTTCCGATGGTACAAATTTAACGGTCACTTGTAAAGGCGCATCTTTCATCCGCAGGAAACGGTATTTATGGAAATTGGTCTGCTCAACAGCGCCCTTGTTAAACGTTACTTCGCTAAACATGGCATGACTCAAACCATCTACAATTGCACCTTCTACCTGGTTCTCGGCACCGCTCTGATTGATCACACGGCCGCAATTTACCGCGCAATACACGCGGGTTACCCGTAGTTTGCCTTTGGCGTCTTTGGTTATTTCGGCCACATGCGCTGCATAAGTAGCAAACGAGTAATGCGCCGCAAAACCCTGGTAAACATTCGGCGATTTCTTTTTGCCCCAACCACTCATTTGAGTAACCAGATCAATTACGCCTTTCATCTTGTCAGGATCATATCCCGCCTTGCCAACAGGTTGTGTTTTTGCTTTCGCGATGAGTTCAAGGTGCAGGGCCACTGTGTCTTTCTTCATCGCATGCGCTACTTCATCTAAAAAGCTTTCATCGGCAAAACAAGCTGCGTTGCTGGTTGGTGCACGCCACGGACCGGTTTGTATATTGCTTGGAAAAAAATGATTATCTGCTCTAAAATTAGCAATGGACGCCGCAGGGAATCCACCTGGAATATTTGCGTTGCCGCGATTTAAAACAGCGCCGTTGTTGTGCCATGCGGTGATACTATTATCCGGGCCAATAGCAGCTTTAAACTTGAACATACTGGCCGGGCGGTAATAATCGCCTTGCATGTCATCCTCGCGGAACCACAGCATTTGCACCGGTACCTTAGCAGCCTGCGATATCAGAGCAGCTTCCAACCCATTATCCGGTTGTAGTTTACGACCGAAGCCACCACCTTGTCTTGGCATAGCCAACGTAATATTTGCTTCGGGGATATTTAATGCTTTGGCTACCGTAGTACGTAACGAGCCGGGAACCTGTGTTGGACCATACAACTCGGCTTTGCCGTCACGAACATCCGCAAAGAAATTAAGCGGTTCCATGTTAGCGTGCGATAGCGCCGGAACTTCGTAAACAGCTTCCAATATCTTAGCCCCCGGAGCTGCAAATGCTGCATCAATATCGCCGTCATTACGCGAAGCATTATCTGCCCTTTTGGTTAAAAATTCAGTAAAGGCCGCGGTATGGTCTGAAGTACTTTCCAGCTTGCCGCTATCTTCCCAAATAACTTTTAATACATCCCGGCCCTTTTTTGCGGCCCAGGTTGAGGTTGCCAAAACTGCGACCACGTTCCGTTGCGGAACAGCCACCACATTTTTTACACCGCTTACCTTGCGGGTTTCGGTATCGTCAAATGATTTTAAGGTTTTACCAAACGCAGGCGGTCGGGCTACAATGGCAAACAGCATGCCCTCGCGGCGGGTATCTATACCGTACAATGGTTTGCCGGTTACGATCTTGTGGTTATCAATATTATTAACCCGTGTGCCAATGATCTTGAAATCTTTCGGATCTTTTAGTTTTATAGTTGTTGGTACGGGAAGCGTGGCCGCTTTGGCAGCTAACTCGCCGTAGCTTAATTTTTTACCGGTAGGTTTATGTATCACAAAGGCATCTTCGGCAACGCATTCGTCTTCACTGACGCCCCATTGTTGCGCCGCAGCGGTAATGAGCATTACTCTTGCAGTAGCGCCTGCATTACGGATAGGCATAAACCTTGATCTGATCGCCCCGCTGCCACCTGCAAACTGTGCTCCGAATTTACTGGCGTCCAAAGGTGCCATTTCAACAGCAACAGAATCCCATTTTACGTTGAGCTCTTCGGCCAATATCATCGGCAAAGCGGTTTTTACGCCCTGGCCAATTTCGGGGTTGGGTGCCATTAAGGTCACCAATCCGGTGCCATCTATCGATACATAGGCATTTGGCGAAAACACCGCTGCCGCGGCATTTTGAGCAGGTGCAGCATCGCTTAGCATACTAAAGCCCAGCATAATGCCGCCACCGGCTATTGATGACACTTTTACAAAGTCGCGTCTGGTTAATTGCTCGCTCATTTTGCTGCGCCCTCCTTAGCTGCTAAATGTATGGCTTTACGAATACGGTAATGGGTTCCGCAACGGCAAATGTTGGTCATTGCGTTGTCGATGTCGTTATCTGTTGGGTGCGGATTCTTTTTCAGTAAAGCCGCCGCCGCCATGATCTGTCCCGCCTGGCAATAGCCACATTGTGGTACGTCCACGGTCTCCCAGGCTTTTTGAACCGGGTGGGTGCCTTCGGCACTTAAGCCTTCTATCGTCGTAATTTTATAAGTGGTGACAGCTGCCACCGGCATAGAGCACGAGCGTACCGCCGCACCATCCAGGTGAACAGTGCAGGCGCCGCATTGCGCAATGCCGCAGCCAAATTTGGTGCCTACTAAATTTAGATGATCTCGCAGCACCCACAGCAATGGTGTATCTGCGTCGGCGTCAACCGTTAAAACCTTGTTGTTGACGTTTAATTTGTATGTTGCCATAACTTAAGTGATTGGAATATCAAAGTTAAGAGTATCAGCGGGTTTTGCAAGTGGTTAGTTATTAAAGGTTGAAGATTAAAGATTAGTTTTCATCACTCCTAATCTTTAATCTTCAACCTCCAATCTTTATTTATGGTTCGCCCCCATATCAAACGTTAATACACCACCATTCATAATATCCGAATGATTTAGCGAAAGCTTATTCAGCGGCTTTCCGTTTAAGGTCATTTTCTGAATGTACACGTTCTTATCGCTTTGGTTATTTACGTTGATGGTAAAACTTTTACCATTATCTAAATGGATAACCGCATGGTTTACCGCCGGACTACCAATAGTATATTCTGCCGAACCTGGCGCGAAAGGATAGAAGCCCAGCGAGCTGAAAATATACCAGGCGCTCATCTGGCCGGTGTCATCGTTACCGCCTAAGCCGTCAGGTGTTGGTTTGTACATTAAGGGCAGGATCATGCGTACTCGTTCCTGTGTTTTCCAGGGTTGATCGGTGAAATCATACAGATAGGCTACATGGTGCGAAGGCTCATTACCATGCACATAGTTACCGATAATGCCGTCGCGGGTAATGTCTTCGGTTTCGGCAAAGAATTTATCCGGCAGTTGCATGGTGAACAGTGAATCCAGGTAACGAACCATTCTCGTATTGCCACCCATCAGCTTAATTAAACCTTTTGGATCTTGCGGAGCGAACAGCGTATAGTTCCATGAGTTGCCTTCAATAAAGCCCTGGTTAATGGTGGTCAGCGGGTCGAATTTCTTGCGCCAGGTGCCATCGCTTTCCTTAGCGCGCATAAAACCTACCGACGGATCGTAGACGTTTTTATAATTCGTCGACCGTTTCATGAATTCATTATACAGATCATTACGGCCCAGTTTTTTTGCCATTTGCGCAATCGCCCAATCATCGAAAGCATATTCCAAAGTAGAGGATACTGAAGTGCCGTTTTTATCATCAGGTATATAACCCATATCCATGTAATAGCCAATACCTTCATAATCACGATGACGCGCGGTAGCCACCACAGCTTCCAAAGCTTTTTTAGTATCGAAATTTGCGTTGCCTTTTACTACAGCGTCAGCCAAAACAGCCACGCTGTGATAACCGCTCATGCACCAGTTTTCGTTAGCTGAGTTTGACCAGATAGGCAGCATGTGCTCCGGACTTTGGTCGTAGTGTGCCAGCATAGATTTCACCATATCTGCATTGCGTTTTGGCTCGATGATGTTAAACAGCGGGTGCAGTGCGCGGTAAGTATCCCATAAAGAAAAAGTGGTGTAATTGGTAAAGCCGTTGGCTTTGTGCACGTTTTGATCTAAGCCTTTGTATTGGCCATCTGCATCCATATAAATGGTTGGGTTGATCATGGCGTGATACATCGAGGTATAGAAGTTGATCTTGGTGTCTTTGCCGCCTTCTATCTCAATTTTATGCAGTTCTTTTTCCCATTGCTGCTGACCTGCATTTTTTACCTTGTTAAAATCCCAACCCGGTATTTCGGCATGCATGTTGGCTAAGGCGCCATCCATACTTACCGGAGATAGTGCAAATTTGATCTTGATCTTTTCGCCTTCGGTGGTTTTAAAATCAAAATAAGCGCGGATGTCTTTCCCGGCAATTTCAGGGAAGTTGGGTACACGGCTAAACTTGCCCCAGAAACCACCATACACTTCACGTCTGTCGTATTTTTTGTAGCCGTGGGCGATAAATGGTTTAGAGAATTTCATAGCGAAATACAGCGTACGGGTACGCGCCCAACCATTGGTGCTGCGGAAACCGATTACCGTAGAATCATTCACAAAACGCAGGTATGTCCACACGTTTTTGTCGGGGTAGTTGTAAATACCAGCCATTAAATCCAGGACGATGTGCGCGTTATCCGATTTTGGGAAGGTGTATTGATGAAAACCAACGCGGGTACTGGTGGTCATCTCGGCCGTGATGTTGCTGGCATCCAATTTTACTTTATAATAATTGGCTTCGCTTACCTCGTTTGTATGCGAAAATGCCGAGCGGTAGCCGCTGCCCGGTTTATCAGCCACGCCGGGATTTAGTTTCAATGCACCAACGGTTGGCATAATTAAAAAGTCGCCCAGGTCTGAGTGGCCTGTACCGCTAAAATGGGTGTGACTAAAACCTACAATGGTTTTATCATCATACTGGTAACCTGCGCAATATTTGTATACATCCGGGTTATAACGGCCGTTCAATTCATAACTGGCAGTGTCTGTTTCCGGACTTAGCTGCACCATACCAAAAGGCACCGTTGCGCCGGGGTAAGTGTGCCCCATGCGTTGCGTACCAATAATGGGTTTTACGTATTGAATTAAGTTGCTTTGCTTTTTTTGAGCGAAAACAGAGCCGCTTGCGGCTAACAGTAGGATGAATGTATTTCTGAATTTCATCTTTTGATGATGGTTAATGCATTATAATATAATTAAAAGCGCTGTCATTTCGACCGAGTGATAACGAGCGGAGAAATCTTTCACACCGCAACTACCGTCCTGCTTGTCGCGTGCGAAAGATTTCTCGATTTCGCTGCGCTCGAAATGACAAGGAGAAAAACTATTTCTCTCTCGACAACGAATACGGTACATCGTCATCCTTCACACCACGATTTTTGTTTGGCGTTGCCGACATCTTGATATTGATGTTCGCACCCTTTAACAAACCGCTGTGGCTTATCCAGTTTTTATCCCAGTTCTGACCGTTAAATGTAAATGAGTTGATATAACGGTTAGTCGCGCTGTTTTCGGGTGCGTTGATCACTACTTTTTTGCCGTTCTCTAAATTCAAGGTCATTTTCTTGAATAACGGTGCGCCTAACACATACTGATCGCTGGCCGGGCAAACCGGGTAAAAACCCATTGCCGAAAATACGTACCAGGCAGATGTTTGTCCGTTGTCCTCGTCACCGCAATAGCCATCAGGTGTGGCTTTGTACAGGCGGTTCATGGTTTCACGCGCCCAGTATTGGGTTTTCCACGGTTCGTTACCGTAGCCGTACAAATAGATCATATGTTGTATTGGCTGATTGCCGTGTGCGTACTGACCCATATTGGCGATCTGCATTTCGCGTATTTCGTGAATTACATCATGATAATAACTATCGTCAAACACAGGCGGTAAAGAAAATACCGAATCCAACTTCGCCACGAATCGTTTCTTGCCCCCCATCAGATCCACCAACCCCTGGATATCATGAAAAACGCCCCAGGTGTAATGCCAGCTGTTACCTTCGGTAAAGGCATCACCCCATTTAAATGGATTGAAAGGCTT
>Ga0209026_1001232_pt1 | contig 11726 bp, 12 predicted proteins | sample AraplaCL_Col_mCL_FD_184262 | JGI IMG/M metagenome (GOLD analysis project Ga0209026, IMG submission 184262) | Arabidopsis root microbial communities from the University of North Carolina, USA - plate scrape CL_Col_mCL (SPAdes) (version 2) | ecosystem: Host-associated > Plants > Roots >... | reverse complement strand
CCTGGAGCGTCAAGCTGACCGGCGAGGCCGACGAGGCTTCGATCCGCGAGGTCTTCGAATTCGTCGACGGTGACTGCGAACTGGACGTCTCGCCGCTGGGCGCGGCTTCGGCCGCCGCCGACGACGGCGCGCCTGCGCTGGACCTGTCGGCCCTGCTGGCCCGCGTCCAGGATACGCCGACCGTGCAGGTCGCGCCGGACGAAGAGTTCGAAGCGCCGGCCGACCTGGCGCTGCCCGTGGCTGCGGCGCCGATGGCTCCCGAGCCTGTCGCGGCGGCCCCGGCCCCCGCGCCTGCTCCCGCCCCGGCTGCGGCTCCGGCCCCCGCGCCGGTCGCCGCCGCTGCTGCGCCGCCGGCCGCCGCCAATGAAGCCGGCGCCGATCACGGTGGCCCACGCAAGACCGAAGCCGGCGCGACGATCCGCGTCGACCTGGACCGCGTGGATCGCCTGATCGACCTGGTCGGCGAGCTGGTCATCAACCAGGCCGTGCTGGCCCAGCGCGTGATGGAGGCCGGCCTCGCCCGCGCCTCGGCCGTCGCCATGGGCCTGGACGAGCTGGAGCAGCTGACCCGCGAGATCCAGGACAGCGTCATGGCCATCCGGGCCCAGCCCGTGAAGTCCGTGTTCCAGCGCATGCCGCGCCTGGTGCGTGAAGTCGGCGCCATGGTCGGCAAGCCGGTCCGCCTGGTCACCGAAGGCGAAGGCACCGAAGTCGACAAGACGGTCATCGAGCGTCTGGCCGATCCGCTGACGCACATGATCCGCAACGCCATCGACCACGGGCTGGAAAGCCCCGAGAAGCGCGCCGCCGCGGGCAAGCCGGCCGAGGGCGTCGTGCGCCTGTCGGCGGCCCACCGCTCGGGTCGCATCGTGATCGAAGTCGCCGACGACGGCGGCGGCATCAACCGCGAGCGCGTGAAGTCGATCGCGATCGAGAAGGGCCTGATCTCGGCCGAGGCGACGCTGACCGACGAGGAGATCGACAACCTGATCTTCATGCCGGGCTTCTCGACCGCCAGCGAGATCTCCGACATCTCGGGCCGCGGCGTCGGCATGGATGTGGTGCGGCGCTCGATCCAGGCGCTGGGCGGACGGATCAACATCACGTCCAAGCCCGGCAAGGGTTCGACCTTCACCATGAGCCTGCCGCTGACCCTGGCCGTCCTGGACGGCATGGTGGTCTCGTGCAACGGCCAGACGCTGGTGGCGCCGATCACCGCGATCGTGGAGACGCTGCAGCCCAAGGCCGAAGAGGTCCACAGCCTGGGCGGCCACGCCCGGGTGATCTCGATCCGCGGCGGCTTCGTGCCCCTGATCGACGTCGGCATGGCCCTGGGCTACCGCCGCGACCCGCTGGAAGCGACGCAGGGCGTGGCCCTGCTGATCGAAGGCGAAGGCGGCGCCCGCGCGGCCCTGCTGGTCGACGCGATCCAAGGCCAGCGCCAGGTCGTCATCAAGTCGCTCGAAGCCAACTACCGGCAGGTGCCGGGCGTGGCGGCGGCCACCATCCTGGGCGACGGCCGCGTCGCTCTCATCCTCGATATCGACACCATCGTCACCGTTTCCCGCGGCGACATGCGCAAGGCAGGCTGAACATGAACCAAGTCATCAGTCAGAACGGTCAGAACAATACCGTCGGCATGAAGGAGCTGATCTCCTTCCGCATCGGGGCGCAGGAGTTCTGCGTGGACATCATGGCCATCCGCGAGATCCGCGGCTGGACTGCAGCCACGGCCCTGCCCCAGTCGCCCTCGTTCGTGCGCGGCGTGATCAACCTTCGCGGCGCCGTGCTGCCGATCGTGGACCTGGCCGCGCGCCTGGGCTTCGAGAGCACCGAGGCCAGCGACCGGAACGTCATCATCGTCGCCCAGATCGGCGAGCAGGTCGTCGGCCTGCTGGTCGATGCGGTCAGCGACATCCTGACGGTCACCGACGACGTCATCCAGCCGACCCCGGACGTGGCGTCGGAGACGGCCAAGTCGTTCATCCGCGGCCTGATCGCCATGGACGGCCGCATGATCAGCCTCATTGGCCTTGATCGGGTTCTGCCCGACATGGAGCTGGAAGCCGCCTGATGACTGCCACTGCGCCGACATCTGCGCGCCCGGGCGCCAACATGGTCGACGGCGAGTTCGCCTTCACCGAAGCCGATTTCCACAAGATCTCGGCGATGGTGCACGGCGACGCGGGCATCCACCTGCCCGACGCCAAGGCGACGCTGGTCTATTCCAGGCTGGCGAAGCGCCTGCGCGCCCTGGGCCTGACCAGCTTCAAGGACTACTGCGCCCTTGTCTCGGGGACGGATGGCCTGGACGAGCGCCAGAAGATGCTGGCTGCGCTGACGACCAACGTCACCCGCTTCTTCCGCGAGCCGCACCACTTCGACCACCTGAAGGAAAAGATCCTTCCCCCGCTGCTCGACGCGGCGCGTCGCGGCGGCAAGGTGCGGATCTGGTCGGCGGCCTGCTCGAGCGGCCAGGAGCCCTTCTCGATCGCCATGACGATCCTGTCCCTGATGCCGGACGCCGGCGAGAAGGACGTGAAGATCCTGGCCACCGACATCGATCCGAACATGGTCGCCGAAGGCCGCGGCGGGGCGTACGCGCCCCACCTGCTGGAGGGCATCCCGGACACCTACCGCAAGCGTTGGACGACGCCCCAGGCCGACGGCCGGGTGCTGATGTCGGACAGCCTACGCGAACTGATCACCTTCAACGAGCTGAACCTGATCGGCGACTGGCCGATGAAGGGCAAGTTCGACGCCATCTTCTGCCGCAACGTCGCGATCTACTTCGAGGATGACACCCAGGCTCGCCTGTGGAGCCGTTTCGCCCCGCTCAATGCGGTCGGCGGCGCGCTCTACATCGGCCACTCGGAACGGATCCAGGGATCGGCAGTTGGTCTCTATAAGCCCGACGGCGTTACGACCTACCGCCGCATCGAGGGGGCTGCCTGATGACCCGTGTCCTCGTCGTTGACGACAGCAGCACCATGCGCCGCCTGATCTCGGCCGCGCTCTCGGCCGATCCTGAACTGGAAGTCGTGGGCGAGGCGGGCGATCCGCTGCAGGCCCGCGAGGCCATCAAGGCGCTGAACCCCGACGTGATCACCCTGGACGTCGAAATGCCGAACATGAACGGCATCGACTTCCTGGAGCGCATCATGCGCCTGCGGCCCATGCCGGTGGTAATGGTCTCGACCCTCACCAGCCGTGGCGCCGAGGCGACCCTGGCCGCCCTGGAACTAGGCGCGGTGGATTGCGTCGAGAAGCCCGGCGGCGCCGATCCGATCGGCTTCAGCCGCCTGGCCGAGAAGGTGAAGATCGCCGCCCGCGCCCGGGTTCGCTCCCGGGTGGTGCGGACCGAGGTCGCGGCGACGGACCACTTCACCCCCGCGGACAAGGTCGTGGCGATCGGCTCGTCCACCGGCGGCGTCGAGGCGCTGCTGAACATCATCGACCGCCTGCCCGCGAACTGCGCGCCGACGGTCATCGCCCAGCACATGCCGGCGACGTTCACCAAGAGCTTCGCCGAACGCCTGAACCGCGCGTCCGCCGCCACGGTGTCGGAAGCGCGCGACGGCGACCCCCTGATCCCCGGCCGGGTCTACCTGGCGCCGGGCGGCGACTTCCACCTGGAAGTCGAAGGCACCCGCAACCTGCGTTGCCGGGTCGCCCAGGGCGCGCCGGTCAGCGGCCACTGCCCGTCGGTGGACGTTCTCTTCTCGTCCGTGGCCCGCACCGCCAAGGACCACGCCGTCGGCGTGATCCTGACCGGCATGGGCCGCGACGGAGCCCGCGGTCTGCTTGCCATGCGGCAAGCCGGCGCGAAGACGCTGGGACAGGACGAGGCGACCTCGGTCGTCTACGGCATGCCCCGCGCAGCCTTTGAACTGGGCGCCGTCGAGCGCCAACTCCCCCTGGAGAAGCTCGGCGCCGCCATCCGCAACCTCACGAACAAAGAAACGGAACGCTGAGATGCCGGCGCCCTCCTCCATCCCCTGCCTCGTCGTCGACGACCAGCAGACCATGCGCTCGCTGGTCCGCACCGGGCTGCAACAGCTCGGGTTCCGCACCATCCATGAAGCCCCCGATGGCGAGGAAGGCCTGCGGCACATGCTGTCGCGTCCGGTCCAGCTCGTGATCTCGGACTACAACATGCCGAAGCTGGACGGCCTGGGCCTGCTGCGGGCGATCCGCTCGCACCCGCCGATCCAGAAGACGGCCTTCATCATGCTCACCGGCCGGGCCGACAAGGAGCTGGTGCAGCGCGCGGTGCAGTTCGGGGTCAACAACTACCTCGTGAAGCCGTTCACCGTCGGCACCCTCAAGGAAAAGATCGAAGCGATCTTCGGCGTCCTCGCGTGACCCTGGGCCTGGCCTCACAAAGCCACGGCTACGACGCGGAACCCCGCAAGATCCATGTGATCCAGGGCCAATTCCACGTCGCCGAGGGCGATGACGTGGTGCTGACCACGATCTTGGGATCGTGCGTGGCGGCCTGCATCCGCGATCCCATGACCGGGATCGGCGGGATGAACCACTTCCTGTTGCCCGGCGAAGTCGGCGACGAGGGGCTGCGGTACGGCGTGCAGTCGATGGAACTGCTGCTGAACGACCTGTTGCGCAAGGGCTGCCGGCGCGACCGCCTGGAAGTGAAGCTGTTCGGTGGCGCCCACCTGTTCGACGGCCTGTCGGACGTGGGCGGGCAGAACTCGGCCTTCGCGGAGCGCTTCGTGCGCGACGAAGGCCTGCGGTATGCCGGCGGCTCGCTGCGCGGCGACCGCGCCCGGCGCATCCAGTTCTGGCCCGGCACCGGCCGCGCACGCCAGATCCTGCTGGCCCCGACCGAGGCCAAGGTCTTCGTTTCCGAGCGCCGCCAACCGGTCGCGCCCGCCCAGGATTCCGGCGCGCTGGAGCTGTTCTGATGAGCGAACCGGCCGAGATCCGGCCCCTGTCCCAGTCGCTGGACCTGGTGGCGCGCGAGGTCACGGACCTGGCCGCCATCGGCGACCAGCTCCAAGGTCTGATTGCGCGGCTCGTGGTCGCCGGCGACTCGTCGGCGCTGGTCGAGGCCCAGGCCGCGGATCTGCTCAGCCAGCGCCTCGCGGGACTGGCGGCCTTCGTGCGTGCGCTGGCGACGGCCGCCCCTCAGGACGCGGCGGCGGACATCGCCAACGCCCTGCGCGTGCTGACCCTCGCCGAGCAGGCCCAGCGTCTGTCCGATCCCAGCCACACCCCGGCCGAGGCCGGCGACGTGGCCACCTTCTGGGACTGAGATGAGCCAGGGCTTCGGCAAGAGCGAGCGCGTCAACCTCTCGACGGCAGAGATCCTGCTGGCGTGCGGTGACCTGCAAGGCCTGAACATCCTTTGCGAGATGTTCGCCGGCTTTGGCGTGAACGCGCCCCGCCGCTGCCAGAGCCTCGTCGAATGCAAGGCGGTGGTGCAGGAGCGCGCCATCAACCTGATGGTGATCGACAGCGCGCTGAGCGACGCCGAAGGCTACGAATTCATCAGCTGGCTGCGCCGGGCCGAACTGGACCCCAACAGCTTTGCGCCGGTGATCCTGCTCACCGGCCACACCCGGCCGTCGCAGGTCTTCCGTGGCCGCGACGCGGGCGCCAGCTTCGTCGTGGCCAAGCCGGCGGCGCCGGCGGTCATGATGCAGCGGATCATCTGGCTGATGAACGACCAGCGGAAGTTCGTCAGCTCGCCCGGCTACTGCGGGCCGGACCGGCGCGTAAAGGCGCTGGGCCCACCGGTCGGCATGAAGGGTCGTCGCCACGACGACCTGTCGGCCGAGGTCGGGATCGCGAAGACGCCCAACCTCGAACAGAACGAAATCGACGCCCTCTTCAATCCGAAAGCTGTCGCGTGATGACCAGCCCTGCCCGCACCTTCGCCGTCGAGAACAAGCTCGGAAAGATCGCGCGCGAGCCCGGCGGCCGCCGCCCCGAGGACGCTATTCGCGCCGCGGAAGGCAAGGTCGAGGGCCTGCGCGGCTCGTCGACCGCATCGCTGGTCGAGAAGGCCGAGCAGATGGGCGCCCTGGCCGCCAAGGGTCGCGCCGAAAACGACTCCAGCGCCTTCGATGGCATCTACGACATCAGCAACGCCATCTATGGCCTGGCCGGCGCCTTCGGGCTGACGGCCCTGGCCGAAGCGGCGTTCAGCCTGTGCGACCTCACCGACCACTTCCGGACGGGCGCGCCGGCCAGCTGGCCGGCGATCGATGTGCACGTGGACGGGATCCGCCTGCTGGCCAGCCTGGGTGAAAAGGCCGGCGCGGCGGGTGCGGAATCGATCCTCGACGGCCTGCGCCGGGTGCGCAACCGTGTTCTGCCGGCCTAATTAAGCTGAAGCTTGGAAGCCGCTTCTCCTCACCCGTAGGGGGAGGGGACATCAGAGGGCAACGTCTCGGCCTAGGACTGAAAGTCCGGCAGGGCGTCCGCCGCCGCGACCAGCGCGTGCTGCAGGGCGCCGATCATCTCCATGTCCTCGACGCCGTCCTGAAGGCGATCGCGCGCATCTTCGATCAGCTCGACGACCCGTTGGGCCGCGCCGCTGTGCCGCGCCACATCCAGTTCATCGTCCAGGGCGCGCTCGGTCACGCCCGCCAGAGTCGGCGAAAGCGCCGCCAGGGCCTGCAGCGCAGCACGGTTCAACGCAAGTGACGCCTGTACTTCGGCGCTCAGTGCTTTGAGCGCATGGCGAACGTCGTCGTCGGCAAGAGTAATCGTGGGGCTCAAGGGGGGAGGTCCTCAGCTCTGATGCCCACGAGGGTTAGGCGCCGACAGTTAATGGCACAATAACATAGTGCATTTGCACCTATTGCATTCACACGTAATTTGATGCATTCCAATGCACGGCGCGCCACCCCGGCGCCGTGGACCCGATACGGATGCCCCAATCCAGCCGAAAGGATCAAAGCCTTGATCCCGCGGGGGAATTCCCCTTCCAACTGGACAGATACCTCTTCTATCTCCTGTTCCACGCCGCGCTTCAGCGCGATGTTCTGTTCGATCGGACGACACCGCCAGGCGGCCCCACGTTGCAGCGCTGGCGTGCGCTTGCGGTAATCGGTCGCATCGAAAACTGCTCGATGAAGGACCTGGCGCTGTACACCGGCGTCGATCGCACCACCCTCACCCGCACCGTCGACCAGCTGGTGGGCGAAAAGCTGGTGGAACGCTGGTCCTCGCCGCGTGACCGGCGACGGGTGAACCTGTCGCTGAGCCCGGAGGGCGAAGCGCTATGCGCCAGCGCCATCGCACCGCTGATGGCGGGAAACCGCGCCCTGCTCTCCGGCCTGGACGAAGCGTCGCTGCGCACCACAGCACGGGTGCTCCAGCACATTGTCCGCAAGGCCTTGGGCGATCCGCTCACCGCCGAGCGCCTGTTGGCCTACGGCGGCGGCCCGGTCCCGTCTTCGAAGTAGCCGGCTCCGGCCGGAACCCGCAGGCTCCGGCCGGAGGCGCGTCCGCCCGTTGGGGTCAGGCGGCGCGCGCCGGCAGCGCCACATCCGCCGTACTCAGGCGGAAGCGGCCGATCAGGCCCGCGAGGCTCTCGGCCTCGCGCGCCAGGCTGTGACTGGCCGCGGTGGTCTCTTCGACCATGGCGGCATTTTGCTGGGTGACCTGGTCCATCTGGTTGATGGCGGTGTTCACTTCGGACAGGGCCACCGACTGCTCGCGCGCCGAGGCGGCGATCTCGGTGACCAGCTCGTACATCTCGGCCACGGTCAGGCGGATGTTCTCCAGGGCCTGGCCGGTCTGGGTGACCAGCTCAACCCCGTCGCCCACCTGGCGGCTCGACTCCGAGATCAGCGACTTGATCTCCTTGGCCGCCTCGCCGGTGCGCTGGGCCAGGGCCCGCACTTCCGAGGCGACGACGGCGAAGCCCTTGCCGGCTTCGCCGGCGCGCGCGGCTTCGACGCCGGCGTTCAGGGCCAGCAGGTTGGTCTGGAAGGCGATCTCCTCGATCAGCCCGACGATGTTCGAGATCTGAGCCGACGACTTCTCGATCGCGTCCATCGCCTCTGTGGCGCGCGAGACCACCTCGCCCGACCGCTGGGCCTCGCCCTGGGCGACGTCGGCCACCTGGCGAGCCTTGCCGGCGCCCTCGGCCGACCGGCGGACGGTGGCGGTGACCTCGTCCAGGGCCGCGGCGGTCTGTTCCAGGCTGGCGGCCTGGTGTTCGGTCCGGCGGGACAGATCGTCGGCCGCCATGCTGATCTCGTCCGAGCCGGTGCGCATGCCGCGGGCCGAGGCGATCACTGCTGACATGGTCTGGCCCAACTGGTCGACGGTCGAGTTGTAGTTGGCCCGCAGACCTTCGTACTGGTCGGGGAAGCGGCTCTCCAGGCGCGCGGCCAGGTCGCCTTGGCTCAGGCGTTCCATCGCCTCGGCCAGCGAGGTCACCACGCGATCACGGACCGCATCATCCTCGGCGCGGCGCGCCTCGGCCGCCGCGCGCTCATCTTCCATGGCCGCCCGGTTGTCTGCGGCTTCGAGTTCGGCCTGACGCTCGGCGACGGCGCGCTTGAAGGCGAACAGCGCCCGGGTCATCTGGCCGATCTCGTCCTCGCGGCCGGTGTGTGGCGGATCGACGCTCAGATCGCCGTTGGACAGGCGATCCAGTGCGCGGGTCACATCCACCAGCGGGGTCACCAGGATACGGCGGGCCGCCACGACGATCAGACCCGTCACCGCCACGCCCACCAGGATCAGGGCGCCCATCAGGATCTGGGCGTTGAGCGCCGAGGCCTTGGCGGCGGCGGCCTCCGCGGCCGCGCTAGCTTCGATCTTGCCGGTGGCCTCCTCCATGGCGCCCTCCAGCATGGTGAACTGCTTGAGGAACCCCGGCATGGCGGCGTTGGCGGCGGCCGGGTCCCGCTCGGCCAGGGCGACGATGGACTCGGCGCCGGCGATATAGGTGGCGAGCGGAGCCTCGACGGCCGCCAGCGCGGCCTTCGAAGCCGGGTCGTCGGCGAGGGACTTGTTGCGCTGAACGTCGGCGCGGAACGTCGCGGCGTGATCCGCCAGGTCCTTCTTCACGTCAGCGAAGGGGACGCCGTTGGCGGGGTCTGCGGCGCGCAGGGCCATCAGCACGTCGGCCCGCAGCGCGTCGTGCATCATGTCGGCGTCCATGTGCACCCGGACGACCTCGTTCGAACGCATCGCACGGGTCAGGGCGTCACTGAGGTGCGTGGCCGCCCACAGACCGGCGGCGGACGTCGCCGAGGCCAGCAGGAGCACCACGAAGCAGGCGGCGATCACCTTGCTGTTGATGGAGTTCAGTTTCATGCCGAGTCTCACGTTCGAGAACGGCAATACGCGAAAGATATTTCGACCCCGTAAATCATAAATGCGGGTCGCCAGGCGTCGTGAATAGTTGAATTCAAATCCAAGAGGCCGCGACGTCTTGGAAATAGTCTCAAATTCCCACGCTGCGACATAACGCTGCAGCTTGATCACAACTCAATTTGATATGGTTTATCGCAAGTAAATTCTCCTCTTACATTGTAGTACGCTCCCAGATTCCCACATTTAACCGTGAATTAGTGGCCTTCTGGCAAGTTCTCATCGAAGACTTGCCACGAGAGCGCAGAATGCCCTTGAACCCGAAAGCCGGATGGCTGGCCGCGACGGCCGCCCTGGCCCTGGTCGCCGGCCCGGCTCACGCCGCCGACGACGACACCCCGGCGCTGACCCTGTCGGCGCTGTACACCGCCGACGTCAGCGGCGTGACCAGCGGCGTGCACCCCCGCGCCGGCCGCTATCTCGACAACCTGGACCTGACCGCCGACCTGGATCTCGAGAAGGCCGTTGGCTGGAAGGGCGCGCTGTTCCACGTCTATGCGCTGAACAACTCGGGCGGCGCGCCCAACGACGTGGCCGGCACGCTGCAGGGCGTCGACAACATCGAGGTCACGACCCCGCGCCTGCGCCTGTTCGAGGTGTGGCTGGAGCAGAGCTTCGGCCCGGCCTCGGTGCGCGCCGGCCTCTACAATCTGAACAGCGAGTTCTACGCCAGTGACTCGGCCGCCCTGCTGCTGAACCCCTCGTTCGGCATCGGCTCGGAACTGGCCGCCACCGGCCCGAACGGCCCGTCGATCTTCCCGTCGACGGCGCTGGGCGTGCGCGGCCACGTGGACCTGGGCCACGGCGCCTATGCCCAGGCCGCGGTGCTGAACGCCAAGTCGGGCGTGCCCGGCGATCCCGGCGGCGTCGAGTGGGGCCTGGGCGACGGCGTGCTGACGATCGGCGAGGCCGGCGTTGAAGGCCCGACCCGGTTCTCGGTCGGCGCCTGGTCCTACAGCCATCGCCAGGACGACATCCGGCGCATCGACCCTACGACAGGCGCGCCCGAGCGGCGCCGCGCACACGGTGTCTACGCCCTGGGCGAACAGCACCTCTTCGGCGACGACGGTGAGCGCCAGGGCAGCTTCTTCCTGCGCGTCGGCGTCTCGGACGCGGCCACCACGCCCTTCCGCGGCGGCTGGCAGTCGGGCGTGCTGATCCAGCAGGTGTTCAAGAGCCGGCCGGACAGCCAGTTCTCGTTCGGCGTGCAGCAAGGCGTGCTGAACAGCCGGTTCCGCGACAACCTGCGTGACGCTGGCGGCAAGCCGGCCCGAGCCGAGTCCGGCGTCGAGATCACCTATTCCGACAAGGTGGCCCGCCGGATCACCCTGCAACCCGACCTGCAATGGATCCACCACGCCGGCGGCGACCGCCTGGCGAAGGACCGCATCGTCGCCGCCCTGCGCCTGAAGATCGACCTGAGTCCCTCCCCCGCCGAATGATCGGACCCCCGCCCATGCGCGAAGCGCAGGACGACGAAATCCACCGGCTGTCCCGGCTGTTCCGGGCCCGCGCAAAAGCGCGGCGAAGCCGGGCCCTCGAGGCGGCGCTCATCGCCGCGCTGATCTGGCTGAACACCCACAGCCCGCTGGTCGGGCCGTGGCTGGTCACGACCGTGGCGGCAAGCCTGCTGGAGGGTGTCCTGGCGCGCCGGGCGCTGGCGGCGCCCGAGCGGCGGGACCTGCGCGGCTGGGCCGCGTTCGGCCTGTCGCTGAGCGCCTCGACCTACGTGGCGGTCGCCGCGGTGGTGATCGCGCGCGGCGTCGACGGGATCGGTCTGGCCGGCGCGGCGGTGTTGCTGTGCGCCGTGACCCTGAACAACGCGGTGCGCTCGGCCGGGTCGCGCCTGGCCACCGCCTGCATGGTCACCCCACCCGCCGCGCTGCTGGTGGCCGCGCCGCTCTATGCCGCCTTCCAGAGCCGCGAGTTTCCGCTGGGCGACACGCTGCTGCTGACGCTCGGCGCGGTGGCGTTCTGCGTCTTCATCGTTCGCCTCTCCGATGCTACGGCCCGGGAGCGCGAGACGCTGCGACGGCTCGGCCACCAGACCCAGACGGACAATCAGCGCTGGCGCATGGTCTTCGACAGCAGCCCGGTGGCCCTGATCTCGTTCGACGCCAGCCGGCTCTACGATGTGCTGCACGCCAACCGGCCGCCGGGCGCGCCCCTTAGCCAGGTCGCCCGGTCGACCTATGGCACGCGCGCGGCGCTGTACGAGGCCGCCCAGCAGATCGAGACGAACGAGGTCGCCCGCGGCCTCTTCAGCCATTCCGGCGGCACGGGCCAGTTCGGCGACGACTTCCTGGTCTCGTTCTGCGCGGGCCTGGACCATCTGGACGCCAACGGCGCCATGCCGCCCTTCGACG
>Ga0209026_1001231_pt1 | contig 11730 bp, 9 predicted proteins | sample AraplaCL_Col_mCL_FD_184262 | JGI IMG/M metagenome (GOLD analysis project Ga0209026, IMG submission 184262) | Arabidopsis root microbial communities from the University of North Carolina, USA - plate scrape CL_Col_mCL (SPAdes) (version 2) | ecosystem: Host-associated > Plants > Roots >... | reverse complement strand
CTTGCTGGCGTTGCTGGCCGATGGCGCGCTGAGTGCACAGGAATTGAACGAGCGCCTGCCGGGCTGGCGCGAGGCCGCGCGGCGGCTGGCAGGTGCGAGCCTGCTCGAACGCAGCGAACGGCCGCCGCTGGACCGTCCGTCGCCCGCCTCATCGGCTCCGCAACTCAGCGACGAGCAGCAACAAGCCGTCGCCGCGGTCTGCGCCAGTCTCGGCCAGTACCAGCCGTTCCTGCTCGACGGCGTCACCGGCAGCGGCAAGACCGAGGTGTATCTGGCGCTGATCGAGCAGGTGCTGGCGCAAGGCAAACAAGCCTTGCTGCTGGTGCCGGAGATCGGCCTGGCGCCGCAAACCGTGCGACGCCTGCGCGAACGGCTCGGCGTGATCGTCGAAGTGCTGCACTCCAACCTTTCCGAAGGCGATCGGGCACGCGCCTGGCTGCGTGCCCGTGCGGGCAGCGCGCGGGTGATCCTGGGCACCCGCTCGGCCGTATTCACGCCGCTGCCGCAGGCCGGACTGATCATCGTCGACGAGGAACACGACAGCGCGTACAAGCAGCAGGAAGGCTTTCGCTATCACGCTCGCGATCTGGCTCTGGTCCGCGCCCGCGCCCTGGGTGTCCCGGTGCTGCTGGGTTCGGGCACGCCATCGCTGGAATCGCTGGCGAACGCCGAGGCCGGCCGCTACCGCATGCTGCATCTGCGCGCGCGACCCGGCGCGATCCGGCCGCCGCAGGTGCAGATCATCGACATGCGCGCGCAGCGCCTGGACCACGGCCTGTCGCCAGCACTGCTGGCGGCGGTCGCGGAGACGGTGGCTCGCGGCGAGCAGGCGCTGGTGTTCCGCAATCGCCGCGGTTATGCGCCGGTGCTGCTATGCCACAGCTGCGGCTGGCACGCCGGGTGTCCGCGCTGCGACCGTCCGCTGACCTTGCATGCCGGTCGGCGCCAGCTGATCTGCCATCACTGCGACTACCGCCAGCGCATACCCGCCGCCTGCCCGACCTGCGGCGCCAGCGAGCTGAAGCCGCAAGGCCAGGGCACCGAACGGCTGGAGGAAGCGCTGGTCGCGCAGTTTCCACAGGTGCCGGTGCTGCGCGTCGACCGCGAAACCACCCGTCGCCGCGATGCATTCGAACAATTGCTGGCCACGCTGCAGGACGATCGACCCGCGATCCTGGTCGGCACCCAGATGCTGGCCAAGGGCCACGACCTGCCCAACCTCACCCTCGTCGCGATCGTGGGAGTGGACGAAGGCCTGCACAGCGTGGATTTCCGCGCCGGCGAACGGCTGGCCCAACTGGTGGTGCAGGTCGCCGGCCGCGCCGGCCGCGCGCGCAAGCCCGGCCGCGTGCTGCTGCAGACCCATCAGCCGGAACACCCGCTGCTGCGCCACCTGCTGGCGCAGGGTTACGCCGCCGCCGCGCGCGAGCTGCTGGCCGAGCGCCGCCTGGTCCAGCTGCCGCCCTACAGCCACCAGGTGCTGCTGCGTGCCGACGCAGCGCAACGCGAGCAGGTCGATGCGTTTCTCGCCGCCGCATACGCTGCGTTGCCGCGCAACGAACAGTTGCAGATCGCCGGTCCGATGCCTGCGCCGATGCCGCTGCGCGCGGGCCGCCATCGCGGCCAGTTGCTGCTGGAGGCCGCCAGCCGCCACACGCTGCATGGCATGTTGCGCTCATGGCAGCTGGCGTTGATCGCGCTGCCGTCGGCACGGCGGGTGCGCTGGTCGCTGGATGTCGATCCGATCGATCTGTACTGACTGACGCAGGCCGTACTGGCCAACGCAGAATCAGCCCGCGTCGGGCCGCAACGATCCTGGCTTCACCAGCCAGCGCACCGCCAGCACGCCCAGCTCGTACAGCAGGCACATCGGAATGCCGAGCATCATCATCGAGGTAATGTCCGGCGGCGTGATCACGGCGGCGATCGCAAACGCGCCGACGATGGCGTAACGCCGGCCGCTGCGCAGCTTGTCCAGATCGACCACGCCGACCGCGGCCAGCACCACCACCGCCACCGGCACCTCGAAACACAGGCCGAACGCGAAGAACATCAGCATCACGAAATCGAGGTAGCGGGTGATGTCGGTCATCATCTCCACGCCCTGCGGCGTCACCGCGGTGAGGAAGCGGAACGCGGCCGGCAGCACGAGGAAGTATGCGAACGCGCAACCCAGATAGAACAACCCCATGGCGGCGATCAGCAGCGGCCGCGCCAACCGTTTCTCATGCTTGTACAGGCCCGGACTGACGAATGCCCAGAGCTGGTAAAGAATCACCGGCATGCTGATGAAGAGAGCCGTATAGAAGGCCAGTTTCAGCGGCGTGATGAACGGGCTGGTGACTTCGGTGGCAATCAGGTGCGCACCTTGCGGCAACCGCGCGACCAGCGGCGCCGCCAGTTCGGCATACAGCCGGTTCGCAAACGGCACCAGCGCCAGCAGCACCAGCACCACCGCCGCCAGCGACTTGAGCAGGCGCGTACGCAGTTCCAGCAGGTGCGAGAACAGCCCTTGCTGCAGGCTGTCGGCGACATCTCCGGATTCCGGCGCGTCGGACTCAGGCGTCATGCGAGGAATTCCTTGCCGGTTTGGACAACGACTGCGGCTCGCCCAACGGCAATTCCGACTGCCTGCCTTCCGACGGTTCAGTGGCCGCAGGCTCCTCATCAGCCGCCGTGGTTTCAACGACGGCGGGTTCCGGCTTCACCATGGCCGCAATCTCGGCGGCGGCCTTGCTGAGCGGCTCATGCACTTGCAGCACACCGTCCTTGAGTTCTTTCTGGGCCGCTTCCGCGCGGGCAGCCGCCTCGCGGGCAGTGCGCCTGATCTGTTCGATCTCCAGCTCGCGCTCGACCTCGGCACGCACGTTGTCCCAGCCGCTGCGCACACGCCGCAGCAGTGCGCCGGCGGTGCGTGCGGCGCCGGGCAGCTTCTCGGGACCGAGCACGATCAACGCGATCAGGGCGAGCAGTACCAGTTTGCCGAGACTGAACTCGATCATCGCAGCGCTCCGCCCGCCGCGCGCTTACTTGGTTTCGCTGGAGTCGCGCTGACTCTGCGTGCTGCCGGCGGCCGGCGGGTCGGCGCGCAGCTGTTCGGCGGCCTTGCGCGCGGCTTCCTCTTCCTTCTGCTTCGCCTCGTCGTCGCCGCTGAGGCCTTTCTTGAAGTCGCGAATCGCCGCACCGAGATCCGGTCCGAGGTTGCGGATCTTCTTGGTGCCGAATACCACCAGCACGATCGCCAGCAGAATCAGCCAATGCCAGATACTGTCAAAACCCATAGTCAACCTCGAGGCGGATTCCAGCCAAATCGTCGTGGCGCCAGTCGCGCCGACACTTTGCAATAGCTATCGCGAAGTGTACTCCTCAAGCCGGTCGCGGAAGTCGACCACCGGCCCTGGCACGTTGCTGACGCCGCCTTCGAAGATACGTCGCGGCGTGACCCCGGCGCCATACACGGCCTCGTTCGCGTCGTAGTCGATGCGCAGTGCCGCGCCATCGATGGCCACGCCGGCAAACAGGCCGCGGGCGCGCGAATAGGAGTAGATCTCGGCCTTCATCTGTTCATCGGTGGAAGCGCTGGTGGTGCGCCCGACCGGACCGGCCGCGGCGGATGCGTCCGCACCGAGCGTGAACTTGCCGCGCACGATGGAGTCCACCCCGCGCTGGGTGCGGAATACCAGGATCACGTCCGTCGACGACACGCCGACCTGGAAGCCCACGCTGCCACCGGTCATGCTGATGAAACTGGGATTGGACCAGGTACCGTCCGGCCCCTTCACCGAAATCAGGCCTTCACCGCGGCGGCCACCGAAAACGAAGCCGACCTTGAGCATGTCGGGAATCACCGCGATCGCCTTGGCGTCGCGCAGCAGGTCTTGCGGGATCGCCTTGTCCGGCGCCTGCATGATGTCGTTGAGAACGCGCACGGCATTCTTCGCACGCACCAGCGGCGGGTCCTCGGCATGCACGGCCATCGCCGGCAACAGCAGGGCGAGGCCGATCAACAGCAGACGATGTAGCGGTGTCTTGATCATGGACGGCTCCACTTGTGTTTGGGGATTGGGTTCGAAAATGGGATTCGGGGACTGGTGAAGTGCGCCGCGGCGCACCATGGCTGTGGCAGACTCCACGACTGATTCGGTCATGACTGCCACGATGCCACGCATCAATCACTATACCGGCGTTGCCGGCCATTCCGACGCGTCGTCCATTCAGCCCGTTCAGGCAGGCGTACTGCTGGTCAACCTGGGCACGCCGACCGCGCCGACCGCCAAAGCAGTGCGACCGTACCTGGCCGAGTTTCTCGGCGACCCGCGGGTGATCGACTACCCGCGCTGGCTATGGTGGTTGATCCTGCACGGCGTGATTCTGCGACTGCGGCCGGCAAGGTCGGCGCATGCGTATGCACAGATATGGACCGCGCAGGGCTCGCCGCTGCGTTTCGGCAGCGAGTCGCTGGCCGGCCGCCTGCAGCTCGAACTGGACCGGCAGCAGCCCGGCAAGCTGCGCGTGGCGCTGGCGATGCGCTACGGCGAGCCCTCGGTGGCGCATTCGATCGAGCAGCTGCAACTCGCGGGCGTACGCCGGCTGCTGGTGCTTCCGCTATACCCGCAGTATTCGGCGACCTCGACCGGCTCGGTGATCGACGCCGTCGCCGATACGTTCAAGACCTTGCGCTGGCCGCCGGAGCTGCGCATCGTCAACGACTATCACGACGATCCCGGTCACATCGACGCGCTGGCCACCAGCATCGAGCAGTGGTGGGCAGCCAATGGCCGGGGCGACAAGTTGCTGTTGTCGTTCCACGGCATTCCCGAACGTTATGTGCGGCTGGGCGACCCGTATTCCGACCAGTGCCAGCGCACCGCGCGATTGCTGCGCGAACGCCTGCAGCTTGGCGAGAACGAACTGCTCGTCAGCTTCCAGTCGCGCGTGGGCCGCGAGAACTGGTTGCATCCGTATACCGACGCCACCGTGCGCCAGCTCGCCGCCGACGGCGTGAAGAAACTCGACGTCGCCTGCCCCGGTTTCGCGGTGGATTGCCTGGAGACGCTGGAGGAGATCGCGATGCAGAACCGCGATTTCTTCGTCGCCGCCGGCGGCGAAACGTTGCGCTACATCCCCGCCCTCAACGACAGCGCCGAACAGGTGGACAGCCTGGCGGCTGTGGTCCGGCGGCATGTCCGGGGCTGGCCGGAATCCACCGGGTGAATGCACCGCGCGAGCAACGTATCGTGCTGCAGCACCTCGCGCTGAGTGCGCAGGTATGGGGTGACGATGCGCTACCGCCGCTGCTGGCGCTGCACGGCTGGCTCGACAACGCCGGCAGCTTTGCGTTGCTGGCGCCGCTGCTGGCCAGGCGCTTCCGGGTGATCGCGCTGGACCTGCCCGGCCATGGCCACGCCGATCATCTGGCGCCTGGCGCCAGCTATCACTATCTCGATTACGTGGGCGTGGTGCTCGCCGCCGCCGATGCCCTGCAGCTGGATCGCTACACCTTGCTCGGTCATTCGCTGGGCGCGGGCGTCGCTGCGCTGGCCGCTGCCGCCTTGCCGGAGCGGATCGAACGACTGCTGCTGATCGAAGGCCTCGGTCCGCTTGGCGACGACGGTTCGCATACGCTGCAGCGCTTCCGCGATGCGCTGACTCCGCGTGACGACAAGCGCAAGCCGCTGCGGGTGTTTCGCGATATCGAACAGGCGGTCGACGCGCGCAGCATGGTCAGCGGCCTGCCGGCCGAACTGGCTCGCCCGATCGTCGAGCGCGGCCTGATCGAAACCGAAGGCGGTTGGCGCTGGCGCAGCGATCCGCAACTGACCCGGCCCAGCGCCGTGCGACTCGCCGAGCCGCAGATCCGCGCCCTGCTTCGCGGCATCGAGGCGCCCACGGCCTTGCTGCTGGCGCAACCGGCTACTTCGTACCTGCCCAGCGCACTGATGCGGGCGCGTGCCGCCTGCGTGGCAGACATCGCGACTACCTGCGTGGCCGGCGGCCATCATCTTCAGCTCGAACACCCGCAGGCGGTCGCCGCGTGGGCATTGGCCACGCGGCCCGACTGATCGAAAAACGCCGACGCGTCGGCGTCAGATGCTGCATGGCCCGCGCGGGCTGCGGACCATGGATGCCGAAAATATGGCAGCGCCCGACGCTGACCAGACGCTGCCGCTTTGGCTATTTGCTACCCACCACCAGCACCTCGAAGCCTTCGACCGGCGCGCCCTTGCCAGCCTTCTGCGCACCGGCAAGAAAGACCTCGTGAGTGTCCGGATCGAGCGCTAGGGTACGTGCGCTCTTCAGCGTCGGCACGGTTGCCGCCACCCTGTAGCGCTCCTTGCCGTGCTGCACATACTGCTGCACCACGCTCAGCGTGCCTTCGCCGTTCGAGCTCAGCACGAGCTTGCGTTCGGCATCCCACGCCACCGCGTCGGGCCGCTTGCCGATCGCGATTTCGGCAACATGATGTCCGTTGGTGGCATCGGTCACGATCAGCATGCCGTTGGCGCAGACCGAGAACAGCCGCTGCATGCTGGCGTCGAATGCCAGCCCGGTCGGGCCTTCGCACGGCGCCAGCGACCATGTCTGCAGCAATTTGTCGGTCTTCAGGTCGATGTGTGCGAGCTGGCCGCTGTCTTCCAGATTCACCCACAGATTGCCCTTGCCGTCGCTTACCGCGAACTCGGGATTGCTCGGCAGCGCGATGGTAGTCAGTTCCTTGCCGGCGACCGGATCGATCACGCTGATGTTGTTGCTGTGGCCATTCATCGCCAGCACGTGGCCGCTGGCCGGCTCGACGATGATCGCGTCCGGGTCCTTGCCGCTCACCGCGATGTGGCCGGTCACCTTGAACGTGTCGGTGTCGATCACGCTGATGTTGTCACCTTTGCCATTGCTGACGTACCCGCGATGCTGCGCCGGCACCAGCGCCACGCCGTGGGCGTGCTGCATGCCCGGAATCTCGGCCAGCAGCTTGCCGCTGGTCGTGTCCACCACCATCACCCGGTCGTCGCGGGCGATGAAAAGGTGGTGCGCGGCCGGATCCAGCGAGAGGTAATCCCAGCCGCCCAGGCCGCCCAGCGCATGCTGCGCGGTGACCGCATAGGCCGGTATGGCCGGCGGCGCCAGCGGCATCGGAGGAAGCCCACGGTGAGGTACGGCTGCCTGGGCAGCGGCCATCGCCGGAGCGGCGGCGAGAAGCAAAGCAAATGCCAGAGTTTTCATCGGTGAGTCCTGCAACGGAGGTGGGTCAGAGCTTGACGCGGAAACCTAATGAATAGCTTTGGTCATAGAACTCGCGCTGGATCGGCCGGGCATTCGACGGTCCCTCAGTGAACTTCAGCCGCGTGCTGGTGAGATTCTTGGCGCTGAAGAACAGCGACATGCGGCTGTTGAGGGCGTAGCTGGCGCCAAGATCCAGCGAGAAACGCGGCTGCGACCAGATATCCGTCGACGGATCGGCACCCACACCGAAGATGTTCTTGCTGACATAGTAGGCGCCCAGGTTCACGTTGAGGCCACCCAGATCGTAGAACAGCGTGAGGTTGGCGGTGTGCTGCGAGGTAGACGGTAGCAGCTCTTTGTCGCCGGGACGCAGCTCGGCGCTGGAGTCGACGTAGGTGTAGTTCGCACCCGCGCCGAAGCCGGCTAGCCAGCCCGGCAACAGGCTGAACTTCTGCTGGTAGTTCAGCTCCACGCCGCGCGCGTAGGCGCTGTTGATATTGCCGTAGGTAAACACCTTGGCCGCCCCGGTGAAACCCGCGAACAAGCCATTGTTCGGGAAGCTGACGCCTACTTCTTCCTTGTTGACGATGTAGTTGCTGAGCTCCTTGTCGAACACGCCGATCGAGGCGATGCCGCTGTCGTTGAGGTAATACTCCAGCGAGGCGTCAAAATTGTTGCTGGTGGTCGGCTTCAGATCCGGATTGCCCTGGCTCACGCTGTCGGCCGACGGATCGATCAGGATGGACGCGGTGATCTGATTGAAGCCCGGCCGGGCGATCGTCTTCGAGTAGCTGGCGCGGGCAATCAGGTTGTCGCGGATCTCATAGCGCGCCTGCACAGTAGGGAAGAAATCACCGTAGCTGTGCCCGCGCGAGGTCGGCACAGCGGCCACGAAGTCGCCGTTCGCATCGAGCACGATCTGATTCGCGCCATAGGTGGCCGCGGTGCGCTCCCAGCGCACGCCGGCGAGGATGCCAAGCTTGTCCAGCGGCTGGAACTGGTACTGGCCGTAGAGGGCATACACGTTCTCGCTGGCGGTCGAGGCGCCCTGGGCGGCGTTCTGCTGGTCGGCCAGCGGATTCTTTTCCGGGAACAGCGCCGGGCTGCCCACGAACAGGTTGCGCAACGTGTCCGCGTTGATGTTCGGGCCGTTCTGATAGTGACCGTCGTAGAACGTGATCGGGCCGCCCGTGACGAACTGATCGAGCGGCAACGATGGCGTACGAGCCTTGAAGCTGGCGATGCCGATATGCCGATCGCGCAGGCGGGCGCTGACGCCGAACTTCAGCGCCTCGTCATCGCCGCGGAAGAAGCTGGTCGGCACGGTCAGGTTGAACGCACCGGAATACTCCTGGTCGTGCGCGTGTTCGGTGCTGTTCTGGAAGCCGCCCAAGGTGTAGTTCGTCGGGTCCAGCGGATTGGGACCGGCCAGCGTGGAGAAACGGGGGAAGCGCGGATCGCTGACGTTGTCGTAGGCAACCGTAGAGGGTGCATCGGTGGAGAAGGTCGAGTTGTAGTCGAACAGCTTGTTGTAGGAGCCGATCGCCAACGCGGCCAGGTAATCGATACGGAAGTCGTGAAAGTCGTTCTCGCCGCCGAGGGTGACGACGCGGGTGTCGATCTGCTCCTTTTCATCGCGCAGCGTCTTGTCGAAGGTGACGGTGGGATCGATGAAACCCTGCGGATGGGTCGGGTCGACGCTGGCCGAACCGGTACCGTTCTGGAACAGGTTGTAGGTCAGACGCTGGCGATTCACCGTCTCGGTATAGCCGGCATCGAAGTAGCGTGCGTACCAGCGATTGTCGGCGTCGGGCTGGTAGTCCAGCTCGGCGCCATAGCCGAGCCGGCGCCGGTGGTAGTTGTAGTAGCGCTGCTCGAAATCGTTCATCACCTTGTCGGGCGTGCCGTTCGCCTGGTCGTCGGCATAGGCACCCTCGATGTCGTCGACGCCACGCTTGTCCTCGAAATAGGCCAGCGTGCCGATCACGCTGAACGCATTGCCGGGCCCGAAGCGGCCGCCGCCGCTCAGCATGAAATCCTTGATCGGGCTGTCGCGCAGCGACTCGACACCACCGCCGATTTCGCCGTCGAGAAACCTGTCCTTCAGCGGCGGCACCTGTCGCGGAGTGATTTCGATGGTGCCGCCGAGCGCCTCGGCATCCTGCTCCGGGGTGTTGGTCTTGGTCACCGTGATCGCGCCGATCAGGCCGGCTGGAATCGAGTCGAACGCGACCGCGCGACCACCGCTAAGCGGCGACGCCACGTTCGTCGGCGGCAGCCGCACACCGCCGAAGGTGGTGCCGTTGAGATCCGCGTCGAGGCCCCGGATGTTCACGAAACGGCCCTCGCCGGTGTCGCTCTCCAGCGCAATACCGGGCATCCGGCGCACCGCCTCGGCCGCGTTCACGTCGGGCAGCTTCTGGATCTCGGTCGCCGGCAGCACATTGACGATATTCGGCGCGTCCTGCTGGATGCTGCGGGCAAGTATGGCCGGCGTGGTCTGTGCGGTGACTTTGAGTGCCTGCAACGTGGTGGCGCCCTTGCCGCCGACATCCACGTCCTGCTCGACCTGCTGGCCCGGCTGCAGCGTCACATGCTGTTCCACCGGCGGCTGCGGCTGCCCGTTTACCGACGGCGCGTTCACCACCAAGGTGTAGCTGCCCGCGTCGACATCGCTGAAATCGAAACTGCCGTCGCCCTCGGTCACTGCGCTGCGGCCCAGCTCGCGCAGTTCCACGCGCGCGCCCGCCACTGGCTGCTGACCGTCGTCCACCTGCCCGTGCAGGCTCGCCGGGGTCCCGGCATGCGCCAGCGCCGCGCCGGTCAACGTCACGAAACCCACTATCAAGCTGCCTGTACGTGTTCGAGCCATGGAAAACCCATCCGATCTAGTGAATACGCGGGACATCGCAGGCCGGCACGATCGCCGTGAACTCCTGCTGTCATCTGATCGACGTTAAATGGGCGGCATGACCGAATGGATGCGGGAGGCTTACCAAGCTGTAAGAAAGGCGCTGCCCACGGGCAGCGCACCTGCAGCACAACCGAGACACCCCTGCCGAGCGGAGCCAGCAAATGAAGATCCTGATCGTCGAAGACGACCACGCCATGGCGACCCACATTGTTAATGGCCTGCATCCACGGCACCGGCACGTCGAACGCGTTGCCGATGGCTACCAGGGCCTTTCGCAGGTGGCCCGCGCGCACTATGACCTGCTGATCGTCGACCGCATGCTGCCGAAGCTGGATGGCCTCGGCCTGGTGCGCGAACTGCGCGCCAGCGGACGCGAGACACCGGTACTGATGGTGTCCGCGCTGGGTGAAGTGGATGCGCGCGTCGAGGGGCTGGAAGCCGGCGTGGACGACTACCTGGCCAAGCCGTTCGCGATGACCGAACTCAACGCCCGGATCGACGCGCTGGCGCGCCGTCCGCGGCTGGGCGAACCGGCGACGCGGCGGCGCGTGGCGGACCTCGAGCTGGACCGGCTCACCCGCACGGTGAGCCGCGCCGGCCGCACGATCGAATTGCAGCCGCGCGAATTCCGTCTGCTCGATTACCTGATGTCGCATGCGGGTCGCGTGGTAACCCGTGCGATGCTGCTCGAACACGTCTGGGAATTTCAGTTCGAACCGCAGACCAGCCTGGTGGAGACGCACATCAGCCGGCTGCGCGCGAAGATCGACCGCGACTTCGACGGCGAGTTGCTGCACACGGTGCGCGGTGTCGGCTACAGCTTGCGTGCGGCGCACTGAGCCGATGCGCAATCCGGTGTTGCGCACCGCGGCGTTCCGGTTGGCGTTGTGGCAGGCCGCGCTGTTCGCGCTGCTGGGTGCGGCGCTGCTCGGTATCGTGTGGCTGCGCATCAACGACTACGCGCAGGACGAACTGCGCGGCAAAGTCGCCACCGAGATGGCCAGTCTGCGCCAGGCCGACGCCGACGGCACGCTGGTCATGCAGCTGCGCCAGCGGCTCGCCGTGCTGCCGGCAGGGCCGGACTACTACCTGCTGACCGACGCGCAGCAGCGGGTCATCGCCGGCAACCTGCGCTATCGGCCCGACGCCATCGGCTGGCACACGCTGCCGCTGCGCGGCGCGATCGGCAACGACAGCAACGACGCCGACCAGGTGAGTCTGTACGTCGCGCACTTCCCCGACGGCCGCTGGCTGGCGGTCGGGCGCGACAACCGTCTGGTGGTCGAACTGGGCGAGGTACTCGGCGACAGCTTCCTCGATGTCGGCGGCCTGGCGATCGTGCTGGTGCTGCTTGGCGGCGGATTCGCGAGTTGGCGTTATCTGCGTCGCATCGACACGCTGGGTGCGCGTGCCGAACGCGTGCTCGAAGGCGCCCAGGAGCTGCCGCTGGTCGGCAGCGGGCGGGGCGACGAGCTCGACCGGCTGGCCGCCCGCCTGAATCGCCTGCTCGAACGCATGCGGGTGTTGATGGAAGGCATGCGGCAGGTGTCCAACGACATCGCGCACGATCTGCGCACGCCGCTGGCACGGACGCG
>Ga0209026_1001228_pt1 | contig 11766 bp, 10 predicted proteins | sample AraplaCL_Col_mCL_FD_184262 | JGI IMG/M metagenome (GOLD analysis project Ga0209026, IMG submission 184262) | Arabidopsis root microbial communities from the University of North Carolina, USA - plate scrape CL_Col_mCL (SPAdes) (version 2) | ecosystem: Host-associated > Plants > Roots >... | reverse complement strand
TTATGGCTAAGTATTCAGAAAAAGCACAGGACAAGGTCCACAAGGCTTTACATGAGGAAAAAGAAGGCACGCTTAAAAGCGGCAGCGGTAAGAAGGTAACCAGTAAAAAACAAGCGATCGCGATCGGGTTGTCCGAAGCCCGGAAATCGGGTGCGAAAGTTCCAAAAAAGAAAGACTGATATGGAAGATAAACATCTCATGAACAGGCGGCAGGCGGTAGCTGGTTTAGGTACCGCACTGGCCGCGGTTGCTGTCACGCCGGTATTAGGCGGAACACCACGGGCCTCGGTAAGATTAGACGGACCTGCAAAGATCAGCGACCCCACCAAGATCCATCCCAAGCCGCCATTTAAGAGCCAGCCGCAGCCCTGGCCGGGGCTGCAAAGCAAAATGGACCCGGTGCCGGATTGCGGGGAGACCAGTTATAAAGGTTCGGGACGCCTCATGGGCCGAAAGGCTTTGATCACAGGAGGTGATTCCGGCATGGGCCGTGCGGCTGCGATCGCTTACGCACGGGAAGGGGCCGATGTTGCCATCAATTACTATCCGAGCGAGGAGCCGGATGCGCGGGAAGTAATTGAGCTGATCCGCAAAGAAGGGCGTAAAGCTATTGCAATCCCGGGCGACCTGCGCAGCGAAGAATTTTGCAAGCAATTAGTGCACAAGGTCGTTGAGGGACTGGGCGGCTTAGATATTATTGTCAATAATGCCGGACGTCAGCAGTCCATTAATTCGATCACGGACGTGACGACGGAAGAATTCGATGCCACCATGAAAACCAATATTTATGCGCCGTTCTGGATCATCCGCGAAGCACTGCCGCATTTACCGCCGGGTTCAGCGATCATCGGCACGACATCGGAGCAGGCTTATGATCCTTCACCGGACCTGTACGCGTATGCGCAAACCAAAGCGGCAACGATGAACTATGTGAAGTCGCTGGCCAAGCAGCTGGGACCGAAAGGCATCCGGGTCAATGGCGTGGCGCCTGGTCCGGTCTGGACCGCACTGCAGATCAGCGGCGGCGCGCAGCCGGAGAAACAACAGATGTTTGGCAGTTGGACGATGCTGGGCCGCCCGGGGCAACCTGCGGAACTGGCCTCCATTTACGTGCAATTAGCCGCTGCGGATGCCAGTTTCGCCAGCGGTCAGGTTTATGGTTCATCAGGTGGAGTGGGTCAGCCATGAGAAAGTTAGTTTGTTTATTATTGTCCCTGGGCGGTTGGACCGTCCGGGCACAGATTCCGCAGCCGGACCCGGATACGACAGCGAAACATTTTTTGATCGTAGCGAGCATTAAAAATTTGCAGGAAGTCAGCGCCGCGCAACTGGCGCCGGCCCAAGCTAAAAATGATCTTTAACCATCATTTGCGCAAATGATGGTTAAAGATCATGGCCAGGCCGAACAGCAATTATTGCAATTGGCCCAACGAAGAAATATCCGTTTGCCAGCCGCCGCTACCGGAGCTATCAAGCCAGACCTGCTGTTAAAAAATGCCGGGATACGTTTTGACAAACTATATGTGCATGCGATGCTTGCCGGACATGGCAATGCGGTACAGGAATTTGAAAATTATGCAGTAACAGGAAAAGATGCCGATGTCCGCACTTTTGCGCAGCAGCAGTTGCCAGTGCTAAAAAAACATTTGGCGGAGATCAAGGCGATCGATGAAAGGTTGAAATAAATGGAGTGGCAAATCGGCTGTTCGGGCTTTCATTATGCGCACTGGAAGGGCGGTTTCTATCCCGAAAAGCTGGCGCAAAAACGCTGGTTCGAATTTTATGCAGCACATTTCCGGACATTGGAACTCAATGTGACCTTTTACCGTTTCCCGCGCGTGCCGGTGCTGCGCAATTGGTATGAGCAGGCGCCGGCAGACTTTCGTTTTTCGGTCAAGGCCCCAAGGGCGATTACGCATTACAAACAGTTTCATGGTACGGTTGATATGCTGACGGACTTTTATACGACGATACGGGAAGGTTTGCAGGAAAAGTTGGGGCCGGTATTGTTCCAGTTCTCCCCGCATTTTCGATATGATCCGGCGCGCCTGGAACGGGTACTGGACCAGCTAGACCCCAATTTTACGAATGTCCTGGAGTTCCGGCATCCCGGTTGGTGGCGTGAGGAGGTGTATGAGGCTTTGCGCCGGCGTGGCATTACTTTTTGCGGGATGAGCCACCCGGAACTGCCTGACGAACCGGTGGTCACCGGCCCTGTGGTGTATTACCGTTATCACGGCGTGCCTGATCTGTATCGTTCCTTTTATAGTGATAAATCGCTGGGAGAACTTGCGACGCAATTGAAGGTTAAGCTGGAAGTACAGCAGGTTTGGTGCTATTTTAATAACGATGCGGCAATGGCTGCCATTCCAAATGCACAAACGTTGCGCCGGATAGTCGGGAACTGAATATTTAGGTGCTATCGTAAGTTTATAAGGTAAGAAAAGATCGAGTTTTATATTTTGATTTTCCACGCAGAACGGGCTTATGACGACGCGAACAATTTTGGGCTGGAATTGTTGATAGTTTACGGCCCAAAGAACACACGCGTTAGTAAATTATGAAATTTGAACCTGACTTATCTCCTGACGAGATCAACCGGCTTATTATTAAGCAGGCACCGGCCATGATTTGGGTTGCCGGTGCGGATCAAAGCGCTTATTATTTTAATGAAAGCTGGCTTCACTTTTCGGGCCTGGCGCTTGCGCAGGCACTCGGTACCGGATGGCTGGACAATGTTCACCCGGATGACCTGCAACGTCGCCTGGGGAATTTCATTACCGCATTTGATGCGCGCGAGGCCTTTCGCCTGGAATACCGTTTGAAGCGATATGACGGGGTCTATCGCTGGGTAAGCGACCAGGCTTCGCCTTTTTACCGGGAAGATGGTATGTTTGGTGGTTATATTGGCAGTTGCATCGATATCGATGACCTGCTGGAGGCGGAACGGCTGAAAACCGATATTGCCGGCTTGGCGGGCCAGGAAAAGGAACAATTGCTAAACGAAGAACTGGCGGCCACCAACGAAGAGCTCAGCGCGGCTAATGAAGAACTAACGGCCGTCAACGAAGAGTTAAGGCGTTCGCAGCAAAGCCTTGCCCAACTTAACACAGAGTTGGAAGGCAAAGTTCGGCAGCGTACGAGCGCACTGGAGGAAAGCGAAGCACAGGCCCAAGCTCTGAATGAGGAACTGAAGGCCGCTAATGAAGAATTACAGGCGATCAATGAAGATCTGGCCGAAAGTGAGCACCGTATACGGTATATCATCGAAAATGCTGCTTTGCCCATCGGCGTTTATAGCGGACCCGATATGGTGGTTCAATATGCCAACGAAGCGATTATCGACGTTTGGGGAAAAGGTAGCGATGTGTTTGGTAGGCGTTATGCCGAATTATTACCGGAACTGGAGGGATATGGGGTTTATGAGCAACTGGAACAGGTGTTTCGCACCAGGATGCCTTTGCATGAACGGAACCGGCGCCTCGTGCTGGTCAGGGCGGGACGGGAACAAACTTTTTATTTTAACTACAGTTTTACACCGCTGAAAGACCGGTCCGGTCAGGTTTACGGCGTGATCAATACAGCGGCAGATGTGACCGATCTGGCGATGGCCAAGCACGAACTGGAAAGCGCCTATGAGCAGTCGCGGCTTTCCAAGGAGGCCGCGCAGCTCGGGACGTTCGATATGGATATGCTTACCGGCGAACTAGTCTGGGATGAGCGCTGCCGCGAATTGTTCGGCATTAGTGAGCATCGTACAGTGGCCTATGAACAGGACTTTGTTCAGGGCCTGCATCCGGAGGACCGGGAGCGCATATTAGCGGAGATCGCCCGGACGATGGATAAGGCCGCCAGCCAGGGGGATTACGATGTGGAATACCGTACCATCGGCAGCGGGGATCAGCAGTTGCGGTGGGTGCGGGCCAAAGGCAAGGCCTACTTTGACGAGGAGGATCAGCCGGTCCGTTTTATCGGTACGGTGCTGGATATTACCGAACAGAAACTGCAGGAGGAGCAATTACGGGAAGGCCGTGAAAAGCAGGCCCGTTTGGCAGCGATCGTGGACAGCTCGGACGATACCATCGTCAGCAAGACGCTGGATGGCATCATTACCACTTGGAACCGGGCGGCCGAGCGCATGTTCGGCTATACCGCGGAAGAAGCAGTGGGCCGCCATATTACGCTGATCATTCCTGAGGCGAGACTCCAGGAAGAGGCGTTCATCATCGGCCAAATCAGAACGGGGAATAAAGTCGATCACTTCGAGACCGTCCGGATAGCTAAGGACGGCCGGGAGATTCCAATCTCCTTAACCGTATCGCCGATCGTAGACGACAGCGGAAAGATCATCGGTGCTTCCAAGATCGCCCGCGATATTAGTGAACAGATAGCTGTACAGCAAGCTGCGCGCCGTTATCTGGAACGATTAGAGATCATGAACCTTGTGGTGGAAAGTATTTCGGAAGAACTTGACCTCAATAAGATCCTGCAAAAAGTGACCGATGCCACCACGCAATTGACTGGTGCGAAATTCGGGGCTTTCTTTTATAACCAAGTAGACGACCAGGGAGAATCCTATATGTTGTATACACTGTCGGGCGCACCGCGTGAGGCATTCGAGAAATTCGGGATGCCGCGCAACACGGCGGTGTTCGGCCCGACCTTCGCCGGGCAGGGCGTCGTCCGTTCAGACGATATTACCAAGGACCCGCGTTATGGCAAAAGCGCCCCGCATTATGGGCAGCCCAAAGGCCACCTGCCGGTGGTAAGCTACCTGGCCGTGCCCGTGATCTCGCGCTCCGGCGAAGTGATCGGTGGTTTGTTCTTCGGTCACCCTGACCCCGGTAAATTCACGAAGGACCATGAAGAACTCCTAACCGGTATTGCGGCACAGGCCGCCATCGGGATTGACAATGCCAAACTCTATGAAGAGGTCAAGGCTTTAAATGACAAGAAAGATGAATTTATCGGCCTGGCCAGTCACGAACTGAAAACGCCGTTAACCAGTATCAGCGGCTATTTGCAGATATTGGCGCGGCTCAACAATGAGGAGAACAGCGCGAAATTCATCGATAAGACCCTGCAGCAGTTGCATAAGCTGACCACCCTGGTAAATGATCTGCTTGATGTATCCAAGATCGAGGCCGGTAAATTGCAACTCAATATCGCCGAATTTGAACTCGTTCAGCTGATAGGCGATACGGTGGAGTTGATGGCGCAGTCGGCACCCAAGCACCGGCTGCTGTTTGACAGCCCTGTGGCGACGTGCTATTTGTCGAGCGATGCGCGCCGTATTGAACAAGTGCTGATCAACCTGCTTAGTAATGCGGTTAAATATTCGCCGGGTGCGGGCGAGGTTCAAATCTTGCTCAATAGTGACCCGGAAACCGTCAGAATCGGTATCCGCGATTTTGGCAGTGGCATTGCCGCCGATAAGCTGCCGCACATTTTCTCGCGTTTTTACCGGGTGGAGGACGAGAACCCAAATATATCGGGCCTGGGGATCGGCTTATATCTTTCACAGGAGATCATCACTCGCCTGAAGGGCAAACTTTGGGTAGCCAGCGAACCCGGTAAAGGAAGCACGTTCTGGTTCGAACTGCCATTGAAATTTTGACAGCGGAAAACTGAAAAAATTTCAGTTCTTTTTGCCTGGCATGGCCTTTGAAAACAGGTTGATAGTTTAATTTAATTATAAGTTTTAATCATTAAAAACACTTAAGGAGGAAAACCTATGACACTGGTTAAATTCAATCCCGAAAGAAGAAACAGTTCACTAATGCCGTTCAGTGACGTATTCGACTCTATTTTAAACGACACTTTCTTTAATGATCGTATGGTTACGCGCGTACCAGCTGCTAACATCAGCGAAACCGAGGACCATTACCATGTGGAGCTGGCAGCGCCAGGTTTGCAGAAATCAGATTTCAAGATCAACCTGGACCGTAACGTACTGAACATTTCGGTGGAACAGCAAACCGAAAACAATGCCGTACAAAAGAACTACAGCAAGCGCGAGTTCAGCTATACTTCTTTTGTGCGTTCTTTCACGCTGCCTGATAGCGCCAACGCGGAAAGTATCGAAGCCAGCTACACCGACGGTGTGCTGAAGATCGATATCGCCAAACGCGAAGAAGCGAAAGCCGTGCGCAGGCAGATAGAGATCAAATAAAACCAGCTTTAAATTTGTTTGACCCGGAAGGCCCTGTTATGGGCCTTCCTCTTTTTTGGCGAGCGATGAAAAGTGAGTATGACGTCCTGATCAGTTTCCGCACGCCCGATGGCTTCAAAGTTTGCGGGCAGTATTTCTTAGGAAAGGACCGCGGCTTTGCCGAATCGGTGTTTACGGGTTTAATCGGTCGCGAAGATATTATTGATACGGCTGTTTTGCACTTGGACCTGATGGAAACCAGGGACGGCCTACCAATTAAAATAAGGTCTGTCAGCTGCAAATTGAGCGAGCTTTGCGCCAACTGCGAGTATATTACCAAGGAGTTGTTCAGGGTTCATGCAGTCGAACGGCCTAATTGAACGCGGGTACCCGTTACCTTGGGAATGTGTTTTCGTAATACGGTATACAGCCGGTCGAGATGGAACGGTTTTTCAATATAGTCGTCAAAGCCATGACGATTGTATACTTCGTTGATATTGCTGTTGCAACTCATGGCGACCACGGGCAAATGCGGGTAACGGGCTTTGATCTCCCGGCAGATGCGTACGCAATCGTTGCCGTCCATCCGGTAGTCCAGGATGACCACATGCGGACGGATGCGCCCGATCATGCCGAGCAGATCGGTTTCATAACCCATGACCGAGAATACTTTAAAATGTTCCATTTCCAATGCTGCGGTGAGGACGTCGAGGATATCCTTTTCGGTATCCTGAATGATGATCGTTTCCATAGGTCTCTTTTTTGGTGAAGGAATCCAAAAAAAGAAAGAAACTTTTGCTGTCGGCTAATTGCTTGTCCTGGGTTCTTATTATACAGCAATTGAAAAGGTAATTTGTTTGCTTACCAAACTTCTCGAACAATTAAGCGCACCAACAAAAAGAGGAGATAGATTACTTTTATGATTGTCTCCACTTCCAATATAAAGGATTGAAAATGTTTTTAATAAATTCTCTTTCCGTATATAAGAGGAAGGGAAGGCTTTCTATATAACTGGGAGTGCTTTGATATCCATTTATCTAAAGCGCTTATTTGGGCAATGTGAGTGTTAATATGGCAGTTACATCAACCTTAGCGATGCACTTTTTGAGATATAATCACTCTATTGTTTTTTTTAGCATCAAATACTCGTAAAATAGTTTGATCCTTGGTAAGCACCCTTGACTGCCCCCTCGAGGCTACCGAAAGGTTGGAACAAAATGGCACTAAATAATATCCACTCGTCCGGCCATATTTTCTATCTTAAAATATCAAGACTGAATGATGGGAAATTAAATATCATCATCAATGAGAGCAGTAAAATAATCAAATACGATGGCTGACGATGGGTTATCAGTAACAGGAGATTTTAAACAGGCATACAACGGCTGGATAATGTTTCTTTTCATGATTATAAGATCAGCCAATTTATATGATATGAAAACTGATTAATTATTTTTAATTGATCCGGTCCAGTTTAACCAGTACAACATCGTTCTGCCTGAGGTTAATGTAGTGCTCGAAATTGCCTTTGGCACTCACTTGGATGAGTTGCTGTTCTACAGGCCGATCATTACTCAATTGTTTCAATGTTTTAACCTGTTCTTTGGTTAGCTGGCTGGGTGAGCCCATTTTGAAGTAACCTGTATAAGGGTCGTTGGCCTGATAGCCTGTTTTGTAAACGCTTAACCTGTATTTGCCGGCTTTTATATCCTTTAGCTTTAAGTGGACTACCGGCAGCGATTTTGCCGGCAAATCTCTTTTATAAAACACCTGGTTGTTAACGCTATCTTGGGGGCGGTCAATTGTACAATCCCACAACAACGCCTGTAAGTTCCCTTTTGCGTCTTTACAAACAAAAGCGTCCGAATCGGCACAAGCTAATTCTGTGCTGCCCAGTTGATTCAGGTACTTGAATGCATAGTATGCCGGTTTTTTAATATCCTGGTAGTTCATCAAGCCAAAACCGCCGTGAAAAGGCGTCGTCCGCGGACCGGCTTCCTCAAAAATATCGGTAAAGGTCCAATACGACATTGAGTTAACGTAAGGTAAAGCATGTTTTACTGTATTTAAAATATAAGCGGCCTCGTGATAGCTATCATGTATCGGATCCGCTGGTGTATAAGAAGCGCTCCACTCGGTATAATGCAGTTCCAGGTTTGGCAATGCAGAATGCTTGATTTTCTCTTTAGTAGCGCGCATGTTATCAGCTATCTGGTTCTTGTTGCTGCTTAATACAGTTCCGGTATTGCCGGTTTCATCTAAAAAACCTTGCTTCACACCATAATCATGTGTGCTTATAAAATCGATGGGAGCTTTTTGCTGCACGCAAAAATCAATAGTTTCAGGCACCCAGGCATCGCCTGCGGTAGCTGGCCCGCCTACACGGTAGCGCGATGAAACGCTTTTAATAGCTTGAGCTGTTTCTTTATAAAGCTTAAAGTAATCCTGCTGTGTGCCAGTAAAGAACCCGTCTTTCAAATTGGGTTCATTCCAGATCTCGAAATACCAGCTGGCTACTTCCGCAATACTATAACGCTCCGTCCAGTGACTGGTCAGTGCCTTGATCAGGTCATTCCATTTTTGGTAATCCTTTGGCGGAGTCACGTTCCCCCTCCACCAAAAAATAGTTTTATTCCCACTGGCCAACCATCCTGGCATAAAACCAATTTCAACAAACGGTTTCATACCAATAGACTGCAGAAAATCAAAGAGTTCATCAATATATTGCCAGTTGTATACCGGCTTTCCGTTTTTATCTTCAGAATAAACGCCCATATCGTCAGACAGTAAGCCATGAAACCGGATATACCTAAATCCGCACTGTTCATGTGCTAACTTCAGCTGTCTTTGCCAGTCGGCCCTTAACCCCTCGTTTGCCCGGCCAGCACCAACACAAAGATTGAAGCTTTTTGATAGTGGCTCCTGCACTTGGTTACTATATGCCTCAATGTTTCGTTCATTGGCTTTATTTTGAGCCGCGGCAGAGAATGCGACAATAAAAAATATAACTGTTGTAAGAAGCTTTGCCTTGATTGCAGGTTGGAATTTGAACATAGTGAAAAAATGGATTATAATTTAACAACAAGCGTTTTACCTGAATATGTTACTTTTTTATCGGCTTTACTTACTTCAGCTAGGTTTGCCCCATGATTTTTATTAACCATAACGATATTAAACGTACGTTGCTTAAGCATTCCGGGGTAGGTTCCTTTCGTATCAGAAATAGTAAGTTGATGCCGGGTATCGTTATAGTTCAATTTGAACGTTGCATATTGACCGTTCTCATAATTGTAGGTGTCGTTCGCATCGCTGTAATAAATAAATTCACCATTTGCACCAGGATAGATGCGTAACTCGATCGCGTCGTCAGGTTTTTCAGTAGCATACTGCATAACCGGCCCCATCGGAATAATTGAGCCTGCTTTAACGTAGAGCGGCATAGTTTCAATTGGTGCACTGGCCTCTATTGTTTCACCGCCCTTATAAACCTGCCCTGTCCAGAAATCGTACCATTTAACACCCTTCGGGAAATAGACCTCACGGGTTGTTTTACCCGCCGATGTATTATTGCCGGTGTATAACTGTTCGGTTACCGGATTGACCAGGAAGGCTGGACCGAACATATACTGATCGGGAATACTGTAAACTTTCGCATCGTTCCTGAAATCAAAAGCAAGCGAACGCATTATGGTGTAGTTTTCCTGTGTTACCCGTCCGGCCAGTGAATAGATGTAAGGCAGCAGCCGGTAACGCAGCTGATCGTACTTTAACAGGATAGCTTTGTTTTTATCGTCCCAATTATTGGAGAACAAAGCACGTTCTCCTTTACCATGAACACGAAAAATGGGACAAAATGCACCAAACTGAAACCAACGGGTAAACAGCTCCCGGTTCTCGGGCTTAGACCAATCGGGAGCTTTCCAGTCGAGATGGTAACCACCAATATCTGATGTCCAGTATGGAATACCTGATATGCAGGCGTTAATACCCTGCGGTACCTGGCGTTTAAAAGCATCGAAAGTACAGGTAATATCCGAAGACCATAATGTTGCCGCATTGCGCTGTTCGCCTGCAAATGATTGCCTGATCAGAAAAAAGGCGCGCTTATTTGGGATATCTCGTCTCCAACCCTGATATATCCCTTTAGAATGCTCTAAGGAATAGGTATTAAAGTAATCAATACCCTTACCGATAAAAAAATCAGCTTTGCGACGCTCGTCGAGCAAGGTACCGTTATCCGGCTCACATTGATCAACCCACCACGCATCCCAGCCATATCGTTTAACCAGGCTATCGCGCGCCTGTACCCAGTATAGATCCCGTGCTTTTGGATTATGGGCATCATAATAGGTATCAAAAGTGTGGGTAACCACGTTGTCCCAGGTAATACTGGTTAGGCCGCCTATTTTATTCAGGGCATCGTAATTCGGCGTTCCTTTCCCAAACACCGGCCATATGGAGATCATCGCATGAATATTGGCCTGGTGCAGTTCGTTTACCAAAGCTTTTGGATTGGGATAGCGCTCCGGCTTCATCACGTGCGAACCAATAGGCAGCGGATCCCAATAATACCAGTCTTGCACAATAACATCAAGAGGAATATGCTTATTGCGGTAATTATTTTTGACTGAGATGATCTCGTCCTGGCTCATATACCTGTCTTGCGATTGGAACAAACCGAATGCCCATTTGGCAAACATGGGAGCTTTACCCGTAGTGGTACGGTATAGATCAATAACATGGTCGAAATCAGGCCCGTAGAAGAAATAGTAGTCAACCTGCTTACCACTTTCCGAAGTGTACCTGAATTTGGTGTTACCGTCCTCAGCACCATAAAAATTAGAAGCCGAATAGTTATCCCACATTAACCCAAAACCCTTTGTAGATAGCAGCACCGGGATAGCACCGGTAAGGTACTTAATAGCCATATCCTGGTCGCGGCCCTTGTAATTAATAGCAAGCGAATCAAGCGGGTGGCAGCCTAAACCGAACAAGCCTTCATCTGCCGGGGACTTGAAGGATGTGGTGCAATTGTATGTATCAATACCTGCGATAGTTGTAGCCTTCATCGTTTTGCTCTCAGTTTGATCTTCAGCAGTAATGGCCGTACCATTTGCAGTAAAATAGCTAATGGCATTGGTGGTTTTATTGACGGTTAACTTTAAGCGAGAAGTGGTAATCGTAAAATTTCCGCCTGCATCAGCCACACTAAAAGCGGTCGGGTGCACCCAGGTATTATTGACTACAAGGGATGGTTTATCCGTAAAGGAATTAAAGATGGTATATTTTACTTCAATAATATCGGTATTACAAACTTTTATTTTTAGCAGTCCTTTATCTAAATTAAACAGGACGCCGTCTGGAGTCTTTTTAAAACCGAGTATGGTGGCAAGAGCTTCCCGTGGACAAATAGAGCAGAGAAGCACCGTTAAAATGATCCATAATTTACGGGGTTTGAAGTAAAAATTGCTATATAACATAATTAAATAATTTTCTATTCTAAATAACATCAATTGATATCTCCATAAAAAATACCCCGCCCATGTGTACCTACATAGACACGACCGTATTTTTTAGGATCTCCTGTAATTTGTAAGATGAGGCCCCAGCGGTGT
>Ga0209026_1001227_pt1 | contig 11796 bp, 9 predicted proteins | sample AraplaCL_Col_mCL_FD_184262 | JGI IMG/M metagenome (GOLD analysis project Ga0209026, IMG submission 184262) | Arabidopsis root microbial communities from the University of North Carolina, USA - plate scrape CL_Col_mCL (SPAdes) (version 2) | ecosystem: Host-associated > Plants > Roots >... | reverse complement strand
ATCAAGGTTGCGGTCGATCAGGGCGCGAAGGAAATCGTGCTGACGGGGGTCGATCTGACCGCTTATGGCGCCGACCTGCCGGGGCAGCCGTCGCTGGGCAGCCTGGTCGCGCGTATCCTCCGTTATGTGCCGGAATTGCCGCGACTGCGGCTGTCTTCGCTCGACCCGTGCGAAATGGATGAGGCCTTGCTCGAGCTGATCGCCCACGAGAAAAGGCTGATGCCGCATGTCCATCTGTCGCTCCAGGCAGGCGACGACATGATCCTCAAGCGAATGAAGCGACGGCACAGCCGCGCGCAGGCAGTGGAAATCGCGGCGACGCTGAGAGCGCTGCGTCCGGAAATCGCGATCGGCGCGGACCTGATTGCCGGTTTCCCGACCGAGGACGAGGCGATGTTCGCCAACACGCTCGCGCTGATCGACGATTGCGGCATCGCGCTGGCGCATATCTTCCCTTATTCGCCGCGCGCGGGCACGCCGGCGGCTCGCATGCCGCAGGTGGCGCGCGGGGTGGTCAAGGAACGCGCGGCCCGGCTGCGCGACGCGGCGGCGCACGCCAAGACCGCATGGCTGAAGGAACAGGTTGGACAGGTGACGGACGTTTTGGTCGAACTGGATGGGACGAGTGGCCACGCCGCCAATTTCGCGCGGGTGGCTATAGCCCCTTTCCCCTTGCGGGAGAGGGGTTGGGAAGAGGGGACGCGCGAAAGCGCACCAAACTCTCTCGCAAAGTCGGCCATCGAGGCCGACCTTGCGCCCCCCCCTCCCCGGTCCTCCCCCACAAGGGGGGAGGGAGCTTTTGCACCCAACATGATCGTCCGTACGCGCATCGTGGGCGTCGAAGGCGACAGCCTGATCGGGGTGGCGGCATGAGCAGCTGGACCGAACGGCTGTTCGGCGGGTTCCGCCGCACGTCCGACAAGCTCAATGAGAATCTGTCGGGGCTGTTCGGCAAGGCCGCGCTCGACGCCGAGACGCTCGATCAGATCGAAGAGGCGCTGATCGCGTCCGACCTCGGCCCGACCACCGCCCGGCGTGTACGCGAGCGGCTGACAGGCGAGCGCTTTGCCTTGGGATTGACCGAAGCCAAGCTGCGCGAAATCGTGGCCGAAGAGATCGGACAGATATTGGCGCCGGTCGCCAAGCCATTGGAGATCGACGCTTTTCCGCGCCCTCAGGTCATCCTGGTGATCGGCGTCAACGGTTCCGGCAAGACCACCACCATCGCCAAGCTGGCGCATCTGTTCACCGAGCAGGACTATTCGGTGATGCTGGTGGCGGGCGACACGTTTCGCGCCGCCGCGATCGGCCAATTGAAGGTTTGGGCCGACCGGATCGGCGTGCCGATCATATCGGGCAAGGAAGGCGGCGACGCGGCGGGCCTGGTGTTCGAAGGCGTCAAGCGCGGCACCGCCGAGGGCACGGACGTGCTGATCGTCGATACCGCCGGCCGTTTGCAGAACAAGGCCGGATTGATGGACGAATTGTCCAAGATCCGGCGCGTGCTCGGGCGGCTCAATCCGGCGGCGCCGCATAACGTCGTGCTCGTGCTGGACGCGACCACGGGCCAGAACGGGCTCAACCAGATCGAGGTGTTCCGGAAGGAGGCGGGGGTGACGGGGCTGGTGATGACCAAGCTCGACGGCACCGCGCGCGGCGGCGTGCTGGTGGCAGCGGCCGAGCAGTTCGGGCTGCCGATCCACGCGATCGGGATCGGCGAAACCATCGACGATCTCCGCCCGTTCGACCCGAACGAAGTGGCCCGCGCGATCGCGGGCATCGAACGTCTCGCGCCGGAGAAGAAGTGATGGCCAGCCCGACGAAGCCCGCCGAGCCCGGCGTCGGCATGCGCCTTGCGCTCGATCTGGGGCCGCTGGTCGTCTATTTCGCAACCTACGCGGCGACCAAGCACGACATCTTCATCTCGACCGCCATATTCATGGGCGTGACCGCGGTGGCGATGCTGGTATCGCTGATCCGCTTCGGCAAGATCTCGCCGATCCAGATATTCTCGGCGATCATGGTGCTGATCCTGGGCGGCCTGACTATCTGGCTGCACAAGGATTGGATCATCAAGATCAAGCCGACCATCTATTATCTGACGGTCACAGCGATCCTTCTGTGGGGCCTCGCCACGGGGCGGCCTACGCTGCGGATGGTGCTGGGTCAGGCCTATCCCGGATTGGACGAGGAAGGCTGGCGCCTGCTGACGCGCAACTGGGCGATCTTCTTCCTGGTCCTGGCGATTGCGAACGAACTGGTGTGGCGCAACACCTCCACGGCCTTCTGGCTCAGCTACAAATTGTGGGGGTCGATGCCTGCGACCCTGATCTTCGCGGCGTGCAACGTACCGATGCTGATGCGGCATGGACTGGCGGCAGACGATAACAAAGTCGTGCTGCCGCCGGAGGAATGACGCGCGTTTCCGGAAGTGATTGAAACCTCGCGACGATCGTCGCGTTTGCAGCCGCCCCGATCAAGGAGCTTTCGGTGCGGAGAGGTTTGCGGACGACGATTGCGATAGGCGCCCTGCTAGCGATTGGCGGTTGCGACCGTCTAAGGCACCTTTCCGGCGACAAGACCGCAGACGCGAATACGCCACACCCGGCTGTCTGGACCACCGCGACCGCGCGACAATTGCGCGAGGCGCTCGCCAGCCGCGCGGCACACGGCCTCGACCACCTGCCATTGGAGATGGGCGGCACGCCTGGAACAACCGAGGGCGACGCCACGCTTACCCGCGCGGCCCTAGCCTATGCCAAGGCGCTGGCGGCGGGCGCAACCAATCCGACCCGGCTCTACGACACCTATACGATCCCGCGCCCGCATCCCGACCTTCGCGGCGGCCTGACGCTGGCATTGCAGAAAGACGACGTTCGCGGCTGGTTGGAAGGGCTCGCGCCGCAGGACGCCAATTACCGCCGGCTATCCCGCGCGTATCTTGCCATCGCGCAGCATAAGAGCGCGCCGGCGCCCGTCATCCCCGACGCCGGCAAGGAGATTCGCCCCGGCTCCTCGGATCCGCGCATCCCGCTCATTGCGCGTCAGCTTGCCGCGCTCGATTATCTCGACCCCCGCCTTGCCGATCAGCGGCGCTATTCCGGCAAAATGGTGGCTGCGATACGCGCACTGCAGGCCGATTACGGCATCAATCCCGACGGGATTATCGGATCGGCGGCGCTGGCCATTCTCAATACGACGGACGAGGACCGCGCCCGTGCGCTTGCGGTGGCGATGGAGCGGCTACGCTGGCTCGACCGGTCGCCGCCGCCGACGCGCATCGATGTGAACCTGGCCGCCGCACGGCTTACTTATTGGCGCGACGGAAAGATCGCGGACAGCCGCAAGGTCGTGGTGGGGGAGCCGGACAAGGAGACGCCGCAGCTCCAGGCGCCGATCTTCCGTCTGGTCGCCAATCCGACCTGGACGGTGCCGCGTTCGGTCCAGGAGACGGAACTTGCCGGGCAGACCGACGATCAGTTGGCGGCGCAAGGGATGGCCTGGAAGGACGGCGGGATCGTCCAGCAGTCGGGCCCGAAGAACTCGCTCGGGCTGGTCAAGTTCGACATGGCGGACGACCAGGCAATCTATCTGCACGATACGCCCGCCAAGGCCCTGTTCGGCCTGGTCCAGCGCCAGCGGAGTCACGGCTGCGTAAGGGTCGAGGATGCGCTGGGCTTTGCCGCTATTCTGGCCGGCGACGAGGGGATCGAGGCCGAATGGAATGAGGCGCTGGCGACCGGCGAGGAGACTCTGATCAAGCTTCCGCGCAGTATACCCATCCGCCTGCTCTATCAGACCATCCTTTTCGGCGACGATGGCGAGCCCATCATCCGCGACGATCCCTATGACTGGAACGAGCGGGTGGCGGAGGCGCTGGGCTTCCCGAAATCCAATTCGATGGCTCTCAAGGCGAGCCGCACCGACATCGGGCCCTAATCCGGCATGCCGTGAAAACCTATGCCCTGGCATGGCGCCGCTTTCTTGTGTATTATTATGGCAATACACTTGGAGGCGCGGGACGAAGATGCGGCTGATAGCGCTGTTAATTGCGGTTGGTGGGGGGATCGTCAGGCCGGAAGCGGCTCTTGCGCAAGTTGCAGCCTTGTCGCCGGCATCGGACGAGCAAGCGGTGCGCGGCGCCGACGACGCGTTCTGGCGCGCCTTCAACGGCTGCGATGCCGCTGCCATGGCGGGTTTCTTCGCCGAGGATGCCGAATTCTATCACGATATCACCGGGCTGACGCGCTCCCGCGCCGCGATTGTCGCATCGTTCATCAAGGGACCATGCGGGACGCCCGGCCTTCATATGCGCCGCGAGCTGGTGGCGCAGAGCGTGCTTTATCAGGCCATTCCCGGATATGGCGCCATACTGTCGGGCGACCATCTCTTTTATGCGCGCGAGGGAAATGCGCCCGAGCGGCCGGCGACGCTGGCGCGGTTCCTGGTGATCTGGAAGCTGCAGTCGGGCCGCTGGCTGATGACGCGGATCGTCAGTTACGATCACCGCCCAGCGCCTTATTCACCGTCCTCGCGCGAAATCCCGCTGCCGGCAGAGGCGTTGAAGCCCTATATCGGCCGCTATCATACCGCCTCCGGCGACGTGGACATCACGCTGGAAGACGAGCGGCTGGTGCTTCGCTCGGGCGGCTTAAAAGTCAGCCTGGGGGCCAGCGCAGTCGGACATTTCTTCGCGCGGGAGCGGGATCTGCGGATCAATTTCTCGGGCACCCCCGACATTTCCACGATCGAGATCGAGGAGAATGGCGCCGTGGTCGCACGTGGGATGCGTGTCGAATCCCGCTGAGCGACGTAATGTGTTGGTCAGTGCAAGCTTGCGGTCTGGCGCAGAGCTTCGCCCAGCGCGAGCGCGGCGGATGTGGCAAGATTCATCGAGCGGACCTGCGCCCGGATCGGGATGCGCAAGCGGGCGTCGCAGGCGTCGGCCACGGCCGCCGGCACGCCCGCGCTTTCCTTGCCGAACAGCAGGATGTCATCGGACAGGAAGCTGAATTCATAGGGCGATTGGCGGCCCTTGGTGGTGAACAAGATCAGCCGGCTCGAGCCGATGGTGGCGCGGAAGGCGTCGAAGCCGGCGTACCGCGCAATCTCGACATGATCGATATAGTCCATCGCGGTGCGGCGGACGCGGCGATCGTCCCATTCGAAACCCATGGGCTCGATCAGGTCTACCGCCACACCGAGGCAGGCGCCGAGGCGCAGGATCGCACCGACATTTTGGGCAATTTCGGGTTCGTAGAGGGCGATGCGCATTGCGAAATATGCTCGTCATCGCGAGCAGAGCGAAGCAATCCGGTCCGCGCGGTCGGGCCCGGATTACTTCGTCGCTGCGCTCCTCGCAATGACGGGGAGAATTACTGCTGCTGGTCGGCGCGGCTGGCGCCTTGGCCGTCCAGGTTCTGGGAGACGAAATCCCAGTTGATCACGTTGCCGAGGATGGTCTCGGCGAACTTGGGCCGCGCGTTACGATAGTCGATATAATAAGCATGCTCCCACACATCGAGGGTGAAGAGCGGGGTCACGCCATGCGCGACAGGCGTGTCGGCATCATGGTAGGAAGTGACCTTGAGCTTGTCGCCTTCCAGCACAAGCCAGCCCCAGCCGGACGCGAAGTGATTGACGGATTCGGTCGCGATCGCCTTCACGAGCGCATCCTGGCCGCCAAAATCGTCGATCAGCTTGGCGAGCTTCTCGGACGGCTTGGTCGAGCCCTGCGGCGCGAGGCACTGCCAGAAGAAGCTGTGGTTCCAGATCTGCGCACTGTTGTTGAACAGACCCTTGTCGCCGCCGGTTTTCGCCTTGTCGATCACCTGCAGGAGCGAGAGGCCGGCGAGGCCCTTCTCGTCGATCCAGCCGTTGGTCTTGTCGACATAGGCCTTGTGATGCTTGCCGTGGTGATATTCGAACGTTTCGGCCGACATGTGCGGTTCGAGCGCGGTCGGGTCGAACGGGAGCGCGGGAAGTACGAAGGCCATCGGATCCTCCTTGGGGGGCGTGTAGGACTCGCAGCGGCCCTAACGCCCGAGCGGGGGCCGGGTCACGCGAAAAAGCGGCAAATATTTATTGGGCGCGCTTCGCCGCAGCTTGGATCACGGGCACGAAGGCCTCGGCGGTGAGGCTGGCGCCGCCGATCAGCGCGCCGTTCACATCCCGGCACGCCAATATCTGCGCGGCGTTACCGGGATTGACCGAGCCACCATAGAGGATTCGGACGCGCGTCCCCTCCTCACCCAAGAGCTGGATCAGCTTGGCGCGGATCATCGCGTGCATATCGCAAATCTCGGCCATGGTCGGCGTACGGCCGGTACCGATCGCCCAAGCAGGCTCGTAGGACACGACCAGATTGCCGGCGTTGGAGGCGGGCGGGACCGATCCGTCGAGCTCGGCGGCGACCACGGCGACGGCGCGCCCCTCGTCGCGTTCGGGCTCATCCTCGCCGACGCAGACGATTGCGGTGAGGCCGGCGGCCTGGGCGGCCTGGGCCTTGGCCTGGATCAGCGAATCGCTCTCGCAAAATTCGGCGCGGCGTTCGCTATGACCGCAGATCACGAAAGTGGCGCCCATCTCGACCAGCATGTCGGCGGAGATGCTGCCGGTATGCGCGCCTTTGGCGGCGTGGTGGCAATCCTGGCCGCCGATCCAGACGCGGCCGGCGCGCGGGCTTGCTTCGCTTATCAGGGTGAAAGGCGGGGCGATGGCGACATCGACCGCTTCGTGGGTGGCGGCGGCCTCGGCGATCCGGTCGAGCTCGGCCAGCATCGCGCGGCTGCCGTTCATCTTCCAATTGCCCGCAATCAGGAATTTCAGAGCCATGGACGGCGGGTAGCAACCGTAGCGGCGAACGCCAACCGTCTACCTTCTTCGGCTTGCGGAGCAGAAGCCCACGCGGGCGAGAGAGAGGGCCGTGCCCCTGCCGCTTGAAGCCGCGACAACGCGCCTCTATTGGGTTCGGCTTCCCTCAGGCATTTCCGGATCGCATATGCTCTCCTTCTTCCGCCGCGTTTTGTCCTCCTGGATGGCGGTGGCGATCCTCGCCGTGATCATGATCGCCTTCATCGTCACCGGTGTCGGCACACCCGGCGGCGGGCTGGTGGGCGGCGGCCCGGGCGCGGATGCGGTCGCGACCGTGGGCGGCCATGCGATCAGCACGAGCGACGTCACCCATCGCGCCGAGCAGGCCTTGCGCCAGGCGCGCGAGCAGCAGCCTTCGCTGACGATGGGCCAGTTCCTGTCCGCGGTGGGCGGGCTCGGCCCGCTTGTCGAGAATATGATCGGCATGTCCGTACTGACCGAATGGGGCCAGCGCCACGGCGTCGCGGCAAGCGAGCGACTGATCGGCGGCGAGATCGGCAAGGTCGGCGCGTTCAAGAACGTGGCGGGCCAGTTCGACGAGCGCGTCATGAACAGCGTGCTGGCGCAGCAGAAGCTGAGCTTCCAGCAGCTGCATGACGATTTCCGCGACGACCTGATCCGCCGCCAGATCCTGACGCCGATCCTGTCCAACACGCGTGCGCCGGACGGCATGCTGCGCGCTTATTCGCAGATCGTGATCGACAAGCGCCAGGGCACGATCGGCATGATCCAGGCCAAGCCGGAAGGCCCCGCGCCGACCGATCAGGAGGTCACCGATTTCTACAAGGCGCATGTCGCGCGTTATTCGCTGCCCGAACGCCGTTCGCTGCGCTACGCGATCATCAGCCCGGACACGGTGACGGTCGCACCGCCGACCGACGCCGAGGTCGCCGCCCAATATAAGACGGACGCGGCCAAATATGCCGCGAGCGAGACGCGCACGATCCAGCGCGTCATCCTGCCCGACGAGAATGCCGCCAAGGCCTTTGCCGCCAAACTCGCCAAGGGTACGCCCTTTGCGCAGGCAGCGACCGAATCCGGCCTTGCCGCCGCCGACATCAACGTCGGCGCGGTGACGCACGACGCCTTTGCGGGGACCGACGGCAAGACGCTGGCCGATGCCACCTTCGCCATGGCCAAGCCGGGCAATACCGCGCCGATCAAGTCCACGCTCGGCTGGGCGATCGCGCATGTCGAGGCGATCACGAAGGTGCCGGCCAAGTCGCTTGCGCAGGCTGCCCCCGAGATCAAAACCGCGCTCGCCAAGAAGAAGTCGGACGACGCGCTCGCCACCCTGATCGGCCAGGTCGAGGATGAGGTGGGCAACGGCGCCGCCTTCGCCGAGGTCGCCGCCAAGCACAAGCTGCAGGTGACCACCACGCCGCCGCTGCTGCCCAGCGGCGCCGCGCCCAGCGACCCCAATTTCAAGCCCGACGCGACCGTGACCGCCCTGCTCAAGGCGGCCGGCGACGCGACGCCCGACGACGAGCCGACGGTCGAGAACCTCGATCCGACGCATGCCGCCTTGCTCGGCGTCGCAAGCGTGGTGCCGGCGGCGCCCGTGCCGCTCGCCCAGATCAAACCGCGCGTGGCGCTCGACATGCAGATGCAGCGCGCCGCAGAGAAGGCGCACGCAATCGCACAGACGATCCTGGCCAAGGTCAAGGGCGGCCAGCCGATGGCGGCAGCCTTCGCCGCGGCCGGACAGCAGCCGCCGCAGCCGATCGCGATCAGCCAGCTCGAACTGTCGCGCGCGGGACAGAATGTGCCGGTTCCGATCCGCACGCTGTTCCGGCTCGCACCGGGCAAGGCCGATCTGATTCAGGGGCCCAATGGCAGCTGGTTCGTGATCAAGCTCGAACAGATCGTACCCGGCGACCCGCAGCTGCTGCCGGTCGTGGTCAACGGCACGCGCAACCAGCTCCAGCGCACATTGGGCGACGAATATGCCCAGCAGTTCGCCAGCGCCGCGCGTGGCGAGGTGAAGGTCAAGCGCAACCCGCAGGCGCTGCAGGCGCTCGACCAGCAATTGCGCGGCAACGGGCAGTAAGGTGGAGACGGCCGGCGGCGACGCCGAACTGGATGCGCACGCGATACGCTGCCTCTCCTCGGGACGGCCGGGATTGGTGTGGCGGCGGCAACTCGCGGATACCGAGACTCCGGTCGCGGCCGCGCTCAAGCTGATCGAGCCCGGGCGGGGGGATTTCCTGCTCGAATCGGTCGAGGACGGCGCAACGCGCGGGCGCTACAGCCTGCTTGGCCTGGCGCCCGATTTGGTTTTCCGGGCCAATGGCACGGACGCGGAAATCAATCGCGACTGGCTGCTCGACCGGAACGCCTTCAAGCCGGTCGAGGGCGGACCGCTCAAGGCGCTGCGCACATTGGTGGCCGAATGCCGGGCGGAGATGCCCGAGGAGCTCCCGCCCGCGCTGGCGATGCTGGTCGGCTATTTCGCCTATGAGACGGTCGGTTTGGTCGAGACGCTGCCACGCCCCGCGCCCAATCCGCTTGGCCTGCCCGACATGCTGTTCGTGCGGCCGACGCTGATCCTGGTGTTCGACCGGCTGGCGGACGCGCTCTATCTGGTCGCGCCGGTATGGCCGGGTCATCCCGAGCCAACCGAGACGGTCAGCCGCGCGGTGGAGCGGATCGAGGCGGCGGCGGCGCAGCTTGCCGGCGCGGTTCCGCAGCAAAGGCGCATGCCCGATGCGATCGACCTGCCCGTGCCGCAGCCGCAGCTCCCCCCTGGCCGCTATGGTGAGATGGTGGCGCGCGCGAAGGACTATATCGGTGCGGGCGACATCTTCCAGGTGGTGCTGGCGCAGCGCTTCACCACGCCCTTCCCGCTGCCCCCGTTCGACCTGTATCGCGCGCTCCGGCGGATCAATCCGTCGCCCTTCCTCTACCATCTCGATCTGCCGGGCTTCGCGCTGATCGGATCGTCGCCCGAAATATTGGTGCGCGTGCGGGACGGGGAGGTCACGATCCGCCCGATCGCGGGCACGCGGCCGCGGGGCAAGACCGCGGCCGAGGATGCCGCCAACCGCGACGAACTGCTTGCCGATCCGAAGGAACGGGCCGAGCATCTGATGCTGCTCGACCTTGGCCGCAACGATGTCGGCCGCGTTGCGGCGAAGGGCACGGTCGCGGTGACGGACAGCTACACGATCGAAAAATACAGCCATGTGATGCACATCGTATCGAATGTGGTCGGGCGGCTGGACGAGTCCAAGGATGCGCTCGACGCCTTGTTCGCGGGCTTTCCGGCGGGCACGGTTTCGGGCGCACCCAAGGTGCGCGCCTGCGAGATCATTGCCGAACTCGAACCGGAGACGCGCGGCGCCTATGCCGGCGGCGTCGGCTATTTCTCGCCCGACGGCAGCATGGACAGCTGCATCGTGCTGCGGACGGCGGTGGTGAAGGACGGCGTGATGCACGTGCAGTCGGGCGCGGGCATCGTTGCAGACAGCGATCCGGTGTCCGAACAGAAGGAATGCGAGGCCAAGGCGGGCGCGCTGTTCGCGGCGGCACGCGAGGCGGTCGAACGGGCGGGCGAGGCCGGGTTCGGGCAATGATCGGCCGCCGCGCGCTCCTGAGCGGCGGTATGGTAATGGCGACGGCGGCCATGGCGAACATTCCGATCGCGCATGGCCGCCCCGGCCCGGCCCGGCGACGTTTCTCCAGCCCCTCGATCGAACAGGCGATCGCCGAAGTGCGGGCGAAGATGGGGCCAAGTGCCACGGCACAAAAGATCGGCGCGATGTTCGCCAATTGCTTCCCCGACACGCTCGACACAACGGTCGAGTTCGAGGATCGGCCCGGGCGGCCCGACACGTTCGTGCTGACCGGCGATATCGCCGCGATGTGGCTGCGCGACAGCACAGCGCAGGTGTGGCCCTATCTCCCCTTCTGCAAACAGGACGCGCGGCTGCAGCGGCTGATCGCGGGGGTGATCGCGCGGCAGACGGCGAACGTGCTGCTCGATCCTTATGCCAACGCCTTCAACAAGAATCCGACAGAGGTTTCGGAGTTTGCGGGCGACGACACCGATATGAAGCCCGGCCTCCACGAGCGGAAATGGGAGGTGGATTCGCTCTGCAACACGATCCGGCTGGCGCATGGCTATTGGCGCACGACCGGAGACGCGAGCCCGTTCGGCGCGGACTGGCGGCGTGCGGCAAGGCTGATCGTCGACACGTTCCTCGTGCAGCAGCGCAAGAGCGGGCGTGGCCCCTATCATTTCCAGCGCAGGACCAGCTGGCAGCCGGACACCGCACCGGGCGGCGGCTATGGCAATCCGGTCAAACCGGTCGGGCTGATCGCCTCGCTGTTCCGCCCGTCGGACGATGCGACGATCCTGCCCTTCCTTGTGCCCGCCAACATGTTCGCGGCCGTATCGCTGGTCCAATTGGCGGAAATGCAGACGATAACGGGCGACAGCGCTTTCGCGGCCGAATGCCGCGCCATGGCGGTCGAGATCGCGGATGCCCTTATCCGATATTGCGTCGTCGATCATCCGCGCCATGGCCGGATCTGGGCCTATGAGGTGGATGGCTATGGCAGCCATATCCTGATGGACGACGCCAATGTGCCGAGCCTGCTGTCGTTGCCTTACCTTCGCGCGTGCCGGGCGGATGACGACCTCTATCGCGCGACGCGCGCCTTCGTGCTGAGCGACGACAATCCGTGGTTCTTCAAGGGTCGCGCCGCCGAAGGCGTCGGCAGCCCGCATACCGGTGCGGGCCGCGTGTGGCCGATCGCGATCATCATGCGCGCGCTGACCAGCCAGGACGATGCGGAGATCGCCAACGCGCTACGCATGCTCGCCGCGACCGATGCCGGCACGGGCTTCATTCACGAAGCGTTCGATCCCGACGATCCGGCGCGATTCTCGCGGCCCTGGTTCGCCTGGGCGGACAGCTT
>Ga0209026_1001224_pt1 | contig 11806 bp, 14 predicted proteins | sample AraplaCL_Col_mCL_FD_184262 | JGI IMG/M metagenome (GOLD analysis project Ga0209026, IMG submission 184262) | Arabidopsis root microbial communities from the University of North Carolina, USA - plate scrape CL_Col_mCL (SPAdes) (version 2) | ecosystem: Host-associated > Plants > Roots >... | reverse complement strand
CTTGAAAGCCGGGCTGTGGTTCCGGCGCGGTCGTCTCGTCATGGTCTCTCCTGTTCCCGGCATCTAAGCCGAAGTCAGGCAGAAATTCCACTTATCCGTGCTGTCCAAATTTCCCCAGCCAGCTCTGACTGTCCAGATCAAGCGACGGTCGCGTTGGACAAAGCGCGATGCGACGCATCGGCGGCAGGAGGCGCGGGGGATCTCGGAAACGCCCCTCATAGCTAATGCCATGCAATTGCATGATAAAATCCGGTATAGGTAATTCGATTGCGGGCGGGCTCGTCAGAGATGCCTGTCCTATCCCAAAGCGTTTTGCGCTGCGCAAATCCTGTCGATCAGAGCATCGAGCTCACCCCTTGGAGGACGGTTTTTGGAGAGGCGATGCTTCAAATGCATGATCGGTTCGGCCAGGATTTCGTCCAAGTTCTCGGCGCAGGTGAAGTCACCGGCAACGCGCTTGACCTTCGAATTGTCGAAGATCGCGGTCCAGGCCTTGTCGCCGACCAAGGGTCCCACCCAATCCGGATTATACTTGATGAGCGTATCCGTTGGCACGTGGACGATTTTCGCCTCGACACCCAGCAATCTGGCGATCGCCTTCTGAATGTCATCCCATGTATGGGCGCGATTGGAGGTGATGTGGAAAATTTCCCTCAGAGCTGCCTGCTTGCCGAAAAGCGCGACGAAAGGCACTGCGAAATCGACCGAACGTGTCAGTGTCCACGGCGTATGACCATCACCCGCGACGATCGTGGGCTCGCCATCCAGCATGCGCCTCGCCATTATGTCGCTGTCACCCATCATGATCGGCAGGCCGGTGCGCACGGTGTGACTGGGACGGACGATCGTCCAGGCCAGCCCCTTTGATGCCATGAGCAGCTCCTCGCAGGCGATCTTGGCCTGGCTGTAGGGCCAGTAAGGATTGATGGCCGGCGTTTTTTCGGTGATGACATAGTGGCGTGCCGGCTTCTCATAGACCGAAGCCGAAGAGATGAAAATATACTGGCCGCAATTGCCCGCAAACACCTCGATGTCTCGCGCAATCTGATCCGGCGTGAACGCGATAAACTGGCATATGGCGTCATAGTTGGCCTTGGCGAGATCGGCATAGGCAGCCGATCCGAGTTCGCCGGTAATCGACGTCACGCCGTTCGGCAAGGGATCGCCCCTCAGGCCGCGATTGTAGACACTTACGCGATGTCCCTCGCCAACAGCTCGCTCGACGCAGGGATATGAGATTTGGCCGGTACCGCCAATGAAAAGCACGTTCAAAGCCATGTGAAGGACCTCGGCGTCTAATTGGTAGGATCAATGACTACCTTCATAACGCGAAAAAGCCTTATCGTCTCCCCTCGATCGCTCCTGCAACGACCATCACCTTTAGAAAGCTGGGACGGCTTCACATCGGCCGCATGCGGGGCCGGGCGGCCGACGAAAACAAGCTACCAGCGCAGGCTGAATTTGCCGACCAGGCTTCCGAACAGCCCGCTCAGCAGGATGCCGAGCGTGTACCATATAGCGATGAATGGAATGCCATTCTCGACGCAGGCCCAGGAATATACCCAGCCGCTGACACCGCCGGCGCAAGCACCCGCCACGAAGCCGGCAAGCACCGGACGCGTGGGGGCGGCGCGCCTGAGAAACCACATGTTGGCGCAAAAAGCCGGAATGCCGAAAGCCACGATCAGGAACGGGCAAAAGGACGCCGAGTATCCGACGATGAGCCCGGGATAGGATGAGGCCGGCGATAGTCCGAGCTGGGCGATTGCTAGCAGCACGACAATCCCGAACGCCGCGCCCGGAACCCGAACCATATTGCCAATCGAACCGTCCGGCCGCGCAACCCGCTCAAGAGCGACGATCGTCGCGCTCATCAAGATGACCGTATACAAAAACTTCACCCAGAACGCGGCGACTGTTACCTGATGCAGATGCGGGCGAAAGGGGATCGAAATGAGCAGGGCAAGCGCTGCGCCGATCACGCCGACAACGATCGCAAGTGCAAGCCGCATTCGCAACGCATGACGGCGAACCGGGGTGAGGTCGCTCACCAGAGCCTCGATGAATTCATCATTTTTCGTCATTGGCAAAACCCAGCTTGCGGCCGATCTCACGCATCCCGCGATGAATGCTGACACGAACCATTGCTTCAGACTGCCCGCTCTCGATCGCGGCTTCGGCGGTGGTCTTTCCGGCGATCTTCACCTGCCGAAAAAGCTCTCTCTGTTTGGCGGGCAGTTGATCGAGAAGACGGTCGACGTCGAGATGTGCAAACAGCGCTTCCTCCCGAAATTCACCTGCGATCTCGTCTCCCAATGCTATTTCGACGCCCCTTTTGCTGCCATTTGCCCTGAAATGATCGATCAGCTTGTATTTCGCGATCTGGAAGAACCACGCGGTAAACGGTCGATCCCGATCGTAGGTAATGCGCCGGCCATGCACCGCCAAAAGCACCTCCTGGACCAGATCCTCGGCATCGCGATCGGCATGGGGGCCAAGCCGCCGCCGATAGAACGTCAAAAGCAGATCCCGCAGAATGACGAGCAAGCGCCTGTATGCAGCTTCATCGCCGTCAAGCGATAGAAGCATCAAGCCTTTCAGGACCTGTTCCGACACTGATTTCGTCATCCACGGGCAGTCATTCGTTGATGGGCGCTACTTGTTACATCCTCATCCGAATTTTTTGTCCCCCTTCTTGCGATCACAACGGCGTGATCTCTGTAACGCATTCGCGAAGGCGCCGAATGAGGGGACGGAATTAAGAGACAATCCGGTGTCGTCGACACGATGCATTTGCGGATTGCCCCGTTTCCAAAGCGATCACCCTACCCGCTCCAGATAGCCGGATGGGGATCATATCGAAAAGATCGAAGATATGGAGAGCAGAATGTCGCTCACGAAGTTGAAGATCATGGGTGTGGCGCTGGCGCTCGGCGCGATGACCGCACTATCCGCGCATGCTGCCGAGGCGCGCGTTCGCGGCGTCGTGGAAAGCCTCGGTGGCGATACGCTGATGGTCAAATCGCGCGAAGGCAAGGATGTGACGATCAAGTTGAAGTCCGGGTGGGCCGTCAACGGCATCGTCAACGCCTCCGTGACAGACATAAAGCCCGGGGATTTCGTCGGCATCGCCTCCGTTCCGACCGACAGTGGCATCAACGGCGCGCTTGAAGTGCTGATCTTCCCAGCCGCGATGAAGGGCACCGGCGAGGGCGATTACGGCTGGGATCTGAAGCCGAAGAGCTCGATGACCAATGCGACCGTTGCCAGCGCCGTCACCTCGGTCAACGGCCCTACCCTGTCGCTCACCTACAAGGGCGGCGAGAAGAAGATTTCGATCCCGCCGGGCACACCGGTCGTCACCTTCGGCACGGCAACGAAGGACGACATCAAACCCGGCGCCGGGGTCATCATCAACGGCACGACCGCTGGAGACAACACGGTTGAATCCGACCGTGTTCTGGTCGGCATAAACGGCGTCATTCCGCCAATGTGACGCATCCATGCCGACATCATGGGTTGCCCGGTTGCCGATGGCATCCGGGCAACTTCAACGGACAGCGATATCGTCGCAGCATGTAATTTCAGATGCCGCTTCCCGGCGACAGTCAGGAGAACCATCCATGGCAAGCATCGAAGAGATCGGCACCGCGCCGCCATCTCCCCCGGCCAAGATCTTCATTCGCCGTCATTCGGTTCTCACGCGGATGACCCATTGGATCAACGTGCTGTGTCTGACGTTGCTGCTGATGAGCGGCATGCAGATCTTCAATGCCGACCCGCAATTGCATTGGGGCAATTACGGCGCCGTTGAAGATCCATCCTGGTTCGAGATCGCCAGCAATCAGGATGGCGACAGCATTACCGGGACGTTGCGCATCGGCCGTCTGTCGATCACCACCACCGGCATACTGGGTGCTTCCACGGCCGACGGCGAAATGATGCCGCGCGCATTCCCGGCCTGGGCGACGATACCTAGCTACCAGGATCTTGCGGCTGGCCGGCGTTGGCATTTCTTCTTCGCCTGGCTGTTCGTCATCAACGGGTTCGTCTACCTCGCCTACGGCCTGATCGGCGGTCACTTCCGCCGCGATCTGGCGCCGACGGGTGAGGAGATCGCTCCCAGCAATATCTGGCATGAAATCAAGGACCACGCCCGCCTGCGCTTTCCGAAAGGCGAAAAGGCGCGGCGCTACAATGCGTTGCAGAAGCTGACCTATCTCATCGTTATCTTCATCCTTCTACCGCTGATGATCGGTTCGGGATTGACCATGTCACCCGCAATAGACGCCGGCTACCCCTTCCTGCTCGATATTTTCGGTGGTCGCCAATCGGCCCGCTCCATTCATTTCATCACCGCCTGGAGCCTGGTGGCCTTTGTCGTCGTGCATATCGCGATGGTCATTCTCTCCGGCCTTTGGAACAACATGCGTTCGATGGTGACAGGCCGCTACGCGATCATCAATGGGGAGGCCGATCGATGAGCCCGATCTTCACCCGCCGCCGTTTTCTCATCGGCTCGGCCGCCAGTCTGGGTGCCGTGGGCCTGACCGGATGCGATGACATTTCTCAGAACCAACATGTGCAGAAAGTGCTCGCTCTGGCTGAGCGGCTAACCATGGGCACACAGCGGCTCATAGTTTCGCCGCAAACGCTTGCCCGAGAATATACCGACGCGGATATTTCACCGAGCTTTCATCCGAATGGATCAATTCAGCCAAACAGCGCCGAATATGTCCAGATGGTCGAAACCAAGTTCGCCGAATGGCGACTCAAGATCGACGGCATGGTCAACAGGCCGATGGAATTTTCCTTGGCCGATCTGAAGAAGCTGCCTTCTCGCACCCAGATCACCCGCCACGACTGCGTCGAGGGCTGGAGCGCCATCGGCAAATGGCAGGGCGTTCCTCTCGGGCTGATCCTGCAGACTGTCGGATTGAAGTCCGGCGCTCGCTACGCCGTCTTCTATTGTGCCGATGAACTGGAACAGACGCTCGATGGCAGCGGCCGCTACTACGAGAGCATTGACCTGATCGACGCCTTTCATCCGCAGTCGATCCTCGCCTACTCACTCAACGGCAAGGATCTGGAAGTCGGACACGGCGCCCCCTTGCGTCTACGCGTCGAGCGTCACCTTGGTTACAAACACGCCAAATATGTCATGCGTATCGAAATCCGTGATCGGTTTGATGATCTCTGGGGCGGCAATGGCGGGTTCTGGGAGGATCGTGGCTACGAATGGTATGCCGGCATTTGAGATGTCATGCCAGACGTCAATAATTAGCCGCGCCGACCGTAAACGATGTCCGTGGCATAGGCGTACCTCACGCACGCAAGATTTAGCCGCGCTCTTGAGCCGATTCGAACTTGCGCTCCCCCAAGCCATTTAGCTAAGTGTCGGCTAATACGCTGATATCATAGAAGAATTTAGCCGCTCATGGTCATAAGCTTCAGAGATCGGCAATCACGTCCCACCAATGGAATCTTTTACTCGCGTTCGAGTTTCAACTTGAAGTCGGCAAGGCTCATCACGCCGATATCTGAGACATAGCAGTGGATGAGCTTCTCGATGACCGATGGTGTCGTTTTGCATTTAGTCGCAAGATTCTTGCGATGGGCCTGAATCGGGCTAAATGCTAGGGGAATGGTGTCATGCCCATCTCGAGGTCGATTGCGCCAGGTGTGACCGCAACTAAATCATCGACAAAACGCTTCTCATCCCCAGCATAGGTTTCAGCAGTGCGGAACCAGCTATCGATCAAGTCGGGGCCGGCCATGGCCAATTCGTTGGCATCGACGATCGCGTAATTTTGACCAGCACCGCTGCTTTGCAAGCTGCCGCGTTCAGTTAATGACTTGTATTTACTGTGTATCCTTAGGCGAGGCGATACTCTGATTAGCTTCAGTTCACCGACCGATTGACCTTTAACATAGAGGTTCAGGTAGTTATTCCGGACCGCCAGGCGCAGGCCGTAAGCGTCGGCTCTCTCTCCTGGAAGAACCCACCGTTCGAGAAGGTTCGCAACCCCGCGATTTGTTCGATGGCCAGCAAGGAGCGCGACGGCGAAAGCACGTTTGAATTGATCCATGCCTTCTCTTGTAAACGATACCCGTGGGAGCCAACAGTTGCGATCTGAGCGCTCAGTGGAATTTTTTGATCGGCGATTGTCGAAAAGGTGGGCCGCCGTTCGTCTTCTGCCACGAGTATACCGGAGGCAAATCCAAATGAAGTTGTATTTCAGCAGAAACCCCAATCCGCGCCTTGCAGTTGCCGTTGCGCGATTCTTGGAAACAGATATCGCATTCGAGTTTGCCGCACCAATGGCACCCCGACAATCGGAGCGATATCTGCCGCTCAACCCAAACCTTCTTTTGCCGATTTTGGAGCACTCTGGTCGAACACTCTGGGAGAGTGACGCGATTGCCTGCTGGCTATCAAGGCACGCAAACTCAAACTTCTGGAGAACCGACGATGATGAACCGGAGATGGTCCGCTGGATCAGCTGGGCGAAGGAGAACTTTATGAAGGCATGTGACACCGTCCATTGGGAACGCGGCACGAAGCTGCGCTACGGCATCGGGTCCTGTGACGAGACGATGGTCGCGGAAGGCTTAAAACAATTCCATAAAGCAGCAGTCATTCTCGAAAATGAACTGGCTGATCGACCATGGATGCTCGGCGAGACGATCTCCTTTGCCGATTTTCGCATGGCGACATTCCTGCCATTCAACGACGCTGCGCACCTTCCGATCGAGAACTATCCCGCCATAACACGCTGGTCTGATCGGTTAAACCAGATCGCAGCCTGGCGTGATCCATTTTCTGGATTGGTCGCGCCATGTCTCCCACCGCTTTCCAGCTGAGATAAGGCTCCTCGCCAGATATCAAGCACACTAGCCGGGATCACATCGAAGCGGATATCGCATGTGACGCGAAAGTCAGGCAGACTGTCTAAAAGCCCGGGCTAGTCCGGGTTTCGAAAGGGATCGTACAATCCGAGTTCAATCGGCCAGTATAGCGCCACGACGGCAAGCAGTATAAGTGCGTGAATGACCGCCGCCTTGCGGGCCATCACGAACCGGTTCCCCAGGTGATAGACGAATATTAGATAGATTGCGGCGAAGAATGCATTCGTTGGCGGAGCCCACCAATACAAAGGCCCGTAGTGGGCATCATTTGTTGAACACCTCGACGCCGAGAAGTGAGCGTACCAAGTTGGATTGGCTGCGCGCGCCGGTCTTGTCAAAAACGCGTTGAAGATGGGTGCGGGCAGTATTCACTGACACTCCCAGCAGCTCAGCCGCAGCAGCAAGGTCTGTTCAAGTCGTTCAATGATCATTACGGCCATCTGGCCGGTGACGATTGCCTCAAACAGATCGGTCGAGCAATCAAGATCGCAGTTACTTCCACCGACAGCGTGGTAGCACGCTATGGTGGCGAAGAATTCGCGGTTCTTCTTCCCGATACTGACCAAACTGAGGCCACCATCATCGCCGAGCAAATCAGGGAGGCAATTCTACGATTGACCATACCGCATGAGTTCAATCCCGATCTCATTGCGACAATCAGCATTGGCGTCGCCGCTTTGCCTGCGGGCGCGGCACTTGGATCGGAAACTCTACTGCGTGAAGCAGACCGCGCGCTTTACCAAGCGAAGGATAGCGGGCGCAACAAGGTGGTGGCAATCTAACCGCGGTTAGTTCGTCACAAACTGCAGTCTGAGATCCTTCGATCTCCTGAGTGAGGCCGCCCCGCGACCCACGATACGAACACATCCAACAGCGCTGGATCGAACTGTCCCGCTGACCTGAGCATCGCATCGATTGCTTCACGCGGAGACCATCCCGTCTTATATGGCCTTGCGCTCGTAAGAGCGTCATACACATCGCAGATTGCAGCTATGCGTGCGGCTTTCGGGATTTCGGCTCCGACAAGCCCGTATGGGTAACCGAAGCCGTCGAACCGCTCATGATGATAGAGACAAACATCCAAAACGGCTTTCGGCATACCCTCGGTTCGTCTGAGCATCTCGTGGCCCAATGCGGGGTGTTTCCTGATGAGCATGAGCTCGGCGATCTCAAGCGGGCCTGATCTCTCCAGCAGCTTGGTCGGTAAGGCCATCTTTCCGATGTCGTGTAGCAGTCCGCCGCAACCGAGAAGGCCTACCGCATCTTCGCTCAATCCCAGGCTCCGCCCAAATGCGATCATCGATGCGCTTACCACCAACGAATGAAAGAGCGTCCCCTCCTGACCGCATTCGGGTTTCTCGGTACCGATTAACGCAACAATATCGGCCGGGGATCGCGAAATAAGCTTTCCGACCACTCTGCCGGCAGCATCATATTGAATGTCGCGGCAACGCCGCGCCCGATCAAAAAGATATCGAACGTCGGCAATCGCTTCCCTGATCACCTGTTGGGCGAGCCCGACCCGCTCTGCTCGCTTCGATGATTGGAAATCGGTATCGATCCCAATCGACGTCGACATCATCAAAGGTAGAATGCCGGTGCCAATTTTCGCTTTTTCTTCCTTTGCGTGTCTCCATAAGACCTGCTGTCGCTGTACCGACCCGATGCCGCCAGGATCGCGATCGGGAAAATCGCAGCCGACGCCACAGCGCTCGCCTGCAGAGTGATCGCGCTCGCTATCGATTTTGATCGCAGCAGATTTGGCTTTCTCTATCACGGGCAACTCTACCTATCTGGCATGAAACGGCGCAGACTTTTGAATGTTATTCACAGGAACAATTCACGAATTCAAATTATTATAGCATATTTTTAGGTCGCTCGCATTCACGATTTATAATATATTTACTATAACCCACGATCGAAAGTAGATTCAACCTTTCTCTATACGTTTATGCACCGCTGAATTCGACTTAATTTACTCCATATTTTGTAGGATATATTAGTGATAGCGCACGTCGCACGACTATCGGAACTACAGCGCGCAGCTCAATCAGGGGCTGAAGCGTATTTGTACGTGTCGCCCAATATCGTGGCCGGAATGAAATCGGAATGGCTGGCAAAACCGTACCGCGATCGGCTATACCGCAAGCGTGTGGACCGAAAACACAGGCTTCGGGCAAGCGCAGTTCTACGAGCACATGTTCTCAAGAACCCCTGACGCCACCAAAAGATATATGAGCAAACACGAAAACGATGCTTATGCATGCTTGAGACAATGCGGAGCGACAACGGATTCTCCTTTGCGGCAAGCGATAGCGTACGCGGTGGCGCTGAGCAGATCCCAAATGTCGACTGGCTTGGAAAGTACACCGAGTGCATGCGGATTTCCCGTAACAGCCTCCGGATTAGCCGTCGTGAATATGACGGTAGCACCGTACGCTTGGTTCAAATACGCAGCCACAACCGGGCCGGTAGGCCCATCGCTGAGATTAACGTCAAAGTGGGCGATATCGGCTGTCGCACCAAGTCTCTGAGCATCGGCAGCATTGCTGACCGGCCCCACGACGTCATAACTAGACGGCGGCGAAGCGTTGGAACATGTGGCTCGGGACCCTTGAAATAGGGATCGATGCGAACAATAGCATTATTGTGTGCTCGTCTCATTCTGCAATCTTGTGGTGAACGCAAAATGCAGGAGGAACAATTGTCGCATGTGTCCAAAGACGCTGATCCGGCGGAAACGATCACAAAGTCTCTTATCAAAGAGGCACAGCCTAGCCGCCCGACTTCCCTTCCCTTGTCGGCGGAAGCCTGGCTTGCGGCAATTGTCGAAAATTCCGACGATGCCATCATCAGCAAATCCGTGGACGGCATCATCACAAGCTGGAACAAGAGCGCGGAGCGCCTGTTCGGCTTCCTCGCATCGGAAGCGATCGGTCGGCCGATCACCATTCTCGTCCCGCCACACCTCTTGCACGAAGAAGAGACGATCATCGACTCCATTCGAGCCGGCAAGAGGATTGAGCATCAAGAGACGGTGAGGCGCCGCAAAGATGGAAGGCTGGTGGACATTTCGCTCACCGCCTCCCCTGTGCGAGACAAGCATGGCGCCATCATCGGGGCTTCCAAGATCGCCCGCGACATCTCGGAGCGAAAGCGGTTGATCGAGCAGCAGGACCTTCTTCTGCAAGAAATGCAACACCGCGTGAAGAACCTGTTCGCCGTCATGAATTCCCTCATTTCCATGAGCGAGGCGGCTGCAACGAACCCTAAGGCCATGGCGAACGACCTTCGCGCACGCATCGGCGCCTTGGCCGCAGCGCACAGCCTCATCTTGACTGCGAAGCGCGGAGCCTCTCAATCAAATGGTTCAGTAAGCTTCTTCGCTCTCATCGAAGCCATTTTCGCAGCTCATCAAGACAAGGATAATGAACGCCTTGTCGGGAGAGGCAGCGACGTCCAAGTGGGTGCCTCGGCCCTTGCTTCTCTCGCAATGCTTCTTCACGAATTCATCACCAATTCGATAAAGTACGGCGCGCTTTCGACGGTCGCTGGCCATATCGAAATCGAAATACAAGACGAAGACGGTCTTTCGTTGGATTGGATAGAGGTTGGCGACCCTCGCATTCGCACACCTGCCGGACCGAGTGGCTTCGGCTCACGACTGGAGCTCGTAACGATTGAAAGCATGAATGGCTCGATCAGCCGTGACTGGAGATCCGAAGGGTTGCATATCGGCCTTAAGATACCGCTACAATCTCTCATGGAGAAATAATGTCCTCCATTGCTGCGCCTGACAAAATTGTGGCGTCGCCGAAAGTCATGCCGCCTAAACCCTCCCGGTGGCCGGATGTCCCAACGGCGTGACGCGGGGCAATGGAATTGGTTGAAGATGGTTAACCAGCTCGCGGCATCCGGTTCGCTGAACCGAAACAAATGGTCAGATCCACTTTTTCGTTGACGTCAATTCGCGTCCGTCGTTGGAAGCGTATCAAGCACCGGCACTACGCTTTCCTTCAACTTTTCAAGGTGTTCGAGCGCTTTTTCGCAGCGCAGTCTTTGCTGGTCGTCCTCAGCTTGGAACAATGCCCGCGACAAGCCGAGTTCGACATTTTCGAAAACGTTAAGAGCAAATTCCATTGCATGAGGTTCATGCGTGAGAGCAAGTCTCAGAAGGAGCTGCCCAGAAACATATTCCTGCAATTGGAGTCTTGCTTCAGGGCCCTGAACCGTCTGCTCCGAAGTCTCAGGATTCGCAGACATTCTTTCCTCCTTATCTTGTGGTTGGGGCATGATGACACGCCATCGACGCGGTGATGATTGGAATCCAAGAGTGGGCGTCCGGTTGACGAAGCTTGTGGGCAGGTTCTTGCAGTCCGCTATACTCTTCGGAATTCGATATCGACCATGACGCCGTAATGATCGCTCGGCCATAATCCATCCACCGGATAATTGAAGACGCATTCAGCCGAGAGAACTTCTGCGCGCCCTTTCGGATGCGCTTCCCATGATCCGACCAGCACATAGTCGAACCGGCGGTGGTAGTTCGATCGGCCGATGATATGTTCGGCACCCGTCTTCGCGTTTGGATTGGCCGACGTCCAGGTGTCGCCTCTTCCAGCTCCAGCAATTTCCCAAGCATCGTAATAGCATACGCTTCTGCCATCGAGCGATTGTCGGCCCGTGAGATAGCGGATGGAAGCCGCATCCGGGCCGGCATTGAGGTCGCCCGCGATTATGGTCGGCAAGTCTTGCCTGTGCCTGTTATCGGAAAGCGCGAGTTTCTATGCGCCTTCATCTCTTAAGTGCTCTTTGGCATGGAAGTGTCCACTAAACATAGGTGGACACCAAAAATGGACATAGACGCTCTTAAACTCCCATCTCCTGACCAAGGTCG
>Ga0209026_1001223_pt1 | contig 11808 bp, 10 predicted proteins | sample AraplaCL_Col_mCL_FD_184262 | JGI IMG/M metagenome (GOLD analysis project Ga0209026, IMG submission 184262) | Arabidopsis root microbial communities from the University of North Carolina, USA - plate scrape CL_Col_mCL (SPAdes) (version 2) | ecosystem: Host-associated > Plants > Roots >... | reverse complement strand
AAATCAAGGAAACCATGCTCCTGCACAAACTCTGCGGTTTGGAAACCTTTAGGCAGGTCTTTTTTAATGGTTTCTTTAATTACCCGCGGCCCGGCAAAACCTATTAAAGCGCCAGGCTCGGCAATGTTCACGTCGCCCAGCATAGCGTATGATGCAGTTACACCGCCTGTTGTAGGGTCGGTCAATAAAGAAATGTACGGTATTTTTGCCTGTGCAAGCTGTGCCAGTTTAGCCGAGGTTTTAGCCATCTGCATTAATGAAAATGCAGCTTCCATCATACGCGCCCCGCCCGATTTTGAGATCATCAAAAAGGGTACTTTATGCTCGATAGAATAGTTAATAGAACGTGCAATTTTCTCACCCACTACAGATCCCATCGAACCGCCGATAAAGTTAAAGTCCATACAGGCAATCACCACGTCCTCGCCATTCATCTTCCCAACGCCAGACCGTATAGCATCTTTTAAACCGGTCTTAAACTGTGTTTCAACTAAACGGTCGCTGTATTTTTTGCTGTCGGTAAAGTGCAACGGATCGCCCGATGTCATGTCCGGGTACAGTTCGGTGAACTCGTTATTGTCAAACAATACCGAAAAATATTCTTTAGAACCTATACGCAAATGGTAACCGCAATAGTGGCACACGTATTGGTTTTCAACTTGTTCTGAATAATGTAGTGGTTTTTTGCATTGCGGGCATTTGTTCCAGATACCATCCGGTGCCTCTTTCTTATCTTCAGTAGATGTAATTATCCCTTTTATTTCACGCTTAAACCAGGCCATATCTTTTTTAGACTCTTCCAAAATTGGTACAAAGAAACGATTTTTTTAATTAGAAGCGAGATTTGAGATTTGAGATATGAGATAGAACTGAAAATTGTAATCGATTGTTTAGCAAAACTTCCCTTAAATTCGGTCCGGTCAATCTGCCTATTGCCAAAAATCTCACGTCTCATATCTCACATCTCAAATCTAAATGATAACTTCGAGCCATAATTTATAAGCTACATGGACTTAAAAAACTATAAAGGCGTACTGCATGGCGACCAGGTGCAGGAGTTGTTTGAACAAGCAAAAAAACACCAGTTTGCGCTGCCTGCGGTTAACGTAATTGGTACCAACAGTATAAATGCGGTAATGGAAACTGCCAAAGCAGTAAACTCGCCGGTGATGATCCAGTTATCAAACGGCGGTGCGCAGTTTTACGCTGGCAAATCTTTAGATAACAGTAAGCTGCAAGCTTGCATCCTGGGTGGTGTATCAGCTGCTAAACACGTTCATTTATTGGCAGAGCATTATGGTGTTGCTGTTGTTTTGCATACAGACCACGCCGCCAAAAAGTTATTACCATGGATAGATGGATTATTAAATCATGGCGAGAAATTCTTCGCCGAAACAGGTAAACCACTGTTCTCATCGCACATGCTGGATCTTTCTGAAGAGCCAATAGAAGAGAACATTGAGATATCTGCTAAATACTTAGCGCGCATGGCAAAAATGAACATGACGCTGGAAATTGAGTTGGGTGTAACGGGTGGCGAGGAAGATGGAGTTGATAACAGCGATGTTGATAGTTCAAAACTTTATACACAACCAGAGGATGTAGCATATTCTTATGAGCACCTGATCAAGGTTAGTCCGCGCTTTACGGTTGCTGCTGCCTTTGGTAATGTACACGGCGTTTACAAACCAGGTAATGTAAAGTTGCAGCCGGTAATTTTGCATAACTCGCAGGAGTATGTAAAAAAGAAATTCAACCTTTCTGCCGATAAGCCGATCAACTTTGTGTTCCACGGCGGCTCAGGCTCAAGCGAGGCTGAAATTCGCGAAGCGATCTCTTACGGCGCAATTAAAATGAATATCGATACCGATATGCAATGGGCGTTTTGGGAAGGTATTAAAGACTACTATCAATCGAAAGAAGGTTACCTGCAAAGCCAGATAGGTAGCCCTGATGGTCCTGATTCTCCAAATAAAAAATATTACGATCCGCGTGTTTGGCTGCGTAAAGGCGAAGAAACTTTTGTTAAGCGCTTAACCCAGGCATTTGCCGATTTGAACTGCTTGGATGTAAACAGCAAATTGTAATTTCAGAAGCACGAAGTTTCAAAAACTTCGTAATCTCCTTAACGCAAAAAGGCATCTCAACGAGATGCCTTTTTGCGTTATCCTTATTGTCATTGCGAGGAACGAAGCAATTTTAATAAATAAGATTGTCATTCTGAGCGATAGCGAAGAATCCTAAACGAGAAACACATCCACCATGCGAAGTAGATTAAGATTCTTCGCTATCGCTCAGAATGACAGGTCGGTCAGCAGGAAGATTGCTTCGTTCCTCGCAATGGCGATGTTATAGGTTATCTCGCCAAACATATAAGCTGTTTTTGGGTTTATGGATACATTACTCTATAAACATGGCCAAAAAGAAGAGCAATTATTTCGAGAAGTTTGCAAACTGGGCAACCAACGCCACCGGCAGTTCGGCAGCGTTTATAACCGCTATTGTGGTTATCCTGATCTGGATAGTCACAGGTCCGGTGTTCCACTATTCAGATACCTGGCAGTTGATCATCAATACCGGCACCACCATCATTACCTTTTTGATGGTATTTTTGATACAAAAATCTCAGAATAAAGACTCTAAAGCTATTCACCTGAAACTAAATGAGCTGTTAGCTTCACACCAGGGAGCCAGCAACCGCATGGTTGATATTGAGGACCTTACCGAAGAGGAACTGGATCATTTGCATAAATTCTATGTTCAATTGTCTGACCTTGCCGAGGTGGAAGACGATCTGACTTGTACACATTCTATTGACGCTGCAAAGGAAAATCATAACTTTAAACTCTCAAATTACCGATTGCACAAACACTATAATGACTCCCGAAGCAAACGAGAAGCAGCAAAAGCAGATACAAGTAAAAAAAGTAAATAACCCCGCCGACCTGGAAAAGGTGTTTGAAATACGCCGCCAGGTTTTTGTTGTAGAGCAAAACTGCCCGCCCGAAATTGAATGGGAGTTTGAAGACGAATCCACCCATTTTTTAGCTACCGTTAACGGCGAACCCGCCGGTGCTTCGCGCTGGCGCAAAACAGATAAGGGATATAAATTGGAACGTTTTGCCGTACTATCATCCTATCGGGGTGGTGTAGGCAAGGCTTTGGTGCAAGCTGTATTAGACGACCTGCCCGCGGATGCCGACTATGTTTACATGCACGCACAACTGCAGGCTATGCCGCTTTATGAGCGTTTTGGTTTTGAGAAGAATGGGCCGCAGTTTGAGGAGGCGGGAATACAACATTTTAAAATGGTTCGCAAACACTAAGTCCGGCTATGCAAAACGAAATATTAGCCGCTTTCGGGCTTGATGCTCAAAAATATCTTATCGAAAACTTTGGTGGCGGTCTGATCAATCATACCTGGAAAGTAAGCGGTGATAGATCTTATATCCTTCAACGCATCAACAAATCAGTTTTCAAAAAACCGGAAGAGATTGCCCAAAACATTGACCTGGTTGGTGAATATTTGAAACAACATTATCCAGCTTACTTATTCATCGCACCTGAAAAATTGCCTGGTGGCGATTCAATGTTACATTACAGCGATGGTGAGTATTACCGGCTGACGCCATTTGTTGAAGATTCTGTTTGTATTGCCACCCTGGAAACCGCTGACGAAGCCTACGAAGCAGCCAAGCAATTTGGGCGCTTTAGCGCCCTTTTAAGCAACTTTGAAAGTTCAAGGTTAAATTATACACTTCCCGACTTTCATAACCTTACACTGCGTTATAATCAGCTCCAGTCGGCTATTGCATCGACTTCGGCAGAACGGTTAGAGAAAGCGACGAAAGCCATCGCGCTTTCCGAAAAATATAAAGATATTAACGATACCTACCACAATGTTGTAGCCGCAGGCAAAATTCCCTTGCGTGTAATCCACCACGACACCAAAATAAGTAACGTGCTGTTTGACGGCGACCGTAAGGGCTTATGTGTGATTGATCTGGATACCATTATGCCCGGCTATATTACCAGCGATTTGGGTGATATGATGCGCACTTATCTTTCGCCTGCCGGCGAAGAGGAAAACGAGTTTGGCAAGGTTTGCGTACGCACCGAAGTTTTTAAAGCACTGATAGAGGGTTATTTCGCCGAAATGGGTACGATCCTGACAGCTCAGGAAAAGAGATTAGTAGTATATTCAGGTAAGTTTATGATCTATATGCAAGCTATCCGCTTTTTGGCCGATTATCTGAATAATGATATTTACTATGGCTCAAAATACCCGGGACATAACCTGGTACGGGCCGAAAATCAGTTTACTTTGTTAGAACATTACGTTGCTTTGGAAGACGAATTCGAGGCGATAGTTAGCCAGCTTTAATCATGACTAAATTATTACGATCAATTGGATTCATCATCGCTGTTATGATGATTGGGTTTGTGGCTTCTGTAAGTGCGCAAAACGTTAAATATGTGGTCGGCCATAATGAATGGAATCCCGATTCATTGGGCAATCATCGCGCAGTAGTGAGTGTGACTAAATCCGGTCCGGTTGCTAAGGTGACGATTGAATGGCGTCGCCGTGACGATCCAACAAACAAAGCAGTTTGGGTTGTTGACGCGAAGAGCAATAAACTAATCGGGAATGTAAAGCTTGACAATATCTCCCGCGAAAGCGGCACGATTTACTTTGAACCAACCTCGGGCATTGGCAAATACTATGTTTACTATTTGCCGTACAAGGTAAACGCAAAATCAAATTACCCCAATGCTGTTTATCGCAATGATCAGCACACGGCTTCTGCCGATTGGCTGAGCAAAACCGATAAAGCGGTGCCTGTACAATTGCTTTATCTCGAATCCATCAATGCCATCAACAGCTTTTACCCGATGGAGGTGATCGCGACAGCAAACGAAACAGAGAAATTGATCAGAGCGAATACCGGTAAAGACTATCTTGTTTTTACCGAAGATCGCACGCATCCCATCAAAATGACCGAGAATTTGCCGCAGCGATGGATACAAAAAGGCGTTACAGGCAAGCTTACCGATGCGGCAATGAGAGGAGAGAACTTCGCCTATCAATTGGGGATTTACCCGGTAGCGCATGATCTGCAGAATGTGCATTTAACATTCAGTCCGTTAACCGATGGAAATGGTCACGCCATTCCGCCAAGCGTGATGAGTTGTTTGAATACCGACGGCACTCAATATGACGGCAGCAACTTTAGCGCGATGGTGAATGTACCGCAAAATAAAGTGCAGGCAATGTGGTGCCTGGTTAATGTGCCAAAAACGACGACGCCGGGTATTTATTCAGGGAACGTTACAATAAATGTGGATAATGCCAAACCGCAAACTATTAAAGTGAGCTTGCAGGTAACCAACAAAACAGCAGTAAATGGCAATGTAAATCATCCTGAACTACAAACACGCTTAACCTGGCTAAACTCTACATTGGCGCAAAAAAATGATGTCATCAAGCCGTATACGCCTTTGCAGGTGAATGATAAAACCATCAGTCTGTTGGGTAGAAAAGTGATGCTGGCAGCAAACGGTTTTCCCGAGCAAATTCAAACGTTCTTTGCGCAAACCATGACCGAAATAACCGATAACCCAAATAACTTCTTTGGCGAGAAACTGCATTTCCACGTGGTAAGCGGTGATACGCATAAAGATATTGCGTTTAAAGATCAGGGTGTCAACTTCACTCAAAAGGAGGCAGGTACTGTAAAATGGACCGCCACAAGTGTTTCAGATCCGCTGCAAATGGATGTGACAGGCTCGATTGAGTTTGATGGCTATATGAATTACACGGTCAAGTTCACCGCGTTGAAGGATGTGACTCTGGATGACATTAAATTTCACATCCCGTTTAAGCCTGAGATTCCAAAATACCTGATGGGCTTAGGCAACAAAGGCGGGTATCGCCCTGATACGGTGAAATGGAAATGGGATGTAGGTACCAAGAACCAGGATGGGGCTTGGCTAGGGTCGGTAAACGCGGGTCTGCAATATTCACTGCGCGATGAAAGATATGTACGTCCGCTGAACACCAATTTCTACCTGCAAAAGCCTTTACTATTGCCAACTTCGTGGGGTAATGATGGCAAGGGCGGCATGACCATTATGCAAAAAGGCGCCAATATTTTGATGGAAGCCTTTAGCGGCAAACGCCAAATGAAGAAAGGTGAGGTGTTGTATTATAACTATACGCTGCTTATTACGCCTTTCCACACCATCAATACCGATGTGCAATGGGCCACGCGCTTTTATCACAAATACAATAATTTGGATACGATAAAAGCCACAGGCGCTACGGTTGTAAATATACATCACGCAACACCGATTAATCCCTACATCAATTACCCGTTTATTGCGCACGATGCAATGAAGCGATATATTGATTCGGCGCATAGGTTAGGTTTGAAGGTGAAGATTTATAACACCGTTCGCGAGCTTTCTGAGCGTGCTTACGAAACTTTCCCAATGCGCAGTTTAGGTCATGAGATCTATTCAACCGGAAAGGGTGGTGGTTATTCCTGGTTGCAAGAGCATTTAGGAAATGATTATTTAGCGGCCTGGTATGTGCCTGAATTGAAAGATGCGGCCGTGGTGAACAGCGGCATGAGTCGCTGGCACAACTACTATGTAGAGGGCATGAACTGGTTAACCCAAAATGTAGGTATCGACGGTATTTACCTGGATGATGTGGCTTTTGACCGCATCACCATGAAACGCGTTAAACGCGTGCTGACAAAAGATGGGCATCCGGGGATAATTGACCTGCATTCTGCCAATCAATACAATAAAAATGATGGCTTTAACAACAGCGCTAACCTGTATATGGAGCATTTTCCATATCTAACACGTCTGTGGTTTGGAGAGTATTTCGATTATGAAAAGAATAATCCTGATTTCTTCCTGACGGAAGTTTCAGGCATTCCGTTCGGCTTGATGGGCGAGATGCTGCAAGGCGGCGGAAATCCATGGCGAGGTATGATCTACGGCATGACCAACCGTATGCCTTGGAGCGATAACGCAGATCCACGACCAATTTGGAAAGCCTGGGACGCGTTTGGCATGCAGGGCAGTAAAATGATCGGGTATTGGGTGGATGATAATCCTGTGAAGACGGATAACCCTAAAATATTAGCCACGGTTTACAAAAAACAAGGTAAAGCGATGATCGCCATTGCCAGCTGGGCGGACAGCGACACCAGGATCAAATTATTTATTGATTGGAAAGCTTTAGGGATTGACCCTGCGAAAGCCAGGTTGACCGCATCGGCCATTAAGAATTTTCAACCGGCACAAAGCTTTGATGTGAATGGCGAAATACCGGTACAAAAAGGTAAAGGGTGGTTGTTGGTGTTGCAATAATTAAGGCAGTTTGCTAAAGTCTATCTTAGGGTGACCGGCCTCGCTTGGTTTACGTGTTAAATTTGTTTTTAGCACCGTAAAATCATCAAAGAAACCGCAATTACGCAAGAAAAATTGGTTGCCGTCTATACCGCCGCTGTAATCTTTGCGGTAATTGATGTTGGCGGTAGCGTCCGCTGTAAAAACAGCGTTGTTTATGGCGTACCAATTACCTTTGGTGTCAATGACCCATTGGTTACCGAAGTTTACCTTACGGGTAACATTGCCCATATCCGGTTCAAAGTTTTCCAGGAAAGAGTATAATCCCTTTAAATATGTACCTGATTTTGGTCGCTTAAAACTGGCGATGAGCTGCCAGTCTGCCTGCGATTTGTCTTTAAAGTATGCCGTGAAGATCGTTGTTTTATCAATCGGGTTAGCCTGCGCGTGAATTAAGAAAGCGTAAGTTTTACCGGCCACCCATAGATAGTTCAAATAGCTTTGCCCGCCAGAACCCTCGCTGCCAAACTCGCCGGTATGAACGGTGGCACCTTTTTTAAGCATTACGATCTTCAGGCTGTCGGGTATCTTCTTTGGGTCATCCGTAGTGAACGGGCTCCAGATTGAAAATAAAATGTGCCGCTCGGTAGGAGAGTTTACCTGCATACCAAAGTAGCCGCCGGTAAAACCATCTGCCATAAAGTAGGAGCCTAAAACATCGTTGCCAACCGGTACTGTTACCTCGTTATAGAACCATTCGGTATTGTCTTTAGCTTCATCAGGTAGTTTGTAATTTAAGTGAACCGATGGTCCCCGATGGCCCCAGTAAAAGTAATTGCCCTGGTTGTTTTTAACATAGCCTGCGCCTTTTAAAGCCGGGCCTTTTAACAACATATCGCTTACATTGGCAAATACTTCGCCCGCTTTGCTAATGCCGGTTAGTGTGATCTTTTTATAACCGGGCGACTTAACATCAACTTTCCCAAATGATACGATGCCTTCCTCTGGATTAGCAAAGGTTTTGGTGAATGTTTTATTATCAAACGTCAGCGCAATTTTGCTGCCGCCGGATGGTACTTTTAATTGTAGTGCAATTTCTGTTTCACCGGTGTTTTCAAACCGTATGTAGGCGCTAACGGTGTCCTTGTTGCTTTTCCAATCGGTTAGGCCTTTATCATCAATTTTGGCAGACGCCCCTTTATTTACCCAACCATTCCCACCCAATGGAACGACGATTTTGGTAGAATCCGCATTTTGAGCTACTGCGTTACCACCTATTAAACTCAATACCAAAAGTGATTTTAAAAGCTTTATCATAGTTATGAAAATATCCTTCCCGAGTAATTTAAAGCCCCCCTTAATTTATCCATATTAAGCCCTGAGATCGCTTTTTGTGATTGCAGATAGTCTATCAGGTTTTCGGTAGCGATATTGCCTGTAAGGTCGTCTTTGGCCATTGGGCAGCCGCCGTAGCCTTTTAGCGCCGAGTCGAAATGTTTACAGCCGCTTTCATACGCCGCTTCGGCTTTTTCACGCCAGGTTGTTGGCGTGCTGTGTAAGTGAACGCCAAACTCGGTTTGGGGGAAGTTATTTGCAAGGGCAGGGTAGATGCTTCTGATTTGTTCTGGCGTAGCTATGCCGATGGTATCGGATAATGCTATGATCTTAATGCCCTCATTTACTAGTTTTTCTGTCCAGTTGCTTACAATATCCACGTCCCATTCATCCCCGTAAGGATTGCCAAAACCCATGGATAGATAAACCAGCAATTGTTTGTTTTTTGACATGCAAAGCTGCTGCATCTTCTTTACCAGTTCAAATGAATCGGCAATAGAAGAATTAGTATTTCGCTGTTGAAAGGTTTCGGATATCGAGAAGGGAAATCCCAAGTATGTAATTTCTTCATGCTGCGCTGCTTCTTCAGCACCGCGGTAATTAGCAATAATGGCTAATAACTTCGATTTGGTCGAACTCAAATCCAATTGTTTCAAAACTTCCGCCGTATCTGCCATTTGCGGGATGGCCTTTGGCGATACAAAGCTGCCGAAATCTATGGTATCAAAGCCAACCTGCAATAGTAAATTGATGTATTCGGCTTTTAACTCAGTCGGGATAAAATTATGCAGGCCCTGCATGGCATCACGCGGGCATTCGGTTAATTTAATGGCGGATGGATTCATTTATTATAAAATTAGATGCGGTATAAACCGGCTCAAATTGTCGGTCACCAGGCTTTTTGATTCCCTGATGCCCATGCCTGCAGGTTGCTGGCCCACTACCCAGCTACCAATTACCGGGAAATTTCCGTCAAACTCGGGCAGTTTACAAAGCTGCTGAAAAATATAACCCTCGGCGCCATAGTTACCGTTAGTGTTTGCTATTTCACTCCCGTTTTCCACAATGCTAATATTTGCTCCTTCGCGGGATAGGAAAGGTTTCTTTACAAAGTCTTTTAATTTGTCGCTCGTAAAATAAGTGGGCAAAAGGTTCGGATGATCGGGAAAAAGCTCCCATAAAACAGGTAAGATCGCCTTATTGCTTAGCAGCATCTTCCAGGATGGCTCAACCCAAATTGCTTCCTGGGTGTCGGCTAAAAGGTTGCGGCCATAATCTTCATTCACCATCCATTCGTAAGGGTAAAGTTTGAAGATATTCTTCATGGGGCGGTTATCCAGATCAACAAAATTGCCATTATAGTTATCCCACCCTATATCGTTGATGTAGATGAAAGCGGTATCAAAACCAGCCTGCATGGCGCAATCTTGTATATAGGCAACGGTGGTATAATCCTCCAGGCTATCGCGTACGCAGGTAAAATACAGGATATCGTCATACATATATCCCTTTAGGTATTTGCAGTATTCTATTAGCTTTTCATGTAGCGAATTGAACTGATCCTTAGGCTCGTCAAAATCTTTTAGCCAAAACCACTGAATGATCGAAGCCTCAAACAACGAGGTAGGGGTATCCGCGTTAAATTCCAATAATTTGGGCTCGCCTTTACCATCGTAGCAAAAATCAAAACGACCGTAAATAGCAGGGGCGTCGTTGTTCCATGTATCAATAATATGCGGAACAAAGTATTCGGGTATGCCAAACTGGCTAAAAAGGTTGTTATCAATTACATATTGAGCGGCATCCAAACACCGGTCCCAAAGCTCGGCAGTTGCTTTTTCTATCTTTTCTATCTCGGCTAACGAAAACGTATAATAGGCCGATTCGTCCCAATAGGGTACATCGGTAGTATGGAAACCAAAGCCTAAGCTTTCAACGGTTTTTTGCCAGTTATTTCGTGGTGTAGTACTGATTCGCTGCATAGTTATGACGAAATACTGTGTCCTCCCGCCGACTCGCCAAACCCACCTCTTGAAATTCCTTCTGAAAAAGAGGAGTGCACACCAGCGTTAGAGTAGCCCGACCGCATAAACCGGCCACCATAGTAACCACCAAACGGCCTGAAAATATAGTAACCCCCGTACGGATGTGCGTGTGTGTAATACCCTGTTGAGTCTGTACGTAAATATAACCGGCTATGCTCTTTGGGGCGGTCACAACCCAACAGGGCCGTTACCAAAACCAGGCTTATGGTAGTAGATTTTTTCATGAGCTATTTTACGGTTACATAAAACTCATAATCGCGGGGGATAATTTGAGTGCCGGTATGTTCGTCGTCTCCATCGGCAACCATTTTGCCAAGCGAAGGCAGGGTATCTGTTTTACTATACTCCTTTACCACAATACCGTGACGCCAAACCTTATAATGCGTAGTTAATATATCTTTTAACGAGTCAAGGTGTTTTGTACTCAGAGCCACTTCAATACTAGCTGTTTTATCGAGTGTTTTTGATTGATCTTCGTTGCTTTGATCGTTACAGGCGCTTATTAGCAAAACTAAAGCAATACCAAGGGGTAATAATTGTTTCATACGTTTGGGCTGTATTTATCCAAACATACACCAAAGCGGCGGTGAAAACAAATCAATCCGGGTCTGAACTTTGTTTGGTTTTTTTATTTAATTCTTCGCGTTTAAAGCCCCTGATAATTAGACGTGCCCCGCCGTTATTATTAATGTAGCTGCCTATCCAGTTAATAAAAACGATCACCTTGTTACGGAAACCTAATAACGATATCAAATGTACAAACATCCAGATCAACCACGCAAAAAAGCCGTGAAATTTCAGCTTGCCTAAATCGGCAATGGCTTTATTACGGCCAATGGTAGCTAAAGAACCTTTGTCGTTATATTTAAAAGGTTCGGTTGGCTCGTTATTGATCAACCGCATCAAATTCTTGCCTAGCAATGTGCCTTGCTGAATGGCTACTTGTGCCACGCCGGGATGGCCCTTTGGTGTTTCGTCGGTTATCATGGCGCATACATCGCCTATGGCAAAAACATTATCCAAACCTTTCACGCGGTTAATACTGTCTACGCTAATGCGGTTG
>Ga0209026_1001221_pt1 | contig 11816 bp, 12 predicted proteins | sample AraplaCL_Col_mCL_FD_184262 | JGI IMG/M metagenome (GOLD analysis project Ga0209026, IMG submission 184262) | Arabidopsis root microbial communities from the University of North Carolina, USA - plate scrape CL_Col_mCL (SPAdes) (version 2) | ecosystem: Host-associated > Plants > Roots >... | reverse complement strand
CCTCTCCCTACCCTCTCCCCTCTCTTCCCCCGGCCCAAGGCCGGGGTCGGGGGGAGAGGAGGCGTGACGGCAACGCCAACCACCCCTCAGCGAAGTTCGGAAGGTCTGCTTTGCGCGTGGCCGGCAGGTTGGCGCACGATCACGCTGGCGAGGGATGGGCGGTGGGGGTTGGAACCGGGATTGCGGTTCAGTCCGTGGCGGCCGCCACGGCGATCCGGTCGCGCAGGTCCTCGGCGCTGAGGATGCTGATCGTCGCGCCGTCGGCGATCAGGGCCTCGGCCTTTTCGTAGAGGGCGGTGCGGCGCACGCCGAACGAGAAGGGACGGGCGCCGGCGATCACCAGCATGGTCGTGGTGCGGCCGACCCCGGCCATCACCTTCCCACCCGCCGCGGCGATCTCGGCGGGCAGCGTGCGATCGTGCGGCGAGGTGATCAGGGCGATCTTCTCGCCCAGCAGCGGGCCGTTGGCGGCGGGCGTGGGGCGCTGCGCCTTGCGGGGCGATGTGCGCCAGGGGCTGGCCATCCAGGCCGCAAGGTCCAGGCCGGTGTGCTCCATCGCCCGCAACAGCACCCCGCCCGCGACGCGCGCATCGCTGAGCGCGTCGTGATGGCGGTGTTCGAGCTCCAGGTGCTCGGCCAGCACGTTCAGGCGGTGGGTGTGCAGGTCGGGCCAGGCGTGCCGGGCGACCTGCACGCTGTCCAGCCAGCGGCTGCGGATCATGGGCAGCCCCGCGATCCGGCAGGCGGCCGTGAGCGCGCCGTGGTCGAACATCGAATGGGCCACCGTGATGCGTCCGCCCAGGTGGTCGAGCAGGGTCCCGTACAGCCGCGGGAACGTCGGCTTGCCGGCGACGTGCTGCGGACCGATGCCGTGCAGCCGCGTGTTGAACGGCATGAAGGCGTCCTGGGGATCGACCAGGGTCTCCCAGGCCAGGACCTCGCGGCCGTCGCGGAAGCCGACGATGCCGATCTGGCAGATGCTGGACGGCCGCGCGCAGGCGGTCTCGACGTCGATGACGACGAAGTCGAGGTCGGGCCGGGCCGGAGCGGGCGGCGGCTCGGGGGGCGAACGGGTCTCGGGCGTGTCGACGAGCGGGCCGAGCTCGGACGCCGGCCGCATCCCGAACTGCTTCGCCAGATCCTCAAGTGTCGTCACGCAACACCTCCTCGCGACAATCTGGAGATTCGCGAGAGGGGCGCCAAGCGAGAGTGTCGGCCTGCGCTGATCGGCAGCGGACGCGAGAGCGGGTGGAGATGGACGCGACACCCGTCAGGCGGCGGGCAGAGCCGTTCGCGCCTCCGTCCAGAATTCTTCGGCGCTGAGCTGCTGCGCGCCGAAGCCCATGGTGGCGATGACCATTTGATGGCGGGGCAGCACGAAGCAGAACTGGCCGCGCGCGCCCGCGGCGCAGACCATGTCGCGGGGCGCCGAAGGGACGCGCCCTTCGCCGTTGAGCCACCACAGGTAGCCGTAGCTGGGGTTGCGGGCCGAAGGCGCGAGGACCCTAGGCGCCGAAAATCCAGCCGGCCGACAGGGACGACAGGGTCACGCCGACGAGCACCATCTGTCCGCCGCCCGTCATGGTGATCACCGTGTCGGCTCCGGCCTGGGCCACCGCGTACTGCGTGCCGGGATCCACCATCACCCGGTCGCCCTGGGCAGAGCTGAAGTCGAGCACGCGGTCGAGGCCCGCATCGCCGAAGGTGTGGAAGATGTCGGCGCCCGCCCCGCCCACCATGGTGTCGTCGCCCTTGTCGCCGGAGACGAAGTCGTCGCCCGTCCCGCCGAACACCAGGTCGTTGTCCTGGCCGCCGCGAACGACGTCGTCGCCCGCGCCCCCAACGCAGGTGTCCGCGCCGACATTGCCGTAGACTAGGTCCGCGCCGGCGTCGCCGAACAGCAGGTCGTTGTCCTTGCCGCCCACCACCCAGTCGTCGCCTGCGCCGCCCGAGCCGGTGTCGGCGCCCTGGTTGCCGTTGATGTCGTCGAACCCGGTCCCGCCGATGATGTAGTCGTTGCCCTCCTCGCCGCGGAGGTAGGTCGAGCCCGCCGCTGCGGCCCCCGCGCCGGGCGCGGCCTGGCCATAGATCACGTCGTTCCCCGCGCCGCCCCAGATCGTGTCCGAGCCGCCGACGCCGTACAGCAGGTCGTTGCCGCCATAGCCGCGCAGCAGGTCCGCGCCCGGGCCGCCGCCCACGCGGTCGGCGCCGATCATGATCGCGTTGAACATCGCCTGGCTGGCGTCGCCCAGGGACCAGCTGGCCAGGGTGACCAGCGGGGTCTGCGGGATGGAGAGGTTGATCGAGAACGGGCCGCCGTGGGGCGCGCCATAGGAATAGTCCAGCGACGTGGCCGTCCCCCCGGCCAGATGGCCCGCAGCGTCGGTGGCGAAGCCGAAGCCGTTCAGGCGCAGGCTGATGTCGCCCAGGCTGGCCGTGACGAAGGTCGGCGACCCGTCGGTGATGACGGCGTCCAGCACGTAAGAGACGTGGGCGCGGTCCATGTCCCCGCCGATCGAGCCCGCGGCCCCGCCGACACCGGCCGACGGCGCGCCGGGCAGGGTCGGTTCGGCGATCGCGCCGCTCGCCCCGCCGGTTCCACCCGTCCCGCCAGTACCTCCCGTTCCACCTGCGCCGCCCGTGCCGCCTGTGCCACCCGTACCGCCCGTACCGCCTGCGCCACCAGTACCGCCGGTCCCGCCGGTCCCTCCGGTTCCGCCTGTGCCGCCCGTTCCACCCGTGCCGCCGCCACCCGGCTGGATAGGGGTCTCCAGGGGCCCCGACAGGCCGATGTTGGTGGCCGAGACAGCGTCGAGGTTCGCGCCGACCAGCCGCACGGCGTCGTCGAAATGCAGCCGCCCCGATAGCGCCGCGCCGAATACGTAGACGTCGGAGCCCACCTGCACGGAGACGAAGTTGTAGCCCGCCGCCTCCTGCGCCTCGGCCGCCGCCACCGCGGCGGAGAAGTCGCTGGCCGTGGTTTCGGCATAGGCGCCGGTGATCGAACCGAACTGCAGCTTGTCCTCGGCGCCGTTCCAGTCGGTGACCGTGATCACGCTGGCCGCGGAGGCCGCCGAATGCGAGGCCGAGGTCACGAGGATCAGGTCGGCGCCGGCGCCCGATGTCACCGCACTGCGCGCCGTCACCTCGAACCGGTCCGCGCCCGCCCCGCCCGCCAGGGTCGAGCCGGTCGCCGCGCTGGACAGGGTGTCGGCGAAGGCTGTGCCGATCACGCCTTCGACGCGCACCAGCGTGTCGCCGCCCGCGCCCACGCCGGTCGCCAGGCTGACCGTCACGCCCGCGGACATGGCGCTGTAATCGACCGTATCGGTCCCGTCACCGCCGTCGAAGGTGTCGGCCGCCGCGCCACTCACCAGGCGGTCGTCCCCGTCGCCGCCCAGCACCGACGCCGAGCTGCCCTGGGTGGTGATCACATCGTTTCCGGCGCCGGCGTTGACCGACAGCATCACGTTCTGGGTCGGCAGTTTCAGGGTGTCGGCGAACTCCGTGCCGCGCAGGGCGATCAGGCTCTCGACCCCCTGGATCACCCCGCCGCCGAGGGAGAACGAGCCGCTCGAGACGATGTTCGACAGGTCCAGATCGACGCCCTGGCCGAGGCCGCCCAGCGACAGGCGCAGGGTGTCGGTCCCACCGCCGCCGTCGGCGTCGTCGCCGTAGCCGATGGCCAGCGCGTCGTTGCCGCCGCCACCGCTGATCCGGTCGTGCTCCAGCCCCATGTCGTCGGCCGGAGCGCTCCCGTTCGTGCTGGCGTAGTCGGCCGAATAGAGCGCGTCGGCGTTGTCCCCGCCCACCAATGTGTCGGCGCCGGCGCCGCCCGCGATGCTGTTGCCGTAGTTGTTGGGGTTTGTGGCGCCGGTGATGTTGTCGTCGCCCTCGTCGCCATAGACCAGCCCCGTATAGTAGGTCTGCTGCATGGCGATGGTGTCGTTGCCGGCGCCGCCGTGGACGACAGCGTGCCCATAGATCTTGTCGTCGCCGGCGCCGCCGTTGGCCGAGGCGAAGCTGTTCGTCGGCGTGTACAGCGTATCGTTGCCGGCCCCGCCGTCGACTAGGTTGAGGTACTGGCTGGGGCGTCCGTCGACCAGGTCGTCGCCGTTGTCGCCAAACAGCGAGCCCGTGTAGTAGCCGGCCGTCAGGGTGTCGTTGCCGTCCATGCCCGACACGGCCGTGAAGTCGGAGTAGCCGCCGCCCGTGGACCGGGCGTTGATGCTGTCGCCGAACGCGCTGCCCTGAACGAAGCTGATGTTCTCGACGCCGGTGATCACGGCGCCGCCAATGGTCTGGCTGGCCAGACCGAAGTCGGCGGTCACGCCCGACGGCGCCCCCATGAAGCTGATGTAGAGGTAGTCGCCGTACGAGCCGTCCGGCCCGCCGTCGACGCTGTCGCCGTACCCCGCGAAGATGCGGTCCGAGCCGTCGCCGCCCGTGAGGCTGTCGCGCTCCGTCCCGGTGTCGAGCTGGGGCAGCACGTAGGACAGGTTGCTGTAGGGCAGGTTGAACGCCGGCGGGATGTCGCCGCTGTAGAGCTTGTCGTCGCCCGCGCCGCCGTCCAGCGTGTCCGCGCCGGCGTTGCCGACCAGAACATCGGAGCCGTCCGCTCCCGTCAGCTTGTCGTTGCCGCCGTTGCCCGACGCGGTGTCGCTGTCGACCCCGCCCGTGAAGATGTCATCTCCGGTGGAGCCCGAGAAGGTCGCCATGACGTCTGATGCCCCCCAGCAACAGCTGCGCGGTTCACGACTCGCGCGCGCTCAACGGATAGTTGGGGCGCGGCAATGCGTCAAACCTGACGCGAGCATCCTGGCCGCCGTTTCCCGCCGGCGAATTGGTCGACCGGACTCGCTCGCAGAGGGGCTGCAAGCCTCGGACGAGTGCTGGCGTAGAGCGGGTCGTCGGCAGATGATCTGGGGAGCCCAAGAGGCGGGCGCGCAGCGGCCGCGGTGGCCGCCACGCGCCTTGACGCCGTCAGGCGAACTCGGCCGCCAGGTTGGCGAAGAGGTTGAAGCCGAAGGTCGGGGTCGACGACGAGGTCTCGCTGGAGGCCGCCGCGCCGCCCGTCAGGCCGAGCAGCGGAGCCAGTTGCGCGCCCAGGAGCCAGAGGCCCAAGGCCGCGCCGAGATTGCCGTCGAACGACAGCGGCTGGCCGGCGCCGGGGCGGGTGGTGTCGAAGTCGGCCTGGGTCACGTTCTGGCCGGTGAGCGAGCTGGTCCAGCCGGCGCCGTCGGCGCGCTCGTTGACCACCAGGCCGTCGTCGTGCGCCGCGTCCAGGGCGTATCCGTTGCCGCCCATGGTGACCTTGACGTCGCCCAGCTGGTTCTGGCTGACGCCGTCGATGGTGAGGGCCTGGGCGCCCTTGGTGACCACGACCTGGCTGGCGACATAGGCGTTGGGGTTGTTGCCGAAGGGCTCGGTATTGATGGTGATCTTCGTGCCGTTGTTCAGCTCGAAGGTGGTCGTGCCGTAGAAGTCGCCGACGTGCTGGCCGTTCACGTTGACGTGGGGGTCGCCCCAGATCTGGGTCTGGTTGCCGGCGGCGTCGGTGATCACGATCTCGGAGTTCTGCTCGTTGATCTGCATCGTGTAGCCATCGCCCAGGTCGACGCTGCACTTGCCGTCCTGCGGCATGGAGGCGGTGAAGGGATCCGCGGCCGGACGCACGCAGCCGCCGTCGACGATGCCAGGGGTGATGTTCATCCGACCGAAGTTCATCATCTGACCCATCGCGGCGCCGAGTTCGGCGAGGAGGGCGCTGTTCACCGCCGTCGAAATGGCGCTGTTGATACTGGTCATGGCTCGTCCCGTTGCTGCGCGGCGCCGGCGATCCGGCCCCTCGCGGATCAGGAAACACGGCCGTGGCGGTGCGGCCTAGCTAGGGGCCCCCCTATCAGGGGACACCCTAGGTCCGGGCGAAGGCTCGCAGCAGGTCGAGGACGACCCCGCGTCGGGACAGGGTGTCGTCCAGCAGCATCTGGACCAGGGTCGAGCTGGTGGCCAGCAGCACCAGGGTCGACAGCCAGGACTTGATGGAGAGGGACAGCGAGAAGACGTTCAGCTCGGGCGCGAACCGGTTGATCAGGCCCAGGCCCGATTCCACCAGGTGCAGCACGATCACCGCCGGCGCGGCGATCAGCACCGCCAGGGTCATCAGCCGCGAGAACTCGCCCACCACCAGCGGCAGTCCAGCCATCTGGAACCGCGGTCCGGTGCTGGTCAGCGGCCATATGGCGTAGCTCTCCAGGATCACGGTCGCCAGCAGCAGCAGGCCGCCGGAAAACATGAAGACGAAGTTGGCCAGCCGCCCCAGGAAGGCGCCGTTCAGCGAGGTGTCGTGGCCGCTGAGCGGGTCGATGAGCTGGGCCAGCGAGGCGCCCACCTTGAGGTCGATGATCTGGCCCGCCGCCTCGAACGCCCAGAGGATGGCGCTGAAGAAGAAGCCGATCAGCAGGCCGATCAGCGCCTCGCGGGCGAAAAGGCCGGCCCAGGCCTCCGGCGTCAGGTCGACCAGGCTGGCGGCGCCCGGCTGGAAGGCCAGGGCCATCAGGGCGAAGGCCACGAAGACGCTGTTGCGCACCAGCGGCGGCAGGGTGTCGGGCGCGAACACCGGCACCAGGGCGAAGGCCGTGGCCACCCGGGTGATCGCCACCGCCAGGATCAGGACCTGGCCGTAGAGGCCGTCGGTCCCGTTCATCGGCGCACCATCGCCGGAAACTCGGTGAAGACCTTGTCGCCGAACCGGTACAGCGCCCCGCCCAGCAGGGCGGCGGTGACGAACAGGGTCAGGACGATGGCCAGGAACTTGGCCGTGTACTGCAGGGTCTGTTCCTGGAGCTGGGTCGCCGACTGCAGGATGGCGACGGCGAGGCCCACGATGGACGCAACGACGATGGGCGGCGCCGACAGGATCAGCACCAGCCACAGCGCCTCGTTCATGAGCTGGATGGCCTGGGCGTTCAGCACGCGCGCCTCACTGGTACGAGAGGACCAGCCCGTGGGCCAGCTTGGTCCAGCCGTCGATCAGCACGAACAGCAGGAGCTTGAAGGGCAGGGAGACTGTCGTCGGCGAGAGCATCATCATGCCCATGGCCAGCAGGATGTTGGACACCACCAGGTCGATGATCAGGAAGGGCAGGAAGATCAGGAAGCCGATCTGGAACGCCGTGGTCAGCTCGCTGACCGTGAAGGCCGGGATGATGACGATGAAGTCACGCTCGGTCATGGTGCGCGCTCGCTCCGGCGGCAGCACCCGGCGGGCGGTCTGCAGGAAGAAGGCCCGCTCGCGCGTCGCGGCGTGCCGCATCAGGAAGTCGCGCAGCGGCTCCTTGGCCCGGTTGAAGTAGCCGGCCATCTTGCCGACGTCGCCGCCGGGACCGGCGCCGGCGATCGCCGGGGCACTCGCCGCCGGTGTCGGCGCGCTGGCCTGGAGCGCGTCCTGCATGCGGACGCCGACCGGGTACATCACATAGAGCGTCAGGATCAGCGCCAGGCCGTTGATCACGATATTCGGCGGCGTCTGCTGCAGCCCCAGGGCGTTGCGCAGCAGGCTGAGCGTGACCACGATCTTGGTGAACGACGTGATCATGACCGCGACGAACGGCGCCAGCGCGATCATGACGACGACGATCAGCGCCGAGGCGGGCGTGAAGGTCGAGAGATCCATGGGGGTTGGGCTCAGCCGGCGCGCACGCTGTCCACGACGACGCCATAGGCGTCGCCCAGGCTGACGAGGCGGCCCGTGGCCAAGTGCTGGCCGTCGGCCTTCAACTCGACGACCAGGTCGTCGCCCGCCGCAGGCAGGGGCAGCACCGAGCCGGGCCGCAGGGTTGAGAGCGCCTTCAGCGACAGGCGGACTTCACCCAGCTCGACCCCCAGGCGGATCGTCAGGCCGTCGGCGGCGGGCGCGGCCTGCGCCTCCGCCGGCCGCGGGGCGAACGACATCGGCTCGGCGGCGGGCATCGGGGTGTCGGTCGCGTCGGGGGCGCGAGCCTCCGCGGATCGGGTTGCGGTTTCGAGCATCGGGTGGGGCTCCAAATGTTGGACGGTGAAATTGCGGGCGGCGAGGTCGAGGTAACCGTGGGCCACGGGCGCGCCGTCGGCGGCGAGGGCGCAGGCCCAGCCGGCGGCGCCCGTCCGGGCCAGGACGACCACGTCGCCCTTCGCGAGCAGGGACAGTTCCGCCACCGGCGCGCGCGGACCTTCCAGCGTGGCGCGCAGCGTGACGGGGGCGAGTTCGGCGAGGCCCAGGTCGGACCTCGGCGGCGCGTCGGGCCAGAGGGCGGCGCAGGCCGGATCGACCGCGAACTGGGCGCTGTGCACGACCTCGCCGTCGGCGGTCTCGGCGTTCAGCTCGAACACCAGCCCGGCGCGCGGCCCCAGGCCGACGGGATCCAAGGGCAGGCCGATCGCCCGCTCCATCGCCGCGATCAGCGGCTCCAGCCGGCTGAGCTGGTGCAGGGCGGCGGGCAGGTCCGCCGCGGCGCGTTCGGGTAGCGGCGCGGCCGGCTGGCGGGCGATCAGAACGGGCGCGATCGCGGTCTCGCCCGCGCCGGTGTCGAAGCGCAGCCACCCGCCGTCGCGGGGCGCCTCCGCCATCCGGGCCGTCAGCCGCAGCGGGCCGATCTCGTCGTCGACACCCAGGCCGTGCAGCAGGGCCAGGCCGCGGTTCGCCGCATTGGCCTCGGCCGGGTCGATCTTGCGCAGGCGCGCGCGGGCGGGGGCGAGGGTCACGACATCCGCGCTCACGAAGGCCGCCCCGCCTCGACCTCGCCATGGATCGACATCCGGACGAGTTGGGTCAGGGTTGCGGCCTGCATCTTGGCCATGATCCGCGAGCGGTGCAGCTCGACGGTCTTGGGGCTGATGCCAAGCTTGTAGGCGACGACCTTGTTCACATCGCCGCCGACGACCAGCTCCATGACCTCGCGCTCCCGCGGCGTGAGCGAGCTCAGGCGGCGGCCGTACTCGGCCATGGCGGCGGCGTTGCGGACCGGCTGCGGCGTCGACGCGGCGGGCGCCGCAGCCTCGCGGGCCTCCAGCGCCGAGGCCAGGGCCTCCTCCAGCGCGGCCTCCTGGAACGGCTTCTCCAGGAAGGAGACCGCGCCCTTGCGCATCGCCTGCACCGCCAGCGGCACGTCGCCGTGACCGGTCATGAAGATCACCGGCCGGTCCAGACCGCGATCGCGCAGGGCGTCGAGCAGCTGCAGGCCGCTCATCTCGGGCATGCGCACGTCCAGCAGCAGGCAGGCGCTGTCGGCGGCTTCCGGCTCGGCGGCCAGTTCGTCGAGGCAGGCGTTGGGGCCGGCGAAGGTGCGGACCTCGTAGCCCAGGCTTTCCAGCCACCAGGCGGCGCTCTGGCGGAACTCCTCGTCGTCATCGACCAGGCACACGCGCCCGGCCGTCTCCGGGGTTAGGCTCATGCGTCAGACTCCTTGGGATGGGCGCGGGGGAGCGCCAGATGGAAGGTCGCGCCGCCCTCGGGATTGCGGCTGAACCACAGGCGACCGCCGTGCAGTTCGACGATGGATCGGCAGACGCCCAGGCCCACGCCCATGCCGCGCGCCTTGGTGGAGTAGAATGGCTCGAACAGGCGGGCGGCGGCCTCGTCGTCGAGGCCGGGGCCGGTGTCGCGAACGGTGAGCAGCGCCTCGCGGTCGTCGGCGGCGATGCCGAGGGTGAGGGCGCGCCGGCCGACAGCCTCTCCGCGCATGGCGTCCAGGCCGTTGCGCGCCAGGTTCACCAGCACCTGCTGGATCATCACCGGGTCGCCCAGAACCGGCGGCGGCTCCAGGTCGGCCTCGACCCGCGCGGCGACCCGGTCGCGGGCGATCTCCCAGTCCAGCAGATCCAAGGTGCGCCGGGCCAAGGCGGGCAGGTCCAGCACCTCGACCCGCGGCCGGCGCTGCTCGACGAAGGCGCGGACCCGGGCGATGACGGCGGAGGCGTAGACCGCCTGCTCGGCAGCCTTGTCCAGGATGGGCTCGGTGACTTCGACCGAGAGCGCGCCCCGCTTCAGCCGCGCCTTCAGGCCGCGCAGCAGGTTCACGATCGAGCCGATCGGCTGGTTCAGCTCATGCGCCAGCATGGTGGCCATCTCGCCCACCGAGATCACTCGCGAGGTGAGCAGGAGGCGCTCGCGATCCTCCAGGTGGCGCTGCTGGGCGGCCTGGCGTTCGGCGGCGTCCTCGAGGGCCAGATAGATGCGCCGGCCGTCCTCGCTGCGGGCGAGGCGGGCGTCGAACACGCGCGGCGGGCGGCCGGCGCTGATCACAGCGGTGATGGGGGCCGTGGTGGGCGCGGGGCCGCAGGCGGCGACCGCCTCGAACAGCCCGTCCGCGTCGGCGAGGTTCGAGACCGGCGCACCCAGCGCCAGGCCCGGCAGCGCTTCGGCGAAGCCCGGCGTGCGCCAGACCAGCACGCCCGATGCAGCGTCCAGCGCGCCCAGGCGTTCTCCCAGGCACTGGAGCGCCTCGTGCAGCAGGTCGGGCTCGTCGGTCTGGGCCAGCGCTAGCAAGAGACGTGCTCCGCTAGGGTTTGTCCCGATGGCAAGGGCCGAGCCGCAGGCCTATGTTCCGGTCGACGGAGGTCCACGTGAGCCCGATCCGCAACGACATCGCCCGCCTCGACGCGCTTTCCGGCGCCGCCGCCCAGCTGACGCCCGCGCGCCAGCCCGCCGCCGGCCCGGAGGCGTTCTCCGACTTCGGCGCCTTTGCCGCTGAGGGCGCGGTGCGGCTGGGTCAGGCCGGCGCTTCCCTCGATCCCGTCCACGCGGCCCGCGCCGTCGTCGCCCACATCGCCGAGGTCTGATCCCGCGTGGCGGTCGTCCTGAAGGCCGAGCCCGACTGGATCGGCGGCGCCCAGGCGCTGGTCAGCGCGCTGGAAGCCCAGCCCGACGACGAAGGCCGCATCCAGGTCATGGACGCCTGCCGCGCCGCGCTGGGCGATCAGGTCTATCCGGCCTTCATCAAGCTGCTGGCCGCCGTCGGCCGCTTCGCGGATGCGCCCGCGCGCCGGCTGGTGGCCGAGACGCTGGCCCGGGCGCTGGCGACCGCACGGCTTCCCGCCACGCGCCTGCCGGCCTGGGGCGCCGACCGCTTCGCCGGCCTGGGCGTCGGGCTTCCTCAGGCGAACCTGCGCGCCGCTGGCCCCATCGAATTCCTGTGCCTGTGGCTGCACCGCGACGTCAGCACCGAGCCGCTGACCGACGAGGCCTTCGCGTCCGCCCTGGCGTTGGTGGTCGAGCTGCTGAACGCCGCGCCCGAAGCGGCGCGCCTCTATCAGGCCAAGCTCTCCGGCGACGTCGAAAGCCCGACGGAGGGCCTGCACACCGCGGCCAGCCGCCGGTCCATGCGCGCGCTGCTGGACGCCTGGCGCGCCGGTCGGGCGCCGCAGGACGTGGCGCGCGCCACGCTGGACGCCGCCATCGCCGATCGCGAGGCCGGCCGCTGGAGCTTTCCGGCGCGCTGACGTCATCAGCCGGCGCGCCCCACGATGTAGGGCTGCTGCTGGTCGTCGCCCTTGTCGGCTTCCACCTTCAGCTCGACCACGTCCAGGCCGCGGGCTTCCAGCCGGCGGCGCAGGGTCTCGAGCGTCTTGCTCACCTGTGGCACGGCCTGGCCCGAGGCGGCCAGGGTCACCGACATCGCACCGTCCGGCAGGCGCACCATCTGCACCGCCGTCATCGGCAGGCTCTGGTCCAGGAAGCGGACCTGCATGGCCTTGGCGCCATTGGCGAAGTCGCCCACCCAGGCCTTGTCCAGCATCTGGGCGAAGGACTGCAGGTCGACGGGCGAGCCCGGCATGAC
>Ga0209026_1001220_pt1 | contig 11824 bp, 9 predicted proteins | sample AraplaCL_Col_mCL_FD_184262 | JGI IMG/M metagenome (GOLD analysis project Ga0209026, IMG submission 184262) | Arabidopsis root microbial communities from the University of North Carolina, USA - plate scrape CL_Col_mCL (SPAdes) (version 2) | ecosystem: Host-associated > Plants > Roots >... | reverse complement strand
CGAACAGGGCGACCATCTGGTCCTCCTGTCGGGCGTCGACGCCGAACGGATGGGCCTTGCCGCCCTCGGCGCGGATCGCCTCGGCGAGAGGCTCCAGCTGGTCGGCGTGGCGGCGGATGATCACCGCCTCGAAGCCCTCGCGGGCGAAGCGGCGGGCGATGGCGCCGCCCAGGGCGTCGCCGGCCCCTACGACGATGATCGACTTGCTCATCCGCCCATTAGATGACGTTGATCATATCAACGCAAGACTCAGCCGCCGCCCTCGGCCTTCGCGACCTTGGCCTTGGCGTCGGCCAGCATGGCGTCGAGGGCCGCCCGGTCGAAGTAGCGGCCGCGCAGGATGACGCCGCGGACCGTGCGGGTCGCGGCGATATCCTGCACGGGGTTCTTGTCCAGGATCAGGATGTCAGCCGCCTTGCCGCCGGCCACAGCGCCGTAGCGGGCCGAGGTCCCGAAGTACTTCGGTCCGGCCAGGGTGGCCGCCTGCAGGGTCTGTAGCGGCGTCAGACCGTGAGCGACGAAGATCCCCATCTCGTCGTGCAGGCCGACGCCCGGATAGTTGTACGAGTTGAGGAAGCCCGCGTCGGTGCCGGCGATGATGGTCATGCCGGCGTCGCGCAGCAGGGGCAGCAGGTCGGCGGCCTTCTCGTAGTTCTGGTGACGACGCTGGATGGCGGCCGCGTCGTCCTTGGCGGCGCGCTCGACCCGCCATTCGTAGGTCTTCTTCAGACCCGGGCCGATGTAGGCCAGGTAGGCGTCGTGCTTGTGGTCGTCCTGGTCGAGATAGGTCGTGGCTTTCGAGCCGTTCAGGGTGGGCGTGATGAACATCCCCCGGGCCGCGAAGCCCTTGTACGCGGCCTTGGCGACGATGGGATCGAAGGTGGCGAGCGTGCGGGCGGTGGCTTCCGCGCCGGTGATCTTGCCCGCCGCGACGTCGGCCGACAGCTCGGCTTCCTGGGGCGAGCCGGGTCGCAGGGCGTAGCTCATGTGCTCGATGGAGGTCAGGCCGGCCGCGCTGGCCTGCTCGACGGTGATCGCCGCGGGGATGTGAGCCGAGGTCTTCAGACCGCGCCGGGTGGCCTCGCGGACGGCGTAGAGGAAGAGCTCGGGCTTCAAGGTGTTGTCGGTGATCTTGACGAAGTCGACCTTCAGACCTTGCAGCCGGTCGAGCGCGGCGTTCACCTCGGCCTCGGTCCCGACCTCGATCACGCCCTTCCAGATGGGCTTGTAGCCCTCCAGCTTGGGGCCGGAGGTGTACAGCGTGGGGCCGAGCAGCTCACCGCGACGGATCTGGCCGCGCCAGGCCAGGACCTCGTCGGCCAGGTCGCCGGCGCAGTCGCGGATGCTGGTGATCCCATAGGCCAGGTACAGCGGCAGGAGGTCCTTGTTTTCCTGGATCAGCTCGGGCCCGCCGCCGAAGTGGACGTGCATGTCCCACAGGCCCGGCATGACGAACTTGCCCGTGGCGTCGACGGTCTGGCCGGCGGTGTAGGACGCAGCCAACCTGTCCGATCCGACCGCCACGATGTCATCGCCGCGCACCGCCACGACCTGGTCGCGCGCCACCTTGCCGGTCCGCACGTCGACGATGCTGGCGTGGCGGATCAGCAGATCGACCGGCTGGCCCGCCCAGGCGGGCGCGCCGCAGCCGAGCGCGGTCAGCGCCGTGATCGCAAGAAGGTGTGGTCGCATGGGGGGCCTCCGTCAGAGCGCCCCTGTTAGCTCTGGCGCGCCAGCCTGCCCAGAACGAAGAAGGCCCCGCAATCGCTTGCGGGGCCTCATCAATTCGCTGTCGCGTGGATCAGGCGGCGCCGCCCTTGTCGCGACGCTCGGCATAGATGATCAGCGGCTGGGCGCGACCTTCGATGACTTCCTGGTTCACGACCACTTCCTCGACGCCGTCGTAGGTGGGCAGCTCGTACATGGTCTCGAGCAGCACGCCTTCGAGGATCGAGCGCAGGCCGCGGGCGCCGGTCTTGCGCTGGATGGCCTTGCGGGCCACCGCGTTCAGCGCGTCGTCGGTGAAGGTCAGGCCCACGTTCTCCATCTCGAAGAGACGCATGTACTGCTTCACGAAGGCGTTCTTCGGCTCGGTGAGGATCTTCACCAGCGCCGCCTCGTCCAGGTCGTCCAGGGTGGCGATCACCGGCAGACGGCCGATGAATTCCGGGATCAGGCCGAAGCGGAGCAGATCGTCCGGCTCCACCTGGCGGAAGATCGCGCCGGTGCGACGCTCGTCCGGGTCGGCCACCTTGGCGCCGAAGCCCACCGAGGTGCCTTGGCCGCGCGCCGAGATGATCTTCTCCAGGCCGGCGAAGGCGCCGCCGCAGATGAACAGGATGTTGGTGGTGTCGACCTGCAGGAATTCCTGCTGCGGATGCTTGCGCCCGCCCTGCGGCGGCACGGAGGCGACGGTGCCTTCCATGATCTTCAGCAGCGCCTGCTGGACGCCCTCGCCCGACACGTCGCGCGTGATCGAGGGGTTGTCCGACTTGCGGCTGATCTTGTCGACTTCGTCGATGTAGACGATGCCGCGCTGGGCTCGCTCGACGTTGTAGTCGGCCGCCTGCAGCAGCTTCAGAATGATGTTCTCGACGTCCTCGCCGACATAACCGGCTTCGGTGAGCGTCGTCGCGTCAGCGACGGTGAACGGCACGTCGATGATTCGGGCCAGCGTCTGCGCCAGCAGCGTCTTGCCGGTGCCGGTGGGCCCGATCAGCAGGATGTTGGCCTTACCCAGTTCGACGTCGTTGTTCTTCGTCGCGTGGTTCAGGCGCTTGTAGTGGTTGTGCACCGCGACCGCGAGAACCTTCTTCGCATGGTCTTGGCCGATCACGTAATCGTCGAGGACTTCGCGGATTTCCTTCGGGGTCGGCACGCCGTCCTTGGACTTCACGAAGGAGATCTTGTGCTCTTCGCGAATGATATCCATGCACAGTTCGACGCATTCATCACAGATGAACACGGTCGGGCCCGCGATAAGCTTGCGGACTTCGTGCTGGCTCTTGCCGCAGAAAGAGCAATACAGAGTGCTCTTCGAATCTCCGCTGGCCGCCTTGGTCATGGTCTCATCTCACTCTCTTGGCGAAGCGGGCCGAATGTACTGGTTCGCCTCGCCCCGGGCGCTCGCGCCCAAGCCTTGCAGGATACGCGCCGCGGGTTGTCCAAGTCTTGACATTCCCCGATCCGCGCCGGGATCACAAGTCTTCGCTGATGGCAGCGACAATGTGCGGCGCGAAGCCCGGACCTTGGGCGCCTCGCCTTACCAAATGGGAAACGCGCCGAAATGGCACAAGAGCGTGAAGCAGATGGCCCCGTCCCGCCGGTGGTCGCCTTCGATTTCGACGGCACCCTGACGGTCAAGGACAGCTACACGGCCTTCCTCAAATGGCGCACCCCCACGGGAGCCTGGATCCTGGGCGGGGTGAAGCTGATTCCAGCCGCCCTCGCCTATCTGGTCCACCGCGACCGGGGCCGGATCAAGGCGGCGGCGACCAAGGTCTATCTGGCCGGCGTGAGCCGCGAGCGTCTGGAGGCCGACGCGCGCAAGTTCGCCGAAACCTCGCGCAGCCTCTTGCGCCCCGACGCGGTGATCGCCTGGAAGCGCTGGCGCAAGGAGCGCGTCCGGCTGGTGATCGTCACCGCCTCGCCCGACGTGGTGGTCGCGCCGTTCGCCCGGGGGCTCGGGGCCGACGATATCCTGGGGACACCACTGGCCTTCGACGAGCGCGACCGGGTGACGGGCGCCTTCGCCTCACCGAACTGCCGGGGGCCTGAGAAGGTCGTGCGGCTGAAGGCGGCGTTCGGCGACGACCTGCAGGTGCGCGCGGCCTACGGCGACACCAGCGGGGACACCGAGATGCTGGCGATCGCCGACGAGCCCTACTTCAAGGTGTTTTCCGGCAAGCCATGAAGCACGCCGGCGCACAGGCCTTGGACGCCCTGGAGCCACTGCTGGGCGAGATCCGCGCCCTGCCCGGCCTGAGGGAGAAGACGCGCGGGACCTTCTACCAGAAGTCGCGCGCCTTCCTGCATTTCCACGAGGACCCGAAGGGCCTGTTCGCCGACGTGCGTGACGCTCATGGCGCAGACTTCGAGCGGGTCGATGTCACCGATCCGGCGGACTGGCCGGCTTTCGCGGCGCTGGTGCGCAAACGCCTCGACGGCTGAGCGGCGGACTACCTGCAGTTGACCCCGCGCCTCGGTGGCGCCTAGCGTCGCTGAGCCGCGTCCGTCGTTGAGGAGTTGTGATGATCACGTTTCCACGCCTGGAGCGCATTCCCGCCGGTGCGACCCTCGACAGCCTGACCAAGCCGGTGTTCCGCGATCTGCAGCGATCGCTGGCGTTCCTGACCTACACGCCGGGCAAGATCGACGGCAGCATCGGGCCGCGGACGCGGGCGGCCTGGGCCGAATTCAAGCTGGCGATGGGCGAGCGCGACGCCCCCGAGACGGTGAATCCGTCGGCCGTGACCGCGCTGCAGACCCGGACCAGCGCCTTCGACGCCGTGCTGAGTAAGCCGGCGCGCGACACGGCGGCGGTGAAGGCGTCGATCATCGAGGCCTGCCGCCTGGTGGGGTTGGGACAGAAGGAACAGATCGCCTACGTGCTGGCGACGGCGGACCACGAGACCAACCACACGTTCAAGCCGGTGCGCGAAGCGTACTGGGTCAAGAACGCCGAGGCCTGGCGCAAGGCCAACCTGCGCTACTGGCCCTACTACGGGCGCGGCTATGTGCAGCTGACGTGGAAGGACAACTACGACCAGTACGGCCGCATCCTGGGCCTGGACCTGGTGGAGACGCCCGACCTGGCGCTGGACCACTACGGCAGCCTGTTCGTCCTGACCCAGGGGTTCAAGACCGGCGCCTTCACGGGTCACAAGCTGAGCGAATACGTCAACGCGCACGCGACGGACTTCAAGGCCGCGCGCTATTGCATCAACGGTCAGGACCGGGCGAGCGACATCGCGGACCTCGCCCGGACCTACCTCAGGACGCTTTAGGCTTCGTCGTCGCCGTCGCGCTTTTCCCACACATGGTCGACGAGGCCCCAGTCACGGGCTTCCTCGGCGGTCATGAAGTGGTCGCGGTCGAGGGTTTCCTCCACCACTTCGATCGGCTGGCCGGTGTGGCGCGCGTAGATCTCGTTCAGGCGGCGCTTGGTCTTGATGATGTCTTCGGCGTGGCGGCGGATGTCCTGCGCCTTGCCGGAGTAGCCGCCCGACGGCTGGTGCACCATGATCCGGCTGTTCGGCAGCGCGATGCGCTGGCCCTTCTCGCCGGCCATCAGCAGGAACGAGCCCATCGAGGCCGCCATGCCAAGGCAGAGCGTGATCACCGGGCTCTTGATGTATTGCATGGTGTCGTAGATCGCGAGGCCCGACGTCACCACCCCGCCCGGGGAGTTGATGTACATCTGGATCTCTTTCTTGGGGTTCTCCGCCTCGAGGTGGAGAAGCTGGGCGCAGATCAGGCTGGCCATGCCGTCTTCGACGGGGCCGGCCAGGAAGATGATCCGGTCCTTCAGCAGGCGCGAGAAGATGTCGTAGGCCCGCTCGCCCCGGCTGGTCTGCTCGACGACCATCGGCACGAGGCCAAGGGCGGTGGTCACGGGGTCGGCCATGGAAAGTCCTTCTTGGATATCGGGGCGGGCGGCGAACGCTCGCTCTAATCTCCGATATCGCGTGCGGCAGGCGACTGCGCAAGACGGGAGGCGCAACGTCCGGTGTCGGACCTGCGCCTCCCAGGCCTCACATCAGGCGTTCGCCGCGGCGTTGCGCCGCTGACGGAGCGTGGCTCCCAGGGCGCCGAAGCCCAGCAGCATCATCGCCCAGGTCGAGGGCTCGGGCACCGCGATGCCCACGTTGTCGAGCAGCAGCTTGCTGGAATAGGTGGGGTCGGTGTCCCCGCCGCCGTTCTGCACGCCCGCCTCGAAGACGTAGTTCCCGGCGTCCAGGAAATCGCTGGAGAACCGGGCCCACGAGGTGTGGCCCTGGTCGCCGACCAGCGAGACGCTGGAGCCGAACAGGAAGGTCGTCACGTTGGTGTCCAGATTGCGGACCCGCACGAAGGCGTCGTCGTCGTAGGGATCGTAGTCGAACGCCAGGAAGGCGGCGTCGAACGAGATCCGCGACAGCCGCGTCAGGGTGAACACCTGCGAGAGCGTGGTGTAGCCGTTCTCGCCGGCGGTCAGCTGGGCGAAGTAGTCACCCTCGGTGGCCGTGAAGTGCTCGCCGTAGGGCGCGACGACGATGGCGTCGTCGGCGTCGGTGACCACGTCGACCGGGCCGTTCTCGACCGTCCACGAGGCGGTGTCGCCCGTCTCGAAGCCGGCGTTGAACAGGCTCGCGGCCTGGGCCGGCAGGGTGAAGGCGACGGCCGCCAGGCCGCCGAGGATTGCGGATTTGAACGTCATACTCAGGTCCTTAAGCGAACAGGAAGTCAGCCGACTGGAGGCTGGAAATCTGGATGTTGTTGAGCTGCAGGGTGTCGCCCGCCGCGTTGGTGATCACCACGTTGGCCCCGACCTGGGTCGTGTGGCTCAGCATGTCGCTGAAGCTGGTGAAGCCCGCGCCGTTGAAGCGGATCTCGTCCTCCACCGCCTTGAAGTCCGTGATGACGTCGTGGCCGAAGTTGGAGCCGAACGAGAAGACATCGACGCCGCGGCCGCCGGTGAGGACGTCGTCGCCCTTGCCGCCGGACACGAAATCGTCACCGTCGCCGCCCGACAGGCTGTCGAAGCCCGTCCCGCCGTCCAGCGAGTCGGCCCCGGCGCCGCCCACCAGGGTGTCGGCGCCGCCGCCGGCCACCAGGGTGTCATTGCCGGCCGCGCCATCCAGCTTCTCATCGCCCGCCGTGCCGGTGAGCGGATCGTTGCCGGCGCCCCCCGTCTGGGTCGGGGCGTTGGCGACGCCCGAGATCGTGACGGTGACCGTGGCGGTGCTGGTCTTGCCCGCCGCGTCCTTCATCACATAGCTCAGGGTGTCGGTCGCCGTCTGGCCGGTGGTCAGCAGGTCGGTGCTGCCCGCGTCGGCCGTGTAGACGATCTTGCCGTCCACGATGGCCACCGTGGCGCCCTTGGCCGTGGCCGAGACCGAGACCAGGGTCTTGGTGTCCACGGTATTCTTGTCGGTGTCGTTGGCCAGGACGTCGATGGTGACGCTGGCCTTTTCGTTCACCGCCGCCGCGTCGGCGACCGCCGTCGGGCCGAAATTGACGAACAGCTTGGCGACCGAGCCGTCGTGGTCCGACGTCTGGTTCACGACCGCCTGGTTGCTGTTGATGTGGACGATGTCGAACTGGGCGCCGGTGTAGAGCGAATCCGACACCAGCATGTGGTCGATCTGCTGGTTGTTGCCGTCGAAATTGTACGAATAGCGCTCGCTGACCGACAGCAGGTTGGTCAGGTTGTTCAGCGCGCCGCCGGCCTCGAGCTGCGTCACCGACGTCTCGAACTGGAAGGCGTTGAAGTCACCCATGACCATGACCTTGGCGGACGGATCCGCGGCGATCAGGTTCTCGACGTAGGTCTTCACGTGCAGGGTCTGTTCGATCCGGCGCGCGTCCCCGGCGTTGGTGGCCGGCTGGTTCACGCCGAACTGCGCCTCGCTGCCCAGGCGCGAGGTGTTGTGCACGTCGATCAGGGTGATCTTCTCACCGCCGAACGTGAACTCGCCCACCAGCGGACGACGGCTGTTGGCGTAGGTGTCGCCGTCGGCCGGGGTCTGGTCGGTGACCTGGCTGACCGAGACGAAACCCACCCGGTCCGGATTGTAGAGGTAGCCGTTGCGGATGTTGCCGTTGTTCTCGCCGCCGTTCTGGTTGTTCCCGGTGGGCGCCACCTCGACGTAGACATAGGTCGGGCCGCCGGCCGCCTGGATGGCGGCGATCAGCTTGGCCGCCGTGGCCTGGCCCGAATAGTTCGTGCCGCCGCCGGCGCCGTCGGCGTCCTGGACCTCTTCCAGGCCGACGATGTCGGGCGCGCCCAGGTTGTTGACGATGTTGCCGGCCAGGGCGTTGAACTTGGCCTGGGCGTCGGTGGGATCGAGGTTCTCGACGTTCAGCGCGCCCACGGTCAGGTGGTCGATGTCGCCGTGCAGGGTCGTGGTCTCGCGCGGCAGGATGATCGGGCCACTGCCGGTCGAGCCGATGGCGGTCGGGATCAGCTCATAGTCGCCGCCGAAGTAGGTCATGATCCCGGTGACGTCGCCCAGGTGGTCGCCCACGGCCGCGTCGGGCTTCACATTGGCGGGCGACACGCCGTCGTCCCAGTAAAGCTGGATCCGCTCGGGGTTGGGGTCGCCGGCGCTGATCGTGATGCCGCCGGCCGCGTTCATGCCCGTGGCGTTGGCGCCGTTGTCGCTGACCACCCAGGTGGAGTTGCCGTCGGTCGGGCCGACCGCCTGCGCGTCCTTCACGGTGACGCGCATGCCTTCCAGGCTCTCGTAGAAGTCCGCCGCGTCATGCGCCGGGTCGAAGACCTGGAAGTTGTCATCGTCGATCACCTGGGTCGGGGCCAGACGGCCGCCCGTGCCGATGATCGTGGCCGCCGGCAGGGCGTTGCCGCTGGTGAGGACCGTGATGGTCGGGCTGTCGATCTCGGTGATCGTCAGGTTGTTGGTGCTGGAGCCCTGGAACTCGTTGACCGTGCCGGCGACGCGGACCAGCTGGCCGACTTCGACGGTGGGCACCGCGCCCGTGTAGACGAACACGGCGTCCGAGGTGGCGTCGTTGCCGTCACCGGTGGCGTCCTGGATCCAGAAGCCGCGCGCGCCCGTGGTGTCGATGGCGGTGACGATGCCCTCGGTGGTGACGCCCTGGCCGTTGTAGGCCGAGGTGTGGCCGGCGCCCTGAATGTCGTAGATCTTCAGCAGCGCGACGTCGTCGTTGAGGATCGTGCCGGTGGCCGTCGAGCTCTGGACCGTCACCTGGCCCGAGGTGACCTGCAGGTTCGAGAGGTTCAGGTTGAACGTCTCGTTCGGCTCGAGCTGGGTGTCGCCGTTGATCGTGACCGTGACGGTCTGGACGGCCGGCCCGCCTGCCGTGAAGGTCAGGGTGCCCGTCTTGGCCACATAGTCGCCGCCGGCCGTCGCCGTGCCGCCGCCCGTGGCGTAGTCGATGGTGAAGTCGGCGGCCGCGCCGCCACGGGTGACCGTGAAGGTCAGGCTGGTGACGCCGTCGGTCTCGGTTACGCTCTGGCCGGTGACGTTCACCGTGGTGCCGGTTTGCGGCTGGCTGCTGACGGCGATGTTGTCGATGCCGACGAAGGCGTCGCTGCCGGTGGCGTCGACGGTCATCAGGCGGATCTGCACCGTGCCCTGCCCGTCCACCGCCGAGGGCAGGTCGAGCGAGAGGTGGCCGTTGGCGACGTTGGCGATGTAGCCGCCGTCGACGTTAGTCCAGGTCTGGCCGTCAGCCAGGCGGTACTGGACGTTGAATTGCTGGGTGGCGGTGTCGGTGTCCAGACGGGTCAGGTCCAGGTCGAGGTGCAGGCCCTGGCGGCCGGCGGCGTTGAGGTAGATGACCAGGCTGGGCGCGTCGGCCGTGCCGGAGCCCTGCAGGCCGATCTGGGGATTGCCGTTCTGGAACTCGGCCACGCCGCCGTTCGAGATCGAATAGCTGGTCTGGTTGGCGATGACGTCGACCTGGCCGAGGTTCGCCTCGGTGATCAGCGTGGCCAGGCGGTTGGTGATCGAGCCGCTGTTGATGTCGCCCAGATAGCCGACGATGCTGGGCACGCCGCTCCAGTCATCGTTCGCGGTGATTTGTCCCGTGTTCGTCCAGTTTTGCGAAAAATTGGCCGCGGACAGGTCGAAGTACGCAGTGCTCATCTAAAGCCCCCAAAAACCCAACACTTAACGACCCCTCCCCAGAGGCCGGCCGACCACCCAATATGGGTTAACGAGACCTTGCAAGCGCCGGAATCCGATTCCCCCACAGGCTGTGCGGTTTTCGAGCTTTCGCGCCCGCGGAGAGCTTCGCCCTGCCCCGGATGGCGCATGAGGGATAGACGCGGGCCGTGACAGAGCTGCGACGCTCTGGTCAATCTGGGCTCAAGGCGCCACGCGCGGGCGGTGATATTTTTTCATGTGGAGCAGTGGCATGCGGCGTACGGCGGTGGTTCTGGCGATGGCGGCCGTGGTCGCGGGTCCTGCGGCGGCGGCGACCAAGCCGGTCGCGAAGGACGCCAAGGTCTGGACCGCGGCCGAGAAGGCCCGGCCCGACCAGCTCAAGCTGCTTGAGCAGGTGGTGAACATCGACTCCGGCACCGGCGACGTCGAGGGCGGCCGCAAGGTCGCCGCGGTGCTGACGCCGCGCCTGGAAGCCCTGGGCATGACGGTGGAGAAGGTCGCGGCCGAGGCGCCCGGCCTGCCCGAGAACCTGGTCGGGCGGCTGAAGGGGACCGGCAAGGGCCGTATCCTGATGATCGCCCACCTGGACACGGTGTTCGAACCGGGTACGGCGGCGAAACGGCCCTACAAGCTGGCGGGCGACAAGCTGACCGGCCCTGGCGTGGGCGACGAGAAGGGCGGCGTGGTCCAGGGGATCTACGCCCTGCAGATCCTCAAGGACCTGGGCTTCAAGGACTTCGCCCAGATCACCTTCCTGATCGAGACCTCCGAGGAGCGCGGCTCGCCGGGCACGCGCAAGCTGATCGACCAGTTGCTGAAGGATGCGGACGTCGAGCTGAACCTGGAGCCGGGCGATCCGCCGGACATGATGACCGTCTGGCGCAAGGGCTCGAACAGCTTCTACGTCGACGTGAAAGGCCGCCCCGCCCACGCCGGCATCGCCCCCCAGGACGGCCGGAATGCGGCCCTGGAGCTGATCCACCAGCTGGAGAGCCTGCGCCAGTTCCCGACCAGCGGTGAGGGCCTGACGGTGAACCTGACCCTGATGAGCGCGGGCGCGCGCTACAACATCATCCCGGAAGACGCCTCGGCGGCCATCAACGTGCGCGTCCGCGACAAGGCCGATATCGAGAAGGTCGCTCACGCCCTGGAGACCAGCGCCAAGTCGACATCGATCCCCGACACCAAGGTGACGATCCGGCGCGAGGCCTCGTTCCCGCCCCTGCCGAACAACGCCGGCACCGATGCGCTGGCCGACCGGGCCGAGGCGATCTACGCCGGGCTGGGGATGAAGATCGGCCGCGGCGGCAACGGCGGGGCCTCGGAATCGGCCCTGGCCTATGAGGCGGGCGTTCCGGCGCTGGACGGCCTGGGCCCGGTGGGTGGCAAGTTCCACTCCGAGGAGGAATACGTGGACCTGAACAGCGTGACGCCGCGCCTGTACCTGTTCACGAAGCTGCTGATGGAACTGGGCCGCAGCCCGCCAGCGCGGAGCAAGTAGCTAGGCGGCGATGCTGGCGATCCAGTTGCGCAGGACCGTCAGCACCTGCTCGGGCGGAGCGTAGCCGCGGGTGACCACCCCATAGACGCCCTGGTCGTTGGGGCCGCCGATCAGGGTGGGGAAACCCTTCACCCCGGCGTTCTGCGAGATGGCGTAGTCGCGCCAGGTCTCCTGCTTGGCGGTCTCCGCGCTCCAGGCGTCGAGAAAGCCCGCGCGATCCAGCCCGAACTCGGCGGCGAGGTCGGCCAGAACCTCGCCCGAGGTGACGTCGCGGTTCTCGGCGTAAAAGGCGCGCTGGGCGGCGGCCAGGTAGCGGGCGGCCAAGTCCTCGCCCTCGCGCCGAGCCACGACCACGGCGCGCGCCGCCGGATCGGTGTCGTAGATGAAGCCCGGCCGGTCCAGCACCGCCGGGTCGAACGGCAAGCCGGACGCCTCATGCACCTGGTTCCAGTGGCATGAGGCGTCCGGA
>Ga0209026_1001219_pt1 | contig 11867 bp, 12 predicted proteins | sample AraplaCL_Col_mCL_FD_184262 | JGI IMG/M metagenome (GOLD analysis project Ga0209026, IMG submission 184262) | Arabidopsis root microbial communities from the University of North Carolina, USA - plate scrape CL_Col_mCL (SPAdes) (version 2) | ecosystem: Host-associated > Plants > Roots >... | reverse complement strand
TGTGCTCGTGCTCGTGGATGTAGGGTCATTATCACGAGATCGCCCGAAGCTGCCGCCTGTCGGTAAGGGCTAAATCAAGCAGGCTGGTCCTTCGATGCGCTTCGCACGCTGTGCTGTCGCGGGATGAGATCTAACGGCGAGCTAAGCATGTAGTACCGGGCGTCAAACGCCTTCGGACGCGGGTTCGACTCCCGCCACCTCCACCAATAGAGCCATCTAAGTTATTGATTAGCTTAGGTGGCTTTTTCTTTTGTTGGTCTGTATTGGTCTGTTTTGTTCCTGGTTTGGTCAGTTTTTGGTCGGCGTAGCGCCTGCCTCCAACAGCTCGTCCTTGACGCCTTAGCAGGGCCGATACAACCATAGCGTTAGGTCTGCTTGGGGGGATAGCGTGGCGCGCGTCGATTTGCAATCAGGGATGACGTATCTGGACTTGGACTCAGCCGAAGGAAAGCCAATCGACAACATCCAGACGCACGAGATTTCGGATTTCGAGTCGGCACAGTTTCGTCTCTACGACAAGTGGGGGCCAACGAACGAAATTCGCACTAACCCTATGGGCCGCTATAACTGTCACGGCCTGACTTTTGGTGGCCGGCGAACGCAAATCAGCACAGAAGCCGTCAACCAGATATTGCGTGAGGATGGCTACGTCGAGGTGCCGTCGACTGAACTAAAGCCAGGCGATGCAATCATCTATTGGGGGCCGGACGGGGACGCCACTCACTCTGGCATCGTAGTTGAAAAAGATATGGGACTTGGCATCCCCAGAATCGTGAGTAAGTGGGGGAAATATGCGGAAATATTGCACCCCGCAAACCAATGCCCCTACGACTTTCAGGCAGCACGCTATTACAGGGTCAAACCATGACCGATATTTCAGTCCCACCTCCCGAACTGCTCGAGTCCTACCTGTTTGCCAACACGCCTGCGTACCTCTTCAGAGCGATGACTCAGAACAAGTACTTGGAGCAGCTGAAGCGGTTACCGTCAGAGTCGTTGCGCGCGCTCATCGATCAGATAGGCGAAATACCTGCGACGATCAGTCAGGTTGTGAATGGTTATTGCGCGCTCGTCGCACTGTGCCTCCAGCCGGCCACCCCTCTTGAGGAAAAATCCGCTGCAGTACGTGCATCCAAGTTGCCATGGGCTTCCGCGCTGTTTTCCCTTGCCCAAAGTAGGCTCTCCGTTTCAACCAACTTCTCTACATTGCCGATTCCTACTGTGAAACAAACGCCGGAAAGAAACGTAGCGGCCCCATCGAAAGCAACGACAACTGTGAGAATTCCCCTGTGACAACTTGCAAGATTGGCCTGCTGGCTTCAAAGGTGATTCTTGATGGACGTTCAAACGAAGCGTCTGCCATTGGCATCATCGACGAAATTGTCGCCGTCGCCTTCCCTCTTGTAATCCCGGCGGTCGAGGGTTTCTATCTGTTGGAAAGGGACGATGATGATGGCGACGACTTGCAATTAATGCTGCAGGCCTCGCTCGACAACCAAATTCTCTTTACTTCCCCTATGCATGCCTCCTTTCAAGGAAAGAAACGCACGCGCGTAATCGTGCAGATGCAGGGTCTGCCTATTCCAGGGCCCGGGCAGCTTACCTTGACGCTGTTAAAGCAGGGGAGCGAACTTTGTAGATCGACTTACGACGTATCGGCCTCCGAGCAGGCAGTTACCCCTACAGTCAGCTCTTCTGAGTGAGCCACTGGTTGAGGCAACTCCGACCTTAGTCTGACTCGAAATCAGGCGTACGTGTAAGCGTACCGTGGGTTCGAATCCCACCCTCTCCGCCACCGATCAAGGGCTTGCAGCGATGCAGGCCCTTTTTCTCTGCGACCCTTATCCGAATATCTGGCTCGGGGTGAGCGTTGAGGACCAAAAGACGGCCGACGAGCGCATACCACTCCTCCTGCAATGCCCTGCCGCGGTGCGATGGCTGTCGTGCGAGCCCCTGCTCGGCCGCGTCGACCTCTGCGAGCACCTTGGCATGTGGTGGAACCAGACCATGGGTGTGTTCGAAGGCACCAGCGCAAGGATCAACGCCAGCCACTTCATGGGGCAACAGCGTATCGGTTGGGTCGTCGCCGGCGGCGAGTCTGGGCGCGGCGCGCGCCCGATGCACCCGGACTGGGCACGATCCCTACGCGACCAGTGCGCCGCCGCCAGCGTGCCGTTCTTCTTCAAGCAGTGGGGCGAGTTCTCGCTCGACTACGACCGTGATCGCAACGATCCAGATTATCGGCGGTGCGGTGATGGGCCACAAGGACTGGACAATGATCGTCCGCACTTATGGACGATGGATACCTTCAGTCGCGCCGGATGCCGGGCAGAAGGTCGCGGCCCTATGGGCGCCGTCTGCCAGTCCTCGGTTGCCTGAAATTGACAGAAAAGTGACTTAGGGCCCGGCGATTGCGGCCGATAACCCCATGAAGCCAGTAGTTTTCATACTGGTCACGACTTATCCACAGGCTAAATAGGTTGACTTGTTCACAATCTGGTGCTTGCGGCAGAACGAGCGGCTAGGTACAGTCCGACATGAAAGCGGTCTAGACCGCAATTCGAAAGCGGCTGACCGGAGGTTGGCCGCTTTTTTTGCCCGCTCGCTATCCCCATTGTGGTTGTGAGTTGGTACAGCGCATGAGTGCTGCCGAGGTATGTAGAGATGATGATTCAAACGGCACCTATCGACCGTCAAGACGATAGTTTTGCCGCACTAGTGAAATCCGTGGAAGGAACCACTTCGCTAGTGACGCTGGCGGCTATCGAAAAGACTGTCGATACCCTGACGGGATTTAGCCAATCATTTTTGGGCCTTGCCGAGCAGGCAAGCGTGCTCACGGACGACATTTGCCGCACTAAAACCGTGGCGGGCGCATATATCGATGAGGATGGAGCGCGTGGAGCGCGCCTGGAGGCGTCGCGTCAGCGCGTTCTAGTTGCCATCGAAGAATTTGGTAGCAAAAAAGCTACCATCGATCATGATCCTGAGCTGAAGCAGCATCATTGCGAACTGCTCCATGACTCCTATGCCGACTGCATTCAGAAGGCAAATCAAATGGTCGATTCGCTGGCTCACCTAATCGCTGCCGTTGACAAGCACAACTATTTAGCGCGCTTAACATTGCTGAAGCAAAACACCAACCAAGCTTCGCTCGAAAACTTTCGCAAAATCCAAAAATCGAGCGCCGTAACCATCGAGTCGCTAAGCTTGGCGCTAGCCAAACGGCGTGCGCGTTAAGCCGTTCGAGGCAGATGGATCAGCCGCCAGTAGTTCATCTTTCCGATTTTCTGTCGGAGTTTCTAGAAGGCCAGGGATTCGATCCTGGCCTTCTTGCATCGGACTTTGCCGAGTGGAAAACCGGTTGGCCGAAGCATGAGTACGACTCAATCCATTTTGGCAAAGACAGCGCCTACGCCACCCCTGCCGTTGGCGGTCGCAACAATATTCTTAAACACGTCCACCTGCGCCCACTCCTAGACCCAGACGAGGATGACGAGTGGATGAGCGATTTTCGTTACCGGCGCAGGAAGACGAGTGATCGGTGTCTAGTCTATGCCGAGCGGAAAGCTGGTGCGGGACCCTATCTTCTAATTGCCATTCTCGAAGAACCCGATGCTCATTTGATTGCAAGGATGACGACGCAAGCGCACAAGGATGTCATGAACGAACTCGCTGACGTGGCCGACCAATTCATCACATTTGGGTTGGTGGACTTCTAACGGACGGTCGACATTTGGTCAGTAAACCGCCGCGATACCTTGATATCGCTCAATGAGCGCGGGTTCGAATCCCGCCACCTCCACCAATGACGAAAAAGCCCGGCGATCACTCGCCGGGCTTTTTTTGTCCGCAAGAAATGACTGCGTCCAAGTGAATCTGCTTTTCTCCCTCCCCTTCTGACTGACCTGGAATCGAGGGAACCCTGATTGAAAAAACCTGTCTAAACAGGCTTGTCGCAACACGCGCCGACGGCACGCGCATGTTTCGTGTCAGTCATTGGCGTGATTTAGGGGTGTGATGAAGCGTTCCGGACAGGTCCGACATCGACAGCAGGGGGACAGTGCGCGCGGTTTGGCATGGCTCGACAGCGAAACGCGCGAGACCTTGGGGCGCAGACGTTGGCGACAACCGCCGCTGACGCGCCCAACGCTGGTGCTTACGCTGATGTTGGTAAGCGCGCTGCACGTGCTGTTCGCACTGGCACTGTGGTTCGAGATGCAGCCCTCGTCGAAGCACCCGGCGGTCGTGAATACCGATAGAGGTCAAGCGCTGATCGTGCGTCTGATCGATCATCCCAGCGTGGCGCGCGCCGCGCAGCCATCCGCACCAGTTTCTCCGACCGAAAAGGCGGTGCCGCCGCAACCATCGTTGCCTACCCGCAGCACCCCAATCGCGCACGAAAAGCCGCGTCGTGATGCCATGGTCGTGCAGGATCATGAAGCGACGCCTGCGCCGGCGACCTCCATAGCCGCACCGTCCGCCACAAGTCTGTTTGCGAAAGACGGTTCGGTGCGACTGCCGTCCACGACGGATGCCACCTCCGCAACAGCAAACGCCAAGGCCGAACCGCCAAAACCTGCGGACGATCGTCAGATCATGCAGCACGACAGCAACCGGATGCAGTACAAGGCCACCCGTTTCGAAAAATATTTCCCGCCACCGAACGAGACCGCCGGTGGCGCAGTTGGGCGCCACATAGGCGATGCCATCAAGGAAGTCGTCAAAAGCGTCTGCGATCCCAGCAAGAGCGGTACAGCTTCCAACCTGCTTTGCGGCTCACCGCCGCCGCCCGCCTCATCCATGGATCGCGACGAACGCCTCAACCTGCCGCCAGCATCCCTGGCCGACAATCCCAATCCGACCAAGGCGCCGGCGCTATCGAGTTGTATTGACGAGTACAAGGCGGGCAATCCGCTGTCGTCCGGCTGCCCGGTGAACACGCCTGATCTGGCCTTCAAGGCCGAGATGCGTGAATGCATTGATCTGTTCCGCGCGGGCAAGCGGCTCAAGACATGGTGTCCGCTCGATACTCCCCAGCGCGCGGCGGCGGAATCGTCGGCGCCAGCGAATGCGGGGAGCCCCGGTGAAAGTACTCCTGTCACCGGCGGGCACTAGGCGCAGCAACGCTCGGCCTTGGTCCTGTCGAGGCCACTTTGTATCTGCGATGCCGTTTGGGCACGAGGCAGGCGAAGCATCAAAGACTTCTGCGAAGATGGCTCACCGCTTGCTTGGCCATGCTTCACCTAGCCGTGAGCTGCGCTGAAGCATGTTGCCATCCATAGCAACGAGGGGAGTGCGCGGCATGAGCTTTGTGATCGATCATCCGTTGGTGTTGTTTGTCGTATCCCTGGTTTCGCTGTGGCTCGCCGGCCGCATCGGGGTGGGCCTGTCGCGATGGCACCGCCCTGCCGAATCCGATGTGCGCGAAGCCTTCAACGTGGTGCAAGGCGCCACGCTGACCTTGCTGGCGCTGATCATCGGCTTCAGCTTCTCCATGGCCATCAACCGCTATGACCAGCGGAAGAATTACGAAGAGGCCGAGGCAAACGCCATTGGGACGGAATACGTGCGTCTCGACCTGCTGCCGCCGGCGGATGCAGCGAAAGTGCGACCTCTGCTTCTGAACTATCTCCAGCTCCGCATCCGGTTTTACGAGACCACCGACCGCAGCCAGCTTCCCCAGATCACGGCGCGCAAGAACGAACTGCAGTCGAGTCTATGGAGCGCATTGAAGGCGCCGGCCGATCAGAAACCCAGTCCGATCACCGCCCTGGCAGTGGCCGGCATGAACGATGTGCTCAATTCGGAAGGCTATACGCAGGCAGCGTGGTGGAATCGCATACCCACCGCCGCCTGGATGCTGATGGGGATCATCGCGCTGGGCTGCAACCTGCTCGTGGGTTTCGGGGCGCGCAAGCTGACATCCGAACCGGTGCTGATGCTGGTGCTCCCGTTGGTCGTCGCGGTGTCCTTCATGTTGATCGCAGACATCGACAGCCCTCGCGGCGGACTCATCCGCGTCGTTCCGCAAAACCTGAAGTCGCTGATGGCGTCCCTGCCCGCTTCTTGAAGCTACTGCGGCCCCTCGACCGCCAGCACCATCGCGGAAGAATCCACCTCGCAGTGATAGAGCGCGGCGTTCGCGTTGTAGTTGGCGGCGAACGTGAACTGCTTTCCGTGGGTGCTGGGCTGCTCGCCGATGAGGCGCCATCCATCGATCTCGCCCTGAAGTCTGGGGCGAAGTTCCGCCTCGCAAGAGGCGATCTGCCGGTCGTGGCGCGCCGCTGCCGCGACTGCCGTCTCATCCACAGGCCGCTTCCAACGATGCCAGCAAGCGGCGGCAACCAATAGGCCGACGGCCGTCGCCGTGAGCAGTGTCCGAAGGATGCGTCGCTTGTTTCGCCGCTTCATACGCCCTGTCCGTTACGCATCGACCAGCACCGCGGATGATCAAGACTCGTCGTTGGCGCTGATGCCCATGTTCCGCTTATAGCCGTTGGCACGCGTGAGTATGGCCATCGCCTCGCGGAAGATCATCGGCACCGGGGCCGGCAAATCGCCTTGGGCACGGGAGGCTTCGAAGTCGCCTTCGGCACCGGCGAGCAGTTCGTCGATGAGGCCGGGCTCCTTCATGTCCATGCGTTGAAGCAGGCTGAGCAGGATGTAGGAGCACGCATGGGCCTTGGCTTCCGCCCGCGTAAATTCGTGAGCCATGATCTGCACCTTCGAGCACATGGAGGGGTGGCTTCGAATGTACCGCCGAAACGCAACATGTGCGATGACACAAACGCCACATCGTTGCGGCGCCATGCGATGCACCGTGCCTCGATCCAGGCGGAGACGCCGCCCCGCCCACAAGACCGTCACGAGCGGACGCTGAAACTGTGCGCATCGAACGGGGAAACGCGGGTGCCACCGTTCCGCCGCCGCGAGACGGACGGACTGGCGCCACGGCGCCTTCCCCACAGGCACAAACTTCTGGGGCAGCACGCATCCATGCCATTGGCGGCACCCACCGGCGATTCCCTCAACCGGCGCTTCCGGTACATCGTCACCGCGCTGTACGTGGTGGTGGTGGGGATGTTTCTGTGGCAGGTATCCCAACAGTGGCGTGGCTACCGGGACGCCACGGAGGCGCAGAAGGATTTTAGCGTCGTCAGGGCGGCGCTGCGGGCCATGGCGAACGTGTCGAGCGAGCGTCGCCCCACGGTGGCGGTTCTCATGCTGCGCGATCCCGATACTCAGCGGTGGCTCGACGTGTTGCACTCCGCACGGCAGGAAACCGACAGGCGCATGGACGAATTGGGCGCTGCCTTGCGCGATCCTGATTGCGACGAGTGTGGGACACTCGTTTCCTCGTGGGAGCGCGCGCGAACCCAGCTCATCGAGGCCCGGCAACACCTCGATGCCATGCAAGGTCCAACCCATACCGACGAAGACATCATCGACGGCTTCAACCAGATCGTCGGCGTGATTCCCCGCCTGTCGTCGATCGCGCAAACCAGTGCCACCGGCGTCATCCGTGAAAATGCAGACGTGCAGAGCTATCTGCTCGTCGCGCGCCTTTCCGGCGTGCTGAGGGAACAGGCCGGCCTGATTGCGCAGCAGTTCGCGCCCGCGCTCGTAAGGCGCCGGGCATTGACCGAGCAGGAAGCGCTCGACATCGCCGGGACCATCGGCAAGATCGAACAGCTAAGGCAATTGTTGTTGCCGAGCGTGCGCGTGCTTCCGCCGGACCTTCTCCAGGATTACACCGAAGTCGAGCAGCGCTACTACGGCGAAGGCCTGGATCTTCTCAACGACCTCCGCCACCAAGCCGCCCGGCCTATCGGCAGCGACGTCACCCTGATGCAGCTATCGGACCGCTACGGTCCACTGGTTCGCCCGATCGACCGGCTTCGTGACGACGCGCTGGCGCTGGCCGGGGAAACGATCGACAAGAGTCTGCGCAGGCACCTGGTCGCCCTGCTCGTCAGCGCTGTCATCGCAGTGGCGCTGACAGCATTATTGCTGGTCATGGTGTGGCGCTTCCGGGAAAAAGTGATACGCCCGTTCTACGATGCGCAGCGATTCATCCTGGCCGTGGCGTCGGGTGACAGCACCGCAAAACTCCCCGGTGGGCGCTATGGCAAGGAAGTGCTGGATCTCTTCGCCGCGCTGAACGTACTGAAGGAGAACGATCTCAAGCGCCATCAATTGGAGCTTGAGCGCAATCGCCTGATCGGTGAACTCCAGACTATCGCTGAAACCGATCCGCTCACCGGCCTGCTCAATCGTCGCGCCTTCGAGAGCCGCGCACATGTCCTTCTGTCGGACAAACGCAGCGCCGATCCAGTTGTTGCGCTGATGATGATCGACATCGATTTCTTCAAGCGCGTGAACGATACCTATGGCCACGAAACCGGCGACACCGCATTGGTGACACTCGCCACCTTGTGTCGAGAAACCGTGCGTTCGGAGGATATCGTGGCGCGTTTCGGTGGCGAGGAATTCGTCATCCTCCTGCGCGTGCAGGTGGGTGCACAGGCGCTGGAGCTGGCCGAGACATTGTGCCAGCGGCTGCGCGGAACGAAGGTCACGCCCACCGACGGACAGGTGTTCGGCTTCACCGTCAGTGTGGGCATTGCCTTCGGCGATCGCGCCAGCGCAAGCACGCTTCATGTTGACGAACTCTTGCGCGACGCGGACACCCTGCTCTATCGCGCCAAGGCGAACGGGCGCGACCGCATCGAGGTCGAGCCGAGCGGCTGAGCCGTCAGCGATCCTCGGCCGGAACCGTGTCGGGATAAAGCACGCCGGCAAGCAGTGGCCAGCGCTTCATCGCGGCCAACCACACCTCCCTGGCCTGGCTGTCGTAATAGCGCGCAGGGTCGATGCCCTGCACGTAGTTTGCATAGGTCTCGATATCGCTGGGCGACATGCGGACGCGCGGATCCTGCGGCGCAGCCATCACTTGCCCTCCATCCACACGCCATCGGGTGTGTGGGTCACGTAACCGTTGGCGACACCCATGGTGACGGTGTTTTCGTTCTCGCCCACCATGCGCGTCTGCGGCAGGTCGCGCGCATATTGGTCGAGCGCCGGCGCGTCGGACTTGAACGGGCTATTGGCCACCAGATTGGACATGAGTTGCGCGAGTGCGAGATAGCTCGTCGGCGTGTCGATGGACAGCGCGTGGCCCGGGAGTTCCTTCCCTGCCGGCAGTCCAACCAGTTTCACCCCAACGGGAACTTCGATGATCCGCGGCGTGGGGATTTCACGCAGGCCCGAAATCTGTCCCGCATCGCCTCGCAAGGCGGCACCGTGCTCAGGCACGAAGATCACCACGGCCTTGCGTCCGGAGTGCGCAATGACATCGACGAAACGATCGATATCGCCCAGCAGGCGCGTCAGGCGAATGGGATAGGACTGCAAGCTGGTGAGGTTGCTGTTGGGCAAGCGGTTGCCGTCGTGCAAGCTCACCGAGTTGTAGTACAGCGCGATGGGGCCGCCGCCCATCGCGGTGCGGTCCTGGTACCACTTGGCCAACGCATCGTAGTCGTCGACCAGTGACGAACCATCGAATTCGCGCATGAACGGCGGCAGGCCTTCGATCGATTGCGGCTGGATGCCCGGTCGGCCGATCTCGCGTTCCACGATGCCGCGGAAATCGTCGAAGCGCCCATTGTGGTTCATCAGGAACTGCACGTCGTAGCCGGCTGCAGCCAGGTCGGCAAACACATGGCATTCCTGCGGCGCTGAGCTGTAGAGCTCCTGGTGGGCATCCTGCCCGCACGATGCACGCAGCAGGCGAATGGCCGCCGGTCCGCTGTAACTGGCCGCGCTGCTGAAATGCTTGAAGACGTAGTCGAATTTGCCGAACAGTGGGTTATCCCGCATGTTGGCGACCTCAAGGTCATCCCACGATAGCGAGCAGATGTGGATGACGATGATGTCGAACTGCGCGGCAGCGTCCGTGCTCATGGGGAAGAACGCCACGCGCCGGCTCTTTTCCGTGTGATGGAAGGCAGCCAGTTGTTCGTCGTAACTGCCGGTCGAGCTATCCGCACCCGCATTCGCGGTAGCGGCGGCGGCCCTCGGGTTCACCGCGTACGTCGCAGCGGAATTGGACTTGGCAATCAACGTTCCCATGCCCTGCCACAGCGGGAAGATGATGAGCGCCAGCAGCACGAAGGTGGTCACGCGCACCCAGCGATTGACGATGGCGTAGATCGCCACGATCAGCAGCGGGATATAGACCATCGCCGGTTTGAACACGCGGCGGGCCAATTCCATCATGTACGTCGGCGAGAACGAGGCGAGCGCGGGAATCTGCTTGAGCACGTAACCGAACGGCGGCAGCTTCGATTCGTGATAAAGCAGTGCGGCGCCCACCAGCACCGCCAGCACTTGCCGCGTCACGCGCTGCCAGCGCCGTTGCAGCGGCACCAACAGCGCCAATGCGAACAGCAGATTGAGCCACCATGCCGGCTGGATGCTGCCCACCGAAGCGAGGTAGAGCTTCGCGATGAAATAGAGGTTCCACAGTCCCATGCGTTACTCCATCAACCCGACCGGCGCGGTCGGCGCATCACGGTAGCCTCGACGGCATCCAGGCCGGCGTCGAACAACCGCAGCACGCCCTGGTAGCCCATCTCGATCACTTCCACAAAGCTGTGCAGCGGCGCATCGGGCACCAGCTCCTCTTCCCAGCGCACCCAGGCGTCGGCGCGCCCGAACGTGCACTGGATCAGCTGCGTCTCCTTCTCGTGCGACCACTCCTCGAACTTCAGGCCAAGGTGCACGCCGCTGTTGCGCGCCACCACGGCGGGAAAGTAGTAATCGATATCGCCGCGCGACAAAGCCACGCCCAAGGCGCTGCCGCGTTCCATCGCCAGCGCCTCGGGCAGCACCACGCCCAGGCCGCCAGTGGAATAGTTTTCCGTATGGCAGGCCAGCGTCTTGCCGTCGGGCAGCACCAGCGTAGCCGGCACGCACAGAGGCACGTGATGCGACACGCGCACTTGCCGCGCCTCCTTCGCCACGCCCACGGCCGCACCGAGCATCGCCACATTGAACAAGGCCCACACCATGTTCATCAGCACGGTGGCCGGCTCGTCGCGCTGCGTGGTGAACATGCGAACGATGCCGGCCACCAGCGCTGCGATATTCACCGCCAGCAACCACACGTACGGCTTGGAGGTGGACCAGTCCAGATACTCCTGTTCGATCAGGCCGCCCTTCGCGGTGACGTTGAACTTGCCCTTCTTGGGGTTGATGAAGGCAATCGTGGTGGGCAGCACGGTGTACCAGGCCAGCACCGACTCGTAGACCTCGGCCCAGAACGAGTGCCGGTATTGCCCCTGGATGCGCGAGTTCGCCAGCCCCGACACGAACAGATAAGGCAACACATACGCCATCACCGAGATCGCATCCGCGCCGAACACGTGCAGGCCGAAGAACAGGTACGCGCACGGCATGAACAGGAAGATCAGGCGCGGTATGCCATAGAAGAAATGCAGCATCGCGTTGCTGTAGCAGATGCGCTGGAAGAACGTGAGCCCCTTGCGCAGCCATGGATTGTCGATGCGGAAGATCTGCGCCATGCCGCGCGCCCAGCGGATGCGCTGGCCGATGTGTCCCGACAGGCTTTCCGTGGCCAGGCCCGCAGCCTGCACGATGCGCAGGTAGGCCGTGCGATAGCCGCGTCGATGCATCTTGAGCGACGTGTGCGCGTCTTCCGTGACGGTTTCGATGGCGATGCCGCCCACTTCCATCAGCGGCGCGCGACGAATCACGGCGCAGGACCCGCAGAAGAACGTGGCATTCCAGAAATCGTTGCCATCCTGGATCAGGCCGTAGAACAGGCTGCCTTCGTTGGGAAT
>Ga0209026_1001216_pt1 | contig 11877 bp, 7 predicted proteins | sample AraplaCL_Col_mCL_FD_184262 | JGI IMG/M metagenome (GOLD analysis project Ga0209026, IMG submission 184262) | Arabidopsis root microbial communities from the University of North Carolina, USA - plate scrape CL_Col_mCL (SPAdes) (version 2) | ecosystem: Host-associated > Plants > Roots >... | reverse complement strand
CATGATCAAGATATACGTAAGTACCCGGGCTCATCACCACATCATGACCTAATTTGGCTGCTTCAATACCGCCTTTTTCGCCACGCCAGCTCATTACCGTAGCGTTGGCCGACAGGCCGCCCTCTAATATCTCATCCCAACCAATAAGGCTACGACCGTTCTTATTTAAAAACTTCTCCATGCGGTTAATAAACCAGCTTTGCAGTTCGTTCTCGTCTTTTAAATTATTGGCCTTGATGAGCTGCTGCGCTACCGGCGAGGTTTTCCATTCATCCTTCGGAACCTCGTCGCCGCCCACGTGTATGTATTTTGACGGGAAGATGGCCATTACCTCTGTCAATACATTTTGCAGGAAGGTGAAAGTGGCCTCGCCAGGGCTGTAAATGGTGCGGTGAACGCCCCAGAAACCTGGTACATGATACGCACCGGTATCGTTACCCAACTCGGGATAAGCAGCCAGTACCGCTGTGCTATGGCCCGGCATTTCTATTTCAGGAATTACGGTGATATTACGATCAGCAGCGTATTTAACCACTTCGCGGGCTTGCTCCTGGGTATAAAAACCACCACTGCGGATGCCATCATAAATAAAAGGCTTGTTATACGGGCCAACAATGGTCGAGTCGCGCCAGGCACTGATGGAAGTTAATTTAGGATATTTTTTTATTTCCAGTCTCCAGCCCTGATCATCTGTTAAATGCCAATGGAACCTGTTCATTTTCAGGTAAGCCATTACATCCATGATCTTTTTGATTTCGTCGATGCCGAAGAAGTGGCGGCCCACATCCAGCATCACACCGCGATAGGCGAAGTTTGGCTTGTCATCAATTGTAACCGCAGGGATATCCAATTGATGGCCCTTTTTCTCGATCAGTTGTAATAACGACTGCGTGCCATAAAAAACACCGGCCTTTTTACCGGTGATAGTAGCACCGGCAGCGTTAACTTTAAGCTGGTAGCCTTCGTCGCCATATTTATCACCGGCTACTATATTCAACGCTATAGCGTTATGCGCCGCCGCGCTGGCTATCTTTAATGCAAAGCCGTATTTCTTTTCTAAAAAATAATTAAACATTTCGGCCACTTTTTTCGCGTCAGCGCCTGATGCAACCAGCGTAGTGTTCGGGCTGATGATCATCTGCCCTTCGCCGCGATAAACCGCAGCCGGTTTGGGAATAATACTGGTTGAATCTTGTTGCGCGAAAGCCGCCCCCGTGGATAATAAAAGCGCTAAGGCTAAGAGTTTTCTTTTCATAAAAATACTGATGAAAATGATGTTTTAATTACTGTTTTAAAAAATTGGTTTATAATAAATGCAAAAAACGCTTTGGTTATAGGGGCTAACAGAAAACGTACTTAAAGTACGCGATAAAAAATTATCAAAAAACATAAAATATCGGCGCAAACGTTTGTTAAGCAGTCTGTCCGCATTTTGTTTTCTACTTTTCATAGTCGCCCTCATCAATTTATTTGTTGGTAAAAAAAGCAGTTTGTGGTATAGTTTGCCTTGGTATGGCAGGCCCCTCCCAATCCAATTTAAACCCGCCGCTTCCGGGTTTGATCAGGCCTGACATATCCAACTGGTGCATACCGGCCTTTAGCTTAATTTTCGCTTCTTTTATCGTCCCGGCTTTATATTCAAAATCTTCATCTATCAGCGCAGCCCGGTGCAACCTGAAAAAGGCTTTTGAACGGCTGCTTAAATAAAATGTATACTCCCCGTCAGCCGGCACCTGCAAATAACCGGAATAGTTAAATGCGCCTTTACCATGCAACCTGCCAAAGCCCTGTTCAAACGAACCAACATGAGCTACAGTTACAGCTTTTAACGATAATATGCTAGGCACCCACAGAAAATCACCACTTAAGGTTTCCAATTTTAAACCGGGTATCAAGTTCGCCGTATTATCGGCCGGTACCAACTCATCGTCATAAGGGCGCGGGGCTTCTTTATCGGGCCGACGTACCTGCAACACCTTAGCTTTCATGGCAGCCTGCACCTTGATGTACTCCGGGCGCAAAGCCAGGTTGTTGGTTTCTTTTGGGTCGGTTATGGCATCGTATATTTCAAAATCATCTGTAGCGGCTTTAACGTCGTAACGTACACCTATCAAGTCGCCTATTCTGATCAACTGCATCTGGTTGCGTTTGCGCCCTCTATGACTTGCTTCAAACTCTTTAAAATTTGGTGTGCGTTCATTTTCAAAATACTCTACGTAAACCAGGCTGCTATCCTGCTTACCCCGGCCTGTTAACGACGGCAATAGCGAAACACCATCGGTACGTGCCGGCGCAACCGTATGCCCTGCATCGGCAAAGGTTGGCAGCCAGTCTGATAGCATAGTCGGTATATCTATAGTAATACCCGCCTTTATCCTTCCGGGCCATGCTGCAATAGTTGGCATGCGTAAACCACCTTCCCAACAATCACGCTTTATACCATCAAACGGACCATAGCTACCGAAAAAAGTAGGCTGATTAGGCTTGAACGTAGCCGGCAGGTACGACTCGATAGACGGGCCATTATCCGAAGTAAAAACAACTAACGTGTTATCATCAATCTTCAGGTCTTTCAGCAATTGCTCAATATCGCCCACAGCATCATCAATACGCCGGGTTGCGGTGGCATAACGTTTAAACGTTTCGGGCCATGGCACTTCAGGTGTGGCTGGGTTGCTATCATCATCGTAGGTAGCATTGGCGTATTCGGGATACAGAAAGGAGTCGACAACGCCGGTAGCCGTGTTGATCATGTGGCCTGGTTGCCCCAGCCATTGTATACCACCGTTCAAGCCACCACCCTTAGGGTAAACGCCCGTTGGCTTTTCAATAACAGCATGGGGCGTATCATAGGCCAGGTACATAAAAAAGGGTTTCGTAGCCTCTTTTCCGCGGGCGTGTTCTATGATGTATTTTTTTGCACGGGCCGTCCAAAGGTCGGCGGTGTAGCATTTATCCATCCCTGCCGAAACTTCTTTATAATCGTCCCAAACCTGTTTTTTACCCCGATATACACCTTCAACAGGGTAATGCTCATGCCCGTCGGCATGGCGCATATAGCCAAAGTAATGATCAAAACCCCGCTTTAGCGGATGTGCGGGCCAATCGGGGCCTTCTTCTTTAACACCCTGAAGGCCCCATTTGCCAATGGCAACCGTTGAGTACCCCGCCGCTTTTAATACCGAGGCAATGGTATGGTTATTCTCTATTGCTTTGTCAAACTGATTATCACGCACACCGGCGTTGCCCTGGTTCACGCCCGTTAACAACGAGGCCCTTGACGGCGCACAAACCGGTGCATTGGCATATTGCTGGGTAAATCGTGCACCATCGGCAGCCATTTTATCCAGGTTTGGGGTCAGCTCAAAAGGCTTGCTCTTATCGCCCGATTGCCGGCGCTGGTTTTGAAAAAAAACACCGATATCGCCATAGCCAAGATCATCCGTCAGGATAAAAATGATATTGGGCTGTTTAGCCGGTTTGCGTTGGGCAAAAACCGGGTTAAAGGCGGCGATAGTTACAATTAAAACTGCCAGGTATTTAACAGCAAAAAAATGGTTAAGGGCATGGAGGCGTTCGCGGGTACATAAGCAGCTTTTTAGATCGGGTATGGTGCGTACTAACAAACATCTGGTTGACACAAACAGGCCGCCGCACCGGGCCGGCACCCATACCCCCAAAAACCACAACTTATTTTTCATATTTTTTTTCATACCGACTTATATTCATGAGTCATAAATCGGGCGATTACCCTGTGTATAGTCAGCTATATTTTTTTTTAAGCGCTTAAAAAGACGGATTTGTTAACGCAAGCAATTTGCGCAACAAAGCTTTCTTTTTTATCTCCTTTTTTCACTTTTTCATCTTTCTATTTCACTAATAACCAGCTACAACAAAAAGATATTGCCCGATAATTTCGTGTAGTGCAGTAGTTGATGCTCAATGTATTAACTAACAGCCCCATTTGGCTTATCAAAACTAAGCGCAAACGTTTGATTTTCGACTTTGCAGAAAAACATCCAAACAATTTTGCCTGATATTAGCAGATTTGAGTAATTTTATAATTCGCTCAACAAAAAATGGCAGGTAAACCGGCAACTATTAAAGAAATAGCCAAAATGCTTAATGTTTCAGTATCCACTGTTTCAAGAGCATTGCACAAGCATCCGAGTATCGGATTAAACACGCGTTTAAAGGTTCAGAAACTGGCCAATGAGCTTAATTACGAGCCCAACCAAACGGCCATTTTCTTTCAAAAAGGGAAAACCTATACCATCGGCGTTATTTTGCCCGAACTGTCTGAGGCATTTTTTTCGGCAGCAATAACGGCTATCGAAGAAACGGCTTATAAACGCAATTATACCGTACTGTTAGCCCAATCGCACGATGACGCAGAGAAAGAAAAAGAGTTGGTTGAAAAAATGAAGAACCACCGGGTTGACGGCCTGTTAATATCGGTAGCAAAAACCACCAGCAATTTTGAGCATTTTGATATGCTGAAACGGTATAACATTCCTGTAGTATTTTTTGACCGGATACCACCCATTAAAAACATACATTATGTGGCATGCAATATGGAAACCGGCAGCATTGAGGCAGTTAGCTACTTGTTGCAAAAAGGGCACCGCAGTATTGGCATGATCAATGGCCCGCCAACTTTAGCTGCAAGCGGCGAACGCAAAGAGGGCTACATCAAGGCCATGCAGAAATATCGAATAAAGTTTGACCCCTCGCTGGTAATAAGTTGCGATCTGAGCGAACAGGGTACCCATGCTGCCCTTGATACCTTGCTGGCCAGCAAACGCAATCCCACCGCTATTGTTACTTTTAACGACTATGTTTACCTCTACGCAGTAAACTACGCCCGCAAACTTAATATCGATCTGCAAAAAGACCTCCATTTTGTAAGCTATGCTAATTTGCCCATCATCCACTATATGAATTACGCTCCGGTGGCCTCGGTTGAGCAGTTCCCGCATTTGCAAGGACAAAAAGCCGCCGATATACTATTGGACTTGCTTACTCAAAAAGAACAACCTACAGACGATAAGCCGGCGTATTACAAAGTGATCATCGAATCACAATTAGTAGAGAATAGCGGAACCTGAAGCTAAATTCAAAAAACGCACAAACGTTTGTGTACAGATTTTGGCAGTCAATTACCTAAGTTTGGTTTTAAGTATTAAAACAGGACCCTATACCCTATGTTAAATGATATTCTGAAAGCGTTTCATCCTGTTGCCGAGCAGTACAAGATCGTACCTTTTGGCGACGGATTAATTAATCATACCTGGAAAGTTACCAACCTTGAAGGCAAGCCCCAGTTTATATTGCAACGCATTAATAAGCAGGTCTTTTTATCGCCCAACGATATCGCCGATAATATTAAACAACTTAATAAGTACCTTTCAAAAACTAATCCGGGTTATCTGTTTGTATCGCCGCTGCCAACTATTGATGGCAAATATGTATTACATCATACCGACGATGAATATTATCGCTTGTTTCCTTTTGTCGAAAACTCGGTAACCATCTCGACGGTTGAAAACCCGGCACAGGCTTTTGAGGCAGCTACGCAATTTGCGCGCTTTACAAGGCTTTTAGGCGATTTTGACAGCGAGCAGCTACATTATACCCTCCCGGGGTTCCATGACCTTTCAACGCGTTTTCAACAGTTTCAACAGGCTGTAAAATCAGCAGGAAAAGAGCGGTTGTTTCACGCCAACAATTGGGTGGATAAAGCTTACCATTTTCGTGATATTGCGTCAACGCATGTCGACATTGTAAAAAACAAGCTAATACCATTGCGTGTCATCCATCATGACACTAAAATAAGCAATGTGCTGTTTGATAGCAGCAACCATGGCTTATGTGTTATTGACCTTGATACCGTAATGCCAGGCTATTTTATAAGCGATGTAGGCGATATGATGCGTACTTACCTATCGCCCGCCAATGAGGAGGAAAAAGACCTGACCAAGATCTCTGTTCGCGAAAGCTTTTTTGAGGCAATAGTAAAAGGTTATTTTGCCGAGATGGGCGATATACTAACCGACGCCGAAAAGCGCTTGTTTGTGTATGCCGGTAAATTTATGATCTATATGCAGGCCATTCGTTTCCTGGCCGATTATCTGAACAACGATATCTACTACCCTACTCACTATCCCGATCATAACCTGATGAGGGCCAAAAATCAGTTTGCTTTGCTGGAGTGTTATTGCGCCTTCGAAGATAAATTTGAGCTGCTTGTTGAGCAGTACGATAACAAAAAACAGCCGGTTAAATAACCGGCTGTTTTTGTTAATGGTATAATGATGTTAACTTTTTGCCTTTACCTTGTGGCCAGATACCGCATAGTAAAATATGTAAATATAACAAGGCAGCATGCTATACAAGAATGCTGAATGTGTGGATACTGACCGTGCTAAGAAGGCATAAAACTGTGGCAATATTGCCCCCCCGGCTATGCCCATCACCAGCAACGCAGAACCAAATTTGGTATACTTTCCTAACCCTTTAATGGCAAGCGGGAATATGGCAGGCCACATTAATGAGTTTGCAAGCCCTAATAAAGCTATAAACATAACGCTTATATAACCGTCAGTTAAATATGCTGCAACGGTAAACATCACACCTACTATAGCGGCATACATTAATGCTTTTTCCTGTTTGATATATTTGGGTATTGTTATAATGCCGATGATATAGCCTACCACCATAGATACCAGCGTATATGAGGTAAATATTTTGGTTTTATCTAAACTCATTCCCAGCGATTTACCGTAGGTACCAATAACATCCCCGGCCATTACTTCAACCCCAACGTACAAAAACAAACATAAAACACCCAGGTTAAGGTTTCTGTACTGAAATATGCTTGCCTTCGGGGCTACTACTACCCCATCTTCGCCTATATGGTCTTTTTCTGTATCTATTTCAGGCAGCGAAGAATATTTTATCAGCAACGCCAATAAAACCAGCACCACGGCAATAATTGCATAGGGTAATACAACACGCATAGCCAGGTCATGCAGTAAGCTTTCTTTCTGAGCGGCGTCAGTAATACTCTTTAGCTTATTTTCAATGCTTTGTGCCCCATTTAATACCAGCGCGCCTAATATAAGCGGACTAAGCGCCCCTGCTACTTTATTGCAGATGCCCATAATACTAATGCGCTGGGCGGCACTTTCAATTGGCCCAACAATGGTTATATAAGGGTTGGAAGCCGTTTGCAGTAATGATAACCCCATCCCTTGCACAAACAGCCCGATAAGAAACAAAGGAAACGTTCGCGAATTAGCCGCCGGTATAAAAATTACCGCGCCAATAGCCATTACAAAAAGGCCCAACGACATTCCGTTTTTAAAACCTGTGGCTTTAAGGATAAAGGATGATGGAATTGATAAAAAGAAATAAGCCATATAAAACGCAAATGTTACCAGCAATGCCTGCGATGTATTAAGCTCGCATGATAATTGCAGAAATGGGATCAATGTGCCATTTAACCAGGTAACAAAACCGAAAACAAAGAATAAAATGCCAATAATGTAAATAGGGCTCAAACCCTTTGGCGTTGATGAAGAAATAGTAGCTGATGTGTTTGCCATTATGATTTAATTGATTTGGTGCAATTTAAAATTTCCAGCGTACAAATGCCTCCATGGCTTCGTACTCGGCCAGGCCTAATTTATCGTAGCTTCGGGCCGTTTCGCGGTTACGGTCTTCGGCACGAATCCAAAACTCGCGCGCATCATCCCCCGGAAAAACTGGCACATCCTTTTGCGACTGGTGCTTAAATATAGCATGTCTTTTCCGTATTACCTCCTGCGGCGACAACGGAATAGCCATTTCTATCTCATGCGTCTCAAATTCATGCCATGCGCCGCGGTACATCCACAGCCAGCAATCTTTTACCCAGGTTTCTGTTTGCTCAAGTCGTTTTAAAGCTTTTACAATAATATCGAAGCAAACTTTATGCGTACCATGCGGGTCGGCAAAATCGCCGGCGGCAAAAACCTGGTGCGGTTTTATGGTATTAAGCAGTTCCATAGTTTGCACAATATCGTCCTCATAGCTCACAGATTTTTGGAACTTCTGCCTATCGTAAAAAGGCAGATCCATAAAATGAATATGCTCATCCTTCAAGCCCGAAAATCTTGCGCCGGCAATGGCCTCGCCCTTACGTATCAGGCCTTTTATGGTACGCATTTCCTGCGTCTCAACCTGGTTTGGTTTTTTATCGGCCACAAATGCCCGCATACGGTCATAGGCCTCCTCTAACTGTGTGCTGTTGTTATTTTGCGATTTGGCAAAATCAATGGCAAACTCGGTAAAGCGCAGCATATCATCGTCCCAAACTGCGGTATTGCCCGATGTTTGGTAAGCCACATGAACCTCATGCCCCTGATCGGCCAGGCGAATAAATGTTCCGCCCATCGATATTACGTCGTCGTCCGGATGCGGCGAGAACACCACTACACGTTTTTTAGCCGGCAACGCACGCTCGGGCCGCTGGCTATCATCGGCATCGGGTTTGCCACCCGGCCAACCGGTAATGGTATGCTGCACCTGGTTAAAAATATCAATATTCAGGTTATAAACCGGTCCTTTCTCGGTAACCAACTGCGCCATGCCATTATTGTTATAATCGTGCTCCGTTAATTTTAAAACCGGCTTGTCCATTTTATAGGCCAGCCATATTACCGCCTTTTTTATAAGTGCAGGTGTCCAATCGCAATCTTTTACCAGCCATGGGGTGTCAAAACGCGTCAGGTCAGAAGCCGCGCCGGTATCAAGCAGGTATTCTACGTTATTACATAATTGTAAGTAAGTAGCAGGCACGTCTGACGATATTTCGCCTTCAACAGCTTTTTTAACGATGGCCGCTTTCTTTTTATCCCAGGCCATTAAAAAGATCTGCCTGGCTTTAAAAATGGTGCCAATACCCATGGTGATGGCTTTGGTAGGCACGTTTTCTTTACCGCCAAAATCGCGCGAAGCATCACGGCGGGTAAGATCGTTCAACGTAACCAGTCGGGTGCCCGAGTTTGGCGCCGAACCCGGCTCGTTAAAACCTATGTGGCCCGTACGGCCTATACCTAATATCTGTATATCGAGGCCACCAAATGCATTGATCTTTTTTTCATAGGCCAGACAAAAGTCGTCTATTTCATCCTCGGCAAGCGTACCGTCAGGGATATGAACATTTTTGCGGTCGATATCGATATGATCAAACAACTGCTCGTTCATAAAGGTTACATAGCTCTGCGCGGCATCGGCTTTCATAGGATAGTACTCATCCAGGTTAAAGGTTACCACATTTTTAAAGCTCAGTCCTTCTTCGCGGTGCAGGCGCACCAATTCGCGGTAAAGATCAATAGGTGTTACGCCTGTTGCCAGGCCCAATACAGCTTGTTGATTGTTCTCTTGTTTTTGCCTGATAAGGCCGGCAATAGCGGCTGCAAGACTTTTTACAGCGTCGGCTTTATCAGCATAAATACTGACAGGGACTTTTTCAAAACGGGTTTCTTCGAGTAGATTTAAGCGGGTCATAAATAATTAACGGTGTATTTGAAACCGAAAATTAGGTATAGCCAGCTATAAAACAGGCATTACTAAGCCCCAATCTTAGCGCAAACGTTTGATATAAAAGCAAATGAAAGTGTAGAAAAACAACAAGTTATGTTGTTATTGCCATAGGAACTGTAAAGAAAAATGCAGACCCTTTGCCTTGCTGGCTGGTTACCCAGATACGGCCACCGCTTTTATCAACAAGGTCTTTACAAAATAAAAGCCCCATCCCCGTCCCCGACTCCTGTCTTGTACCTATCTGGCTTTCAACCCGGTTTTTAAAAAGTTGCCCGGCTTGTTCGGGCGACATGCCGGTACCCGAGTCTTGCACCGTGATCAGGATATTATCGTTTTCCGGCTCAGCTATAATTTTGATCGTGTCGCCCTTATCACAGAATTTAATCGCATTTGTTATCAGATTTCTAATCACGATACCTACCGAATCGGGGTCAGCCTTGGCTATCAAACCGGCCGGCGCATCTATTTCCAGTTCTATCCCCTTGTTCTGAACCTGTTCTTCCAGATGGCGCGCAACCTTGTTGATCACGTTGGCCACAGCAAAATTTTTATGAGCATGTTCAAAATTTTCCATCTGGCTGTTTATCCAAAACAGCAGGGTATCCAGGAAATCAGAGGTATATTCAAGCCTTTTAATAACAACCGGTATCAATTGCAGCATTTCCTCGTGCGATATCGAATCGTCTTGCAACAGGTCAAATAACCCCCTGAGGGTACTCAAAGGTGCGCGCAGGTCATGAGCTAATATTGCTATCAACCTGTCCTTCATTGCATTCAGGTCATTCAACTTATAAGCCTGCTCGTCAAGCGCGGCTTTTTGGTTCAGCACATCTGCGTTGCTGGCTTTAAGTAACTCGTTTATCTTTTGCTGCTTTAATTTCTGGCGATAGTAGTTCCACATTACCAATATCATCGCAATGATGATGACAATAAAAATATAAATGATAACCTTTTGAAAATGCGAATTTTGCTGATACAACAAATCTTTACTGTGTTCCTGCTGCGAAAGCAGGCGTTGTTTTACCGATAGGTCAAGATCAAAGTTATAAGAGGTTACCTTTTGGATGCTCTCATTGCTGTTTAACGCTTTCTTAATGGCCACATAATTAGTTAACGCCTGGTAGGCCTCGTTGATGCGCCCCAGCCCCGCAAGTGTTAGGTTAAGTTGCTGCGCAGCATTGGCCCTAACCACCAAATTACCTAATTTATTGGCCAGTTGCTCGCCTTTAACCGCATAAGGGTAGGCCTGTGCAAACTGCCGGTTTAAATTATAAGTCGTTGCGAAACCTATCAAAGCATAGGCCTGGTTATAAACTATTTTATACTTGATACTGATGTTAAGCGAAGTATCCAAATAGTTCAATGCCTTTTTAAATTGTTTTTTATTTGCGTAACATAAGCCCAGATCAGTATATACAGAGCTCAATCCATCCTTATCATTTTGGCTTTTAACAATTGCGTTAGCCTTATTTAAATACACAATGGCATTGTCATAATCGGCCTGCGCCAGCAGCACTTCGCCAACATTTTCGTTAATGGTGCCCAGGGCCATCAGGTTATCGGTCTGCTCAAAAATGGCGATAGCCTTTTTAAAGTAAACAAGCGCATTGGGGTATACCTCCATATTCTGCAATATCACACCCACATCGTTGTACAATTCGGCGGTCAGGATGCTGTAATGGTTTTTGATTGCGGTAAACAAGGCCGGGTAATAATAGTCAAGTGCGTTTGATAATTTACCCATGCTGAAGTATACCGAGCCGATATTTTTATTACAGTCGGTTAGGGCGTAATCATCCTTGATCTGTTTATCAATAGCAAGCGCTTTATGGAGATAAAAAAGCGTTTGAGGGTAATTGGCCAGCAGGTTGTACATCCGGCCATACTGCACATAAGTTGCCGCAAGGCCTTTTTGATCGTTCAGTTTACCGTATATGGATATCGCCTCGTCGAAATCCTTTATCGCATCTGCCGAATTACCTTTAAAATAATTGATGCGGCCAGCCTCAAGCAAACCTTTGGCCAGGCCTTGCCGGTAGTTGGCTTTACGCGAAAGGTCGATACTTTGTTTGGCGAAGTAAAAGGCCGAGTCGGGGTTTGAACCAACGTGCGATTCTGCGAGTTTATTTAAATGATTTATACGTGAAGTATCATTCAAATCAGGTTCTGCAAATAGAGGCCCACCCCACAACAACAAAAAAAGTCCTGCTATATATAGCTTCATATAAATGGGGTAAACAACTACTTTATTTTATTAGGGCATCTTCACCTATAACAGCAACCATTGGT
>Ga0209026_1001214_pt1 | contig 11887 bp, 6 predicted proteins | sample AraplaCL_Col_mCL_FD_184262 | JGI IMG/M metagenome (GOLD analysis project Ga0209026, IMG submission 184262) | Arabidopsis root microbial communities from the University of North Carolina, USA - plate scrape CL_Col_mCL (SPAdes) (version 2) | ecosystem: Host-associated > Plants > Roots >... | reverse complement strand
CACGATCTCCACGTCGTGAGCGTCACCGGACTTCCAGGTAAAACAGATGCGCCACTGGTTATTGATGCGGATGCTGTGCTGGCCTTTGCGATCGCCCTTTAGGATGCTCTGATTTAATCCACCGCAGGCCGCAGCGGCCCTGTGTGTCCGCATAGCTTCGGTCCATCGCCTCGACAGACGGCCAGTCTGCCTTCGCCGATGGCCCTGTGCTCTGCGAACACACAGGGCCGCTGCGACCTACGCTGAATTAATCAGAGCATCCTTAAAGCTTCCAGCCGATTCGCAGGGGGTATTCGCAAGTCATCCAATGTCTGCGCATTGTTGATCATGCGCAGCTTACGGCGGGCAACTGCCTGGATATCAGACGGCAGCCGCCGGGAAGCGGTGCCAGTCCAGATCCTTTCCGCTTCCTTGTCGGTAAAGCTATAGATCATGTGGGAAACCATAACGTTGTTCGTTATATAACGCAAGACGTTATGGCTGCATGGTGAATTTGCATCAAGTCACGTACTTGATGCTCAACACCTCGATCATCATGTCCCCCGCCGGCCGCTGCCAGCGCACTTCATCCCCCACACGCGCACCAAGCAGGGCGGTCGCCAGCGGCGACACGTAGCTCACCAGGCCATGTTCCGCGTCGGCCTCGTCCTCGCCCACGATCTGCCAGCGTTGTTCGCCTTCGTCGCTGTCCACGGTGACAGTGGCGCCGAAGGCGACGCGGTCGGGCGGTTGCCGGGATAGATCCACTTCGATGGCGCTGGCGACGCGTGCATGGAGGTAGCGCAGCTCGCGCTCCAGCGCGACCAGCTCGTTGCGTTGGGCAAGCGCGTCCTGCTCGTTCGCCTTCAAGGCATCGTGGCGGTCGGCGACTTTGTCCAGGCGCGCGCGCAACAGCGCCAGGCCACGCGGCGTGACGTAGTTGGGGTGCGTGCTGATCGGCAGTTCGGGCAACACCTCGGGGATGTCGCCATCATTGTCTTTGACGAAGGCTCGGCTCATGCGGCCCTCCTTTCTCGTGATGGAATAAATAGGCCAAGCCAGGCGGCTGCGACGTCGCCCGGTTCGTTGGGTGGATGGAGCGGCGACGTCAGTCTTCGTCCAGTTTGGGCTTCCAGGCTTCGCTGAGCTGGCGCTGGATGGGCGGTGGCACCGGTTCGTAATGGCTGAGGTCGAGGGTGTAGCGGCCGCGGCCGCCGGTCATGGCTTTGAGTTCGGTGGGGTAGTCGGTGAGTTCGGCCAATGGCGCCTGGGCCTTGATCAGGATTTCGCCGTCGTGCCTGGCATCCGTGCCCATGATGCGCGCGCGCTTGCTGGCCAGGCCGCCGGTGACGTCGCCTACGCTAGGTTCGGGAATGGCTACTTCGACATCCACGATCGGCTCCAGTACCAGCGGCCGCGCCTTGCCGACCGCATCGAGAAACGCTTTCTTGCCGGCGGCGATGAACGCCACTTCCTTCGAATCGACGGGGTGGTATTTGCCGTCGTAAACGGTCACGCGCAGATCCTGCAGCGGATAACCGGCCACGGCGCCGTTTTCCATCGCCTGGCGCACGCCTTTCTCGATGGCGGGCAGGTATTGGCCGGGAATCACGCCGCCCTTGACCGCGTCGACAAACTCGAAGCCGGCGCCGCGGTCCAGCGGATCGACGCGCAGGAAGACTTCACCGAATTGTCCGGCGCCGCCGGTTTGTTTTTTGTGACGATAATGTCCATCTGCCGAGCCGGAAATGGTTTCGCGATAGGCGATGCGTGGCGGATGCGTCAGCACTTCCACGCCGTAGCGCTCTTGCATGCGCTCCAGCATGATTTTCAGGTGCAGGTCGGACAGCCCGCGGATCACCGTTTCGTTCAGTTCCTTGTGATGCTCCACGCGAAAGCACGGATCTTCCTCGGATAGCCGCGACAAGGCGTGCGACAGTTTCTGTTCCTGGCCCTTGTGCTTGGGTTCGAGCGCCAGTCCGAACATCGGCTGCGGGAAGCGCAAGGGTTCGAGATGGATGAGGTCTTCGTCGTGCGAATCGTGCAGCACGGCGTCGAAATGGATGTCGTCCACCTTGGCCACGGCGGCGATGTCGCCGGGGATGGCCTGCTCCATTTCCACGTGCGATTTGCCGTTGAGCCGGAACAGGTGGCCCACCTTGAACGCCTTGCGGTTGTCGTCGATGAAGAGCTGGCTGTCGCGCCGGATGGTGCCCTGCCAGACGCGGAAAACGCTCAGCTTGCCAACGAAGGGATCGTTCACCACCTTGAATACGTCGGCGATCACGTGCGCGTCCGGATCGGGCGACACCGCCAGCTGCAGGTTCTGCGCATTGCGAAAGGGCGGGGGATTGGCTTCGGCCGGGTTGGGCAGCAGGCGGTTGAAGATGTCCAGCAATTCGCGCAGGCCGGCGCCGGTGCGCGCGCTGACGAAGCAGATCGGCACCAGATGGCCTTCGCGCAGGCATTGCTCGAAGGCGTCGTGCAGTTGCTGCGGGGTAAGCGCGTCCTCGCCGGCATCAAGATAGGCGCCCATGGTGGTTTCGTTGATCTCCACCACCTGGTCGAGAATCTGCTGGTGCGCCTCGGCCAGCGAGGAGAAATCGGTGGTGCCGTCGCGATGGAAAAAGCAGTCCACGACCTTGCTGCCTTGCTCGGCCGGCAGGTTCACCGGCAGGCACTCGCTGCCGAATTCGTCGCGCAGCGCTTGCACCAGGGCGGGCAGGCCGGCGTCGGCATCGGTCTTGTTGATCACCAGCAGGCGCGCCAGGCCGCGTTCGCGGGCGCGCTCCATCATCCGGCGTGTGCCGTACTCGATGCCGTTGGCGGCGTTCACCACCACGGCCACCGTTTCCACCGCAGCGAAGGCGGCGAGCGTACCGCCGCGGAAATCCTGGTAGCCGGCGGTGTCGATCAGGTTGATGTGGCAGCCATCGTGGTCGATGGCGGCGATGCAGCTGTCAATGGAATGGCTGCGGGCTTTTTCCTGCGGATCGGTGTCGGACTGCGTGGTGCCTCGCTCGATCGACCCTTGCGTCTGGATGACGCCGCCGGCGTGCAGCAAGGCTTCGAACAAGGTGGTCTTGCCCACGCCGGCATGGCCGGCGAGCGCGATATTGCGGATATGTTCCGTGTGATAGGACACGATGCGACCCTCCTCTGCATGAGCCGCCGTGGGCGGCTATCGTGGTGGGCCGTCATGGTCGTCCTTGGCGTCGGGACGCAGGGGCGGTCATGGCGGGATGGCGGCAGCGCTTGTGGGGCGGCTGCTGCGTTGGGCTAGCCTTCTCCCATTGGGCAGAATGGTCAAGTTGCAATGCGAAGACCGCGCATCGCGGCGCTTGGGCCCTCTCGTTAATCTGAAGTGATCGCCGCCGGAACCGCAGGCCCAGGCCATGGTCTGTGGGACATCCCCTAGGGCCTGCTTACACTAGTTGGTGTGGCTCGCGCATACACCGAGGACGTTTTATCGAACACCCGGATCAGGTCGAGCATCATCGTTGGTTCCCGCCGCCGGATGACGACCGGCAGCGTGGACTGGCGCAGCTCGATGGCCCCACCCGCGCCATGCTGCATCAATTGCGCTGGCGCAAACCGCCGCGTGACCGCCGCCGTCTGTGGATGGGGCTGGCGCTCGCGCTGCTGCTGCATGTCTTTTTTGCGGCGGCGGTGTGGTACGAGATGAAGCCACGCGTGCGGGCGCCAGAAGTGGTGCAGGTGGAACTCGACCAAGGCATCCAGGTGCGCTTCATCGCGCACCGCGCGGCCACGCCGCAACCGGTGCCGGCACCGGTGGCACCGCCACCACCGCCACATCCGGCGCGTGAACCGGTATCAAAAAACGCCATGGCGGTACATCTGCCGGCGTCCGTCGCGCCGGCGCCTCAACCGGCACCGGCAACGTCGGCGCCGCGCCCCGTGTTGTTCGACCGCACCGGGCGGATCGTGTTGCCGGCTGCTGCGTCCAGCGCGCCAGCGCCGGAGTACGTGCAACGCGCGCCGCAGGGCGATACGCAGATCATGCACGACCGCGACCTGATCAAGTACAAGCCCACCAAGCTCGATCCGTACTGGCGCAAGAGCAGCAACGCCATCGACGATGCGTTGCAGAAGGCAGTGGAAAAAACCACGGTGAAGAAAACCATTGAACTGCCCGGCGGTATCCGTATCCACTGCGGCATTTCGTTCGCGGCGCTCGCGGGTGGTTGCGGTGGCGATCCACCGCCGCCACCACCGCCCACCGACGGCGACCAGCGCTTGAACATGGCGCCACCGCCGCTGGTCAAGGGAACCTCCGTGCCAACGTTGGACGTGGCAACCTGCATTGCGGACTATCGGGCCGGCAAGCCGCTGCCTTATGGCTGTCCGGTGGATACGCCGACGCGTGCCGTGGATGCCGAGAAGAAAAAAATCGGTCACTAGAAGACTGTCGGATCCCGAAATCGTCACCCGGCCTTCGCCGGAGCGACGAATCTTTTCATGCACGCTCTTCGTCATGCATTCTTCACGCCGTAAATCACGCGCCAATCACATCGCCATGGTTCTAAAAATTTAGACGTCCAAAATATGGACGTCTAAATAAAACTATTTTTTCAGTCGAGCATTTTAATTACTTGAAGCACTAGACGCCCCAAGCAAACTGGGCGCAGTATCGGCACGCCCTGGCGTCTTGCGGGGATCAAGCGGGAATCGAACCAGTCAGCGCGACCGCGGCCTGTGGCTGCGTCGGGCCCGTGCGGCGGTGCGCTTGGCTTTATCCGTTCTTATGTGCAGAGAGGTGACTACGACGAATACATGGACGAGCTGGCAGATCCATCACAGGGGGCTCGCTTTCTTTTTCGTTTCCCTTTTTTATGGAGAAAAAACGTGAAAACCGAGCATGTGATGATTGGCATCGCCATTGCAGCGGCGTTCGGCACGCTGCCCTCGATGGCCCTGGCTTCTGCTTCAAACGTGGCGCTGGCGGGCATCGACACCACCGAAGCGCCGCGGGTTACGCAAACGGTCGATAACCGGGTGGTTTCCGCGCTGAGCCATACCCATCTATCGCTATTGGACCGGGTGGCGCCCAGCAGCGCCGTGGCGGATGCAACCCCGATGAACCATATGCAATTGGTCCTGCAACGCAGCGCAAAGCGCACGGCTGCGCTGAATGCGCTGATCGCCGCGCAACACGATCCTTCTTCATCCAGGTTCCATCAATGGGTCACGCCCGCCCAGTTCGGGCAAGCCTTCGGCGTAAGCGATGCGGATATCAGCGCCACGGTGGCATGGCTCACTTCGCAGGGCTTCAAGGTCAACGGTGTGTTGCCGAACAAAATGCAGATCGATTTCAGCGGCACGGCAGGCCAGGTGCGGCAGGCCTTCCACACGCAGGAAAACCATTACGTCGTCAATCATGTAAGCCATATCGCCAATGACGGCGACATCAGCATTCCGTCAGCTTTGCGCAATGTGGTGGTGGGTGTGGCGGGCTTGAACGACTTCCGGCCGCAACCGCTGCACCAGCAGCCGCAGATTGCGCAATTCAATAGCGCAAGCCAGCGCTTCAAGATCCAGCAAACGACCACGACCGCCCATGCCGGCAGTGCGCCGAAGCCGATGGTGAATTTCGAAGGTGGCGTACGCGGCTTCGCGCCCTATGACATGCAGACCATCTACAACACCGCGCCCCTATACGTGCAGGGCCTGACCGGCAAGGGCATCTCCATCGCGGTGGTGGAAGACCAGGACATGGACGTGTCGGACTGGCCCAATTTCGTCAGCCAGTTTGGCCTGGGCGGTTATGGCGGAACGTTCAAGCAATTCCAGCCGCTGCTGTCGCCCGATACGGGCAATTGCACCGACCCGGGCGGCAATGATCCGGATAGCGAAAGCATCGAGACGGTGCTCGATTCGGAATATTCCACCGCCATTGCGCCGGGCGCCAATATCTGGGTGGCGACCTGCAGCGACACCGGCAGCAACAATTTCTTCGGTGGCGTGTTCACGGCGGCCAGCAATCTGATCAATGGCAGCACGCGTCCCAATATCATCAGCGCCAGCTACGGCTATGGTGAAGGCTTTACCGATGCGGCCAGCAAGACGGCGATCGATGCGATGTGGGCGCAGGCGGATGCCGAAGGCATCTCGGTGTTCGTATCCAGCGGCGATTCGGGTTCCAATCCCAGCTTCAACGGTTCGATCATCAATGGCGTGCCGGCCATCGATGCCAATTCGTTTGGTTCGTCGGTCAACAATACGGCCGTCGGCGGATCGGACACGGCGGATGTGCTCGATGGCAACAGCAGCAAATACTTCAACAGCAGCTTGAATGCGGTGTACGGCTCGGCGAAATCGTACGTGCCGGAAATCACTTGGAACCAGTCCTGCGGCAATACCCGCGCCGCCAAGGATCTGGTCGGCCTCAGCGCCTTGCAGTTCTGCAAGAACGCGCTGGTCTATGACCCCTATGGCTATTACGTCACTTCCGAAAGCGGCAGCGGTGGCGCGTCCTCGGCCGTTTCGAAACCGTCGTGGCAGCGGATCGTGCGCGGTGCGGCCAAGGATCAGTCGCGCGACTTGCCGGATGTTTCGCTGTTTGCCGGTTCCTATGGCGGTTATTCCTGGGTGATCCTGTGCACCGGCTACTATCCGTGCACGCCGAATTTCACCCAGCCCGTGCAACTGGAAGGTGGCACTTCGCTGTCCTCGCCCATGTTCGCCGGCATCCAGGCGTTGATCGACCAGGGCCTGTCCAGTGCAGGCGGCGCGGTGAACCAAGGCAATGCCGCACCCACGCTGTATGAGCTGGCGCGCAACGAGTACGGCGGCCCCACCGGCGCCGCGCCGCCCACGCTCGCCGCCTGCAATGCCGACAACGGCACCAAGGGCACCGGCAAGTGCGTGTTCCACAACATCACCGATGGCGGCAACTCCACGCAGTGCGTCGAGTTGCTGAGCGACAACGAAGTCACCCCCGACTGTTACTTCTACGGCACGATCCAGAACTTCGAGGGCTTCTACGGACCGACCAAGGTTGGCCTGACCTCGTCCAGTGCCACCAAGTACAACGGCAGCACCGCGGCCTATGCGGCGCAGGCCGGTTGGAGCGGCGCCAATGGGCTGGGTTCGGTGAACGCTACCAACCTCTTGTCGGCATGGAAGTCGTTCAACGGTCTGTAATCGGCCGTCGGCGGGGATGTTCCAAGGCCCTGGCGGCGGGTATCGCCAGGGCTTTCCGTCGATGCATGGAAAGCCGCATCGACATCGCCCGCTGGGTGGTGCGCAATCAAGAAATTCCTGCGCCCCATTACACTGGCGTCCATGCCGCCTTCGCCCACCGATAGCCCCAGCTCCACGCCTTCCAAGGTCATCATGATCAAGTCGCCGCGGGATGCGGCGACCTGGGCCGTCGTCTATCGGCGGCGCACGCGAGAGAAGCCACGCGATCGTCTATTGAAGCTGGCCGGTTTGATCGGCACGTTCCTGGTGCATCTGGTCGTGCTGTTGGCAGCGATTCTCGGGCCGGCGTATCAGTTGCCGCCGCCGCCACCGGAACCCAAGGGCAATGCGCTGCTGGTGCGCCTGATCACCAACAAGCCGCAACCGCCGCCGCCACCGCCGGTGCGCGGCGTGCCGCCGAAGGAGCATGGCCCCACGCACCGCGGCAATACCGCGCAGGCCGTGCATGCCACCCACGAAGCCTCCACCGCCGCGCCGGTGGCCGCGGTAACGCAGCCGCCGGTACCGGCGCCGAAGCAGCCACCGGTGGTGGCGCAGGCCAAGCCCCCGGCGGCGGAAAAAGCGCAACCGCAACCCGCTGCGCCGCTGCCGCCGATCACGCTGCCGAAACCCGCGCCGCAACCGATCGAGCAACCGGCGCCGGTGGGCTTGCCACCACCACCCCTGGCCTTGCAGGCCGTGCAAGTGCCGCAACCGGTGCCGCCGGCCTTTCAGCCAGAACCTGCGCGCAAGCCGCAAGCGGAAGGCACGCAGCCGATGCCGCCGTTGCCGTCCCTCGCCGTGCCTACGCAGCCTGCGCAATCGGCACCGACGATCACGCCGCCGCAGATCGCGGTGGAGAAACCATCGCTCGCGCCGGTGCCGATGCCGAGCGTGGCGCCTGCGCAACCCAGCCCTGCGCCCGCGGCGCCGCCGGCACCGGCGTTGCAACCAATCCCCATGCCGGCGCAGCAGGCGCCGACGGTGAATCTGCAGGCATCGGCCACGCCGCTGGCGACACCGAACGTACAGCGCACCTCGCCACAGCAACTCGGACCGGTGGTGCGTCCGCAATCGCCACCGGCGCTGGCGCCCGTGCCGCTGACGCCAGTGGCTGCGCCCGCGCCGGCGGTGACCCCCGCGGCGCCATCCTTGACCATCGAAGCGCCCAAGCTGGCAGTGCCGGAGGTGTCGCTGCGGCCGCAGTTGAGTGCTGCCGCAACGCCTGCGCCAACGACCGCGCAGAACGAAACAAAGCCGTCGATATCGCCCAGCAGCGAAAAGGAAACCGCTGCCGCGTCTTCGCCCGCATCCAATCCGTCGACGGCGAATGCGCCGGCGAACGAAGGCAATGCAGGCGCCAGCACGGCGCCCAATGCCACGCCGCAAGGCAGTGAAACCGGCAACCCTGGCCAGCCCAACGGCGTGGTGCAATCGCCGAACGAAAACAACGGCAGCCAGGGTACGCAGCCATCGCCATCCATCGGCACCGGCAACAACACCGCCGGCGAGCAGGGCGGCGGCACACCGGGTACGCCCACCGGTACGTACATCCAGCTCAAGCCGCGCGGCGATACGCAGATCATGTCGCACAACGTGAACCTGCCGGCTTACAAGCCCACGCGCTTCGACCAGTACTGGACGCCCGAGGGTGAAAGCTCCATCGACACCGCCTTGCGCCATGCGGTGGAAAAAACCACGGTGAAGCACACCTTCAACCTGCCGCAGGGCGTACGCATCGAATGCCAGGTCATGCCCTTGCTGCCGTCGTCATTGTTCGGTTGCCACAACCCCGATCCGCCGGCTAAACCGTTGGACAAGAAAATCTACGACCGCCTCAACCTGCCTTCGCAAAACGCCGCGATACCGAAGACGGAAGTGGCCACTGCGGCGAGCGCACCGGCAACGGCTGCGCCGGTGGTGTTGGACAACAGTGCCGAATGCGCGGCGGCGCGCGTGAGCGGTGGACCGATGCCGCCGAATTGTCCGCCGGATGCCTCCACGCCGGTGAAGCCGTTGCCGACGGTCAGGCCGGCAAATACGCCGCCGTCTGCTTCAGGGTCGTGGGTGCCGGCGAGTGACCAGTTTCATTAGCGTGCGATGTACGTCGCCGGATGATCAAGCTCCCTCCCCTGCGAAGTAGAGCCTGCCCCGGACTTGATCCGGGGTAGGGCTGGGGTGGGGTTGCTTGAGCTTTAGCACGCAGCCGAATCTCGCCACGAACTCTGATAGCGCGTAGTTGCCATGCAGAATGCTGGGATTTCATCCCAACCTACGCGCTTCGCATGAAAGTACCCGTTACAACAACCGCAACAGCTCCTTCATCAACGGCAACCGGCGCACGCGCACCGCGCTTACGCGGAACACCGCATTGGCCAGCGCGGGCGCGGCGGTTGGCATGGCCAGGAAACTCGCGCCGGTGGGCTCGCCTTCGCCCGGTACGGTGATTACCTCCACCGTGTGCGGCAGCTGCGCCATGCTGGCGAGGGGATAATCTTTCCAGCTGGTTTGCTGAACTTTGCCGTCCTTCACCGTGATGGCGAGATTGAGCGCGGTGGACAGCGCATCCAGCGTGGCGCCGGTGACCTGGCCTTCCAGGCCCAGCGGGTTGATCACGCGGCCCACGTCCACCGCGCATACCACGCGCTCGATGGTGAGCTTTTCGCCCTGCATCGACACTTCGACCGCATGCGCGACGTAGGCGCCATCCATATACCAGCAGGCCAGGCCGAAGCCGTTGACCGAGTGCAGCCAATCCTTCCAGCCGATGCGGTCGGTGACCAGCTTCAGCACGTTGATCAAGCGGGCCGTATCGACCGCGCCGCCACCTTGTTGCGGAATCAGCCGCGGTTCGCCGATCAGGCGCAGGTTGGTGACGAGCGGATCTTCCTTCAGCGCATGCGCGATTTCATCGACGAAGCTGCACACGGCGAAGGCATTGGTGAGATGCGGCATGCCGCGATGCGGGCCGCGCGGCATGGAGGAGGAGAGGCCGAACCAGTCGCTGCGGTAATTCGGCACGAAGCCGGCCGGGAACTGATTGGCACTGACCTCCGAACTCCACAGATGATCGACCGGCACGCCGCGGCCGACCAGGGCCGAAGCGCTGGCCACGCGCTGGTTCCATGCCAGCACGTGGCGTTTGGTTTCGATGATCGCGTCGAACTTGTGCACGCAGCCGGAGCGGTAGTAGTCGTGCGTGAGGTCTTCGTCGCGCGTCCAGAACAGGCGCAGCGGCTTGTCGACTTCCTTGGCCAGCAGCACGGCTTCGGCGACGTAGTCGTGATCGAGCCTGCGCCCGTAACCGCCGCCGATGCGCGGCACGCGGATGTCGATCTGATCCGGCGCCAGGCCGGTGAGGCGCTGCACCACCGTCCATGCCTGCTGCGGCGATTGCGTGGGCACGTACAGCGTGGCGCTGGTCTTGTCCAGGCGCACCAGGCAGTTCATCGGCTCGCTGGTGGCATGCGCCAGCCACGGTTGGTAATAAGTCGCTTGCAGGCGCCGTGCGGCTTTGCGTTTCGCCTTGTCGATGTCGCCGTCGTCGCGTATGCGCGTGGTCGGTGCCGCATCGCTATCCAGCAGCGCCGAGGCTTGCTGCTCCAGCGCGGCGCTGCTTTCGCTGCCGCTTGCGCCCGGTTTCCACTGCAGCTTCAATGCGCGCCGTCCTTGCAGCGCGATCCATGTGTTCTCGGCGATCACCGCCACCGCCGGCGCGATCACCGTTTCGCCCGGCGGCAGGTGCGGATCGGGCTTGAGTTCGAGCACCTTCACCACACCCTTGATGGCGAGCGCGGCGGTGCTGTCGAGCCCGGCGAGTTGGCCGTCCGTCCATGGGCAATGGGCGAGCACGGCGACCAGGGCGTCGCCAAAATGCTGGTCGAGCGCGTATTCGGTTTGTCCGGTGACGATGGCGCGTGCCTCGGCGTCGCCGGCGGGCTTGCCGATCAGGCTGTAGCGGTCCGGCGTTTTCAGCGCGATGGCGCCGTGGGGCAGCGCGATCTTGGACGCGGCGGCGGCAAGCTGGCCGTAGCCGATGCGGCGGCCGTCCGGCGCAATCACGGCGCCTTGTTCGGCGCGCAGCTTTTCCGGCGGTACGCCGAGCTGCGGCACGGCAGCCTGGATCAGCAGCCAGCGCGCCAGCGCACCGGCCGAGCGCAGGTCGCGCCAGGCGCGCGGGATCGAATTGCCGGTGCCACCCGCTTGCTCGCCATACAGCCAGCGCGGCCGGCCGTCGTCGTTGGCCACGCCCAGGCCGAGCGGCAGCACGCGCACGCGTTGCCAGTCGGCATCCATTTCGTCGGCCATGATGCGCGCGAGCGCGGTGGCGACGCCGGTGCCGGTTTCCGGATCGCGCGAACCGATCAGGATGGTACCGTCCGCATCGACACGGATGAACATGCCGAAGTCGTACAGCGCATCGCCCAGCATGTCCGGCGGCACCGGCGCGTTGGCTGCGCGGGCGCTGCGAATGCCGACGATCAAGGCACCGGCCGTGCCGGCAAGCACCTGCAGAAAGCGGCGGCGCGAAAGTTTCAGCGTGCCGCTCATGCCTTGGCTCCTTGCTTGATCGCCGCGGCTGCGCGCTTGATCGCCTGGCGCACGCGTGTCTGGCAGCCGCAACGGCAGAGATTGGGCAGGGTGTCGATGTCGTTGTCGGACGGGTCTTTGGCGCGGTTGAGCAGGTCCATCGAGGCGATCAGCC
>Ga0209026_1001213_pt1 | contig 11913 bp, 8 predicted proteins | sample AraplaCL_Col_mCL_FD_184262 | JGI IMG/M metagenome (GOLD analysis project Ga0209026, IMG submission 184262) | Arabidopsis root microbial communities from the University of North Carolina, USA - plate scrape CL_Col_mCL (SPAdes) (version 2) | ecosystem: Host-associated > Plants > Roots >... | reverse complement strand
GAAGCTAGCCCTCGTCCTCGGCGTTCAGCCGCTCGCGCAGCTCCTTGCCGCTCTTGAAGAAGGGGACGTGTTTGGCGCGCACGTCAACCGGCTCACCCGTGCGGGGATTGCGGCCGGCGCGGGCGTCGCGCGAGCGCACCGACAGGGCGCCGAAGCCCCGCAGCTCCACGCGACCGCCGTCCTCCAGCGCCTCGATCATGCGCTCAAGGATCACGCCGACAACGCGCTCGATGTCGCGTTGCGTAAGGTGCGGATTCTCCTCCGCAAGTTTCGCGATCAGCTCGGACTTGATCATACGCGCCCCTCGAACCGGCGCGACCATGGCGAATGCGGCCCCTGCAATCAAGGCGCAAAAGCAGCTTAACCACGCTCTACAGCCAAGCTTGCGACGAGCGCAGGCGCCACAACCCCCACGCGCGAGGCTGCAACGCCTTAGAGCGGGGCGCGGATCAGGCTGTCCTCGCCGGCGATCCGCCGCAGGGTGCGGGTCGCGCTGTCGGCGTCGGCTGCCGAAATCTCGGGCGCCAGCGAGCGCATGTCGGTCGTGAACCGGGCCACGCCGCCGGTGATTCCGGAGGCCCGCACCAGCTCCAGCGCGCCCAGCGTCTCCTTGCCGCTAGGCCCCCGAACCGTGAAACCCTTCCCCCCGGCCGGCAAAACCACCTCGGTGCTCGATCGGATGAAGACCGGAAACGGCACGGCGTAGGGCGCATCGCGGTTCGGACCCGGCTCGCGGCGCGGGAAGCCTGGCGCGTTCGCGCTGGACGCCTGGACCTTGTACTCCAGCATCCCCAGGTCCGGATTCTTGCGCCAATCCAGGTCGGCCACGCCGACCATGCGAACCTCGAAGGCGTCGTTGGCCGCGTCGTCCTTCCATTCCACCGACTTGACCTCGACCCAGCTCATGTTGCCCGACATCTGCTGGCGGAAGTTGCGTTCCAGGTCGGCGCGCGGGACCGAGGCCAGCATCTGACGGAGGCCGTTGGCGGCGTCGCCCCGGAAGCGGTTGACCATCTCCATCGGCGCAGGCGCCGTCAGACCCTTGGACGCGTCGAAGCGCGTCGTGGTCTCGATCATCGGCTCGCCCAGCGGCGGCACGACGATCTCCACCAGGTCCGAGCCGGCGGCGCGGATCGGCAGGGCCCAGCGGTGCGGCGGCGGACGCAGGGCCTCCAGGCCGCTGCGGTCGCCCGTGCGGGTGCCGTCCAGCCAGTAGGTCTTGCCGCCGATCTCGCTGCGGATGATCACATGGTTGAACGCCGCCAGCGACGGCAGGCGCTCGTTCATCCCGTCGCCGCCGCCCAGGCTGACCAGGGCCGGCTCGGCCGGCACGTCCAGCTGCCGCAGGATCGCCAGCAAGAGGGCCGTCTTGCCCTTGCAGTCGCCGAAGCGCCGCTGCCAGGTCTGGTCCGCCGGCGCCGGCACATAGCCGCCGTCGCCGATGCCGATGAAGAAGTAGCGGGTCTTGTCCTCGACCAGACGCAGCGCCTCGAAGGCCCGCACCTTGGAGTCCTTGGACTTAGCCGCGATGGCGTCGATCTCGGCGCGCAGGTCGGACTTCGGATCGATGGTGGCGGCGCGATCGTAGAGCGGCGCCATGATCCGCGAGATCTCGTTCCAGCTCTCGAAACTGGAGACCTCCATGAAGCCCAGCCGGCGGAAACGTGGCGGCGCGCCCACGGGCGGTTTGGGCGCCTGCGCCCCGGGCGCGTCCAGCACCAGATAGGTCCAGCCCCCGTCGTCGCTCAGCTTCGGATCGCCGAAGCCCTCGGTGGGCCGGAACTTCATCGGCGCGCCCACGGGCCAGGAGAGACGGGCGCGATAGCGACCGGCGACGCCCGGGAAGCCCAGGCCTTCCATGTCGTACGAACGATTGCCGGCGACGGGATCGCGACCGGAATGGGTCCAGGCCGCATCCAGGGTATCGCCCACCTGCAGGCCTTCGATCTGCTGGGTGGCGCTCATCCGGCCGTCCAGCATCGCCTTTTCCAGGTCCTGCTCGCGGCGCAGGACCAGCATCTTCTTGCCCTTGGCCAGCAGGTCGATGGTCTGACCGCCCCGGATGATCCGCAGCGTGTGAATGGTCACGACCTCGTCCTCGGGGTCCCAGGTCACGCCGAAGGTTGTCAGCGACGCCAGGCCCTCGGCTTTCAGCACCTTGCGGACGCGGCGGTTGTAGAAGGTGTCGCCCTGGGGGGTCAGGCGGCTCTGGTTGTCGTCCAGCAGGGTCTGGACCGCGGGCGCCCCCTCGGCGGGCGGTGCCTCGGGCACCGCGGCCACGTCCACCCACTTCGGGGGCGGACCGAAGACCGGCTTGGGGGCGGCCAGCACGGGCGTGGAGATCAGCAGGGCCGCGGCGAGGCCGGCGGCGAAACGGGCGAAACGCACTTTTGAGGCGACCCTTCGAGAACTGGAGCGCCACGATAGAGCGCGCGCCCCAAAACGAAAACGGCGGACCGGTTTCCCGATCCGCCGTCCGACGTTCAAGCTACGAAGCTTGGACTATTCCTTCTGGGCCTTCTCGCGGAGAGCCGCGCCCAGGATGTCGCCCAGCGAGGCGCCGGAGTCCGACGAGCCGAACTGCTCGATGGCTTCCTTTTCCTCGGCCATTTCCAGGGCCTTCACCGACAGCGAGATGCGGCGAGCCGCCTTGTCGACGTTGGTGACCTGGGCGTCCAGGCGATCGCCGACGGCGAAACGCTCAGGGCGCTGGTCGGCGCGGTCACGGCTCAGGTCCGACTTGCGGATGAAGGCCGTCATCGGAGCTTCCTCGTCGCCGAACTTCACCTCGATGCCGCCCGAGGTGATCTCGGTGACGGTGCAGGTGACGGTCTGGCCCTTGCGGAAGGTGTCGCCTTGCAGCGGGTCACCCGACAGTTGCTTGATGCCGAGCGAGATACGCTCCTTCTCGACGTCCACGTCCAGAACGCGAGCCTTCACGGTCTCGCCCTTCTGGTACTTGGCGATGGCTTCTTCGCCCGGGGCGGCCCAGTCCAGGTCGCTCAGGTGCACCATGCCGTCGATGTCGTTTTCCAGGCCGATGAAGAGGCCGAACTCGGTGGCGTTCTTCACTTCGCCCTCGACGACCGTGCCGATCGGGTGAGCGGCCACGAAGGCTTCCCACGGATTGGCCAGGGCCTGCTTCAGGCCCAGCGAGACGCGGCGCTTGGACGGATCGACGTCCAGGACCACGACGTCGACTTCCTGCGAGGTCGAGACGATCTTGCCGGGGTGGACGTTCTTCTTGGTCCACGACATTTCCGACACGTGCACCAGGCCTTCGACACCGGCTTCCAGCTCCACGAAGGCGCCGTAGTCGGTGATGTTGGTGATGCGACCGGTGAACTTGGCGCCGACCGGGTACTTCGCTTCCACGCCGTCCCACGGGTCGGACTGGAGCTGCTTCATGCCGAGCGAGATGCGTTGGGTGTCCGGGTTGATCTTGACGATCTGGACCTTCACCGTGTCGCCGACCGCGAGCACCTGGCTCGGGTGGTTGACGCGCTTCCAGCTCATGTCGGTGACGTGCAGCAGGCCGTCGATGCCGCCCAGGTCCACGAACGCACCGTAGTCGGTGATGTTCTTGACCACGCCTTCGCGGACTTCACCCTCTTGCAGCTGCGACACCAGTTCGGTGCGCTGCTCAGCGCGGGCTTCTTCCAGGATGGCGCGACGCGAGACGACGATGTTGCCGCGCGGACGGTCCATCTTGAGGATGGCGAAGGGTTGCTCGCGACCCATGAGCGGGCCGACGTCGCGCACCGGACGGATGTCGACTTGGCTGCCCGGCAGGAACGCCGAGGCGCCGCCCAGGTCGACGGTGAAGCCGCCCTTCACGCGGCCGACGATGGAACCCATCACCGGCTCGTTCTTCTCGTAGACGCCTTCCAGACGCGTCCAGGCTTCTTCGCGGCGAGCCTTTTCGCGGCTGATCACCGCTTCGCCCATGGCGTTCTCGACGCGCTCGAGGAAGACCTCGACATTGTCGCCGACCTTCAGGGCCGGGCGACCTTCGTCCATGCCGAATTCCTTCAGCGAGACGCGGCCTTCGGTCTTCAGACCGACGTCGATGACGGCGAAGTCCTTCTCGATGGCCACGACCAGACCGTGGACCACTTGGCCTTCCATGAAGTCGCGGCCGCCCAGGGACTCGTCGAGAAGCGCGGAGAAGTCGTCGCGCGTGGGGTTCAGGCTCAGATCGTCAGCCATGTGTACTTTCGTGTTCAAATGACCAAAGGGCCCGCACACCGCATGGTGTCGGACGGAGTCCCGCTGGTCGGGTTAAGGGTTGCAACCGAAGGCGGGAGGGATGGCCCTCTCGCCGTGAAATTTGCCCGCAGCCGTACGAGGGAAAGGCGCGGTTGGATTTGTCCGGCTAGTCCGCCGGTTGACCGGCTTCCCAGCGGACGCGCGCCGCCTCGACGATACGGCGGGCCGCATCGGCGGCCTGCTCTATAGTCATTTCGGTGGTGTCGAGCAAGTTTGCGTCCGCGGCGCGGGTCATGGGCGCCGCGGCGCGGCCCCCGTCCCGCTCGTCGCGGCGGCGGATGTCGGCCAGGACGTCGTCGTAGGCCACGTCCTCGCCTTGGCCCTTCAGCTGCTTCCAGCGGCGGTCGGCGCGGACCTCGGGCGTGGCGGTCACGTACAGCTTGGCCGGCGCCTCGGGGCAGATGACGGTGCCGATGTCGCGACCGTCCAGCACGGCGCCGCCCTCCTGGCGCGCGAAGGTGCGCTGGAAGTCCAGCAGGGCGTCGCGCACCCGCGGATGCACGGCGACGCGGCTGGCCAGCTCGCCGGCGGCGCGCGTGCGCAGGGCCGGGTCGGTCAGGAGATCCGCCGTCAGGGTCGCCGCCGCCGCGGCCGCCGCGCCCTCGTCGTCCAGCGACAGGCCGCCCCGATCCATCAACACGCCCACGGCGCGATACAGCAGGCCGGTGTCCAGCACCGGCAGGCCCAAGGCTTCGCCCAGGCGCGTGGCGATCGTGCCCTTGCCCGACGCGGCCGGGCCGTCGACCGCGACGATGAAACAGGTCCGTTCAGGCTGACCCATCAGGCCGCCGCCGGCTGGTCTTCGCCGATCTCGGCCCCCAGGCCGCGCATCATCTGGACGAAGCCCGGGAAGCTGGTGGCGATCATGCCCGGTTCGTCGACGCTGACCGGCTCCTCGGCCGCCATGCCCAGGATCAGGTGCGACATGGCGATCCGGTGGTCGCCGTGGGTAGTCACCCCGGCGCCGCCCCCGACCAGGTGGTTGCCGCGCTTGGCGCCGACCACCGTGAGCGTCTCGGGCTCTTCCTCGACGCCGATGCCGCAGGCGGCCAGGCCCGCCGCCATCAGGGCGATGCGGTCGCTTTCCTTCACCCGCATCTCGCCGATGCCGCGCATCACCGTCTTTCCCGAGGCGAAGGCCGCGGCCACGGCCAGGATCGGGTATTCGTCGATCATCGACGGCGCGCGCTCGGGCGGCACCTCGACGCCTTCCAGTTCGGAATGGCGGGCGGTGACGTCGGCGACGGTCTCGCCGCCCTCGTCCCGCACATTGGTCACCGAGATGTCGGCGCCCATGTCGCCCAGGGTCTCCAGCAGGCCGATGCGCAGCGGGTTCAGCAGCATGCCCTGCACCGTGACCTCGGACCCTGGCGTCACCAGCGCCGCCACCAACGGGAAGGCCGCGGACGACGGGTCGCCTGGCACATGGATCCGGGTTCCGCGCAATCTCTGGCCGCCCGGCAGCACGATGTGGCGCCCGGCGCCAGCCTCGCGCACCTCGATCTCGGCGCCGAAGCCGCGCAGCATCCGCTCGGTGTGGTCGCGGGTAGCCTCGGGCTCGATCACCTCGGCGCCGCCATCCGCGTGCAGGCCGGCCAGCAACACCGCCGACTTCACCTGGGCCGATGGCTCGGGCAGCGTGTAGGCGATGCGGCGAAGGTTCCCGCCCTTCAGCGTCAGGGGCAGTCGGCCGCCCTGGCGGCAGATCCATGTCGCGCCCATCTCGCCCAGCGGCTTCAGCACCCGGTTCATCGGCCGCCCACGCAGCGACTGGTCGCCCGTGAAGGTGGCGGACATGTCAAAGCCGGCCGCCGCGCCCATGATCAGGCGCACGCCCGTGCCCGCGTTGCCGCAATCGACCACATCGGCCGGCTCGGAGAAGCCGCCCCGACCCTCCACGCGCCACTTGCCCTCGCCCAGGCGCTCCACGCCGGCGCCGAACGCGGCCATGGCCGCCGCCGTCCGCTTGACGTCGTCGCCTTCGAGCAGACCTTCGATCTCGGTCACGCCTGTCGCCAGGGCGCCCAGGATGAGCGCGCGGTGGCTAATGGATTTATCTCCCGGAGCACGCACGACGCCCTTCAAAGGGCCTGTGCGGCGGGCGGTCAGGTTCGCCGCCGTCATTCTCGAAAACGCGCCTCCGGATACGGGGTAGTACAGTGAGGGCGATTGCTTTGACAGGCGGCCCCCTCCGTGGCAAGGGACGCCGCCTTTCCGCGAAATTCCAATAACTAGAGGGTCGCCGCCTTTGGCCAATCCCGAACTGGGCACGAAGCAAATCTGCCCGAACTGCCAGGCTAAGTTCTACGATCTGAGCAAACGTCCCGCCCACTGTCCCAAGTGCGCGACCGAGTTCGATCCCGACGAAGCCGTCCGCAACCGCCGCGTCCGCGCGCGCACCATCGTGCCCGAAGACGATCAGGTCGAAGATCAGGTCGCCGACAAGGAAAGCGACGAGGACGAAGAAGAGGACGAGGCTGCGACGCCCGAACTCGACGAAGTCGCCGACGAGCCGCCGCTGTCGTCCGACGATGATGACAGCGACGAGCCGGCGGCCGTGTCCGAGGATCTCGGTGAGTTCACCGACGAGGACGAGGTCGAGGAAGACGACGCGGACGTTCCGTTCCTCGAAGACGAGGACGAGGACGACTTCGACGAATCCGAGATCGAGGGCCTTCCGGACGACGGCGACGACGACCGGTAAACCCTTCGCCAACAAGGGTTTGGGACCCGCGACAAAAAAAGCCTGAAAGTGGGCTTGATCGCGGGAACCGGTTTGAATAGGTTCCGCGCCTTCCCGGGGGGCCAGCCTCCTCGGGAAGACCCAAGACCTGGGGCTATAGCTCAGTTGGTAGAGCGCTTGAATGGCATTCAAGAGGTCAGGAGTTCGACTCTCCTTAGCTCCACCATGGGGGCCCTCAGCAGACCGCTGAGGGCCCTCTTCATTTTCCGGCATGGCGTGACGACCTGACCCTTCGGATTGAAGGCGCGCGGGAACGCCGGGTCGCCGAGCCGGGCGGCCGAGATCACGATCTCGACGCCCCTAGGCGCCCTGACCGACGTCGGCCAGCGTGGCCGGCGCCGACGCGCGGATCAGGCCCCGGCCTCCGAGCCAGGCGGCGAAGGTCGGCAGGACGATGAGCGTCAGGGCCGTCGCGGTCAGCAGGCCGCCGATCACGACGGTCGCCAGCGGCTTCTGGACCTCTGCGCCGGCGCCGATGGCCACCGCCATGGGGACAAAGCCCAGGACGGCGACCAGCGCGGTCGTCAGCACGGCGCGCAGGCGGCTCAGCGTGCCCTGGACGGCCGCCTCGGCCGGCTCCAGGCCTGCCGCCAGGGCCGCCTTGATCGCCTGCATCAGCACCAGGCCGTTCAGCGTGGCCACGCCGGACACGGCGATGAACCCCACCGCCGCCGATATCGAGAACGGGATACCGCGCAGGAGCAGGGCCAGCACGCCGCCCACCAGGGCCATCGGCACGCACGCAAAGACCAGCCCGGCCTCCACGGCCGAACCCAGGGCGAAGAACAGCAGGACGGCGATCACCAGGAACACCACGGGCACGATCAGGGCCAGGCGCGCGCTGGCGCGTTCCAGGTTCTCGAACTGCCCGCCCCACTCGATCCAAGAGCCGGGCGCAGGCTTCACCGCCTCGCCCACCGCTTTCTGGGCGTCGGTCACAAAGCCGCCGAGGTCGCGACCGCGCACGTTCGCCTGGACGACCACCCGGCGCTTGCCGTTCTCGCGGCTGACCTGGTTGGGCCCTTCGGCCGTGTCGAAGCGGGCGACCGAGGCCAGCGGGATCGCGGTCTGCCCCTCGGCTTCCGACACCACCGGCAGCTGGCCCATCACGGCGGGATCGGCCCGCAGCCGGTCGTCAAGCCGGACAACCACGTCGAAGCGGCGGTCGCCCTCCAGGATATGGCCCGCCTCGCGGCCCCCCAGCCCGATCTCCAGGGCGTCGGCCGCATCGCTTGCATGTACGCCCAGGGCGGCCGCTGCGGTCCGGTCAACGCTGGCGGTGATCGTCGGCTGGCCCGAGACCTGCTCCACCTTCACGTCGGCCGCGCCGCGCACCTTGCGAAGCGCCGCGGCCACCTGTTCGGCCGAACGGGTCATGCTGGGGAAGTCGTCGCCATAGACCTTCACCGCCACGTCCGAACGAACGCCGGCGATCAGCTCGTTGAACCGCATCTGGATCGGCTGGGTGAACTCGTAGTTGTTGCCCAGCAACTTCCCGAGGGAGCCTTCCATCCGCTCGACCAGTTCGGCCTTCGACAGCCCGGGATCGGGCCAGTCGGCCCGCGGCTTCAGGATGACGAAGGTGTCGGACGCGCTGGGCGGCATGGGGTCGGACGCGATCTCCGCCGTTCCGGTCCGGGTGAACACCAGAGCGACCTCGGGCATGGCCGAAATCGTCGTCTCCACCTTGAACTGCATCTCCTGGCTCTGTTCGAGCGAGATGGACGGCACGCGCATCGCCTGTACCAGCAGGTCGCCCTCATCCAGGGTCGGGACGAACTCGCGCCCGATCAGCAGGAAGGCCAGGATCCCGGCCACCAGGGCGACGCCGGCCGCCGACGCGATCGCTGCGGGCCGCCCGATCCACCTGCGCAGCACCGGCTCGAACCGCGCGCGCACGGCGGCCATGGCCTTGGTCTCGCCATGCCCTGCCGGCTCGCGCACGAAGAGCGCGACCATGGCCGGGACGAAGGTCAGCGACAGGACGAAGGCGCCGGCCAGGGCGAACATCACCGTCGCCGCCATGGGCATGAACATCTTGCCCTCGACACCCTCGAAGGCCAGCAGCGGGGCGTAGACCAGCAGGATTATCGCCTGGCCGAAAGCGGCGGGGCGGGCCATTTCCCTGGCGGAGTCGGCGGCCAGCGACAGCCGCTCATCGCGGGTCAGCGCCCGCATCAGCTCGGCGCGGCGCTGGGTCATTCGGCCTAGGGTGTTCTCGATCACCACCACCGCCCCGTCGACGATCAGGCCGAAGTCCAGGGCGCCCAGGCTCATCAGGTTGCCGCTGATCCCGAACCTGCGCATGGCGATCGCGGCGACGAGGAAGGCCAGCGGGATGACCAGGGCGGTGATGATCGCCGCGCGGATGTTGCCCAGGGCGAAGAACAGCACCGCGATCACCAGCATCGCGCCGACTGCGAGGTTGTGGCCCACGGTGTTGATGGTCGCGTCGACCAGGCGGGTGCGGTCCAGCACCGGCTTCACCACCACGTCAGGCGGCAGGCTGGCGGCGATCGCCTCCAGCCGCTCGCCGACCCGCGCCGCGACCGTGCGGCTGTTCTCGCCGGCCAGCATCAGGGCCGTACCGATCACCACCTCGCGGCCGTTCTCGCTGGCTGATCCCAGGCGCGGCGCATGGCCCAGCACCACGTTCGCCACGTCCGCGACGCGTATGACCGCGCCGCCCCGCCGCGCAATCGGCGTCTGGTCGAGCTCGGCCATGGTCTTCACCCGCGCATCGGTGCGTACAATGTAGGCCTCCCCCGCGCGGCTGACGTAGCCGGCGCCGGCGATCCGGTTGGCGTGCTCCAGCGCCTCGACCAGCTGCGGCAGGCCGATACCCAGCGCCGCCAGCTTCGCCGGGTCGGGCTGGACCACATACTCCTTCACATAGCCGCCCAGCACGTCGACGCCCGCCACGCCCTCCAGCGTCTTCAGCTGCGGCGCCACGATCCAGTCCTGGACCGTGCGCAGGTAGGTGGCCTTCTCGATCTCGGTGGTCAGCCGCTGGCCCTCGGGCGTGACATAGGCCGCACCCGGCCTGGTGGCCGCGCCCTTGAACTCCACGGTCCAGATGTAGACCTCGCCCAGTCCCGTGACCGGCGGCCCCATCGAGGGCTCCAGCCCGTCCGGCAGGTTCGCGCGCGCGGCCTGCAGGCGCTCTGCCACCAGGTTGCGGGCGAAATAGAGATCGGTCTGGTCGGTGAAGATCGCGGTGACCTGCGAGAAGCCGTGCCGCGACAGCGATCGCGTCTCGACCAGGCCCGGGATACCCGCCAGCGCCGTCTCCACCGGGAAGGTCACCTGGCGCTCGGTTTCCTCGGGGCCGAGGGCGGGCGCGATGGTGTTGATCTGCACCTGGCGGTTGGTGATGTCGGGCACCGCGTCGATCGGCAACCGTGCGAGCTGCGACAGACCGAAGGCGAACAGCCCGACGGCCAGCAGCGCCACGAGCCAGCGGAAGCGGACCGAGAGGTCGATCAGGCGGTCCAGCACTAGTGGTCGTCCCCGGCTTCGCCCTTGGCGGCCTCCGCCTTCAGCAGGAAGGCGCCCTTGCCAGCGATGCGCTCGTCGCCCTTCAGCCCCTTGAGCACCTCGGTCTGGCCGCCGGCCGTGCGGCCTGCCACGACAGGGACGGCGCGAAAGCCCTTGGCCTCCGAGACGAAGATCACCGAGCGGCCTTCGAGCGTCTGCACCGCCTCGCTGGGCACGACCAGGCCACCGGCGCCCGCTCGCATGACCACGCGAGCCGAGACGACCGAGCCGGGCGGCGGGGTGGGGCCGGAGGCGCGGGCTCGAACGGTGGCGGCGCCGGACCCCGCCGCGCTGGGCGCAACGGCGGCGATCGTCGCGGTCGTCTCCGACCCGTCCGGCAGCTGCACACGCACGGCCTGGCCCGGACGGATCGCATCGGCCGCCGCAGGCGGAGCCTCGAAGACGTATTCGCCGGCGCGGGCGTCGACGATCTCGGCGACGAGAGAGCCCTGGGTGACAAAACCACCGACCCGCGTCTCCACACGGGTGACCACGCCGCCGATGGGACTGCGCAACACGGCCACGCCGCCCGCCCCCGGCTGGCCCTGCGCCGCAACCTGCGCCCGCGCGGCGCGCAGCTCGGCCTCGGCGCGCGCGGCGTTGGCCTGGCTGGCTTCCCAGTCCTGCCGCGCGACCACACCAGCCTCGAACAGTCGCTTGTCGCGCGCCGCTGCGGCCTGGGCGGCGCGAGCGCCCGCGGCGCTGGCGTCGACCGAGGCGCGCGACGCTGCCCCCTCGGCGCTGCGGACCGTGGCGATGGCGGCGCCCTGGCGCACCTCCTGGCCAGGCGCGACGTGGACGCGCTCGACAGTCCCGGCGACCGGCGCGCCCAAGGCGGCCGAGGCGTTGGGCGCGACGCCGACCCGGCCGGGCAGCAGGATGTCCGTTCCCCCGCCCCGCTGGAGCGTGGTGACGACGACCCCCGCCGCCTGCGCCTGGGCTGGCGTCAGGGCGATGAAGCCGGCTTCGCCGTGGGCGGCCTCGCCCTCGGCATGGTCGGCTTCCTCCGCATGGCCGCCGCGCGTGTCGAGCAGGCGTGCGGCCCCGAAGCCGACACCCCCGGCCACCAGGGCGAGCGCCACAGCGCCGCCGATCCAATTGCGGGTCATCAGGACGGATCTCCAAACGGGATCTGGCCGCGAGCGCGGGCCAGGTCGGCGACAGCCTTCAGGCGCGCCAAGCGGGCCTCGACGCTGCGGTCGCGGGCCTCGATCAGCGCCCGGCGGGCGGTCAGCATTTCGATCAGCGAGAGCTTGCCGGCGCTGTAGCCAAGGCGCGCCAGGCGGTAGCCTTCTCCGGCCGCGGCCTCGCCCTGACGGGTCGCCTCCAGGGTGGTGGCGGCGGCCTCCGACTCGCCTTCGGCG